>Ga0308165_1001578_pt1 | contig 31261 bp, 24 predicted proteins | sample PhyWR2_FD_201032 | JGI IMG/M metagenome (GOLD analysis project Ga0308165, IMG submission 201032) | Phyllosphere microbial communities from UC Gill Tract Community Farm, Albany, California, United States - DLSLW.R2 | ecosystem: Host-associated > Plants > Phyllosphere > Unclassified | place: USA... | reverse complement strand
TTAATCATCTCGCAGGCCATCGCCGGGCCGACACCGCCAGGTGACAGGCTGATGATCCCATTCATATTACTGATGGCTGAAATCACTTTGTCATTGGCAATGATAATCCCACAGCGACTTCCCGGCAGACCGAGTTTAGACAGGCTCATGCAAAGAATGATATTAGGATTCCATAGCGGACGTGCTTCGGTAAAGATTATGCCCGGGAAAGGAACACCGTAGGCATTATCAATGACTAGCGGGATACCGTGCTCATTGGCCATGGCATCCAGCTTCATCAGCTCTTCGTCCGTAATGACGTTCCCGGTCGGGTTAGTCGGACGGGAGACGCAGATCATGCCGGTATCTTCGCCAATATGAAGGTGTTCAAAGTCTACATGGTACTTAAACTGTCCGTCTGGCAGCAACTCGATATTCGGACGCGTGGAGACAAACAGGTCATCTTCCAGTCCTGAATCGGCATAGCCAATATATTCTGGTGCCAGCGGAAATAGCACTTTCTTGGTGCTACCATTTTTCCGGCGTCCGGCGAACAGATTGAATAAGTAGAAAAACGCACTCTGACTACCGTTTGTCAGTGCGATATTCTGCGGCTCAATATCCCAACCTAATTCATCGCGTAGCATGCCAGCTAAGGCTGTCAGTAGCTCGCTTTTTCCCTGTGGCCCGTCGTAATTACACAAGGTATCAAGGAGTTTGCCGTTATCCTGCATATCTGAAAGTAACTGCTTAAAGTAGTCATTCATTGCAGGAATTTGCGCGGGATTACCGCCCCCAAGCATGATTGCGCCAGGAGTACGTAAACCCTCATTGAGATCCTCCATCAGGCGTGTAATGCCTGAATGGCGGGTAAATTTGTCGCCGAAAAGAGAAAACGTCATAACGTATTATCTACAGAATCTTTTGAAAGAGGCTAACCATAACTCTGGTCAAGGTATGGTGCAAACAGACTTTACACATCATTTGCAGCTCAATATATCGATAAATAGCCATGTATCCAGTGTAATGTATCGATTTGTCGTCGGGTGAGGCTATTTATTTATCTGCCACTGCTCGATATGAGAACTCAGCATATTACGGCTAGTGGAGAGCGCATCCATCGTTTTGCTTAGCTGGATATGCAAACTGATATGTCTTTCAACATCAGAGAGATGATCTACTTGAAGCTGCTGTAGTTTTTCATAAAGTATGGTCACTTCTGCTTCAGCCTGCAGACGCGCTTTATGTTGTGTTTTAATCAGTGTATCAGCGGCGATCAGGCGCTGACGATACTCTGATTGTTCCTGATGATGGGCATTAGCCTTCATCTGGGCCGTCAGTTTATGGCGATTAAAATAGCTTTGAAGTTTATCTATTTCCCGCTGCATCACACTGCGTACCAGGGCTGACTCTTTCAGGTGCATTTCCTGACTAATATTCAGCGCCTTTTTAAGTTCCGTTACCTGGTTTTCAAATTTGCGTAATCTATTGAGCGTTTCCGGAGTATCACAATAAATCGTTTGTGGTGGCTTATTCCTCTGCTGTTCTTCACGCAATTGTGATAGCAGAGTGGCCGCACGCGCTTCTGCTGCCTGTAGACGTTGCAAAGTATCGGGTGAGTCCAGGCAGGTGATACAGGGGAGGGATTGAGAGCTATGCTTTGTCAGATTAACACTGACCAGAGCAGCACTCACTTCCTGCATAATTTGTTCTTTATTCTGTAGCTTCATTCGATTGCATGCGCTGGCTAAGAAGCTCGCGGCTTCATTTGCATTAGTGGTTGCGAAGGCTTTTTTTATCAGGTTCTGAACCAGGCTCATGTTGCCAGTTTTCCTGTCTCAAAGGGAGGCTGAATCTATGCGTTGGTTATATCTTACCGGACTATTTTCACTTTAATCGTTAAGGATGAGACATTAAATATGCGGATATTTACGTATTGCTCCTCGGTTATTAACTCCCGAATTTTACAATGTTTTTTGCTTATAACATGATTTTTCATCACAACATTTCGGAATAATATGATTTCTTAACGTGCCCTGAGCCGTTATTTTTGGTATCTTTCGCGCCTATTTTCTGTTCGGAGTGATAATGATAACAACCCTAATAAAACAATTAGGGGCCGCGATATTTTTGTTACTGTCGGTGGGGCTTTATAATACGGTTTTAGCCAGTCCACAGGTAGCAGAGGCGCACAGCAAAGCCCTAATCAAAAAAGTTAATACTAAAAATACGGCACACAGTACAAAAGAGTATTCTCGCAAAAGTGAAATAAGTTCGCTTCCTGATTTGCGAAAATACCCTTCCGGAACTCCAAGAAAAAAAGCGTTTCTCCGGGCGGTCATGCCATATATTACTCAGCAAAATGCAATCATTACCGCTGAACGTAATTGGTTAATAACAAAACGTTATTCAAGTCGTTTTTCACCGACGGAAATGACGCGCCTGAAAGATATTAGCCGTCGCTATAAAGTGGCCTGGAAAGGAAATACCAAACGCATCCCTTGGAATACTCTGCTGGAAAGAGTCGATATTATTCCGACTAAGATGGCAGCAACCATGGCAGCAGCAGAAAGTGGCTGGGGGACATCGAAACTGGCCCGTAGCAACAATAATCTGTTTGGTATGAAATGCGCTAAAAAGCACTGTAATAGTGAGCCGGGTAAAGTAAAAGGCTATCAGCACTATGGTTCGCTGAAAGAGGGTGTAAGTTCTTATGTCGTTAATTTGAATACACATCCGGCATATTCATCATTCCGTAAATCTCGCGCTCAGTTGCGCATGGCAGAAAAGGATGTGACGGCCAGCGCCATGATTCATAAGCTGGAAGGTTATTCTCAAAAAGGTCATCACTATAACAATTACCTGTTTGCGATGTACCAGAGTAACCAGAACCTGATGTCGACCTATTAAGGTTGTTTGCTTCGGGATGCATCGTTGTTGTGACATGTTCTGTTTTTTATCAGGGCATGTCATTTCTTTCTTCTCCCTTGATACTTTTCTCACTCAGAAGGGTTATCTTCAGGCTACACCCGCCAAGTCTACTCTTCACTTGCCGCTTTTTCAGGGGCATGACCATACAATTTGAAGACATTTGCGTATATACTGCCCACATCTCTTAAATCCACGGAACGCGTGCGAATTCAACATGCAAAAGTTTGATACCAAGACCTTTCAAGGCCTGATCCTGACTTTACAGGACTACTGGGCTCGCCAGGGCTGCACCATTGTTCAACCTTTGGACATGGAAGTTGGCGCCGGAACCTCTCACCCAATGACCTGTCTGCGGGCATTAGGGCCAGAACCGATGGCGACTGCTTATGTGCAACCTTCCCGTCGCCCAACAGATGGCCGTTATGGTGAAAACCCGAACCGCTTGCAGCATTACTATCAGTTTCAGGTGGTGATTAAGCCTTCTCCAGACAACATTCAGGAGCTGTATCTTGGGTCGCTGAAAGAGTTAGGGATGGACCCAACGATTCATGATATTCGTTTCGTGGAAGACAACTGGGAAAACCCAACACTGGGTGCCTGGGGCCTGGGCTGGGAAGTCTGGCTTAACGGCATGGAAGTCACACAGTTTACCTACTTCCAACAAGTGGGTGGCCTGGAGTGCAAACCAGTGACCGGTGAAATTACTTACGGTTTAGAGCGCCTGGCGATGTATATCCAGGGCGTAGACAGCGTTTATGATTTGGTCTGGAGCGACGGCCCATTAGGTAAAACAACCTATGGCGATGTTTTCCTCCAGAACGAAATCGAACAATCCACGTATAACTTTGAATACGCTGATGTCGATTTCCTGTTTACCTGTTTTGAGCAATATGAAAAAGAAGCTCAACAGTTACTGGCTTTAGAAAAACCTCTGCCACTGCCAGCCTACGAACGTATTTTGAAAGCCGCGCATAGCTTTAACCTGCTTGATGCCCGTAAAGCTATCTCTGTGACTGAACGTCAGCGCTATATTCTGCGTATTCGTACCCTGACGAAAGCAGTGGCTGAAGCCTACTATGCTTCTCGCGAAGCGCTTGGCTTCCCGATGTGTAATAAGAATAAATAAGAGGCTGCGATGTCTGAAAAAACTTTTCTGGTGGAAATTGGCACTGAAGAGCTACCACCAAAAGCACTGCGCAGCCTGGCTGAATCCTTTGCTGCCAATATTACTGCTGAACTGGATGCCGCGAATCTGACTTATGGTGAAGTCAAATGGTTTGCCGCTCCGCGTCGTCTGGCGCTGAAAATCGCCCGTCTGGCAACGACTCAACCTGACAGTGAAGTTGAAAAGCGTGGCCCGGCGATCGCTGCTGCGTTTGATGCTGAAGGTAAGCCAAGTAAAGCGGCTGAAGGTTGGGCGCGTGGTTGTGGTATTACCGTTGACCAGGCAGAACGCTTGTCTACCGATAAAGGTGAATGGCTGCTGTATCGGGCCCTGGTGAAAGGTGAAAGCGTCCAGGCGCTGTTACCCAATATCGTTACCCGCTCGCTGGCAAAGCTGCCGATTCCTAAATTAATGCGCTGGGGCGCGTCTGATACGCAGTTTGTGCGTCCTGTACATACTGTGACCTTGCTGTTAGACAGCGAGCTGGTTCCTGCCACAATTTTGGGTATTCAGTCAGACCGCGTTATTCGTGGACACCGTTTTATGGGTGAGCCTGAATTTACTCTGGAACATGCCGATCAGTATCCTGAAGTTTTGGAGCAGCGCGGTAAAGTTATTGCCGACTATGAGCAACGTAAAGCGTTGATTAAACGTGATGCTGAAGAAGCTGCACGTAAAATCGGTGGCGTGGCTGACTTAAGCGAAAGTCTGTTAGAAGAAGTGACTTCGCTGGTCGAATGGCCCGTCGTTCTGACGGCGACGTTTGAAGAAAAGTTCCTCGCAGTTCCTGCTGAAGCGCTGGTTTACACCATGAAAGGTGACCAGAAGTACTTCCCGGTGTATAGCCAGGATGGAAAATTGCTGCCGAACTTTATCTTTGTGACCAATATTGAGTCCAAAGATCCGCAGCAAATTATCTCTGGTAACGAGAAGGTGGTTCGCCCACGTCTGGCTGATGCAGAGTTCTTCTTTAATAGTGACCGTAAAAAGCGTCTGGAAGATAACCTGCCGCGTCTTGAAACCGTTCTGTTCCAGCAACAGCTGGGCAGCCTGCGTGACAAGACTAATCGTATTGAAGCGCTCTCTGGCTGGATTGCCAAACAGATAGGGGCTGATGTTAACCACGCGACCCGTGCAGGCCTGCTTTCCAAGTGTGACCTGATGACCAATATGGTGTTTGAGTTTACCGACACCCAGGGCGTGATGGGGATGCACTATGCGCGTTTCGACGGTGAAGCTGAAGACGTTGCCGTTGCATTGAATGAACAGTATCAGCCGCGTTTTGCGGGTGATGAGCTGCCGTCTAATCTGGTGGCTTGTGCTGTTGCGATTGCCGATAAAATGGATACCCTGGCGGGTATTTTTGGTATCGGTCAGCACCCTAAAGGTGACAAAGACCCGTTTGCTCTGCGTCGTGCGGCTTTGGGTGTACTGCGTATTATCGTTGAGAAAAACCTCAACCTGGATCTGCAGACCCTGACGGAAGAAGCGGCTCGCCTCTATGGCGACAAACTGACTAACGCCAAGGTAGTCGATGATGTTATCGACTTCATGCTGGGTCGTTTCCGTGCCTGGTATCAGGAAGAAGGTCACTCTGTTGACACTATTCAGGCGGTTCTGGCGCGTCGTCCAACTAAACCGGCAGATTTTGATGCCCGTATGAAGGCGGTTTCTCACTTCCGTACTCTGGAAGCGGCAGCAGCTCTGGCAGCGGCGAACAAGCGTGTTTCCAACATTCTTGCTAAATCAACCGAGACGCTCAATGACAGCGTACAGGCTTCCGTCCTGAAAGAAGCAGAAGAGATTCATCTGGCGACGCATCTGGTGGTATTACGCGATAAGCTACAGCCGTATTTTGCTGAAGGTCGCTATCAGGAAGCGCTGGAAGAACTGGCTAACCTGCGTGAGCCAGTGGATGCTTTCTTTGATAAAGTTATGGTTAATGCGGATGATGAAGCGTTACGTATTAACCGCCTGACTTTACTGGCTAAGTTACGTGAGCTGTTCTTGCAAGTTGCGGATATCTCCCTGCTGCAATAGTCACTTTATGCTCTGATAAAAAACCTATCATATAATGATGGGTTTTTTTTGGTCTGAAGAACGGCCATTTTTCTGTATCATGGGTTGGATAAGTGAGTATTTTCTACTGCTGAAAAACGAGATTACATCTCCTGGAGTTAACCATGTCTGCACCTCAACAAATCTACGTTTCTGCCGCCGTTATCTTCGATGCTCAAGGTCGTATACTGTTAGTACGTAAACGTAATACGACTTTTTTTATGCAGCCAGGCGGTAAAATAGAGGCAGGAGAAGCTCCGGAAATGGCGCTGATCCGTGAGCTGAATGAGGAACTGCAGATTGAGGTTCTTCCTGAAGATTTGGTATCGTTAGGGCAATTTACTGATAGTGCAGCGAATGAACCGGGTCATATCATCGTGGCTGAGATGTTCACTATTAAAAAGATCGGTGGTGATATCTTACCCGCGGCTGAAATTGAAGAGATCCAATGGCTCTCGCCTGGCGATGACCACGTCAACCTGGCGCCATTAACGCGGAATAAAATCCTGCCAATGTTCAGTCACTTCAATGTATAGGCCGTTAAGGCAATACTTTGTTTGATAGTTATAAAATACGCTATTAATCTTGTCGTTAATGTCAGGGTTGGTGTTAATAGAGCCGTCAACAATGGCATCTGTGGCAGACTCTAATGAAGAGATTCGCGTGAAAGGGTATCTTGCCAGCAGCGGTTGGACTATCCTTAGCGCCATGATAAGTAGTGTTGTTTGGTATTATAAAGGGGTAGAGAAGATGGCGACAGGTAAGTCCTGGTCTCGCTGGTTTGCGCCGCTAGCGGCGTTATTAATGGTGGTGAGCTTGAGCGGTTGCTTTGATAAAGAAGGCGATCAGCGTAAGGCATTTATTGATTTTCTGCAAAATACCGCGATGCGCAGTGGCGATCGTTTGCCTACGCTGACCTCTGATCAGAAGAAACAGTTTGGTCCTTTAGTCTCTGACTACGCCATTCTATATGGCTTCTCACAGCAGATGAGCCAGGCGATGGATCAAGGTGTTAAGCCGGTACTGGATACCGTCAACGGCATCCGTGTGCCGCAAGACTATCTGACTCAGCGTAATACATTGCGGCAGGAAAACGGTTCACTCAATGTATTAGGCCAGCAGGTGCAAAATGCGAAGATGCAGGCAGACAGTGCCCTTTCTACGCTCAAGCAGCCTGAAGAACTGAAAGCCGTTTACGATAAAGTTTATGAGAAAGTCGTTACCAATCCGGCTAATGCGATTGTGCCATTAATTCCAGCGGCACAAAATCTTACCCAGCAGCTTATGCAAGTGGGGGATTATATTGCTGAGCAAGAAGGTCAGGTGAGCTTTACTGCCAGTGGCATTCAGTTCCCGACTTCTCGTCAGGCCAGTGAGTACAATGCTTTAATTGCTCCGCTTGCGGCTCAGCACCAGGCATTTATGCAGGCTTATACGGCGACGCAGAGCGCGATACAGTAATACCCGTGCCGTAGGGTGCTGTCTTCTCTTTGCGCCCGCAGGCAACTCGAATTATTCAGGTTGGATCAGTATAGATAAAAAAGCTATCCGGATACCGGATAGCTTTTTTTAATGCTCTCAATCGGTTACTTCAAAATAGTAGGGTTGACACAGTTAACTTCTACTTTGCCAGTCAGTGCCGTAATCAGGTTATCAACAGCGCATTCATCCATGCCAGAACGTGTTTCATGTGTGGCTGAACCAATATGTGGCAGAGCAACAACGTTTGGCATCTGAAGCAGCGGGGAGTCTACAGACAATGGCTCTTGCTCGAAGACATCCAGCCCGGCGGCATGAATTGTACCCTCTTGTAGCGCTTTAATCAGAGCCTGCTCATCAACCACAGGTCCACGCCCCACATTAATCAGAACTGCTGAAGACTTCATTTTTGCGAGTTGTTCAGCACCAATAAGATGATGCGTTTCTTCACTCAGTGGCAGCAGAATACAGACGAAATCAGCAGTGGCCAGCAGCGTATCTAAGTCACAATACTGAGCATCAAAACGCTCTTCCGCCTCTTTATGGTGGCGACGTGCGTTATAGAGAATCGGCATACTGAAACCAAAGTGGGCGCGTTGCGCCAGTGCCAGGCCAATGCGTCCCATACCGATGATGCCGAGTGTCTTATGATGAACATCAATACCGTACCAGTCAGCATTGATACTACTTTGCCACTCACCTGCTTTAACGCGCTCAGCCACTTCCACTACCCGACGAGCACTGGACAGGATCAGCGCCATTGCGGTATCTGCCACGGTTTCAGTTAGCACAGTAGGCGTGTGCATCAGCACCACGTTACGGGCATTCAGGGCATCGACATTAAAGTTGTCATAGCCAACGGAAATGGTAGAGGCTGCACGCAGCTTTGGCATCTGTACCAGGAAAGCCTCATCCACTTTACCGCCAGAACCTAGCAGACCTTCAGCACAGGCAAAGGTTTGTGCGTTAGCGGCGATGGTTTCAGGACTGATATCATCAAATTTATTGATGACGAAGTAACTTTCCAGGCGTTTGATAAGGTTATCAGGCAGCGTTTTGTAGAGGATAATCGACGGCTTCATTGGGGTCTCCGTGCATTATTGATATACATCGGCCGATAAGCTGACCGACACGCGTTCAGATTAGGCAAATAGTTGCTGTTATCCAGACAGGACTCGAGAGTTATCTTTAGAGACTATTATACCCGTCATACTTCAAGTTGCCTGGCTGTTGCCTGCGTTCATGCCGCCGAATCACAGAGTTTATCTATGCTCATCGACGGCCTGAACTTGGCGGCTACAAGCAGCTAGAGTTATTTAGGGTATAAGCGAAAGTGAATAACCGATATTACTATAAATAATCCTCTCCTCGCATAACAAGGAGAGGATTAGCAGGCTAGCGAACTTCGCCGTTCACGTCCTGGTCGACAGCAAAACAGGCAACCAGTTGACCCTCACCGTAATCTTTTAGTTTTGGCTGTAACTGAGTACAGGGACCAAAACGGCGGCGGCAGCGTGCGTTAAAAGCACAGCCCGGTGGCGGATTCAGTGGACTAGGTAACTCGCCCGTAAGCTTAATGCGTTCTCTGCGGTCATCCGGGTTGAGGCGCGGTGTTGCAGACAGCAGGGCCTGGGTATAGGGATGCTGGGGATTAGAAAAAATCTGTTCTTTCGTGCCTTTTTCCACACAGCGACCGAGATACATCACCATCACTTCATCGGCAATATGTTCTACCACGGACAGGTCGTGCGAGATAAAGACGTAAGACAGCCCTAACTCTTGCTGTAAATCCATCATCAAGTTCAGGACTTGAGCACGAACAGAAACGTCCAGAGCAGAGACCGGCTCATCAGCAATAACCACATCAGGGTCGAGCATCAGGCCGCGTGCAATCGCAATACGCTGGCGCTGACCACCAGAGAACATATGCGGATAACGGTCGTAATGCTCGGTTTTCAGACCCACTTTTGCCATCATCTCTAACGCTTTTTCACGACGCTCAGATTTACTTAGCGAGGTATTAATCGCTAATGGCTCTTCAAGAATTTGTCCGACTTTCTTGCGCGGATTTAATGAACCGTACGGATTCTGGAACACAATCTGGATTTTCTGGCGGCGCAGTTTCTCTGAGGTGGCATCGGGCTTCAGCAGATCCTGGCCCTGATAATAGAGCTCACCACCGGTAGGCACTTCAATCATCGTCAGCAGGCGACCGAGGGTGGATTTACCACAACCAGACTCACCCACTACCGCCAGGGTTTTGCCACGCTCAAGGGTAAAGGTGACACCATCGAGGGCTTTAACCAGCCGTTCAGGGGCGAACAGACCCTTTTTCACGGCATAGTGTTTTTTCAAATCGATAGCCTGCAACAAGGGTTGCGCGGCGGCCTGTTGGGTACTCATAGCGTTGGCCTCCCGGCATCATCGAGGGGGTAGTGACATTTAGACTGGCGACCGTTATCGACTAAATTGAGTCCTGGCTCTTCGCTACGACATTTGTCGGTAGCATACGGACAGCGTGGATTCAACAGGCAACCATCCGGACGGTCATACTTACCGGGAACCACGCCAGGTAATGAGGCCAGACGTGCTTTGTCCTGAGCGAACTCCGGCAAGGCGCGTAACAGCGCCTGGGTATACGGGTGACGTGGAGAGCGGAAAATATCCTTAGAGGATCCGGTTTCTACCACCTGTCCGGCATACATCACGATAATTTTATGGGCCGCTTCAGCCACCAGCGCCAGATCGTGAGTAATCAGGATCAGTGCCATATTCTCTTTTTGTTGCAGTTCTATCAGTAACTCGATGATCTGCGCCTGAATGGTCACATCCAGAGCCGTAGTCGGTTCATCGGCAATCAGCAGCTTGGGACGACAGGCAATTGCCATCGCTATCATTACGCGCTGACTCATTCCCCCCGAAAGCTGATGCGGATAAACATCAAGACGTGACGCTGGATCAGGAATACCGACCAGGTTCAGAAGGTCTATGGCACGCTGAAGACGGGTTTTTTTATTACCCCCCTGGTGCACTTTAATGGCTTCCATAATTTGAAAACCAACGGTATAGCAAGGGTTCAGGCTGGTCATCGGGTCCTGGAAAATCATCGCGACATCAGCGCCCACCAGATTACGACGCTCTTTTTCCGAGATACGCTGCAAGTCCTGACCATTAAACTGCAAGTTTTCGGCACTGACTCGGCCTGGGAAATCGATCAGTCCCATAATGGCCAGTGAACTGACCGACTTACCCGAACCAGATTCACCGACGATCCCGACAACTTCACCTTGTTCCACGCTGTAACTTACACGGTCCACAGCACGGAAGGGGGCATTTTTATCACCAAAATGCACCGATAATTTATCTATATTTAATAACGCCATCTCGTGCCTCTTTACTGCTTGAGTTTAGGATCGAGCGCGTCACGCAAGCCGTCACCCATCAGGTTAAATGCCAGCACCGTTAGCAGGATTGCCAGACCAGGGAAGGTCACAACCCACCAGGCGCTTTGCGCGAACTGCAACACATCGGCGAGCATGGTGCCCCATTCCGGTGTTGGGGGTTGCGCACCCATACCAAGGAAGCCAAGAGCGGCCATATCGAGAATAGCGTTAGAAAAGCCCAGCGATGCCTGAACAATCAGCGGCGCAAGGGTGTTAGGGAAAATATTGATGAACATCTGACGGATAGGGCCCGCACCCGCGACACGAGAAGCTGTCACGTAGTCACGACTCACTTCCACTAATACTGCGGCACGCGTCAGACGGACATAGTGGGGGAGTGCCACAAAGGTCAATGCTAATGCGGCATTAGTGATAGAAGGCCCAAAGATAGCGACCAGTACCAGTGCCAGCAGCAGGCTTGGCAGCGCCAGCATAATATCGACAACACGCATAATGATGTTATCAACAATACCGCCGAAGTAGCCAGCAACCAGACCCAGAACAACGCCCATCGCCAGTGACAATACGACCACCAGACAGCCGACGAGCAGTGACAGTCGCGCACCGTACATCAGGCGTGAAAGAATGTCGCGGCCAACATCATCGGTACCCAGAATAAATTCCCAGCTTCCGCCTTCCATCCATACTGGTGGACGCAAGAGTGCACTACGGAACTGCTCTGCAGGCAAATGTGGAGCAAGAAAGTTTGCGAATACTGCAATAAGGACCATGATACTGATATATACCAGACCAACAACAGCCCCTTTATTGCGCGTAAAATAGTGCCAGAATTCCTGGAAAGGTGTCATCGGCTTGGGTGCCGCAAGAACCTTATTTTCAGTTGATTGTGTCATGGTTACCCTTATTTCTTATGGCGTATACGCGGGTTCACCACGCCGTATAACAAATCAACCAGTAGGTTGACCAAAATAATCATGGTTGCTACTAGTAAGACTCCGCCTTGAACTACCGGATAATCACGGCGCTGTAGGGCTTCTATCAGCCAGCGTCCAAGACCCGGCCATGAGAAGATAGTTTCCGTCAAGATTGCGCCACCCAGCATCGTACCGACTTGCAGGCCAATAACGGTGACGACAGGTAACATGGCATTACGCAGGGCATGAACCACGATGACGCGAATACGGGTTAACCCTTTGGCGCGTGCGGTACGAATATAATCTTCGCTCAGTACTTCAAGCATTGAAGATCGCGTCATACGGACGATAACTGCCAGCGGAATCGTACCCAGTACAATGGCAGGCAGAACGATATGAGCAAGGGCATCAAGGAAATCCCCCGATTCGCCCCAGATAGCCGTGTCCAGCAACATAAAGCCGGTCAATGGCTGGGAGTCATCAAGGAAAATCGTGTCACTTACGCGACCAGATACCGGGGTCAGGTCCCACTTAACCGAAACCAGCATAATCAGCATCATGCCCCACCAGAAGATAGGCATGGAATAGCCCGTCAGAGCGATACTGACAGCGGTATGATCAAAGATGGAGCCGCGTTTAACCGCTGCCAGTACGCCCACAGGGACGCCAACGGAAACGGCAAAGATCATGGCGCAGACGCCGAGTTCCATAGTGGCCTGCAAACGCGGCACGAACTCTTCCCAGACCGGGATGCGGCTTTTTAACGAAATGCCTAAGTCACCATGCATCACACCCCAAATATAATGGAGATACTGCTGCCACATGGGTTTATCAAGGCCAAGCTCCGCCAGCAACTGGGCGTGACGCTCTGGAGAAAGACCGCGCTCTCCGGCCATAATCAGCACCGGGTCACCGGGGATCATATGGACAAAGGCGAAGGTCAGTAAGGTAATACCTATAAACGTGGGAATAACTAATCCCAGTCGTCGGAGGATGAACTGCAACATATCCCGGATTCTCTTTATTGACAGGGCACCTTGAAAGATGCCTGTCTGCATTGCTCAAAAAATCGTTCACCCTCTTCCCTATGGGAAGAGGGTATACAGCTCGTTGTTTTTATTTTTCAACAGACACGTTTTCAAAGTGGTGTTTGCCCAACGGGTCAACCACATAACCTTTCACTTCTTTGCGCACAGGCTCATAGACTGTGGAGTGAGCGATGATCAAAGCAGGTGCTTGTTCATTCATCACGACCTGAGCTTGCTTGTACAGCTCAACACGCTTCTCGTGATTGTCAGTAGAACGCGCTGGCTGGATCAGGTCTTCAAACGGCTGGTAGCACCAGCGAGAGTAGTTAGAACCTTGTTGTGCTGCTGCACAGCTAAACAGGGTACCGAAGAAGTTATCCGGATCCCCATTGTCGCCTGTCCAGCCCATCATCACTGCTTCGTGCTCACCCGCTTTCGCACGCTTGAGGTATTCACCCCACTCGTAGGTCACGATATTGGCTTTTACGCCCACTTTCGCCCAGTCAGCCTGAATCATTTCTGCCATACGGCGTGCATTTGGGTTATACGGACGCTGAACTGGCATTGCCCACAGGTCAACGGTGAAGCCATCAGCCAGACCGGCTTCTTTCAGCAGCGCTTTCGCTTTTTCTGGATCGTAGGTGTAGTCTTTCACATCATCGTTATAGCCCCACATAGTAGGTGGGATCAGGTTTTTAGCTGAGGTACCAGCGCCCTGATAAACCGCTTCGATGATGGCGTCTTTATTTACCGCGTACGACAGTGCCTGGCGTACTTTTACGTTATCAAACGGTTTTTTCTCGGTGTTAAAGGAGACATAACCTACGTTCAGACCTGCCTGCTCTTTCAAGTCAACATTCTTATCTTCTTTCAGACGAGCGATATCGGCTGGATTTGGATAAGGCATAACCTGGCATTCATTTTTCTGCAGCTTGGCATAACGCACAGAAGCATCTGGGGTGATAGAGAACACCAGACGGTCAATCTGCGGTTTAGTGCCCCAGTAGCCAGGGAACGCTTTATACAGAATACGGGAATCTTTCTGGTACTGCTGTAACTGGAACGGACCGGTACCGATTGGGTTCAGGTCAATCTTCTCCGGCGTTCCTGCTTTCATCATGTTGTCGGCATATTCTTTAGAAAGAATAGAGGCAAAGTCCATTGCGAGGTCAGCAAGGAACGGGGCTTCCGGACGAGCCAGAACGAATTGAACGGTATTATCGTCAACCTTTTTTACTTCGGTGATCAGGTCTGGTAAGTCCATACCGATGAAGTATTCGTAGCTGCCACCAGACACTTTATGGTACGGGTTTTCTGGATTCTTCTGGCGATCAAATGAGAACACGACATCGTCTGCGTTCATATCGCGAGTCGGTTTGAAGTCTTTATTATCTTGCCATTTTACGCCCGGACGCAGATGGAAAGTATAAGTCTTACCATCTTCACTGATTTCCCATTTGTCGGCCAGACCAGGAACGATTTCAGTAGTACCGGTTTTAAATTCTACCAGGCGATTATAAATAGGCACTGAGCTGGCGTCATAGGTCGTACCAGAGGTGAAGAGCTGAGGGTTAAAACCTTCAGGTGAACCTTCTGAACAGTAAACCAGAGTATTAGCTTGTACGCTTGCTGCAACGGTCAGAGCAACAAGGCTCAGGCCAAATTTCAGCATCCCTGACTTCTTCAAGGAGATCGGCATTATTTTGCTCCAATTGTATGTTGTGTTGTGTTGTGTTGTTACTCACCGCTGACCTTTGTTATTTATTTGCGGCCAATACGGTATACCCGAAGGTGATAAAGAGGCAGCTGTTCCTTTTGCGTGTGATGACCGGAAGCAGCGCAGACAGTTTGTGAATGGCCTCTATTGCCCTACAATCTGTCAACAGATGATACAAACGTCAATAAGGCTAGTGGGGATTTACCTTCTGAATGGGATTGCGCTGGCAAAGATTAAAAAAACTTTTCACTACAATTTACAGTAGTGAGCATTGTGCTATGTCTCTTTAGCAGTTCATCATGCTGATATATTACCACCAGGCAGTGATAATAACTGTTTTTATTATGGGTAAAATTTGTGTTAAATGATGGATTGTTGAACGATTAGATTTGTGATCAAGGTCGCTTCTAGCAATAAATGCTGTGGAGAATGACAAAGTGTGAAGTAAACAACCAAAGATGATTATAACAAAATCAGATGATATGCAGCGTCCATGATGTGGTAAACATAGCTAACTATCTCCCGGTGATACTGCAAATTGTCTGAGGAGTATTGGAGGGGGAAGCTAGCCGAATCACATAGTCTGGCTATGTGATTCGGCTATTAAAACGCAGGTCAGAATTTACTGCGCGTGGCTGCTATCGGGAATATGGCACCAGTTATTATTCTGATTAATTCCCCCGTCAGGTGAGGTATAACCTAAACAGCCCAGGATGGAGTCATAAAGCTCAACATGACGGTGCGATACCTGTTTGCTGGCCTGTTCCTGTAGATGTTCAAATGCGAGTTTATTTTTGGGACTCTCAAGAAACTTATCAGATGCCCAGACTAGCAGTGGAACCCTGAACTGCTCTGGTGGAGCCATATGACGAGGGGTACCGTGCAGATGTGTCGACTCACTAATAGACTCACCATGATCGGCAGCATAAAAGACAATCGCACGTTTATCACGAAGTTCATCAAGCACGCTACTGATCACGGTATCGGTATAGAGCACAGAGTTGTCGAAGGCGTTGAACAGTGACTCTTTTGAACAGCCGTTATCAATACTGACACATTCTGGCGTCCACTTCGCAAAGCTACGTGGATAGCGTTGAGCATAGGAAAAGTGGGAACCTTTAGTATGCATAATAATTAAATGCTTACCCTTAGGATGCTGCTTCAGGGACTCACTCACTTCATCGATTAACAGCATGTCATCGACAGTTTTACCGTGATTACGTGGGTTAGCCGCAATTTCTTCACGAAACGCGAAACTATCTGGCATAGCGTTTTTGTAAAACCATACTTCGCTTTGCATAGCGAAAATATTGGAGCTAAAGCCCAGCTGTTTCAGTACCGCAAAGACATTTTGTTCTTTTAGCGTGCGCTGTGGATTATCTGAAGTACCGCCTTCACGTACAAACATACAGCGAAGTGACAGCTTAGTCGCGGTATCACAAGACTCACCACGGAATGCGACCAGATTCTTTTCCTGGGACAGTTTCGGGGTCGTGTCACGGTCATAACCTAAAATCCCCATATGATCCCAGCGTGTGGTTTCCCCGATAATAAAGACGACATAGGTATCTTCAATATTCTCCGGAGCAACATAACTAAATTTCTTCGCTGGGTTGAACAATGAATTATTGTCATCAGACTCATCCGCTTTAGCCCAGGCATAGAGCCCTAATGCAGATACCCAGTTTGAAGGGAGGTAGGAGTTAGCAACGACGCCGCCGTAACTGGCTGTATCGATAGTGGTGCCACGTTCACTTTTGGCCTGTAATTCACCCAGCAGACGCAAGGGGCCCCAGACCAGTAGGATGGTACATAAAATGATGGCAATATTTTTGATGCGCTGGCCAGGAGCGATTAGCTGCCTGATGAGCGTATCGTATGATGTATTACGCCAAATCATATAAATCGGCAGGGCACTGACCAGCACAAGCCAGATGATAAACTTATAGCCAACAACTTCTTTAGACAGATCGATATCGGTGGTCATCACTGAAGCAACAATGCCGTAACCAATAACCACATTCAGAAATGTCATGTAGTAGCTGGCCGCGACGGAAATGACGACGACGAGTGTTGCCAGAATACGCCAGACTGCACGTCCAAAAAGAGACAGGATACGCAGTAGAAAGAAGGTTACCAGCACACAAGCCACGACTTCTGCGACTGCCGATAACTCTTTCCAGACAATCAACGTATCAGCACTGAATCGTTGATAAAAAACCGTAATATTTAGAAACAATCCAATATACAGGGCGAGGAGAAAACATAATTTCTGATGACTAATTGATTTAATCTTATTCATTTAAGGCGTTTGCAGACCAGATCGGGATGTGTGGTTTTGACCATAGCGAATGTATAAAGTTCTTGCTAGTTCTAATAAATGGAGATAATCCAGCTATCGGCAGAATCAATCGAATGAAAGGGACTAAATCATAAAAGAGAAATGATTTTTCTGGTTTTTTTAAGTAATAGTCAATGCGTTGCTGCCTTTACGCTTAATAATATGTTACGTATATTATGAGAATACTAATGATATTAATTACCATTACACAAAGGTTCTCTATAATGCCGTCAATTTACACACCCGCCAATCTCAACACTTCTTTTAAACCCTTGGCGTTGTTCGTCTCGTCCACCATTGTTCTGAGTACTCACGTTTATGCAGAAACGCAAACGGTCCCGGAAGACAATATTACGGTGACAGCTGTTGCATCCGAAGATAGCACCGATTATCTACAGGGTTATGTGGCCACTAAAAATATCAGCGCTACCAAAGTAGATACCTCTATTACTCGCACGCCGCAGTCAGTTTCCGTGATCACTACCGATGAAATGAAAGCCCGACAGACTGATACCTTGGCCGATGCTTTCAAATATACACCCGGTTTTTTAGCGCAACCGAACGGCTTTAGCCGCGCCGCAGACGATTATACGATCCGCGGTTTTAATGTCGGCTCCGGTACGGGCGGTATACTGAAAGATGGCATGAAAATGCAGGCCAGCGTCTATGATGGTGGTCTTGAACCTTATGCTTTTGAACGTATTGAAATGATTAAAGGGGCTGCTTCTGTTTTATATGGTCAGTTATCGCCGGGCGGCTTAATCAACGCTGTTACCAAACGCCCTTCCACCATTCCTTGGAATGAACTGAATGTGGAATATGGTAGCTACGAGCGCAAACAGATTTCTGGCGATTTTTCCGGTCCTATCGATGAGGAAGGCAAATACTCTTACCGCTTAACCGGCCTACTACGCGATAGCGATACGCAAACCCACTATATCAACGATGATAAGCAGTATCTGGCGCCAGCATTTACCTGGCGACCTAATGATGATACCAGTCTGACATTCCTTGCCAGCTACCAGAAGATCAAGACCAAGTTTGCTACTCCGCTAAATTACAATATGACGACATACAGTAAAACGGCAGGGACAAAAATTACGCGCGATCAGTTTGTCGGCGAACCTGGTTTTGACCGTTTTGATACTGAGATGAAGAGCCTGGGTTACCTCTTAACCCATCAGTTTTCTGATTCGCTGAAGCTCAGCCATGCGCTACGTTATATGGATGCCGAAGGCGACTTCGATTATATGAATGCCAATGCTATCAACGGTAATACTCTGACGCGCTATTACAGTAAGCGGCATGAGCATTCGACGGGATTAACTACCGATAGTAATCTGACTTGGACGCTCGATGCAGGCGACTGGGAACACCAGATATTAGCGGGGATCGATTATTACCATAAAACGTATGATTCTCAGCGTTACATCGGATTAGGCTCTTCGCTGGATTTAACGAACATCCAGTACGGTAATAATCCTACAGTGACCGCTGCCGACAGTGGTTCACGACTGACCAGCGACCAATTTGGCATTTACTTACAGGATCAAATTACCTGGAACAAAAAATGGGTACTACTGCTGAGCGGTCGTAACGACTGGTCAGAAAGCCGCACCACGAAACATAGCAATCAAGTCAAAAGCATTCAGAGCGACCATAAAGCGACTGGCCGTATAGGTGCTGTCTATCTGGCCGATAATGGCCTGGCACCGTATATCAGTTACAGCCAGTCGTTTAACCCGATATCGGGTACCGGCAAGCAAGGTAACAGCTTTCGGCCAACGGAAGGCGAGCAATATGAAGTGGGTCTTCGCTTCCAGCCGTCAGAAAGTAAAACCATTATCAGCATGGCAATGTATGAGCTGATACAAACCAACGCTCTGACCCCCGATCCTACCGACAGCAGTTATAACGTGCAGACCGGAGAAATACGCTCTAGTGGGCTGGAGCTGGAGATGAAGAGTGAGTTAACGTCAAACCTCAATCTCATTACCTCCTATGCTTACACGGATGCGCGAGTGACGAAAGACAATAACGTGCTGAAAAAAGGCAGCCGAGTAGAAGGCGTACCTTACAATACGGTCAGTATCTGGAGTGATTATCGTCTTGCCAGTCTTGGCTTACCTCAGGTGACACTAGGTGCTGGGGCGCGCTATATCGGTACAACCAAAACCTCATCTTCGGTCAGCAGCGATAAAATCCCGGCATATACCCTGTTTGATACCAAAATTAGCTATCAGCCGATCAATAACGTGAACATTTCACTGAAGGTACAAAACCTGACTAACGAGAAATACCTCTACTGCAACACGGTTTGTCGCTATGGTGATGAGCGTTCCATTATTGGTGGTGTTAGTTATCTGTGGTAGACCCCGTCATACTTCAAGTTGCTTGAGTGTTGCACTCGAAAATCCTGCCGATGAGCATAGATAAACTATGTGATTCGGCAGGATTTACTCGGCGCCTACAAGCAGCTCGAATTATTTGGGGTATAGTTTGCCTGCCATGCTTGTGGCAGGCAGCAATTTTTGCAGTAACCCATCTTTGGCAACAAATAACGCAGGCAGCATCCTTTACGCAATTTCACCGTCTCGCCTTCCGGCGATAATCGCGTAAATATCGGTCGGTACATAAAGTTACGTGAACCATCTGGCCAGAATTTTTCTGCAAATAACGCGGCCATAACCTGCTCTTTTTCCGGTGACAGGTAATTCGACTCACTGAGTAAATGGCGCAGTGCCTCAACGCCGCTGGCGATATTGCTCCATAACACCGATACTTTCACGCCAGATACTGCACTCAGTGCCGCGAAGTGAGCATTAATATGCTGTTGAAAAAGAGGCGTAAAATCTGCCAGAGAGTTTACTGGTGCCACTAATTTTCCCTCATCTGGCACAATAATCGCTGTGATCAGCCCATCTGCGTCCAGTAATAACAGCAGATCAGAGAGATCGGTCGTCAACAGGCTATCGTATAATATGCGGGCAAATAACCAACTACCTGAAAATAACGATAAGTAACTTTTACTCCACATTGAAGCAACGGCAGTGATGTCCTGCTGTTCCCAGCCATGCCGGCGAGCAAACCCCTCAAGCTGTTGTGCGATGAATTCCTGTTGCAGCAGATATGTGGCGGGGCGCAGGCGATCGTCGCTCACGCTGGCATCGTGCAAGACCACATTTCTTACCAAAGGAAGAACGATCGTGGGGAGGTGGGTAAAGAGTTTTAGCATAATTTTATCGACCCCCTCTTCGCATCATCCACATGAAATACGGCGCACCAATAAAGGTCGCGCAAAGTCCTGCGGGGATCTGGAAAGGATAGAGAAGGTTACGTCCAACCCAGTCTGCAAAGAGTAACAATATTGCCCCCATAAGTGCTGACGCAATGAGACGGGGGAAGCCTCGCTGGATCCCCATCATCACCACGATATGCGGTGCCAGTAGCCCGACAAAACTAAGGGGTCCGGTTAACAACGTAGCGCTGGAACAGAGTATCGCCGTCAGCAGTATAATCAGTAGTCGACTTCTGCCAATTGGCATGCCGGTAGCGCGCATTACCGTTTCTCCTAAGGAAAAACTGTCCAACCAGCGAACGAGCAGCGGTAAAATCGCTAATGTAGCCAATAGAATCAGGATGGCTACAGACACTTCGGAGTGAGTCACACGATAAGTCGAACCCGCCATCCAGTTCATCAGTAGCAGAGAACGATCATCACCGCTGGCGATATAGAGCGTAGTGAGGGCATTACAGGCGGTACCTGTTGCTATGCCGGTTAGTAGCACACGTTCAGGTGAGAAAGAGGATTTATGGCTGAGTACTATCATCAATATCATGGTGACCAGAGCGCCTGACGTGGCTGCAAAGAGCATCCATACTGGGCTTGATATCGGTGTGGATATAAACAATATGACTACACCGAATGCTGCACCAGAGCTGATGCCTAATACTTCCGGGCTGGCCATCGCGTTAGCCGTCATTCTTTGCATCAGCGTTCCAGCCACGGCAAGCATTGCCCCGGAGGCGACAGCAGCCAGCACCCTTGGCGCTCGCCATGTCAGTAATTGCTGAAATTGATCACTCATAGAAAACGCCCAACCGTCGGGCATCCGGCCAAATGCCAGAGCCATCCAAATGAGCATCATCAGCAGTAAAAGCAGAAACGCTAATAACCTCCACGGTGACTGAATCCGCCGTAGGGTAAAAGAAGAAGATGAGGGTGAAAGTGAAAGCTGGCGCTCTCTCAGACGTGGTATTAACAATAATAACAGCGGAGCTCCAGTTATCGCTGTTGCCAGCCCGGTAGGTATAGTCGCCCCCACATACTGGCTGAGAGTCTGTACCAGTAAATCGGTAAAACTCAGCATGAGTGCACCGATGAGCGGCACAAGAAATAGGCGCACAGACTGACGATGAATGCCACATAATCGTACTGCGGCAGGCGCTGCCAGACCAATAAAGCTGATAATACCCACCCGACTGACGACTATAGAACTTAACCACGCAGCAAGTAATAGCAGCAGCAGCCGGAAATAACGTACGGTCAGCCCAACACTATGGGCAGTCTGTTCATTCATACTCAGTAATTGCAGCGGACGGCTCGCCGCCATAATCAACAGAGAGGCAATTCCTATTTGTATTGCCAGCCATTGCGCGGTGTGCCAGTTATTTTGCTCCAGCGATCCGGTTTGCCAGATGAAAAGGTCCATCAGCGCGGCATGATTGAACAACATCATCATTGAGCTGGCGCTGGAACAAAAGAGCGTCACGACCATACCGCCAAGTATCAACGATAAGGGCGATAACCCGCGCCCTTTTGCTAGCATCATCACCAGCAGCAATGTCACTCCGGACCCGCCAAAAGCAATCCATTCACGTCCTGCCGCTAATGCAAGAGGGAACCATAAACTCATGACGACCATAGCGAGCCAGGCCCCGGCGGAGATGCCCAGCGTTGCAGGTTCCGCCAGCGGATTACGTAATACTTGCTGGAAGATAAATCCGGCCAGTCCCAATGCAGCGCCCGCCAGCAAACTCACTACCAGGCGAGGAAGAAGACTGTAGTGAAAAATAAGCTGCTTATACGCGTTATCGTCCGGTGACCATATCGCATTAAACAGATCATGAGAGGAAAAATGATATGCTGGATTTAGCGTTAATAGCAGAATGGAACCCGTCAGTAATATGCCGGATAGCAGGATAAAACTGGCCATGTTAGATCGGGATGTCATACCGTTTGTCCAACAATGGCGGTTTCCAGCTCACGGAGAAAATTCATCCCAGATAGCAATCCACCGCTCGGATAAAGGCGGTTTATGGTGCTATAGCGGCCTTCACGTATCAAAGGAATCGATCTCCAGAGTGGTGAACTTAACAGGGTATCCACAGTGCGCCGATCCTGGCGATTACTGAAGAAAACTAGCCGTGCGTCCGGCTGGCTGAGCAGATGATCTAGCCCAACGATGGCTCCGCCCCAGGCATTAGTTTTGCCATTAAATGCATTATGAAAGCCCATTCTTTGCAGTAGGTCATCGTACATACCCCGACGCCCAAAAAGTAACAAATGGCGTCCATCATCGTTGATTCGAGCCAAAAATAGCGGGCGGGTGCGAAATTTTTGTAAACGTGCGCCGATATGCTGTAACTGGTTTGATGCCTCCTGAACCAGTTCCTTTGCTCGCTCGCCTCTCGATGCGTAATCACCAAGCTGTATAATCATCTGTTGCGCCAACTGCCAGGGTGAACTGTCTGGCTGAAAAATATCCATCGTGACCACTGGGGCAATATGCTGTAGCCGAGAATTGGCCTGTACCTGACTCTTGGTCGCGCAAATAAGATCGGGTTTAAGTAGCTCCAATAGCTCCAGATTGGGTTCATCAGGCAGCCCAATTTCACGAACTAATTCGGGAAGAGGAGGATTGACGATAAAATTCTGATACCAACGTTTGTTCGCAACAGCCAGTGGGGTCACCCCAAGACCCAATAGACTTTCGGTGATAGCTAAATCCAGCGAGACTATGCGCAATAATTGAGCCGGGGAAGTTTCAGCGAAGAGTGTTTTTGCCGGAAGCAATGCCAGGGCTGTTAGTATAAGTCTTCGTCGGGTTAACAAAACAAATGTCCATCAATTATAAAAGGAAATAAGAATCATTCATTAAGACAAAAAACAGCAGGGTGCACAAGTCGTAATAAAGGTGTAGGTACTCTTTCCTTTTCCCTTGAGTTTGAGCGGGGTATCTGTGAGCGAATTAACGCTTTGAGTTGCATGATGAATTAGAACAATTGCACTATTTTGGTTTGTCGCAAGAGGCTGATATGGTGGCTATCGTTTTATCCTGCTGGTTGCAGTGGTCATAAATCATATTTTATCGAGTGTAAAGGAAGTGAAAGATGGAACGTTGTGGATGGGTAACACAGGATCCGTTGTATCTCGCCTATCACGATAATGAATGGGGTGTGGCGGTTAGCGACAGACAAAAACTCTTTGAGATGATCTGTCTGGAAGGGCAGCAAGCGGGTCTATCTTGGATTACTGTCCTTAAAAAGCGTGAGAACTATCGTCAGTGTTTCCATTATTTTGTTCCCGAAGCTGTCGCACAAATGACGGTCAGTGATATCGATAATCTGATGCAGAATGCAGGCATTATTCGCCATCGCGGTAAAATCGAAGCCATTATTAATAATGCTAAAGCATTGCTGGCGATGGAGGCGAAAGGTGAAGACTTCTCGACGCTAGTATGGTCATTTGTGAAGGGTAAGCCCATCGTTACTAGCCCTGGTCATCTCTCGGAGATACCCACGAAAACAGAAGCTTCTGAAGCATTATCCCGCGCACTGAAACAAAGGGGATTTAAATTCACAGGGGCCACCATCTGTTATGCCTTTATGCAGGCTTGTGGGTTGGTTAACGATCACGTTGTCGGATGTTTTTGTCATCAGGATAAATCGTAATGATTCGATCTTATGAGCCACACCAACTGGATACACTGATGAGTCTGTGGCTGGAGAGTACCATTAGTGGTCATCCTTTTATTGCACAGAGTTACTGGCATGAAAGCAGCTCAGTCGTTCGTAATGTCTATATTCCACAGTCAGACACATGGGTATATATGCAGGGAGAGAAGCCGATCGGATTTATCAGCGTTATCGACCAGCAATTTATTGGTGCGCTTTTTGTCGCGCCAGAGTGCGCAGGAAAAGGGATCGGAAGCCAGCTACTGCAACATGCTCAATCCCGCTACTCTGCTTTAAGTCTTGAGGTTTACCAGAAAAATCAACGGGCGGTATATTTCTATCATCGCATGGGCTTTCGTATAGAAGAGGCGGCCTGGCAGACTGATACCCAGCATCCGACCTGGATTATGTGCTGGAAGAATAACGAAAGATAATGCGATGACTGGGTTTTTTCTTTTTCTGACGGCTATTTATCAGAATACTCCCCTGAATGATTTGCTTATTTTTTTTCATAATAATATCCCAGTACAGATTAAGCAGGACCAAAGGAAAAAATAAAATGAAAAAACGTGTTATGACAATTGCTGCTATCGTTTGTGCCACTTTGGCGATTTCTGGTTGTACAACCAATCCTTATAGTGGAGAGAGAGAAGTGGGTAGTTCTGCTATTGGGGCAGGCATTGGATCGCTGGTGGGTGCGGGTGTTGGCGTGCTCTCATCATCGAAAAAAGACAGGGGTAAAGGTGCTCTGATTGGTGCTGCCAGCGGGGCTGCACTGGGAGGCGGTATCGGCTATTACATGGATGTGCAGGAAACGAAATTACGTGAAAAAATGCAGGGTACCGGAGTCAGTGTCACCCGTAACGGTGACAATATTATCCTCAATATGCCCAATAATGTAACCTTTGACAGCAGCAGTGCCACTCTGAAGCCCGCAGGCGCAAATACCCTGACGGGGGTGGCGATGGTACTGAAAGAGTATCCGAAGACTGCCGTAAATGTTGCGGGTTATACTGACAGTACCGGTGGCGCTGAGCTGAACCAGAAACTATCACAGCAGCGTGCTGATAGTGTCGCCAGCTCGTTGATTACCCAAGGAGTGGCCGCTAACCGTCTCCGTACTATCGGTATGGGACCGGCTAATCCAATTGCGAGCAATAGTACGGCAGAAGGAAAAGCACAAAATCGTCGGGTAGAGATTACGTTAAGCCCGCTCGGCTAAGTGTATTACCTGCCTCGGCATTGATTATCTTGATTGCTGAGGCAGTGATTATCTTTATCTGCTAGCCGCTTAAACTCATTATTCAGCGGCAGTTACGCCTATTTTCATCAGTCGGGGGCCGTCAGGCAAACGATGTTAGTCGAAACAATATCTCCTTACAGTCAGCTGGGGATAAAATGTTAGCGCATTCCTGTATACTCCTATGAGATAAGATGGTACCGGCGTCAGAATAATTACTGAAGGCGTCATTGGGAGAGTTAGTTTGCGCGTTCGTCGTTCTCTTACGATAAAACAAATGGCGATGGTTTCTACCGTTGCTGTGGTGTTTATCTTTGTTTTTATCGTGATTCAGCTCTTTTATTTTGTTCAACAAAACCGTAATGACACTGTGACTCGTATGGAGAACATGGCTAATTCGGTACGAGTTCCGCTCGCCCAGGCGGTACTGAAAGCAGATATCCCTCAGGCAGAAGAAGTACTCAATACGCTTAAACCAGCTGGCATCCTCGGCCGAATTGACGTCGTTCTCCCTAACCAATTTCAGGCTTTCGGGGTCAGTTTTGTTCCAGAAGGGCAGATCCCAGGGCTGATTGCTCGTCTTTTTAAACTCCCGGTTCAGGTCTCTCTGCCACTTTATGCGCTAGGACAACCGGGAAATTCGCAACCTTTAGCGTACCTGGTATTACAGGCCGATTCGAGATCTATCCACCGCTTCATTATCTCGACGTTATCGATACTGTTGACGACCTATTTATTGCTGGCGTTGATTCTGACGGTGAGTATTAGCTGGTGTGTTAATCGACTGGTTATCCATCCTATTCGTAAAATTACCCATGAACTGGACAGCCTTAATTCACAAGGGATAGGCCCTCACCAGTTACAGATACCTGAACGCCATCAGGACGATGAAATAGGTATGCTGGTACGTAGTTATAACCGTAATCAGCAAGCATTCTGTCTGGCGCAGACGGGCTATACCGAACTTTCCGATGAGACATCGTTCCAGGCGTTACTGGATAGCCATCAGCAGGGGGCACTGCTGATTATGACGTGTGCACAACAGGGCACGACATGTCAGGCATTGAATACCACTCAAAACTATCTACAGCGCCTGATATGGCGGGAAAAGGTAAGTCGCTTGTTACCAGGCTCCGTTATCCTGGCACAGCTAAATAATGACTCTTTAGGAATATTTATCGATGAGGTGAATGATCCGTGGGTTGCGATGAAATATGCTCAGCAACTGGTGAGCCGGTTTAATGACCCTTTAGCTATTCAATCTATTGATTACCGGTCTGTTACGAGAATCGGTATTGCGATGTTAGATCCGACATTAAGTGGCAAAGAGGTCTGTCATCGAGCTGTTTCTGCGGCGCTGGTTGCTAGCTACCGTGGCGGCGATCAAATACAATTTTTTGAGCCGTCCAGCCATAATTCAACCGATCTGTCGTTACCGGTAAGGAATAACCGTTTAGTATCATTCAGCGACAGCGAGTTTGCTATCTGGCTACAACCTCAAGTGAACATGCTGTCCGGTAATCTTGTTGGTGCAGAGGTATTGCTCCGCCAGCAACAGCCTGATGAAATTTGGTGTTTACCAGAAGGGCTTATTGAGCGCATTGAAGACTGTGGCCTGATGGTAACAGTGGGTAGTTGGGTTCTGGAAGAGTCATGCCGCGTACTGTCTGCCTGGCAACAGCGCGGTATTATGATACCTTTATCCGTTAACCTTTCAGTTCTGCAATTAATGCACCAGGATATGGTTCCTGCTTTACTTAGCTTGCTAGAGCGATATCAGGTTAAGCCAGAAACACTGACGGTTGAGATAACCGAAAGTCGTCGTATCGATGATCCTCAGACCGCCGCGAATATCTTGCGACCATTACACGAGGCTGGTGTTCGTATTGCGCTTGATGATTTTGGCATGGGGTATGCTTGTCTGCGTGATTTGCACTATATGAAATCAGTTCCGGTCGATATTCTAAAAATTGATAAGAGCTTTATTGAGGGGCTACCAGGGGATGATGCCATGGTCGAGGTTATTGTCACGATGGCCAATCTCCTGGGATTAAAGATTGTCGCTGAAGGCGTAGAGAATGAACAGCAGAGGGCATGGTTAGTGGCACATGGTGTGGCTCATGCTCAGGGATATCTCTTCAGCCGGGCTCAGCCAGTGGCACAGTTTGAAGCTCATTACCTGGATTTGTAGAAGTGAGTGTATTCCGTGACATATCCTAAATAATTCAAGTTGTTTGCAGCGCTGCCGAAGAAAACTAATGAGTACAGACAGGCGATATGATGTGGTTGTCTGCACAGTATGTTTATTTTTCATTTTCCAAGGTGACGTTTTTATAAAAATGTGGTCGAACAAATTGGTTCATGACGACAGAGCAAGTGTACAAGCTCGCTGCATCTATTTTTTAACCAAGATTGTTTTCAGGGGTTCACATGCAGAACACCAAAATTAGACTTTTAGCGGGTGGGTTGTTGCTACTCATTACCGGGAGTTATGCGCAGGCAGAAACATTACAGCCTGACCAAGCCTGGCAGCAAGGGAAGCTGGCAAATGGCTTCCAGTGGCATATTTTAGCTACGCCTCAACGGCCGAGCGATCGCGTAGAAATGCGTTTGCGTATCAACACCGGCTCGCTGGTGGAAAGCGCACAGCAGAGCGGTTTTAGTCAGTTTTTATCACGTCTGATGCTTAACCAGGCGAGTCAGCAGGCGGGTTCATTATGGCAGCAAAGCGTTGATCCACAGCATCCTGCCCCGCCGGCGGTTGTTTCTTATGACCATACCTTATTTAATCTAAGCTTACCTAATAACCGCAGTGATTTGCTAAAAACTGCGTTACATTCTTTAGCAAAAAGTACCGGTACCTTACAAGTCACTCCAGCAGCCGTTAATACAACGTTAGGCATGGATAACCCTGTAAAAACCTGGCCTGATACCCAGGATAACTGGTGGCGTTATCGTCTGAAAGGTTCCACCTTATTGGGCCATGATCCCGCGAGTAATATTATTCATCCAATTGATACCGAAAAGCTAAAAGGCTTTTATGAGAAATGGTATACACCGGATGCAATGACCTTAGTGGTGGTGGGTAATGTGGATAGCCGCAGCCTGGTTGAGCAACTGAATAAAACCTTTGGTGAGTTGAAAGGAAAACGTGAAGCACCCGCTCCGGTACCGACCCTGGCAGCACTCAGCCCCAATCCGGTTAGCCTGATGAGTAATCATGTACGCCAGAACAAGTTATCACTGACTTGGGATACACCCTGGCAGCCTATCCGTGAGTCCAGTGCATTGCTCAACTACTGGCGTGCGGATTTAGCTCGAGAAGCCCTCTTCTGGAACGTCAGGCAGCACCTGGAAAAAAAGAACATCAAAGATATCAACTTGAGTTTTGACTGCCGTGTGCTTTATCAGCTTGCTCAATGTGCTATTAATATTGAATCACCTACTGATAAGTTAACCACTAATCTGGAGCAGGTAGGGCGAGAATTACTGGCTGTGAGAAACAACGGCTTGTCACAGGATGAATTTAATACTCTGATAGCGCAGAAGAAGAATGAGTTAAGCCAATTATTTACCACTTACGCCCGTATGGATACCGATATGCTGATGGAGCAGCGTATGCGTTCTCAGCAAAATCAGGTGGTGGATATTGCACCGGAAAACTATCAGAAGTTGCGGCAGGACTTTCTTGGTAACCTGACGGTCACCGTCTTAAATCAAGATCTGCGCCAGCAGCTCTCTCATAATATGTCATTGATACTTCTGCAGCCCCAGGGTGAACCAGAATACAATATGAAAGAGCTTCAGGCTGTCTGGGATAAAATGATGGTGCCGCAGGCTACGCCTCCAGCAACTGATGATCCTAAGCAGGAAGTGACTGAAGTGAGTAGCGTATCACCTTAGAGCAAGAAAGACTGCCGAATCAGGAATGACAGGGAGTCAGTATTTTGACTCCCTTATTCATGTTACCGATAAACCCCGGCTCTGATCGCGATGAATGCTTTTCAGAACGGTATTTATTCTGGCATCGCGTCCTTCGGTATGATCGCGCCACGATATTGAATCACCGTACTGGCCGTCAAATGTCCTCGTTTTGCTGCTGCTTCCGGAGTTCCGCCGGTAAGGCGCACCGCCAGATAACCCGCACTGAATGAGTCTCCTGCCGCGGTGGTATCGATAACCTTTTCTTTCGGTAATTTAACGGCAGGTACTTCAATCACGGGCTCGCCTTTAATTGCCACCAGGCAGGCATCTGCGCCACGCTTAATGATAATTTCATTCACACCTGCGGCTTGAGTACGCTGAATGACTTCTTCTACTGGCTTCTCTCCCCACAAGGCATCTTCATCATCAAGCGTCAGGAAAGCGATATCAGTGTGACTAAGAATTTGCTGATAAACTTGCTGTGTCTCTTCTTTACTTGCCCATAACCGCGAACGATAGTTATTATCAAAAATAATCTTGCCACCGTTAGCGCGCGTTTTCTGTAGCAAAGCAAATAATTTGTTACGGCTAGCGGTATCAAGAATAGCGAGGCTGATACCACTCAGATAGAGATAATCAAACTGTGCTAGTTCGGCACAAATCTCTTCTGACTGCTCACTCTCAAGCCAGAAACGAGCAGCCGCTTCGTTGCGCCAGTAATAGAAGGTACGTTCGCCACTGGCATCGGTCTCAATGTAATAGAGTCCCGGAAGACGATGCTCCAGGCGCTGCGTCAGTGTGGTCTGAACATTTTCTTGTTGCCAGGCATCTAACATCTGTTGACTAAAACTATCGTTACCAAGAGCAGTAATATAATGTACTGCCAGTTTGTCAGCATCGACCTGGCGGGCGATATACACGGAAGTATTAAGAGTATCACCACCAAAGCCGCGGCTAACATCCGCACCTTTTTGGGATAGCTCGATCATACATTCACCAATAACGGCTATTTTCTTGTTTGGCATAGGGAAACCTGTAGATAAAATGAACTCGGAAGGAAATATTTTCATTGTCTGTTGCGTTGCCAGACGAGTCAAATTATTTAAAACAATGTTTCTAAAAAATTCGAGCCTATCAGCATTTTTATAATAGGGTCATATTTATCGGGTTAAATCTTGTATTGAAAATGAACATAAAGTTCTGAACCTCAACGCCGATAATCTCTCGATGAGCTATGTGGGTAATCAAATCAAACAGGACATGCAGATGAAGTTGAAGCAGATCACTTACAGGCTGAATACGTTTGAAGCGAGTGTGGAAAGTTTACAGCAACGACGATTTTGGTTGCAGTGCCTGCGTGAGTATACCATCCAGCCAATCTATAAAACTGATGGCAAACTGATGGCTGTTGAAATGCTCACCGTAGTGACACATCCTGATGATGGCAGTATTCGTATTCCACCCGATCGTTATTTCTCTTCTATCCCCATTCGTTATCGTCTGTTAGTTATTGAAGAGCAATTACAATGTCTGATGACCCAGGAAAGTCTGTTTCTTAAATACGGTATTCTGGCATCCATTAATGTTGATGGCCCAACCCTGCTGGCAATGAAGCACCACACGTCAATTTGTGACCTGATAGACAGGTTACCCTGGATACGATTTGAGCTGGTTGAGCATATTACGTTACCGACAACCGAGGCGCTGGCAAGAATCAAAGAGTTTGGTCCGTTATGGCTGGATGACTTCGGGACTGGAATGGCAAACTTCTCCGCACTGAGCGAGGTCCGTTACGACTACATTAAAGTGGCTCGCGAGTTGTTTATCATGCTGAGAAAAAGCAATGAAGGACGCAATTTATTTACCACGCTAATACATCTCATGAATAGTCACTGCAAAGGCGTTATTGTCGAAGGGGTTGAAACTCGCGATGAATGGTTGGATGTCCAAGCCTCACCCGCGTTTGCTGCTCAAGGATATTATTTCTCACGTCCGGTGGCTTTTGCTCAATTGGAAGACGTTCTCGTTCATCTTACCTGATGTGTACCCTCTCCTCAGTCAGAGAGGGCAGACATCAGTATTAACGCTTACTGAGTGGTATTTTTATCTGACAATTTTTTATCC
>Ga0308165_1001574_pt1 | contig 31304 bp, 29 predicted proteins | sample PhyWR2_FD_201032 | JGI IMG/M metagenome (GOLD analysis project Ga0308165, IMG submission 201032) | Phyllosphere microbial communities from UC Gill Tract Community Farm, Albany, California, United States - DLSLW.R2 | ecosystem: Host-associated > Plants > Phyllosphere > Unclassified | place: USA... | reverse complement strand
ATTGACCTGATTGCAGGTGGCTTCGATCAGAACGTCTGTGTTGGTGGCAATGCCTTCAAGAAGCGCTGCTTCGATAACCAGAGGATGTGCCGAGCAGATCGAGGTGATGCCTCCACGCGCACCGCTTGCGTAACGGGCGGGAAGATTGCGTAAACTCTGCGTGCTGCTCATGACGGGACTCCGTTTTTGGCGATGAATGTGTTGATTTCATCCATCGTTGATGTGCCTTCCATCGGGCCTTTGACGCCAACGGCCCGCGCACCTGTCGCGTTGGCTATCGTCAAAGCTTCCTTTGGTGCGAGACCGCGCAACCAGCACGTGACGAAGGCTGCGCCAAAGCTGTCACCTGCACCTGTTGGATCGATCTCATCGACTTTGAATGCGGGCGCTGTGACTTCGCCAGACTGGTCGAAGTAGCTCGCACCTTCAGCGCCACGCTTAATGACGATTGCCTTGATGCCACGAGCGAGCAATTCTTCAACAGCGGCTTTTTCATCAGTCGCTTTGGTGAAGAGGAAAATTTCAGACCCGCTCGGCATGAACAAATCGGTATGTTCAAGCGCATGGACGAGTGCCTCGCGCATACCCGGAAGATAGAGCATTTCCTTGCGGATATTCGGGTCAAATGAGACCGTGCCGCCTTTTGCTTTGATGCGCAGCGTTGCTTCGTGGATAGCGTCGACGATGCCATCAGAAAACAGTGCTGAACCCATAATATGCAGATGGTCGGCAGTCTCGATCAGCTTCTCAGCTTCAGGTGTCAGCGCAATTGCGCTGCATGCGCTGTGCTTAATGTTGAAGATAAAATCGCGATTACCATCCGGGCGATAACGCACGAATGCGCTACCAGTGGCGGCTGTTGGATGCACGCTGATTGCCGAAACATCAACGCCGTCTTTTTGTAAGCGCTCGATATTAAGCGTGCCAAAGTCGTCATTGCCTACGGCGCTGACCATGCCGCAAGGCTGGCCCATCTTAGCTGCCTGATCAATGAAGATTGCCGGTGCGCCGGAAGCAAAAGGACCAATCAGCGGAATGGCGCTTTTGAAGCCATTGCCGGTTTCGATTGCCATGATCTCAACGACGATTTCGCCGATTGTGATGATCTTTTTCATACGATGCACCAAACTATGTTCTGACGGATTTAGAGCGAACATCGAGCCAAACGGCGACGAGAATGACGACACCTTTGACGATGAGCTGATAGAAATATGGCACCGACAGCATGTTCATGCCGTTGTTGATGACGCCGATAATCAACGCGCCAAGGATTGTACCGACCATCGTTCCCACGCCACCAGCGAGCGATGTTCCGCCAAGGACCACGGCCGCAATGGCATCGAGTTCGTAACCCATGCCCGCATTGGTTTGCGCCGAAGACAAGCGCGATGAGAGCAGGATGCCACTGATTGCAGCCATGACGCCCGAAAGCATGAAGACGATGATCTTAATGCGATCCACGCGAATGCCAGAATAAACCGCCGCTTCCTTGTTGCCACCTGCGAGATAAACCCGACGACCAAAAACCGTCTTGGACAACACAACGTAGTTGAAGAGGAACAGAAACCCAACGATCCAGATGATGATTGGCAAGCCGAGCCAGCTTTCAGAGCCGATTGCGAGCCATGTTTCATTCTCGATAATTTCAGGCGCGCCGTTGGTTGGCAGGCTGACCATGCCGCGATAGATGCCCATTGTGGCAACTGTCACAATGAAGGACGGAAGCATGAGCTTTGCCGAGAGTACACCGTTCAGTCCGCCCATAATCGCACCGGCAGCCAGTGTGAAGATCACGGTCGGCGCAAAGCCGAAGCCCATGGAAAATGCCTGGGCCGCAACCATACCAGCAACAGCCATCATTGAACCCACAGAAAGATCGATTTCACCAAGCAGGATCACATAGGTCATGCCATAGGCTGCAACCGCGATCACGGCGACCTGCTGCATGATGTTCATGAAGTTGTTGAAGGCGAGGAAGCGCGGGTTTAGCACTGCAAAAACAATGCAGAGAACGGCCAGCGAAAGGACGATGCCGCCATATTGACGGATCATCGGAGAAGAGAAAAGCGAACGACGAACTTCTGCGTCTGCGGCTTTTTTCTGAATGTCTTGTGCGTTGCTCATTGATGCATTCCTGCTGCGTAGCTCATGACGGTTTCTGGTGTGAGGCCATCTGCATCAAGTGTTGCGGCGACATGCTTATTATGCATGACGACAACGCGATCACTCAGACCCAGAACTTCTGGCAACTCGGACGAAACCATCAGGATCGCCGCACCATGGGCGGCAAGTTCACGGATGATGCGGTAGATTTCAAATTTTGCGCCAACATCGACGCCACGGGTTGGCTCATCAAGGATGAGCACTTTTGGCTTCATCTGAAGCCACTTTGCCAGAACGATTTTCTGCTGATTGCCGCCGCTGAGAGATCCAGCAATCGTGTCCAGCGATGCGGTCTTGATCGCGAGCCGCAGAACTTCAGCTTTTGCGCTGGCGCGTTCAGCGGAGGAACGCATCATGCCAAAAGGTCCGGCCAGCTGTCCGAGAGCAACCATATTGATGTTGCGCTCTACGCTCTGCGGCAGAACGAGGCCTTCTTCCTTGCGGTTCTCGGTCACAAAAGCGATGCCATGAGCAATCGCCTGTGTTGGGGAAGCGAGGGTGATGGATTGACCGTCGAGTTTTATGTCGCCGGTTGGATGCAGCATGCCAAAGAGCGCTTTCATCACATCCGAACGACCGGAGCCGACAAGGCCAAACAAACCAAGCACTTCGCCCGGCTTCACATCAATGGATACGTCATTGAATTTGCCCGGAACTGAAAGGTTCTTTGTTTCCAAAATAGATGGAACGATTGCCGACGGGCGCGGTGCCTCACGCGGGGGATAGATATCGTTCATCTCACGCCCGACCATCAAAGCGATCAGCTTTTCAATGCTGGTCTGGCTTTTTTCTGTCGTCGTTACATACTCACCGTCGCGCACGACCGTGATGTCGTCGGACAGGCGCATGATTTCTTCCATGCGGTGCGAAATGTAGATGACTGCCGTGCCGCGCGCTTTCAAACGTTCTATGATGGTGAACAGAATTTCGGCTTCGCTGTCAGAAAGCGATGATGTCGGCTCATCCAGGATCACGACATCTGCCGGTTGGCTAAGACCCTTTGCGATTTCAACAAGTTGTCGCTGCGCAATCGACAAATCACCGACTTTGGCGCGCGCATCAACGGGCAGACCCAGTTCTGCAATGAGCTTGCTGGCTTCGGTGTTGAGCTCCCGTTCGCGGATAAAGCCAAAGCGGCTCGGCTCATTATTCGCCAGAATGTTCTCGGCAACGGATAGGTTGCGAGACAGGCTCAATTCCTGAAACACGATTGAAATGCCATTCGCGCGTGCGTCGCGCGGGTTCTTAGGCGTATAAGGCGTGCCCTTGAGCAAAATTGTGCCTGATGTCGGCTTGAAAACACCGGCAAGGATTTTCATCAGAGTGGATTTGCCAGCACCGTTTTCGCCGAGCAATGTATGCACACGCCCGCGACGGACAGTCAGGTTCATGCGTTTGAGTGCAACAACAGGGCCAAATGTTTTGGCAACATTGCTGATCTCAAGCACAACATCCGGATTGGTTGCTGTCGCAGAATTGATAGCGGTCATCGGAAGTCTCCGCTCTCCATTTGAGGCTTGTATTTATCGCGCTCGAAAACGCGCGAAGCTAGAGCCTTGTATCGATAATGTGCTGCGGCGGCACTGACGAGTGGTGATCGTCGTGCCGCCGCGCACTAAAGAGAAACGACGACTGGGAGGAGATGCCGTCGTTTCACGCGGTTCTACTTGGTTTCGCCGTCCTTGGTGACAACACCCGGTACGATTGGCTGCTTCGCAGGAACCTCTTCGCCCTTGATCACTTTAACAGCGGTTTCAACGGCAACTTTGCCCATTTGATCAGGGTACTGTGCAATCACGCCGACCATGATTGGGTCGTTCTTGACTGCGTTGCGCGCTTCTTCCATGCCATCAAAGCCGATAACCTTGACCTGATTTTCGAGCTTTGCGGCTTTTACAGCGGAAGCTGCAGCGAGCGCTGCATCATCGCCAAATCCGAAGATGCCGACGATATCTGGATTTGCCTGAATGATGTTCTGCGCAGCAGCAAGCGCTTCTGAGCGTGTGATGCCTGGCTGAATCGAAACGATCTTGATGTCTGGATGGTTTGCGATGGCCTTCTTAAAGCCTTCGACGCGATCTACAACCGACTGAACGGTTGGGTATTCGATGACGGCAACATTACCTTTGTCGCCAATGGATTTTGCCATCAATTCGCCAGCTTTTTCGCCGCCGGCAAAGTTGTCGGTGCCAACAAAGGAAGTCACATCAATATTGTTGGCTGGAACGTCAACGGTGATGACCTTGATACCAGCCTTCTGAGCTTTGGTGATCGCCGAGCGAACGCCCTTGCTGTCAACTGGCGAGATGATGATGACATCAACGCCCTTGGTGATGAAGTCTTCAACGTCAGCGAGCTGCTTGCTGAGATCCTGATTGGCAATGGAAACTTCGAGCGGCACATTTTCTGCCTGCGCTTCCTTCTTCATCGCTTCTGCGAGCGAGATGTAGAAAGGATGCTGCTGGGTGAGAAGCGATGCACCAATGCCTTCGGCGGAAGCAACGCCTGCCATCATGGCAAGGGCTACGCCAGAAAAAAGAATACGACCAAGCGATTTACGAAACATAATTTCCTCCGTGTAGAACCGGCATTTGCCGGGACGTCCTTCTGATTAGGGACACATAAACATTTCCTGCTGGGTTCAAGATTGTCGCCAATCTTAAAACCTCCCGGAAGGGCAGGTTCCTTCCTAAGCCCGTCTTAGGGCCTTTATTAGACATGATAGAGCCTGTTCGATGAGTCAATATAAAATTTATCACGTGTAAAAATTATAACGATTTAAAATTTGGATTTTGATGCAGGACGAGGTCGATTTCACATTATGAATCAAGGATTCGCCGCATATCGGCAAAAATTAGAGTTGATTCTGCTAAAAAATAATTTTACGCATAGAAAGTAATGGACCCGTCTAGACAGGCTCGTGACACGGGATGGGAGGAGCGGCAATGGCCGACAACAAAATCAGGACAATGGAAGAATTCGCTGTCGCAAGCGGCTTATCGCGTCCGACTGTTTCGAAATATTTCGATAATCCTGAGAGTGTTAAGCCGTCGACGCGGGCGCGCATTGAGAAGGCGCTGAAGGACCATAATTATCAGCCGAATATTTTTGCTGTTAGCATGAACCGCAAAAAGCCCAAGAATATTGGCGTCATTGTTCCACATATTTCCGATCCATTTTACGCGGAAATCATTCGCCAGATTGAAATGCGTTGTCTGGCTGAGGGCTATTGGACGATTGTTCTGTCTTCTCATGGCGATCGCAAGCTTGAAGCGCGAGCCATGCGCACGCTCATGTCGCTCAATATATCGGGTGTTCTAATGGCGCCGCTTGGCTTTGAAACTGATGCCAAGCTTCTTTCAAGCCTGTCGAATTCCATGCCTGTCGTTTTTCTGGATAGCCGTATTAGTGATGATCAGCCTTTTGTTGGCACGGATAATCGCCAAAGCATTGGCAATATTGTCGAATACCTCTGCCGCACGGGTGAACATCCGTGTTTCATGGAAATGCCTGCCGTTAATCAAAATGCGATTGAACGCCGGGCCGCTTACATCTCTGCCATGGAACGTCTGGGCATTGAGCCGATTGTCTTGCCGATGACGTCGAAAAAATGGAACTTCGAAGAGCTTGGTTATGAGGAAGCAGGGCGCATTCTCGATCGGGGCGGTTTTCCGACGCGCACCGTTTTGTGTGCCAATGACCGTATTGCTTTTGGTGTGATTTCAGCAGCTTATGAGCGGCGACGGCATGTTGGACGCGAAGAGGGATGCGACTTTCGCGTGGCAGGTCATGACGATCATCCGCTGAGCCGCTTCACGTGTCCGCCATTGACAACAGTTGCGCAGGATTATCGCACAATTGCTCAGCTCGGGCTTGATATGTTGTTTTCACGGATCAATGCGCAGGAAAGCGGCACGGCGATAGCAGCGGAGATCAGTCATCTCGCAAGCCAGTTGATTTTGCGATCTTCCGCTTAATATTTAGTTTGAGTGCTTTTTCTGTTTACGCCATTCCAGCGGACTTAATCCGGTGACGCGGCGGAATTCACGATTGAAGTTTGACTTGGTCGTAAAGCCTGAATCAAAAATGATAGCGGTCACGGATGCATCCGTTTCGCGTAACTGGTTGCAAGCTTCAGCTATCCGATAATCATTGATGAATTGCGACACGTTTTTTGCTGTCAAATGGTTCACAGCATTTGAAATCTGACGCGCGGGTAGACCTACTTTTTTGGCAAGCCGAACCAGCGTCAAGTTCTCGTCGAGATACAGCTTTTTTGCTGACAATGCTTCTTCGACCTGTACCAAAACTGCCTGATCTTGTTCGCGGTCCGAAATGCCTTGGCTTTTGTCTTCGTTGCTGGGCACGGATGGTTGCGCTTTGCCCGCGACGATTGCCGTCAGACCAAGAAAGAACAGCCCGAGTAGATTGGCATTGCTTACCATCAGAGCCGCATTGCTTCCGTTGGTCCACTCGAAATCAAAGAGGATTGCGATATCGAAAAATGCGGACATGAAAAGAGATGCCGCTGCAATGAGAAGTGCGCGATGTGCTGAAATTGCTGTTTCAAAACGGGCATCGCTTAGAGAGTCCGGGCCGCGCCGACCAAGATATAGCAGTGCGATTGCATATCCAACGAAAAGCAGGATCAGAGCGCCATCAATCAGAATAGGCGCGACTAATAACAGGCCTATAATCGTGACCGGGAAAATTGCTACAAGCCAAAGCTTGTCGGTTGCCCGGCCCGTTTCAGAGCCGATCAAGGTCCGAAAGCTCGCATAAAGCAATGGTGGTAGCGCGCTGGCGATGATTGGGAGCGCATATCGTGCTTCGGTCAGACCATATCCCCATCGCAAGCCGACAGCCACAGATTGCGCGATGCAAAGTGCGACAAGGAGTTGAAATGGCCCGTTGCGTTGCCCAGCAGGGCTGTTCCGCCACATCGAAAAAAACAGCAGTGTCAAAAGCAAAGCTACGACAAAGGGCAAGGGAACAAAGATCACGCTGAAACTCTATTTGATGAAAGCATGCCCACTGATTGACCTAAATCGCGATTCTGCACGACCTGAATCGTGATTCAGGACGAAAAAAGGAAGGTTCATCGCAATTGTCCAGACACAACGTCAAACTCTGGAGATATGAATGAAACGACCTTTTTTGCTTGCCGCTTTTATCACTGTTGAACTGATGATTATAGCACCGAACGCTTATGCCTATGAGGTTGGGTTGCGCGAAATTAAAGTGCCTTCTGCGGAGAGGCAGGCGGATCTTTCTGTTGCAATTTGGTATCCAGCGCAAAAGGGTGGGGAGGCTATTTCGTTCGGTGAGAACAAAGTCTTCAAAGGCACGGAGGCTCATTTGAATGCGCCTTTGGCTACTGGGCAATTCCCTGTGATTTTGCTTTCGCACGGTTCAGGTGGACGTGTTGAAACTGCTGGCTGGCTGGCGGCGAAGTTGGCCGAAGCCGGGTTTGTTGTTGCTGGTCCAAATCATCCGGGCACAACTTCCGGCAACTCTTTGCCTGCCGAAACGCCAAAGCTATGGCAGAGAACGCAAGATATCTCTGATGTTGCAAGTTTTTTGACAAGCGATGCTGAATGGTCGCCACATCTTAAGGCTGATCAAATTGGTGTCGTAGGATTTTCATTGGGTGGTGCGACGGCACTTGAGCTGATCGGTGCTCGTGCAAATCTTGAAGCCTTTGCAACTTATTGCGATGAATACGATAAATGGGACTGTGCGTGGTATAACGGTGGAGTGGGGTATGCCGATGGCGAGGCAGTTAAGGTTAGCAAGGTCGATTTGCGCACCATCGATAAGAAGCTTTTCGAGCAATCCAACCTTGATACGCGCATCAAATCAGCGGTGCTTATCGATCCAGGGCTGGTCCACGCTTATGTTTCCAAGAGCCTGAAAGACATCAGTGTCCCAAGCACTTTTATCAACTTTGGTTCCGGTGATGAAATTCCATTCGCCGTGATCGCTAATAAATTGTCTAATCAGGTTTCAGGCGCCAATTATGAAACGGTGAGCGGAGCGGATCATTTTAGCTTTTTGCCGGTTTGCCAGCCGGGAGCTGTCGATTTTCTAAAATCAATTGAAGAAATCGATCCCATATGTGCTGATACGGCAAAAAGCCGTTCAGATATTCACCATGAAGTTTATGAGCTGGTGTTGAAACACATGAAGAGGACGCTTCAAAAGTAAACAGCGTTAACGTGCTCGTTTAGTGACAATTATGATTTGAGACGGCTTCATTGATGAAAATCAGGGGTCGTCTTTCTGAATATGCTTATAGATTATCTCCGCTCTCGTCTGTTCGGCGAGGCAGGGAGAGTGTCGGTGTTTGTTTTCTATGCATATTATGATTGCTGCGTTCGAACTCATTGAAAACGCGCAAACCGACAGCCCAAGTCAAAAATATCAGGCACAACGCTATAACAGCGTTAAAGACAGTTTCAGGTTTCATGGAGTTTATCGTCCTGTGACGTTGGACGTGTATATGCTGCCTAGGTGGCGATCATACAATGAATAATAAAGCATATCTGTTATGTAAGAGAATGCTAAACGAACAATAAGGCTCATTTCTTCCCGCGCATTCGAATGGCCTTAACCCAGCTATTGTTGAACATGATTGCCCCGATTGCGAGAGCAACCAATCCAATAGCTATCATCCCGTAAGCTATGCCTTGATCACCAAAACGGCTGATATAGCCAGCCAGATTTTTCGACAGCCTGCGCAGGTTTTCCGATTCGCATAAGTCCCTGAAAAAATGCGCCGATGCCGACGACTAATAAAAGAACACTACGAATCATAAGTTATGCCTGAATGCGAATTTAGAACTTAGGGAGTTATTTGAGAGCACATATTTATTTCTATCATGCTCTTGAGAGCCTCGGAAAAACTGGAGCGGGCGAAGGGATTCGAACCCTCGACCCCAACCTTGGCAAGGTTGTGCTCTACCCCTGAGCTACACCCGCTCGCGCCAGTCTTCTCTGAGAGAAGTCGTTTCCGTTAGGCAGGCGGTATATGAACCAACGGGTTATTGATTGCAATAGGGAATTTCATGTTTTGGCAAAGAAATTTAAAAAGATTCACAGGCTTGTGCATTTTCTCGGCCGCAAGAGGTTGCACTGTGGGTGAGCTATCACCGTTTGCGCCGGGAAATGCTGATGATGGAAGCAAAAGCCGCAAAACCCGCAGCCACAATCAAGATTCGTGGGATGTTGTTGACGCCCCAATGCGAAATAAGAAACGCAACGAAGGCCGCGCCAAGCGATTGGCCGAGCAAGCGCGCAGTTCCGAGCATACCGCTTGCGGCGCCACTTCTGGCGCGTGGTGCTGACGTGATAATCATCCGGTTGTTTGGAGCTTGGAAGAAGCCAAATCCGATTCCGCAAATTGCCATCCGCCAGCAAATATCGGTGACTGTCGGATTCTCCGGCAGCAAGCCAACGAGGGCCAGACCAGCAGCGAAGAAGATAAGACCGACCAGACCAAGCGTTGCGGGAGAGTATTGATCTGAAAGCTTTCCCGACAAAGGGGCCACGATAGCCAGTGCTATTGGCCAAGGCATCATCAACAAGCCAACTTCTATCGGTTTGAAGCCATAAACATCCTGAAACAGAAATGGCAAAGATATGAACGCCATCATCTGTGCCAGAAAGGACATGATCGAAGTGCAAAGCGACAGGCTGAAAACAGGTATCCGCAACAGATCAAGCGGTAGCAATGGGTCTGCAGTCTGTGTTGACCGGCGTATCAACCATATGGCAGAGCCAACGCAGCCTATTGCTTGCAATGCGAGATACTCCGGTGGAACGTTATTCCCTGCGCTATCTATAGCTGTGATCAGCAAGCCGAGAGTCAAAGCAGTTAAGATCGCACTGAGATCGTCGAATCTGCGTGATGACAGTTCATTAAAGGGCAAGCTCTTCAATCCCATAACGACAGCAAGAATTCCGAGTGGAATGTTGATGACGAACAGCCATGGCCATGTGAGCGAGTGTAGAATTACGCCCGCAAGCGTTGGTCCGATGGTTGAGGAGAGTGCGACGAAAAGCGCATTCAAACCGATTGCCGTACCAAGCTTTGCTTGTGGGACGGTATAGCGTAGCAAGGCGGTATTGACGCTCATCAGGCCTGCCGCACCAAATCCTTGTACAACGCGCGCGATGGTGAGTGCCTCAAGCGACTGAGAAAAAACGCAAGCAATTGATGCCAGAGTGAATAACGACACGCCCAGCAGATAGATGCGACGATAGCCATAAATTTCGCCCAAAGCTGCCAATGGCAGCAATGTGATGACAATCGCGAGCTGATAACCGTTAACGATCCAGATTGACGCTGCTGGTCCTGCGGAGAAATCGGCGGCAATGGTTGGTAGCGCTACGTTCGCAATGGTGCCGTCGATAACGGCCAGGGTAAGGCCGACCATCAAAGTCGCCCAAGCCCAATAAATGCGAGGCTTAGGCAAGCCGTCCTGCGGGGCAGACTTGCTTGGTTCGATGACGGCTTCGTGCTTCATTGAATTTACCAGTAATGCGGGATTTCAGGCAACCTTAACCCTTATGGGAAGGACGACAACTCATCTAGCTCACAATTGCCATCAGAACATAGCTAATCGAAGAATTATCATGAAGGTAACGCTATTGTGTGCTGGCTTCGGTGTTGCCATTCAAATTCATGACATGGGGATAATGACGTGGATTAAAGCTCATATAAAGCGGGCATATGCTTGCGAGCAATACCAGATGCATGATCCAGCCTGACGCAAATGTGCCGGTTAGACTGTGCAGAAACGCAGTAGCCACCGGCCCGAGTGCGGCGATCAGAAAGCCACCACCTTGCATCATCGCGGCAAGGGCGCCAGCTTCCTCCGGCTTCGGCAAGTGATCCAGTGAGGTAATCATGGCGAGAGCAAAACTACCACCCAAGCCTGCGCCGCAAATCGCAACCCAAAAATAGGGCGAAAGTTGAGGTGCAAAAGCAAGGCCAGCAAAACCTGTTCCCTGCATAGCGAGTGTCAGAAAAAGCCATGGGCGACGATCAATACTATGTCGTGCAAGGAGCGGCAGTCCAAAGGCTGCAAGTGCTTGTGCAATAGCCATGACCGCAACCAGATTGCCAGTTGCTGCGGCTTCCATGCCTAATGATTGATAATAGGGGGCAAGCCAGGCCACCATCGATGAATAACCGGCATTGACGAGGCCGAATGCCGCCATCAGCATCCATGTACGAGGGCGGCGAAGGAGCTTTCCGGTGATGCCAGATTTTGAACCGGACGATGCTGTTTCACGAAGAATTGGAATGGCTGTGAGCAAAGCTAGAACAGCTGGTATTGCAAGCACTGCTAGCGCAAAACGCCAATTGTGATCAGTGCCCGCAAGCCATGGTGTCAGGCGTGCACCTAATGCACCGCCGCCCATGATCATTGCCGAGTAGAGGCCGGTGACGGCTGCAATGCTTGCCGGAAAGTTTGCTTTGATCAGTCCCGGCATCAACGCCTGTATCATCGCAACGCCAGCGCCGCACAGAACAGCTGTCAGCACCAAGGAGAAACCATCCGGCACTATGCCGCGCAAGGCTGAGCCTGCCGCAAGAATGGCGAGTGCTGTAAACATGCTGCGGCGTGTGCCAATCTTCGATTGGATCTGTGGTGCGATGAAAGCACCGAGACCCATCAGCAACATCGGAAGAAATGTCAGCAGAGACAACATGCCAAAACCCATGCCGGTATCTGTCACGATATCGGATAGCACTGGTCCCGGTGCGGTCAGAAATGGCCTGAGATTAAGACCAATAAGAATGACTAGGATGATAAGTGCTACGGGTGCCGCTTGCGTGCTGCGATTGTTCAGTTGGGTCTGCATGATGCGTTCAGTCTTTTATTTCTTCTTTTCCTGCCAGCGCCGATAAAGTGCGGCATCGTCGTCTGGCGAACAGTGTTGAAACTGAACGCCAGTTTGTTCTGTCACTGGCTTAGTCAGTTCAGAGGCAATTTCTTCAGTCGACAGGCCAAATGGTTCGGCCTCTTCGTTGGAATAGGCAAACACAATCTTATTCACGCCTGACATCCGCATCGCAGCGAAACACATAGGGCAGGGTTGGCCGCTCGCGTAGACGCTGCAATCATCCAGTCGTGGCGATTGCAAAACCTTGCCAGCGGCGCGCAATGCGAGAAGTTCCGCATGGGCAGTGGGATCGCAATCGGCTTGCAAGCGGTTGACGCCGATGGCGATAATCTTTTTGTCTTTGACGACGACAGCCCCGAAGGGGCGACCGCCGAGTTCGACGTTATCAAAGGCAAGGGCTATTGCCTTTTGCAAAAACTCTTGGTCGTTGCTCATTTGCCGCCTGCTTTCTCAAGCATTGCAACCATAGTAGTAAACCCGCGAGCTCGCGCATGCTGCAATGGTGTAACGCCAACATTATCCGCGAGGTTCACATCAGCACCGGCATCAATCAGCAGTTTCACAATATCGACGTGGCGCTTGCCGCCATCGCCGAGGATTACAGCCTCAAGCAAAGCCGTCCATCCAAGATTATTGACGTGATCAACCTTTACGCCTGCTTCAATCAGCGTGCGGACGGTTTCAACATGCCCACGTTCCGAAGCCGGAATGAGTGCCGTGCCGCCATAGCGATTGGTGCTTTTAAGATCGGCGCCATGCGTAAGCGTGAGTTTGAGGATTTCTAGATGTCCACGCGCACCGGCATAAAGATAAGGGCTATCCTTGATTGAATCCTTGGCATTTACATCAGCACCGGCTTCGATGAGGGCGCGGGCTACGTCGACATGATTGGCATGGGTTGCGGCCAGAAGCGCTGTTTCGCCAGTTTTGCCACGTGCTTCAATATCGGCTCCAGCTTTGATCGCATCTTGTACAGCGGACAAGTCACCCGCGCTTGCAGCCTGAATAAGTGATGTCTGTGCATAGGCTGCAATGTTCTGGCCCGGCAGAGTTGGTTCAGTCATGACGAATGCTCCTGCAATCAATGCCAAGGCACTCAAGCGGAATAGTGTTTGACGCATCGGCGTTACTCCTTATTTCTTGCTAAAGTAGTCATGATGAGACATATTTAAAAATTAAATGTTCAACTGGTAATCATTCAGAATATGAATGCAGTATTCAATCTCGATCTTTTGCGCGCCTTTGTTGCTGTCGTTGATAGCCGGAGCTTCACTGCGGCAGCACTGCAACTGCACTCGACGCAGTCTACAATTAGCCAGAAAATGCTGCGGCTTGAAGAAGCTGCCGGACAGTCACTTCTGGAGCGGGCCAGGCATGATGTCCGTCCGACTGATGCTGGCGAAAAGCTCCTTGGTTATGCGCGGCGAATGCTGCATCTGCATGATGAAGCCGCAGCAGCCATGACGGGCAGTGCCCTTACAGCCGTCTTTCGCCTTGGTCTGGCCGAAGATTTTGCAGCCAAGTTGGTGACGCCAACACTCGCGGCTTTTCTGCGCGCTCATCCGAAAATGAAGCTTGAAGTGACCAGCGGGTTGAGCCGCGAGTTGCAAAAGGGATTTCAAATCGGTGAGTTTGATCTCGTGATGATTAAACAAAAGCGTGGCGAGACGCTCGGCGCCATACATTGGCCTGAGCCATTGTCCTGGTTGGAAAGTGCTGATTATCCGGTTTCAGAGGCTGATCCATTGCCGCTTGTCGCATTCCCGCCAAATGGACTTTATCGCAGCGATATGATGGAGGCGCTTGATCGTATTGGCAGGCCTTGGCATGTTGTCTTCACCAGTTCCAGCCTCGCCAGTGTTCAAAGTGCAATTGCCGAGGGGCTTGGTGTTAGTCTGCTGCCGAGCCGTGTTGCTTTGCCATCGCATCGTTTGGTTCCAAAAGAAGCAGGACTACCTTTTGTTGAGCCGATGGAAATTGTCATTCAGCATATGGAAAATGGTTCTGATCAAATGCAGCAACTCGTGCAGATGCTAGCCGAAATCGTGGGTGATTGATCGTTTATTGCTTTAATAGCTCGATTTAATGTGACTCATTGCGTCAGCAGTGTCGAATCCGTTTGACTCTCCTGCAAACGCGGTGTTTTTGCCTGTTGATAGCGCTACAGAAATGCCGACAGGATAGCTCCGCCACACTCATCTCAAAGTTCCGTTCGTTTGCTGCAATGACCAAGCGGCATGGTTTTTGCTTGTTGCAAGCGGGAGGCACTTTACGGGAATACAAAATGTCCAACTCCACGATCACCCATAACGATGGAAATACGCTGTTTCCGATCGTTCTTTCTATTGTTGCAGCTGCTGCAACCGGCGTTCTCTGGGCCTATGCCAATCCAATTCAGCTCGTTCCGGGCGTGATCCAGTGGCGCATTTTCGCGTTTTTGCCACCGCTGGTCGGCATTCTTCTGGGCCGTAAAAGCGGCTTTATCTGCGGATATCTCGGAACAGTTATCTGGTCGTTGCTGGCTGGCACCTTCATTCCAGCGCATTCGCTGATCATCGATGGCATCATGGTTGGCCTGACTGGTCTTATTCCGGGCATGCTGTTTGATCCAAAGACGACAGTTTTTAATCGCGCAACACTGATTAAAATTGCAGCAACTTGCCTTGTTGTTGGTCTTTTGATGGTTGCGGCTGTTTCGGCGAGCTTGGCCTATCTTGGAATTTTCCCTTATTGGTGGGCAGTGTTGTATCTCGGTCTTTCGGACATTGTTCCAATGCTGATCGGCACACCTTTGTTGGTTGTTCCAGCTCTTAAAATTTTGAAGGGCGCTCATCCGTCCGGCTTCACCCGTTTCTGATTGAGAGCAATAAACGTGCTCAAGCTTCAGAATGTTAAAGTAGGTTTTGGCGATTCCGTTTTGGCAATCGCCGAAGCCAACCTCGAAATTCGTGACGGTGAACGACTTCTGATCTGTGGCGCGGGCGGCAGTGGTAAAACCACGCTGCTCAACGCTGCGTCGGGCATCGTACCGCGTTTGATTACTCCGCAGATTTTTGAGGGTGAGGTTTCGCTCAATGGCAAGCCTATGCCGTCCATGCCGAAGGATGAGTTGTTCAGCACTGTCGGCATCGTTTCGCAGAATGTTGAAGATCAGCTTTGGGATCTAAGCGTCGAAGATATTGTGGCGTTTCCTCTCGAAAATCGTGGTCTTGCCAAGGACGCTGTTCGTGCACGCATCGACAGTCTCCTCAACGAATTTGAGTTGAACGCTCTGCGTGGGCGCCGTGTCTTGACGCTTTCAGGCGGCGAACGGCGCATGGTGGCGATGGCTGCGGCACTGGCAGCCGAACCGAAGCTGCTCGTGCTTGATGAACCGACAACCGGGCTTGATCCCGCGGCGCGCCAAAGGCTCGTGCGGATTTTAAAGAAGCTTGGTGCAGGCATTCCGGCATTGCTGATCGCAGAGCAAGACCCTGCATCGCTGCAAGCCGTCGTGACTGAGGTCGGCTTGGTCAAAGATGGCAAGCTTTCCCCGATTGTACCGCTTGCATCGATCATCAATGATGTGGCGCCTTGGGAAGACGCAGGCGTTTTGCCGCCGGTCGCGCCACATCGACGTCTGGCCAGTGTAATGGCCGATGGTGATGTGCTTGTTTCGGTTTCAGGGATCAAAACAGAGCTTCAGCGTAGGGATGGCCAGCCGGTTCTGGAAAATGTAAATTTCCAAATACGTGCTGGAGAAGTGGTTGGCCTGATTGGCAAAAACGGTGCCGGTAAAACGACATTGTTTCAATCCATTCTTGGGCTGCAGAAGATTGCTGCTGGCACGATCACAATTGGTGGCGAGAATGCCAATAAGTGGACGGCTGCAAAGCGTGCGCGTTCGGTGGCTTACCTGCCACAAAACATGCGCCGTATCCTGTTCAACATGACTGTGCTCGAAGAGGTGGTATTTGCGATCACAGCTGCTACGCGCGCAGCTAAGGACGATGCAGTGACAGCACGTGCGACCGCCTGCCTAAATAAGTACGGCCTAAGCGGACACGAGGAAACAAACCCGTTTGCACTTTCGTCACGTCAACAGGCTTTGCTTGGTTTGGCTTGCGCGGAAGCAGCAGGCGCTTCGGTTGCCATCCTTGATGAGCCGCTTCTGGCACGCGATCTCCATGGTCGCCGTATGCTGGAATTGTTCCTCGAAACGGCGCTTTCTGAAAACCGTGCGGTCATGTTGATCTCTCACGATCTGGAACTCGTGGATGATGTTTCGTCTCGCGTCATGATCCTGGATCGCGGCCATGTCACTTTTGATGGCGATGTGGATGCATCCTGGGATTCCGATGCCTATCGTGCGCTGGGTTGGCCCAAGCCACGTGTTGTCGAAACAGGAGAAGCAGCATGAAAATTTTTTATGATCTGAACTTCTTCGTAAAGCTCGCAGCGGCATTTCTGGTCATGCTTGCGGCATGGCTCGTGCCGGGTTGGAAATACGGTGTGCCACTCGCGCTGATCACCGTCGCTTTTCTGGTGCTGGTCAAGGTGCCGGGCTTGCGTGGCTATCTCAAAGGTGCTGTGCTTCTGACACTGCTTGTCATGGCAAGCTGGATTCTCAATCTCGTTCTGCAAGGCATGGCTTTTGTTGATACTTTACCGATTGCAGCCGGTATGGCTGCGCGTCTGGTGACAACGACTGCAGCGTTCTATTTCGTGATGGAAACCAGCACGCCCGGGTCTATTTTGGCTGCCGCCAGTGCTGCCCGATTGCCGCCAATGGTGACGCTCGTTTTGTCGCTGACATTCGGTATCATTCCGATGCTGCGCGAGGATTTCGAGCGTATTGCGGATGCTCAGCGCGCACGCGGAATGGAAATTGACGACGTTTCCTTCCCAATGCGTCTGCGTTTTGCACTGGCACGCGGGGTGCCTTTGCTCGTTCAGGCTATTCGTATGGCCCATGCCATTTCGCTGTCGCTTGCCATTTATGGCTTTGACACCAAGCGCAAGCGCACAACATGGCGTAATGTCGGCCTGCTGGTTGAATCGAGACTTACAGCGGTTCCAGTTAAAAATGAACCGACGAAACCGCTGTAACTGTTTGTTCTTTCGCATTATCCGACGCAAAACCGCTTCGCACTTTTGCTGGAAATGCTATAATCCCAAGGATGCAAAACGATGACTGAAGACAGCGCGAAACTCTCTGGAAACGGTCAGGTCTGGACCGTCGATGTTGCGGGCCGTAAGGTCGATCTGCCGATTGTGCCGATCAATCCGAATTTTGCTATTTCATTGATGATGGTCATCGATCTTGGCGTTCGTTTTGGCGAACATACAGGGAAGGCATTGGCGGAAAAGCTTGCGCCATTGAAGCCGGATGTGATTGTCGGCGCTGCGACGCTCGGCATTCCGGTTGCGATTGAAGTCTCGCGTGCTCTTGGCCTCGATGACTACGTCATTTTGCAGAAATCGCCCAAGATTCATCTTGGCGATGCACTCGTGCAGACGATATCTTCCATCACCTCTAAAGGCGAGCAGCGCCTGCTTCTCGACCGTCAGGCAATCCCACTTCTTAAAGGAAAGCGCGTTGTCGTGGTGGATGATGTCGTTGCTTCCGGATCAAGCATCAAGGGCTCGGCAGAGCTGGTGCGCAAGGCTGGTGGCGAAGTCGTTGGGATTGGTGTCATTCTCACAGAAGCCAAGGATTGGCAGGACGTGCTTGGCGATGATGTGAAATTGCTTCACAGCCTCGCGCATATTCCGCAGTTCGACAATCAGGATGGCGATTGGAAGCCTATTGCAGATAGCTTCTTGTAAGCCTGTTACTTCGTAAGGCAAATGAAACGCCGCGCTCGTCGCGGCGTTTTTCGTTGGTTAAGGCTCGTTTTCTCCCTGGTTTTGACCTAAAGACTTGTGAGATTTGCCGGGCAAGATTATGCGTTTGGGAATGAGCCGCCAAATTTAGAGCCGGTTCCAACAAGAAGAGGGCATGGGAGCATGGATAAATTGTTGAAAGCGGGGCTGGTGACAGCTGCTATTCTAACATCGATCAATGTGGCTCACGCAAAAGATACACTTGTTGTTGGAGAGGTTTTGGAACCGGCAGGTCTGGACCCGACGGCAAATGCCGCTGCTGGTATTCGGCATGTCACCTATTCCAACCTCTACGAAGGTTTGGTTCGCATTGTTGAAGATGGCAGCATTAAACCGCAATTAGCCGAAAGCTGGACGATTTCCGACGATAAGAAAAATTATACATTCAAGTTGCGTGAAGGCGTGAAGTTCCATGACGGAACGCCCTTTGATTGTTCAGTCGTCAAGTTCTCCTATGAGCGCGCTGTGGCTCCGGATTCCACCAATGCGCAAAAGGGGCTATTTGAGCCAATCGTCAGCACGCAATGCCCAGATCCTCTGACGGCAGTCATTACACTCAAGCGTCCATCCTCGAACTTCCTGTTTAATATGGGCTGGGGTGATGCGGTGATGGTCGCGCCCAATTCTGCAGCCGATAACAAGACCAAGCCGGTTGGAACTGGGCCGTTTAAGTTTAAGCGATGGGTGCAGGGCGACCGTGTAGAACTGGAACGCAACCTAGATTATTGGGGTGAGCCAGCAAAGCTTACAGCCGTAACTTTCCGATTTGTCAGCGATCCGTCGGCTGCCGCCGCAGCTATGCTCGCTGGCGATATCGATGTTTTTCCAATGTTTCAGGCGCCTGAGTTGATTGGTCGTTTTAAAAGCGATGATAAGCTTCACGTCGAAGTGGGTGATACCGCTGGCAAAGTCATCCTTTCGCTTAACAATGCGAAGGCTCCGTTCGACAATGTGAAAGTTCGTCAGGCACTGGCTCATGCCATTGATCGCAAGAGCTTGATTGAAGGCACATATTCTGGCTTTGGCACACCAATCGGCTCGCATTATGCGCCGGTCGATCCGGGTTACGTCGATTTGTCTGAAACCTATCCATATGATCCGGCAAAGGCGAAACAGTTGCTGGAAGAGGCGGGAGTTACTGCCGGCACTCAGATGACGATCATTCTTCCACCACCAGCCTATGCGCGACGTGGTGGTGAGATTATTGCGGCGATGCTCTCGGAAGTAGGCATTCAGGTTAATCTTGTTCCAGTTGAATTTGCGCAGTGGCTTGATCAGGTTTTCAAGCGCTCCGATTTCGATGCAACCCTTATCGCACACACCGAGACACGCGATCTCGATATTTATGCGCGTGATAAGTATTATTTCAACTATAATAGCCCGGAATATAAGGCGCTTTACAAAGCTTATACCGAAGCTGGCAGCGATGAAGAGCAGCTTGATCTCGTAAAGAAATTGCAGGAAAAGCTTGCGGCTGACGAGCCAAATGTTTTCCTATACGCATTGCCAAAAATCGGTGTTTGGAACAAAAACGTAAAAGGTCTTTGGAAAAATATGCCAATTCCGGCTGATGATATGACTCAGGTCTATTGGGCAGATTAAGACAGCTTGGCGCATTTTCCCGATGCACAATCAGCATGATCCTTATGACGGATAGAGGTAGTTTTCGATTTTGCTCTAAAGTGCGTCGCAATTTATCGTATTCAAGAGACGCGCTTTAAGCCTTTGTTTTCACGCATGTCGTTATCGGAAAGCCGGTTCCGATTTTTCCGCGACATGCCCTAGGAGGTCGTTTTGTTGGCTTATATTTCCGGGCGAATAGTTTCGCTTTTGCTGACAACACTTGCGGCATCTCTGATCGTTTTTTTGTTGATGCAGGTGCTGCCGGGAGATCCCGCATCCGTTATTCTCGGTATTAATGCGCAGCCAGAAACGCTGGCGGCCTTGCATAAGCAGCTTGGTCTCGATCAGCCATTATGGTGGCGCTATCTGTCTTGGATTGGTGGTTTCCTAAAAGGTGATTTTGGCACGAGTTATACTTATTCTGTGCCGATCAGCGAGTTGCTGGGACCACGTATTGCGGTCACGCTGCCATTGGCTCTGTTGTCCATGGTGCTTTCCGTTATTGTTGCCATTCCGCTTGGTGTCTATGCGGCTTCAAAACGTGGGAAAACGGGTGATATCGTTTCCATGGGTATTGCGCAGATTGGCATAGCAATCCCAAATTTCTGGCTTGGTCTGTTGTTGATCTTATTGTTTGCTTTGCAACTTGGCTGGTTTCCAGCATCTGGATTTTCTGGTTGGGAAAACGGTTTCTTCAATGGAATTCGTTCGCTTTTTCTACCAGCACTGGCCCTTTCATTGCCGCTTGCAGCAATTCTTGCACGTGTCACGCGCTCCTCTGTGATTGAAACGCTTGGGGAAGATTTCGTGCGTACTGCACGTGCGAAAGGATTAACGCGTAGGGCTGCTCTCTGGCGTCATGTGGTGCCAAATGCATTGATCCCGGTGGTTACGATTATCGGTCTTCAATTTTCGTTTTTGCTCGCGGGCACGATTATTATTGAGAATGTGTTTAATCTTCCGGGCCTCGGGAGATTGGTTTTTCAAGCGATTGCGCAGCGCGATCTTGTGACCGTGCAGTCACTGGTGACGCTGCTTGCCGCATCCGTAATTGCCATCAATTTCATTGTTGATTTGATTTATGGTTTCATCGATCCGCGTCTCTCGATCGGAGGCCTGAGATGAGGGACGTTGCCGCAAACAACAATCCCGGTCACGCTCGGACCTTTCTGCTAAGCCGCAGTCTCATGTTTGGGTTCCTGATCACTGCCATTCTGGTTTTTATGGCCGTAACTTCATATTTTTGGACGCCTTATTCGCCAACAGCGATGAATTTTCGCGATAAGCTACAAGGGCCTAGCTTCAGCTATTTGTTTGGGACTGATAATTTCGGTCGCGATGTATTTTCCATGATCATGGTTGGCGCGCGCAATACGATTGCGGTTTCAATTGTTGCCGTTTTGGTGGGGGCTGGCATTGGTGTTCCGTTGGGTATGCTGGCTGCTGCGCGTGGTGGTTTTATGGACGGCATTGTCATGCGAATGACTGATCTGGCCTTCGCTTTTCCAGCTCTGTTAACGGCAGTGATAATCACGACGATTTTTGGTCCAAGTGCGGTTAATGCCATGATCGCAATTGGTATTTTCAACATTCCTGTGTTTGCGCGCGTGACACGTGGTGCGTCGCTTAGCCTATGGAAGCGAGATTATGTTCTCGCTGCGCGCTGCGCCGGTCGTGGGGACGTTTCTATCGCCGTTTTGCACGTCCTTCCGAACATCAATCACGTGCTTATTGTGCAGATCACTATTCAATTCGCGCTCGCAATTGTTGCGGAAGCGGGGCTGTCTTACGTCGGTCTTGGCACGCAGCCGCCTATGCCGAGTTGGGGAAAGATGCTCAACGATGCGCAGACGTTCATCTATGATGCGCCATGGTTGGCTATTTTCCCCGGATTAGCAATTACGCTCGCCGTCCTTGGCCTGAACATGGTGGGCGATGGTTTGCGTGATATACTCGACCCGCGTGTGCGGAGGCAAAGATGACTGAGCCGCTGCTCGAAATGCGTAATGTGTCTGTTACATTGCCGGTCGGTGATCGCGTGACGGATATTGTGTCAGGCATATCTCTCGTTGTTAATCGCGGTGAACGTCTTGGTATTGTGGGCGAGTCTGGCAGTGGTAAGTCGATCACTGCACTTGCTGCCATGGGGCTTCTTCCTGATCAGATGAGCGTGAACGGCATATTGCGCTTTGATGGGCAAGATATCTTAAAGTTGCCGGATACAGAGCTGTGCAAATTGCGTGGCCGACGCATGGCAATGATTTTTCAGGAGCCAATGACGGCTCTCAATCCGTTAAAATCGATTGGCGCACAGGTTGCCGAGGGGCGCAGTCTTCATTTTGGTGAAAATCGTGCAGACGCAGAACGCAAAGCACGTTTGCTGTTAGGGCGTGTTGGCTTGCCTGCGCCGAGGTTTAGCCTGGGACTTTATCCGCATCAACTATCAGGCGGACAACGCCAACGTGTTATGATCGCCATGGCGATTGCTTGCGAGCCTGACTTGCTGATAGCAGACGAGCCGACCACGGCACTCGATGTCACCACACAGGCCAAAATCCTTGATTTGCTTGATGAGTTGATTAATGAGACGGGTATGGCTCTGATGCTGATAACGCACGATCTTGGTGTTGTGTCCGAAATGACCGACCAAATAGCGGTCATGTATGCGGGACGAATTGTTGAGACGGGAGCGACTGAGGCTGTGTTTCAGAACATGGCGCATCCCTATACGCGTAGTTTGTTTGCAGCCTCTTCGTATAGTGCTTATTCACAACCTGGGCAGCGACTTTCTGCCGTTCCGGGTACGGTGCCAGATACGATGGAAATCCTCGCGCATTGCAGTTTTGCCGAGCGTTGTGCTTTTGTTGAAGATGATTGCCGTACGCTAGTCCCTGTACTCGATTTAATCGAAACGGTAGACGAGATTGAACATAAAGCTGCGTGTCTGCATCCGCGAAGCGGTGGTGTGCGCATATGAGCAAATTGATCTTGCAGGTTCGCGATGTCGTACGTGACTATCAACTCCCACGATCATCACTTTTTGGAAAGCTCGGTTCATTGCGTGTTTTGGATGGCGTTAATCTTGAAATAGAAGCTGGGTCCAGCCTTGGGATTGTCGGCGAGAGCGGTTCGGGAAAATCGACTCTTGCGCGTGCTGTTATGGGGTTGGAACGTCCGCAATCAGGCCAGATTTTAATCGATGGGCAGGATATCTACGCGCTTGATCGGAATGCGCTGCGCGAGGCACGCAAAGGCTTTCAGGCGATTTTTCAAGATCCCTATGGCTCTCTTGATCCACGCCACACAGTCAATCGGATTATATCGGAGCCAATCGTTTCTCTCGAATATGGTATAAGCCTAAAAGAGCGCGATGATCGTGTTATGGAAGTACTGGAAGCTGTGGGCTTGCCAAAAGGGGCGGCGGAAAAATATCCGCATGAGTTCTCTGGTGGACAACGTCAGCGTATAGCCATTGCTCGTGCGTTGATTACCAAGCCTGCATTGATCGTTGCGGACGAGCCTGTTTCGGCCCTTGATGTTTCCATTCAAGCGCAGGTGCTCAATCTGATGATGGAACTGCAAGAAAAATTCGGCCTTTCCTACCTTTTTATCAGCCATGATTTGGGGGTTCTGCGCGTGGTTACGGATCGCGTGGCCGTGCTCCACAAGGGCAAAATCGTAGAAGAGGGTGTGACGAATACGGTGTTCGATAACCCGCAACATGCCTATACGCGGATGCTGGTCGAGGCTGTACCAAAGCTTTTTTCGGGACGGCGAAAGCGCTCCCGGTTGAAGGACACATCTCTTATTGCGAACGAAAAATAGAGGTGTTTATTTCGGCCTGATCGGCGCGCGTTCCTTGTACCGATCAACTGCGGTCAGTTTTTGGATCAGTGGTTCAGCATCGCGCCAATTGTAAATCTCGGTGCGCAGATAATCGAGTTCTGCATCAAGCTCATCCTCGCCGACTTCAGTCCACCACGATTTTGGGCGTCCGTCACTGCCGTCTGACCAGCGATAGCGGCGCTCCTTGAGCTTGTCCTTCATTTCAAAAGGACTGTTTTCAGCATAGATGCGCAGACGCGATTTCTGGCTGGCTTTCAACAGTTCGGCAAAGGGCGTCGTCTTGCCAGATTGTTCTTTCAGGACGGCAAGAAGCGCCTGACAATCATCCTCAGCACGATGGCCATTATGGAAATAGCCACTCTGCCCAATCAGATAGCCGAGTTTTGTCCCTTCGAAACCACGCGCGCTCCAATCAATTTCCTTAACTGAACAGGCCCAAGGCTTATTTTCAAATGCCGGTGAAAAGCGTTCCAGAAAGGGTCGATCAAAGCCAGCATTGTGTGCGATGATCAGGTCGGCTTCGTTGATCAGCGCTTCGAGCTTTGCTCGTGGTATAATCTGGCCAGCAACCATCTCATCCGTAATACCTGTGATACGCGTGATCTCAGCAGGAATGGGCTTAGATGGTTCTTGTAGTGCACCGAACGTCGCACAAACATCACCGATCGAGCCATCATCGGCATAGCGAAACGCCACCGCACCGATCTCAATAATCTCTTCTTGCGCTGCACTCAGGCCAGTGGTTTCCGTATCAACAACAATTCCAAGTCGGGGAAACGCAACCTTGTCCGCGTTGGGAACGGTCGGAGAAGGATCAAGGCGCTTCAAGATGCGATAGCGGCCACTCTCTTTCAAACGCTCAACCATGCTCGCTTCATCAATGCCGGGTGACTTTCCTGGCTTGGTGCGGGCAGGGCGCAATTCTACCTGCTTCTCCTTATCCGTTGCCGGGAGAGCAAAGAGGTCGAACTGATGGCGCATATGGTTTCTCCGCAATGGGGGCGTGCGTTCTCTTAAAATGACATTTCGGAGCCTGACGTCCAAGCCCTCATTAATTTTAGTAACAGTTAATGCGAGTTTTATGGCCAAATAGCCGAGTTTGTAACCGATTGTCTATCTTTGATTGACGATCGATTTTGTCTCTCCTTGCGTAATAATTTGCATCCCAATCCCGCTCGTAAAGATTTTGGTTACCATAATTCTTCATACTCACATCAGTTTCTAATCCGACTTTAAGCCATGATTGGTTCGCGTTTTTGCCGAACTTTCATGCGAGGCGGTTGCTGGAAAATAGTTTCAATCAGGACGATGAGTATGGCGTTCGTCACGGTACCGTATGGCTTGGAATCACCTCGCAGATTCACAATCCCAAATCCTTTTGGCTTTAAAGGCATTCTGCGAGCCGTCTCGTTTATGGCGGCTGGGCTTGCAGCAGGTGTTTGCCTTGTGACAGCTTTGGGTGCCGTTGAAGCTGTGCTTCCCGCTTTTGTGCCTTTAGCCCCTGTAATGCGTCGCGCACCAGCCGCTATGCCACGCGAGTTGGCGGTAGTTGATCAAAAAATTGGTATCGGAAATGTCATTCGGCAACGATTTATCGATGCTCACACTGCCGACAATCGCTATTCCAATCTGGATTGGCGTCGTAATAATGCATTTGATAATGCATCGATTATCGCTGATGTTGGTCCAAGTTCAGTAATTGAAGATGCAGTTATAGCAACAACGCGCGTTAACGAACCGCGCGACGAACGCGCTACTACGCCAGATGCGATCCAGTATGTTTTGTCCCCGAAGTTTTTTGCAGTCGCGGCGACAGCTGCAAAAGCTGCGGTTGACGAGCAAGGTATAAAAAATGACTTACAATTAGCATCTGTTGCCATGTTGCCAATTCCTTTGGTTGCTCCAGCTGCAAGGGTGAACGAAGCAGCTGATCAAAGCGATACCGTGATTTCTTTACCGGATACCGTGCCTTTTCCGGGGCAGAAGCCATCAATTGCAAAGCCGCAAAAAGAAATTAAACCTGAGATCGCTTACGCCCCCCCTAGCGGACGCATTGAAGACTTTCGTGGCGGAATTGTTGGTCGGCTATTCGGTCATGTTGCGCGTAATAAAACAGCTATTTATGATATCTCTGCCGGTGTTGTTTATATGCCTGGTGGCGAAAAACTTGAAGCTCATTCGGGCATTGGCCATATGCGAGATAACCCGCGCTTCGTTGATCAGAAGATGCGCGGAGCAACGCCGCCGAGTACTTACAATCTCAGAATGCGTGAGAGCTTGTTTCACGGTGTGGAGGCTGTTCGGTTGCTTCCTGCTGATGGACGCAATCCGCATAATCGCGACGGTCTTCTTGCGCATACGTACATGCTGCGCCGTGCGGGCGATTCAAACGGATGTGTAGTATTTAAGGATTATAAGCGCTTTTTATCTGCTTTTAAACGCGGTGAAGTAAATAAAATGGTTGTTGTAAATAGTGTTTCTAATATAACTAATAATAAATACATGTAGATTATTAATAATAAATCTATTTATATTTTTATATAATTGATTTTTGAGAATTTTTGTTGCATTTTTTATGGGTGGTATTTTTTTTAAATTATTGAAATATTGCTGGGGGTGTTCCATGGGCGTTAAAAAAGCTTCCTTTTGGAGTGATAGCTTTCTGTCGCGTCGTTCCTTTTTGAAAGTCGGGTGCTCGTTACCTGTTGGCAGCGTATTTTTGGGTTGTAATTGCTTATCTCATTCAGCTTTTGCTGCTGAACTGACGGATGACGAGGGTGTCACCACATTAGACAAGGCGATAGTGCCGGGGGAATATCTTTCCAAAGGAAAACGGTATCGAAAGCTGACATACGATAATGGTTTTCCGCTTGTTGTGCGTGAAGACTTGGCGGCTGCATCTCCCCAGCGTGAAACTGAAAGAAAAGCACTTGTTGCTTTCGCTCAAATTACTGATTTGCATATTATCGATGCTTCATCCCCGGGCCACGCAGCATTTATGCGGCAATACGGTGGGCCAAATGCGATCATAGACGGTGCACCATTGGCAAACGCTTGGCGTCCGCAGGACACTTTAACGGTTCAAGTTCTCGACGCTATGATACGTCGTATTAATCAGATCGCTGGCGGTCCTGTTTCAAAACGAAAGTTTGACTTTGCGATTTCTACCGGAGATAGCGCAGATACGAGAGCTATACATGAGCTTCTAACTGTTCTGACTGTGCTTAATGGAGGTGCGGCTACGATGTCTCCTGATGGCGCGCTTTATGCAGGCGTTCAGGATAACAATATCTTTTCCGATGAGACTTTTGATGCCTATTGGCACCCAGAACCTGATGCAGGGAATGGGAAAAAAGATCTTTGGAAAAGAGCTTATGGTTACCCGGAAGTGGAAGGCTTCCTGACTGCCGTTAGTCAGCCTGTTCTCGCAGAGGGCTTCAAAATGCCGTGGTTTTCGGGCTTTGGAAACCACGATATGCTCGATTACGGTGTGTTTGGTGAGGGAAATATTGCCAATTTTATATCCAAATTGAGTACCGCAGACCGGGTATTGATGGGTGTTCCAAAAGGCATGCAACCTGAAAGCTTTTTAGGAGCAATTTTTCAAGGAACGCCCACACAACTCAACACGATGATGAGTACAATCCCAAGTATTGAGATTAAAGCATCTGATCAGCGTCGTTCATTTTCGAAGAAAGAGTTTATCCAGCAGCACCTCGATAATGTTGGCCCATATGGTCCTGCGGGACATGGATTTAATCCAGAAAATGTCGAAACGCAGAAAGCCTATTACAAATTCGGTATGTCTGATGGTGTCGTAGGTATTATGCTGGATACGACAAATCCAAATGGTGGCCCGGATGGATCGCTCGATGTCGATCAAGCTAATTGGCTCGAAGCTCAGCTTCAGGAGCATTCATCTGCATATTATGCAGTAGACGGTACTTTGATCAAAAATACCAATCCTAATGCGCTTATAACCATTTTTTCGCATCATAACTCGATTACGTTTGATAACCTGAAAAAAGCGCCGACAGGCTCACCTGATACACCGCGTTTGGGATCAGCTGCATTTCTTGATTTATTGTTGCGCTATCCAAATGTGGTTCTTTGGGTAAACGGACACACACATTGTAACCGTATATGGAGCCATTACGATCCTTTAGGCAAGGGGCATGGGATATGGGAAGTCAATACAGCCGCTCATATTGATTACCCTCAGCAATCGCGCACGATTGAAATATTGGATAATCAAGATGGCACGCTGTCTATCATCGCAGTTGTTGTTGATCACTCATCTCCAGAGTCTATTCGTCGAGAAGGTCTGCAAACATCTGCTTCGCTCGCAGCTCTAAGTTTGGAATTGGCAATGAATGATCCGGCGCTTGATCGTGCGTTTCGGCTTGGTGCGCCAGAAGATTTGAATGTGGAACTTATTATAAATAAGCCGTTTGTTTAAAATCTTATTGGAAACAGAGCTGAGTGGGACGCTTTTTGACTATATATGTTGATTAAGTAAGCGATGCTTTTAGTTTGCTATTAGTAATGTGTTTGTGCGCTTGTAGTGTACTTTTTATAAACGGTCAAAAATGTTAGCTCCTGAAACCAGTCACCGACGCCCTTATTTTGCACATCGTAGCAGTGGCTTCCAAGAAGATGGCCGCACTGTGGCAGAAGAAGTGCCGGTTGCCATGAGCTATAATGGCACAACGCATGCCGTGATGATGGCGACACCGGCTGATTTGGAAGATTTTGCAATTGGCTTCAGTCTTACGGAAGGCATTATATCCAAGCTTTCCGACATTGAAGATTTGAAAATTGAAATCTTTGACAAGGGCATCGACGTGCAGATGCGCTTGGCCGATGAATCAAACGATGCGCTCTTCGCACGCCGTAGGTTCATGGCTGGTCCTGTAGGTTGCGGCCTGTGTGGAATTGATTCCATTGATCAAGCTCTAAGGGTGTTGCCTGCTTTGTTTGGCAATAGTCGGCGTTTTGAGCCCGAAGCGATCATAGAAGCAATGGTTGCATTGAATGGAGGGCAGAAGCTTAATGCGGAAACGCATGCCGTCCATGGCGCAGGATTTTATATTCCGGGTGAGGGGCTTTTTGCAGTTCGTGAGGATGTCGGGCGGCACAATGCTTTGGATAAGTTGATTGGCGCAATGATGCGGGAAAATAAGCCTGTGTCGCAGGGTTTGGTAGCGATTACCAGCCGCGTATCGGTCGAAATGGTGCAAAAGGCGGCTATTCTTGGGGTGCCTGTGTTAGCGGCAATCTCAGCGCCGACGGCTTTGGCTATTTGCACCGCAGATGAAGCCAACTTGACGCTTGTGGCTCTAGTTCGTGGCAATGACTTCGACGTCTATACACACCCGGAACGCATTATAAGAGAGTAACCGACCTCACAATTGCAAGGTCGGATAGCTTATTTATCGTTGGTTTTACACGAGTGCTTCAATGCGCGCGCGTTCACTAACGATCTGCAAAGCAGCATTCGCAGCTTCCACACCCTTCACTTTGAAATGGTTGAAGAAGAACTCATGGTGCTCTTTGCTATCATGATAATGATGCGGCGTGAGCGATACGCTGAGGACCGGAACTTCGGTTTCAAGCTGCACCTGCATCATGCCGTTGATAACAGCTGTTGCCACGAAATCATGACGATAGATACCGCCATCAATGACGAACGCAGCGCCGACGATTGCAGCGTAACGGCCAGTTTTGGCAAGGGTCTTGGCATGAAGTGGAATTTCATACGCACCTGGAACGTCGAAAACTTCGACCTCGACATTGGTGCCGGTCTTATCTTTCAACTCTGCGATAAAACTCTTACGTGCCTCATCGACGATGTCGGCATGCCAGCGAGCCTGAATGAAGGCGATTTTGAATGTTGTCTTGTTCGGATAGCTCTGGTTCATAGGTTCCTCAAGAAACTAGAATCAGGGCGTACAAAAAAGCGTTCATCCGCACAAATGGCGGGTTAAAACGCTTATTCGCTCTCTTCCATCCGGACTTTAACCGTCGGCTCCGGCATCTCACCGGATCTGCTGACCTTGCACTCAAACCGAATGGCTTAAACTACAAGCGCTTGCGGGCTCAAAGATCGCTCTTCATACCGCCGGTGGGGAGTTTCACCCCGCCCCGAGAACAAGTCCGCACACCATTGTGCGAACAGCCGGAAAATATGCATTCCATTCAGCCTTGTCCAGTCCACTCACGGTAAATTTATGCTCTTGAGAATTGGCGAAAGAGAACGTGTTTTCTCAAGCTGACAACGGGGTAACAAAATTTCGCATCTCTACGAAATGCTAAACTAAAATGCTACTTCGATTGAGTTTTGAGAAAAACCAATATGCTCTTTTATGATGTCGATCTTTTGGCGATTATTGAAAATCATTGCGTTTTTGCAAAACGGATCAGTCACGAGAACTTGCGATAGATAGGATCGGAAATATGCGCCCTTCTAACTCCATCGTTTGTGATTACCCATTTATTGGCATCTTGAGGGTTTGAGTAGGCCAACAAATGAAAAGAGCGCACCTAATTATTTAGGAACGCTCTTTTTCATGCTTGCCTGGAGGGCAAAATCAAACTTTTAGGGTCTCGCACTTAACGCAGGAAGTCTAAGCCAAGAAGACCAATCGCCAGCGCCGTGTTCAGTGAAACGATCATCATTCCATAGACGAGTGCGGTTCTAGTAATGTCATTCATTTTCTACCTCCTTGAACCTCGACGCTGTTGCATCGGATTCTAAAGCTCGAGAACATAACGAAATGTAACAGCCTGTTACGAGTGGCGCAACCCATTTCTCAGAAATGTGAACGATTGTAACCTGGCGTGAGGAGATGACTATTTTTGAAATGCGGTTATGTTTAGGGCAGTCACTGCATTGTGACATAAGCCCGACTGGCAAATTATTTGCATGCGCTACATAAAGAGCGAGATATAATCGACGAGCAAAGTCGACTGTAATTTACTGCTTTTGTTCGGAATTCCCGTGAACCGTATTGTTCCTCTCGTTCTGGCCATTGCTCTTTTCATGGAGCAGATGGATTCTAATGTCATTTCAACATCGCTACCGGCGATCGCCGCGGACATTGGCACCAGCCCGATTGCCTTAAAACTTGCACTGACTGCTTATCTCGTCTCGCTCGCGGTTTTTATTCCGGTAAGCGGCTGGATGGCAGACCGATTCGGCGCAAAGAATGTATTTCGTGCAGCGATTGCTGTGTTTGTGGTGGGTTCAGTCGCTTGTGCGGCTTCGAACTCGTTGACGGCTTTTGTTGTTGCGCGTTTTTTGCAAGGCATGGGCGGTGCGATGATGACGCCCGTCGGGCGTTTGGTGTTGATCCGCTCGACGCCTCGAAGTGAACTGGTGTCAGCGATGGCATGGCTAACCATACCCGCGATGGTCGGGCCTTTGGTTGGCCCGCCGGTCGGTGGATTTATTACCACCTTCTTTTCGTGGCATTGGATATTTCTCATCAACGTGCCGATTGGACTTCTTGGCATTTGGTTTGCGACCCGTTTTCTACCGGATACAGATGAGCGTATTCTCAAACCGCTTGACTGGCCGGGGTTCGTCCTGTCGGGCGTTGCTATGTCGGGCGTTGTGTTTGGCTTGTCGGTTGTTAGTCTGCCCGCACTGCCGCCAATCATTGGTATTGTCGTCGTGGCTCTCGGCTTGGTTTGCGCCGCTCTGTATATCCTTCATGCGCGACGCGTGACTGATCCGCTACTTAATCTGAAACTTTTCGAAAATCAGGTTTTCCGCGCCGCTGTATTTGGTGGCAGTGTTTTCCGGTTGGGTATTGGCGCAATCCCGTTTCTGCTGCCTTTGATGTTTCAGCTCGGCTTCGGCATGACGCCTTTCCAGTCCGGTATGATGA
>Ga0308165_1001573_pt1 | contig 31315 bp, 30 predicted proteins | sample PhyWR2_FD_201032 | JGI IMG/M metagenome (GOLD analysis project Ga0308165, IMG submission 201032) | Phyllosphere microbial communities from UC Gill Tract Community Farm, Albany, California, United States - DLSLW.R2 | ecosystem: Host-associated > Plants > Phyllosphere > Unclassified | place: USA... | reverse complement strand
AATCCAGCTCGGGGAAACGGAAGTCCAGGTAGCCCAGCGCGCAGCCTAGGGTGATCTCGCCGATGGTGGGATGTGCAGTCTGCAGGTCACCTGCGATGGCCTCGATTTCTGCCAGGCAGGCTGCAACCTTGGTCAGCAAGGCCTCGCGCCAGTCAGGCCATTGCACGTCTTCGGGACGCGCCGTCAGTTCGTAGCGGGCGAGCAGCGCAGCGTCGAGCAGGCCGTCGCCAAGCGCCTGGTGTGCAAGTGCCGCCCAGCGCTCGGGGCCGGTGGCGGGAAAAATCTGTGCAGCCTCATCCAGGCTGGCCAGGTATTCGCAGATCACGCGGCTGTCGTAGAGCGCCTTGCCGTTTTCCAGAATCAGCGTGGGCACCTTGGCCAGCGGATTGTGCGCAGCGATGCGGGGGTCCCGACGAACCGGATGGGCCGCACTGTCGAGCAGTTCTATCTTGTCGACCTGTTCCGTGAGGTGGGCGCAGACCATGACCTTGCGCACATACGGAGATGTCGGGGCGAAAAGCAGCTTCATCATCAGGGCACCAGCACGAGTTTGCCGAACACCTTGCCGCTTTCCAGCAAGGTGTGTGCAGCCGACGCATCGGCCAGCGCAAGCGTCGTGTGGATGCGCGGCGTGATGCGGCCGTTTTTCACCAGCGGCATCACATGGTGCGCGATGCTGTTTGCCATCCGCGTCTTCTCGAAATGGCTTTGCGGACGCATGGTCGACGAATGCAGGCTGATCTGCCGCTGCATCAGCGTCAACAGTTCGATATCCACGGTCGAACCCTGCATGAAGGACAGGCTGACGTGACGGCCGCCGAAGGCCATGGACTGCAGGTTGCGGCGCACGTAGGGGCCGCCAACGATGTCCAGCACCACGTCGGCGCCGCGCCCCTCGGTGTGGTCCAGGCAAGCCTGCGTGAAGTCGGTGGTGGGCCAGCAGATGGCGGTGTCGGCACCCATGGCCTTGAATTCTTCAAAGCGGGTTTCATCGCTGTCGGTGACGATGACCGTGGCGCCTGCTGCATGGGCCATGCGAATCGCCAGCGTGCCGATGCCGCCCCCGCCACCATGGATCAAGACCGTTTCGCCCATGGCCAGTCGGCCCAGTTCGAACAGGTTGTGCCAGACGGTGAACAAGCCTTCGGGCAAGGCAGCTGCCTCGACGTCCGACAGATTGCCCGGCACCACGAAGGAATGGTCGACCAAGGCCGTGCACCAGGGTGCATAACCGCCTCCTGGCACCAGGCTCATCAGCCGCTGGCCGAGCAGCTTGCTGTCGACACCGGGACCACACGCCACCACTTCGCCGCACACCTCCAGGCCCAGCACATCGGTGATGCCGGGTGCAGGTTTGGCGATGCCCTGGCGCTGCATGATGTCGGGGCGGTTGATGCCCGCCGCCAGCACGCGCAGCAGGACTTCGCCTGCGCCGGGCACGGGCATCGGGCGCTCGGCCAGCACCAGCACGCTGGCATCGCCGGGCTCGCGGGCGATGATGCCCTGCATGGTGGTGGGGAGCGATGTCATGGGGAGGAATGCAGTCACGGTGGTGTTGGTCACTTTTATGGATGTACGGTGGTGGCATTCACACCTGCGAACGCCCCGGCTGCGGCATTCACTTCTGCGGATTGAACACGCTGATGCCTGCTTCAGGCAGGCCAAGCCCCGCCACCGCGCCTACCGGCCACTGCTGCATCGCGCCCAGGCCGGGGCTGCGCACCGTGACGACCTGACGTGCCGTCATCGGCAGATCGACATCGAGGAAGGTGTCGATGTGATCGCCCTGGAACACGTGATTGATCACCGTGCCGCTCAACACCGAGCCAGCATGCAGGCTTTCAAGCCGGATGTGTTCCGGGCGCACGTAGACGTCCAGCCGGTCGCCTGTGTTGGCGGCGTCCACCAGGCGTGCACGAGGCAGGCTGATCAGCCCCGAGCCCAGGCGCAGATGAATGTCGGCGGCGGTCTGCGCATGCAGATGGCTGGGCAGGATGTTCACGTCGCCCAAGAATGATGCGACGAAGGGGTCCTGCGGATTCTGGTACAGCTCGGCGGGCGATGCGATCTGGCGAATGGCGCCGGCGGACATCACCGCGATGCGGTCGGACATGGCCAGCGCTTCGCCCTGGTCGTGGGTGACGAATACGGTGGTCAGCCCCAGGCGCTGCTGGATCTCGCGGATCTCGACCTGCATCGATCCGCGCAGGCTTTTGTCCAGCGCCGAGAAGGGTTCGTCCAGCAGCAAGACCTTGGGCTGGATCACCAGCGCGCGCGCAAGCGCCACACGCTGCTGCTGGCCGCCGGACAGTTCACGCGGCTTGCGATGACCCAGGCCATCGAGCCGCACCATGTCCATCGCCTGTTTGACGCGTTGCGCCAGCTCGTCTTTTTCCACGCCGCGCATGCGCAGGCCGTAACCGATGTTGCGCTCGACATTCATGTGCGGAAACAGCGCGTAGTTCTGGAACACAATGCCGATCTGCCGCTTGTGCGGAGGCTCGCTCGTGACCGGCTGGCCGTCGATGAAGACCTCGCCGTTATCGGCTTCCGCAAAGCCTGCGATCAGGTTCAGCAGTGTTGTCTTGCCGCAGCCCGAGGGGCCCAGCAGCGTCAGGAACTCGCCGCGCCGAATCTTCAGCGACAGCTCGTGGAGCACCGTCTGGTCACGGTATTTCTTGACCACGCGTTCCAGGCTGACGGCGGTATCGGCCTGCGAAAACGGCGAGCTTGCTTGCACTGCGGGATCGGCGTTGACGGCGCTCATGGGCATCACTGATAGGCATCACGGAAATTGAGGAACATGCCGGACACCTGGTCACGGGACGGGTCTGCTAACTCCGGACACCTTAAGGCAAAGCGCCGAAAACGCGCATTTGCGGAAATTGATGCGGCCCCTCGGAAAAAACGAAATACCCACTTTGCTTTTTCCTAAGTCCTGAGTTCGAAAAACAAGGTTCTCAAAGCGAGACAGCTTCACCAGAATTGCTGCGATCGACGATTGATGTCTTGACGGTGCCTGTGCTGTGCCGAGACAGATCAAGGGCGATCATCTTTAGGAACTCAAATGTCTGTGGAAAAAATCAACACCTTGGTTGTCGGCGCTGGCCAGGCGGGCATCGCAATGAGCGAGCACCTGGCGCTGATGGGGGTGCCGCATATCGTGCTGGAGCGCAGCCGCATTGCAGAACGCTGGCGCTCGGAGCGCTGGGACTCGCTGGTGGCGAATGGCCCGGCCTGGCACGACCGCTTTCCCACGCTGGAGTTCGAAGGGGTCACGCAAGACACCTTCCCGCCCAAAGAGCGCATGGCCCAGTATTTCGAGGACTACGCCAAAATGCTGAAGGCGCCGATCCGCACCGGCGTAGAGGTCAAGCAGGTGGAACGCCATGTGGGGCGTCCGGGCTTCAAGGTGACCACCTCGGAAGGCATCATCGACGCCACCCGGGTGGTCGCGGCCACCGGTCCCTTCCAGCGGCCGGCCTACCCGAAGATCGTGCCGGAAACGGACGCCATCCAGCAGCTGCATTCGTCCACCTACAAGAACCCCGGCCAGCTCAGAGAAGGCGCAGTGCTGGTGGTCGGTGCGGGCGCGTCAGGCTCACAGATTGCCGAGGAACTGCGCCAGGCGGGCAAGACCGTCTACCTGTCGGTGGGCGAGCATTACCGCCCGCCGCGTTCGTATCGTGGCCGGGATTATGTGTGGTGGCTGGGTGCGCTGGGCCTGTGGGACGAGGTCAAGATCAAGCCCAAGAAAAAGCACGTGGCCTTTGCGGTCAGCGGCTACGAAGGCGGCAAGACGGTGGACTTCCGCCGGCTTGCGCACGCAGGCATCAAGCTGGTCGGCCTGACCAAGTCCCACCAGGATGGCGTGCTTGAATTCGAGCCCGGTCTGGCCAAGAACGTGGCCGAAGGCGACCAGGCCTACTTCGATGTGCTGCGCGACGCAGACGCCTACATCGAGCGCAATGGCCTGCCCTTCCCGCCCGAGCCCGAGGCCTGGAATCTGCTGCCCGACCCCGACTGTCTGACCAACCCGATCATGCGCCTGGACCTGGCTGAAGCCGGCGTCACCACCATTCTGTGGGCAACCGGTTTCACCTTCGATTTCGGCTGGCTGCAGATCGAAGATGCCTTCGACGAGAAAGGCGAACCCTTCCACAAGCGTGGCATCTCGGCCGAGGCCGGCATCTATTTCCTGGGCCTGCCGAACCTGGTCAATCGCGCATCTTCGTTCATCTATGGGGTGTGGCACGACGCGAAGTACATTGCCGACCACATTGCCTTGCAGGACGCGTACATGAACTACGAGAAGGTCTGAACCGTTGGCCCGTCAAGTCATGTCTTGGCGGGCCATTGTCTCAAGACCCCAGCATGTGCGGATCGAAGAAGCTTGCCGCGCTCATGCCCGGGATGTACTGCTCGGAAATGTAGGCGCGGCAACGTTCCATGAACACACCTGTCAGCCGGGACTGTTTCATGGCCTTGTAGGTTGCCATGCCCAGCAGCATGGGCCGATGTGTGCCGGCCAGGCGAACACGCACCAGGCGCTTTCCGTCCAGCGATAGATTGGATTTTGGCCGCACATTGAAGATCGCATAGCCATAGCCATTGGCCACCAGCGAGCGGACGACTTCTTCCGATCGTGAACGCGCCGTGATGTTCGGCGTGACGCCAGCCTTGGCAAACAGCGAGGTGAAGTAGTCCCGGCTCATCGGCAGATCCAGCAGCACGAAGGGCAGCGGGGCGAGTTCCTCGAAGGTCACGGCGCTTTGTTCGGCCAGGGGATGCAGTTCGCTGACCAGCACGTAAGGCGGCAAGGTAGCCAGGCTCTCGAATTCGATGTCGTCACCCAGGTGCAGGTCATAGGTGATCGCCAGGTCGATCTCCAGCGCATGCAGCTTGGCCATCAGGATTTCCTGGTCGCCTTCGACCATGTGCATCTCGACTTTGTCGAAGGCGCGCGCATACCCGAAAATGACTTCCGGCGCGATCATCGCGGTCAGGGATTGGAAACTGCCCACCCGCAACACCCCTTGAATCGCACTGCTGGAATCCAGGGCGATGTCGTACAGGCGGGACGAGCGTTCCAGCACTTCTTCGCACTGGCGCAGCACCAGGGTGCCGGTCGCCGTCAGCCCCAAACCCTTGGACGGATGGCGCACGAAGAGCTGCACGCCCAGCTCGATCTCGATATGGGCAATCGCGGCGGAAATCGACGGCGATGAAATGTGGATTTGCGCAGACGCCGCAGCAATGCTGCCGTGCTTCGCCGTGGCGACGAAATACTCCATCTGGCGCAAGGAAATGCGATTGAGCATGGGGTGACCATAACGACGCGGTGGAGGGGGCGAAAGCGAAGGCATCCACCGGCCCCAAGCTCGCGCGCCAGTGCCGAAGGCAAGGCTGGCGACGAGGGCGAGCGCTCAAGTATAGCGACGGCAATTCGCCGCTTGAAGGCAGGGATACCGAGGGGCGTTGGCCCGGCGGGATGAACCCGCCGGCAAGCTCAAAGGTCGCCGGGTACGCCGAAGCTAGGTGCCGCCCGCGGATCGCGCGCCCGCGTGATGTAGGCGTCCATCTGGGGCTCGTAGACCTTCCAGGTGGCGTAGAGCGCTTGTACCGGGTCCTCTTCCACCCAGTCCAGGCGCAGGTCGACGACGGGCCAGTTCTGCTCGCCATAGACCAGCAGGCCGGCCGAATGCACGGGGCCCTCTTCGCCACCGGCCGCCTGCCCGGCCAGCATGGCCTGCATCAGCCGCTCGGCCAGCGAGCCTTCTGCCGCCTCGAAGGCCGACAGCATGGCCTGCGGCACGTCGCGCGTGCGCAGCATGTTGCCGGCGCAGGCGGCGTGCGTGCCGACCACGCTTGCCAAGGTGCCCAGCGCCAGCGCGCCGGTGAAGATCGCCGGCGGGTTGTGCGCGTCGATGAGCATCAGTCGATGAAAGGACGCTTCTGAAGTTCGCGCAGTGCGTCTTCCGGGCTCAGTCCCTGGGCAAGCAGATCCAGCGCCAGCGGACCCAGGTCCGGGTCGGTGATGTTCTGGCTGGCGGCAGCGCCCAGGCCCTTGCGCCCGCGCACGCAACGGGCTGCGACCGCAGGCGAGGACGAGGCCACCGCCGCACCGAACTGACCGGTGGCGGGGCAGCGCGCAATGATGGAAAAGGTCATGGCATGTGCGTAGGAGGTTCAGTCAGGAAGTTCAGTCAGGAATGACGGCCGTGGCGTCGATTTCCACCAGCCATTCGGGGCGGGCCAGGGCCGACACGACGATGCCGGTCGAGACCGGAAACACGCCCTTCAGCCATTTTCCCACCACCAGGTAGACCGCCTCGCGGTAACGCGGGTCGACGATGTAGATGGTGACCTTGCAGATGTCCTCCAGCTCGCCGCCGGCTTCTTTCATCAGCGTGGCGATGTTGGCCATGGCCTGCTCGGTCTGGCCGGTCACGTCGCCGATGCACACGCTTTCCGAGGTATCGATGTTCTGGCCGATCTGCCCACGCAGGAAGACGGTGCGACCACGTGCCACCACCGCCTGGCACAGGTCGTTGTCGAGCTTTTGCTCCGGGTAGGTCTTTTTCGTGTTGAACGGACGGATGCGGGTGTGCTTCATGGGTCGGTCGCCAATGACGGGAAGAGATGACTGAAACATTGGCGCAATCGGTGCCGCCGAAGGCAAGGACTGCGCGGCAATGAGCGCCTCAGCATGATCGTCTGCACCGACGCGCTGTGCCATTTGGGAAATACGAGGCACCCCTACGTAAAAGGCGACTTGGCCGACACCGGCGGTTTTCACATCATCCAGTCATTGATCGCCGATGTTCAACTTTTCGATTGGGGCCTGTAAATGATCCGCAAGCTTTTGACTCTGTGCGCGCTGTCCACCGCGCTTGCCGCACCTGGCGCCTGGGCGCAGGACGCCTTGGTAGTGAGCACCTGGGGCGGCAGTTTCCGTGACCTGATCGACGAGAACATCGGCAAGGAGTTCACCAAGCAGACCGGCGTCCCGGTCAAGTACGTGACCGGCGGCACCATCGATCGCCTGAACAAGGCCAAGCTGGCCACCACGCCCGAAAGCGACATCACCTTCACGACCTCCCACGTAGGCTGGCTGTACGTCAGCGGCAACCTGTTCGAAACGCTGGATACCAGCAAGATTCCGAACTACAGCCACCTGGTCGAGCGCGCCAAGATCAGCCCGTATCACATCGGTAGCTGGGCCTATGTGTATTCGATCGGCTACCGCCCCGACCTGCTGCCGGCCGGCGTGAAGCTCGACAGCTGGAACGACTTGTGGAACCCGGCGCTGAAAGCCAAGATCGCCGCCCCCGACTTCGACCCCAGCCACCTGATCGCCGTGTCCGCCATGCTGTCGGGTGGGGACGCCGCCACCTGGGAAAAGGGCCAGGAAAAGCTGAAGGCGCTCAAACCCAACTTCAAGGCCTTCTACACCAACGACGCCAATTCCCAGCAGCTGATCGCCACGGGTGAAACCCCCGTGCAGGTCATCCTGTCGATGAACGCTTATCACATGGCCAGCCAGGGCGTGCCGATCAAGGTCGCCATGCCCAAGGAAGGGGCCGTGCTGGGTGTCGACTCCATGGGCATCATGAAAGGCACGACCAAGGCAGACCTCGCCTACAAGTTCATGAACATCGCCTTGTCGCCGGAAGTGCAGTCGAAGATCGTGGCGTCCAAGAAAGCCAGCCCGGTGATCGACAACGCCACCGTGTCTGCCGAGGACGCCGCCCTGCCAGGCGTGTTCACCACCAAGGAACAGTGGGACACCCAGGCCATCGTGGTGGACAACAAGCTGCGCGCCGAAAAGACCGCCGAATGGCGCAAGTGGTTCACCGAAAACATCATGAACTGACCTGAGGGCAGGTCATCGAGGGAGGATGCCCGCGGCTTGCTGCGGGCATCTTCTCTTGCCCATTGAGCATCTGATACAAGGTTTAGGCATGCGCTCCCATCTACGGGCCTGTCTGGTATCCCCATCCGTCATTGTTGCGGCGTGCATTGCCGTGTCATTGATCGCCGTGCTGCAGTTCAGCTTCCGGGCCTTCATTCCCGGCTCGCTGGACGTGGGTGGATTCACCTTTGCCAACTTCACCGGCATGGGCAAGTCGATCTACTTCGACGCGTTCTCGAACACCTTGCTGCTGAGCGTGGAAACCACCGTGTTTTCGCTGCTGGTGGCCTACCCGCTGGCCTATGCGCTGGTGCGCGTGCAAAGCCGGGCGCTGAAGTCCTTCATCCTGGTGGTGTCGATCACCCCTTTGTTCCTGGGTGAAATCGTCCGGACGTATTCGTGGATTGCGGTGCTGGGCAGCAACGGCTTCATCAACGGTGCGCTGCGCGCATTGGGTGTGATCGACTCGCCGCTGGCCCTGATGTTCACGCATCTGGGCGTGCTGGTGGCCCTGGTGCACGTAACGATCCCGGTGGTAGTGCTGATGCTCGCCACGGCCATTTCCCACATCAACCGGGATTTCGAAAAAGCAGCACAAAGCCTGGGCGCTGGTCCGATCAAGGTCTTCCTGACCGTCACCCTGCCCTTGTCGATGCCCGGCATTCTGGCCAGCATCACCACCTCGTTCGCGTGGACCTTCAGCGCCTTTGCCACGCCGCAGATGATTGGCGGCGGCCGCGTGCCGACGGTGTCGACGCTGGTCTACCAACTCGGTTTTTCTTCGATGAATTTTCCGCTGGCGGCAAGCCTGAGCGTGATGGGCCTGGTGCTGACCGCGGTCTCGCTGTTCGTGCTGGGTTTCTTCACCAAACGCCTGAAGGCAATCGGAGGCCATTGAGATGAAGATTCAAAGTTCCCTGCCCTTGCCCCTGCGTGTGGCGGGCCCGGTGTTGATTACCCTGCTGCTGGCCTTCGTGCTGCTGCCGGTGGTGGTGGTCACGATCGCCGCTTTCAACGAAAAAGCGATCATTTCATTTCCGCCGCAATCCTGGTCGGTAGCCTGGTTCGCGCGCGTGTTCAGCTACCCGGATTTCCAGGAAGGCTTTCGCGCCAGCATGGTCATCACCGGCTGGTCGTCGACCCTGGCCCTGGTGATCGGCACCGGCCTGGCAATCGCCGTGAAATGGCTGGATTTCGCCGGCAAGGACACCTTGCTGGCGATTCTGCATTCGCCGCTGGTCGTGCCGCATTTCACGCTGGGCCTGGGCCTGTTGATCCTGGTGTCGCAGACCTCGATGCAACGCGGATACGGCACCGTCATCCTGTGCCATGTGATGCTGGTGCTGCCCTTCGTGCTGCGCAGCGTCTACGTGTCGATGGAGAACCTGGATTCGCGGCTGGAACAAGCGGCCGCCAGCCTGGGCGCATCGCCCGTGAAGGTGCTGTTCACCGTCACGATTCCGCTGCTGGCGCCGGGCCTCTTCGGTGGCTGGCTGTTCGCCGCCATCATGTCCTTCAGCGAATTCACGGCATCCTTGTTCGTGACGACGCAGGCCACGCAAACCTTGCCCGTCGCTATGTACAACTACGTGCGCGAGTATGCGGATCCCACCCTGGCGGCACTGTCGGTCATCTACATTGCAGTGACGGCCAGCGTGCTGGCCTTCGCCAATTACTTCCTGGGCCTTGGGAAGATTCTGAATATCGAAGACAGCCACTGAGACGCCAGTGTGAAACGGCCCGGAAAACGCAAAGCAATGTCGCGTTCTCCGGGCCGTTTCACATCGCAGAGCAAGATCTCAATGCTCGCCAGTTTCGTCAGGTCGACCTTGCTCGACCAACCATTCCTCGAAGCGCCGGTGCAACAAGGTTTTCTGCGTGCCTAGCGGCGTGAGCGCGTAATAGCGCCGACTGTCGGTGCGTATGTGCGGGAACGGCGTGCACAGACGACCTGCAGCGATGTCGATCGCCACGGTAGGCATCGGCCCAATGCCCACGCCCAGGCCGTCGATCACGGCGGTCAGCGTGACGAAAAAGTGGTCGAAGCGTTGGCGCCGCAACTGCTCTCCGCCCACGTAGCCCGCAGTGTTCAGCCATTGCTGGCTGTGGCCCGGTCTGGTCTCGGTTTCCAGCAGCACGTGGTCCGCCAGTTGCTCCAGCGTGTCCAGCGGATGTTGCGCCAGCAATGAGGGCGCAGCGACCAGCGTCTGCCACTCTTCATAAAACGCTTGTGCAGAGAAATGTGCAGCTGGGGGTGGCGCGCGCCGGATCGCGATGTCGAAGCTGCCTGCCAGCGTCATCTGCTGGGTGGTCACCGTCATCACCTGCACCACGCTGCCCGGATAGCGCGCATGAAAGGCTGGCAGTCGCGGGATCAGCCAGCGCATGGCAAAGGTGGCGGGCGCGCTCACCCTGAGCTGTTCCGTGGCGCTGCCCTTGCCGTAGCGCCGCGCCGCATCGCCGATGCGCTCCAGCGCTTCGCCCATTTCGCGGGCGAATGCCTGGGCATGCAAGGTCGGCACCATACGTTGACCAGACTTCTCGAAGAGTTTCTGCCCCAGCCACTGCTCCAGCACCTGGATCTGGCGGCTGATCGCGCCGTGTGTGACGGAAAGCTCCTCCGCTGCGGCGGTGTAGCTGCCGGTACGGCAAGCGGCCAGGAACGCCTTGAGGGCGGGGAGTGGGGGAAGTGAACTCATGGTGGCCTGTTGGTGATGTAGGTGATGTCTATTGACGCCTATCCGTGATTTAAACTCATACAAATACGAAAATCCATCACAGCGTATGAGTTTTACGCACGATAAGATCCGGTCCATCGTCAGAGCCTCTTCCGTTGCGACTTCTTGGATCTCCATGACCGCCACCATCCAGCTCCATCAGCGCACCTACGCGCTGCCCACCCGCCCCGTTGTCATCGTCTGCATCGACGGCTGCGATCCGGAATACCTCACGCAAGGCATTGCCGACGGCGTCTGCCCGACGATCGCGTCATTCATGCGCACTGGCTTTGCCGCCACCGCCGATTGCGTGATGCCCTCGTTCACTAACCCGAACAATGTGTCGATCGTGACCGGTGCCCCGCCCGCCGTGCACGGGATCGCCGGCAATTTCTACCTGGAGCCGGAGACCGGCCGCGAGATCATGATCACCGACGCCAGCTTGCTGCGCGGCTCGACCTTGCTCGCGCTGATGTCGCAGGCTGGTGTGCCCACGGCAGCTGTCACCGCCAAAGACAAGCTGCGCAAGATCCTCGGCCATGAACTCGAAGGCATCTGCTTCTCGACCGAGAAGGCCGCCAGCTGCACCCTGGCCGAGCACGGCATCGAGCAAGTCGAAGCCATGGTGGGACGCCCTGCGCCCGACATGTATTCGGGCGACCTGTCGCTTTATGTGCTGGATGCCGGCCTCGCCTTGTTGCGCCAGGGACGCGCGCAATTGTTCTATCTGTCGCTGTCGGACTACATCCAGCACAAGCACGCGCCGGGCACGCCCGAGTCCGATGATTTCCTGCGCGCGTTGGACCAACGTCTGCAGGCCTTCGTCGAACTGGGCGCGATCGTGGGATGTGTCGCCGACCATGGCATGAGCGACAAGTCCTCGGCCCAAGGCCAGCCCAATGTGCTGTTCCTGCAAGACCTACTGGTGCGGCGCTTCGGCGCGGGCAGCGCGCGGGTGATCTGCCCGATCACCGATCCCTTCGTTCGCCACCATGGCGCGCTGGGTTCCTTCGTGCGGGTGTATGCGAAAGACCCGTTGCAGGTGGCGGCGATGATCGAATTCTCCCGCGGTCTGCCCGGTGTGGAACTGGTGTTGGCGCGCGACGATGCGGCCGAGCAACTGGAACTGCCAGCGGATCGCGAAGGTGACTTCCTGGTGATCTCGCACCAGGACTATGTGCTGGGTTCCTGCGTGGGCGAACACGACTTGTCGAATCTTGGCGAGCACCCCTTGCGGTCGCACGGCGGCTTCTCGGAACAGCCCGTGCCCTTCCTGATTTCGCATCCGTTGACGCCGGAATATCGCGCGATTGCCACTGATCGCAGGCTGCGCAATTTCGACATCTTCGATTTCGTGTTGAACGGGGCGGACGTCGGGACGGCAGACCGTCGAGAAGCCGTGAAAACAGCTGAAGCAGCTCTGAGCTGATCACCGTTTTTCCTGCCATCGAGCAAGTATCTTCACGAGAAATTTTCATGTGAAAACGCAGCCCGGAACCTGATGAATCGGTACCTGGAAGCAGCTGAGAAAACCGTCTTGAAATGCCCCCCTAAAACGCAGGGACGACCTTGATCGTCCCTGCGTTTTTCCTTTTAAAATCAATAACTTATATAAATAAAAAAGATTCTTTTGTCACGGGAATGACATGCTGGATGCCTACCATTTCCTCCATGAACCCGACATCAAAAACCATCTTGATCATGTGCGACAGCCTGCGACGCGATCTGCGTACGCCGTCCAATGCACCGACCCTCGCCCGCCTGGCGAGTGCAAGCTGCGAGTTCGTCAACGCACGAGGGGTATTTCCGTCGACGACCCGCACCAGTTCGGCCAGCATTGCCACCGGCTGCCTCCCCGCCAAACATGGCCTGCTCGGCAATACGGTGGTGCTCGCCGAACCTGAAGGCTTGCGCTGCCGCTCGGTCGGCGACCCGGCGTTTCGCGAGCACCTGGTGCGCGCCACCGGAGGCACGCTGAAGGTGCCGACACTGGCCGAGCGTGTCGCGCAACATGGCGGCGCATTGATCATGTCCAACGTGTCGGCCGGGGCAGCCTACTTCCACGATCCCGACGGCCATGGCTCGGTCTATCACCGCGCGGGTTCATATGGTCCCGGCCGGGTGGCAATCGACGGCGAGCAAGGCTTGCACATCAAGTCCGGCAGCGCCGGCGACACCGTGATGACCGAGCGCTTCTGTGCACACCTGCTGGCCCCGGGTGCGCCCGCCGCCGCCACGCTGTGGCTGTCCGAGCCGGATCACAGCGGCCACGGGTATCCGCTCGGATCGCCGGGGCATCTGGCCGGCATCGCCGTCGCCGACCAGTGCGTCGCGCGGGTCTTCGATGTCGTGCAGACCCTGCGCGATCGCGGTGAAAACATCTTGTTCATGGTGGCGTCTGACCACGGCATGGAGACCGTGCTGGGCCAGGTTCAGGTGAATGAGTTGCTGATTGAAGCCGGGCTGAAGGAAAGCCGCCACAGCCACGACGTGGTGCTCGCACCCAACGGCAGTGCCTTCGTGCTGGGCGTGGCGCGCGAAGCGCTTGCGCGCATCCCGCAGATCGTGGCCTTCCTGCGTACGCAGACGTGGGTGGGCAGCGTCCACCACGGCGATGCGCTCGCCGAACTCGGCCTGCCGGTCGACGACCCCTGCTGCGCTATCGCCGTGGCCATGAAGCACAGCACGACGCGCAACGAATTCGGCGTGCCCGGCAGCACCTGGACTGTCGACGACCCGGAGGACACCAAGGACTTCACGGGCTGCGGCCAACACGGCGGGCTGGGCGACTTCGAACAAAGCCCCTTCCTGCTCATCAATGGCGGTGGTTTCGCGGCCGACAAGCGCAGTGCGCATCCGGTCAGCCTCATCGACTTCGCTCCCACCATGCTGCGCCATCTGGGCATGCCCGCGACGGGCATGGACGGACACGCGCTGCCTATCGCGCCCGACTTCATCTAGGACCCGTTTCCATGCAACGCAGAACCCTGTTGAAAGCATTCAGCTTGGCGGCAGCCGCCGGCCTTTACCTACCCCTGCCGCTGTCGGCACAGACCGCCGCCACGCCGCGTCGCGGCGGCGTCCTCAAGCTGGCGTTGCTGGGCCTCGATACCGCCGACCCGCATCGACATTCCGGGTCGATCGCCGTCCAGCAAGTCTATGTGGAGACCCTCACCAGCATCGGCGACGACGGCACTGCCAAACCCTTCCTGGCGGAACGCTTCGAGGTGTCCGAGGACGGCAAGACCTACACCTTCCATCTGCGCAACAACGTGCGCTTCCACAACGGTCGCGTCATGACCGCCAAGGACGTGCAGGCCAACCTGGAGCGCGTGCGCGACAAGGTGAAAAGCGGCTGGTTGAGCGGCGCGATGAAGATGGTGCAATCCATGGACAGCAGCGACCCGGCCACCTTGCGTGTCGTGATGTCGGAGACCTATGCACCCTTCCTGAGCCTGCTGTCCGAACTGTGGATCGTCGCGCCGGAATCCGAAGGCTGGGATACCACCATTCGCAAGCCTATCGGCACCGGCCCCTTCACTTTCGGCCAGTGGCAGCCCAACGTGCGTTTCAGCGCCCCGGCCTTCAAGCAGTACTGGCAAGCCGGCCTGCCTTATCTGGACGCGGTGGAGTTCGACTTGCGCGGCGAGCAGGACAACAGTTTGTCGCTGCGCGCCGGTGACATCGACGTAGCCTATGTGCGCAGCGACAAAATCGCAGCCTTGCGCGGCGACAAGGTGGACGTGCAATTCCTGGGCGACACCGCCTGGTACTTCCTGTCCTTCAACAACCGCAAGCCACGTGCGCTGATGCAGGACCCGCGCGTGCGCCAGGCCATCGCCCTGGCAGTCGACAAGCGCAGCTACATGAACTTCATCGGGGGCAGCGATGCGCTGACCAGCAACCAGCCGGTTCGCCCCAAATCGTTTTACTGGGACGAGGCGATCGAGGCGCGCGACCTGTATGCCAAGCCCGACCTCGATAAGGCGCGCAGCCTGCTGCAGGCCGCCGGCGTCGATCCCACCCAGCAGACGCTGAAGGTCATCTCCTGGCAAAACGACTACGCACAGGTGGCGGTGCAGATGGTGCGCCAGTTGGGCTTCAAGATCGATCATCAGGCGCTTGACGACATCGGCGCGCAGCGAGCGCTCAGCGCTTACGACTGGGATCTGGCGCCCTTCAATTCGGGCCCGCGCGCGGACGTCTACCTGCGTTATGCCCGCCTGCTGTCCGACGGGCCAAGCCCGATGTTGTGGGGTGGCATCCAGGACAAGGAACTCGACACGCTGATCGCATCTGCCGTGGCTTCGCCCAATCCGACACTTGCGCGCCAACGTTATCTCGACGCCTGGCAGCACGTGCTCGACAAGTTGTATACGGTGGGGATCGGCCACGCGTCCGATGTGATCGGTGTCGCGGCACGGGTGCGCGGCTACCGCACCGGCTTCACCTGGAGCCAGAACCGCGTCGACGGCGGCCTCGCCCGCACCTGGATCGCGGCATGAGCTCGCACAGCGCATCCATCATGTCGGCGCCACAGCGGCCTGCGCCCAGGTTTCGGCTGCACTGGCTCGCTTACGGCGTCGTCGGACTCAGTCTGCTGGTGGCGGTGTTCGGCGCGGCGCTGCTGACCCAGGATCCGCTGGCGCAGAACCTGCTCGCGCGCAACCTCGGTCCGTCCGCAGCCCATTGGCTGGGCACGGACAGCTTCGGGCGCGACATCGCGGCAAGGCTGGTGGCCGGCACACGACTAACCCTTGTGGTGGCATTCCTGGCGTCCTTGCTTGCCTTGCTGGGCGGTGCCGGTCTGGGCCTGATCGGCTGCATCGTGGGCGGCAAAACGCGTGCGCTGGTTTATGCCGGTTTCGACATCGTCCGCACCATGCCGCCCATCCTCTTGTCGTTGGCATTGATGGTGGCGCTGGGCGTGGGCACGAGTTCGGTGATCCTGGCCGTCGGGATCGCCTTCATGCCGCTCTTCGCCTATGTGGCGCGTGCGGTCTACGAACGTGAGATGGCGTCCGGCTACGTGGCAGCCGCCAAGGTCATCGGCGCGGGGCCCTGGGCGATCGCGTGTCGCCATGTGCTGCCCAACATGCTTGGCGCGATGCTGACCCAGGTTGCCATCGTGCTGCCGCGCGCTGTCACCACCGAATCGGTGCTGAGCTTCTTCGGCCTGGGTGTGGCGCCGGAGGTGCCGACCTGGGGAAGGATCATCGCAACCTCCGTGGAATTCGCCGAGCAGGCGCCGACCTCGCTGCTGTTCCCCGTACTGGCACTGGCGCTGCTGACCTTGTCGCTGGCCGTGGTCGGCGATCGCGTGCGCATGCATCTTGACCCGCTGCGCGCCGAGCGCCAGGAGACCGCTCATGCATGACGCGAAAAACGTGCTCGGCTTCTCGCTGCGCCAAGTGTTCAAGGTGCTTTGCATCGCCTTTGCCATCTTCCTGTTGGTGCGTGCCGTACCGGGCGACATCGCCGACATGTACGAAGCGCGCGGCGACTACGACGCGCAGCAGCTGGAAGCATTGCGTGCGTCGCTGGGCCTGCACGACAGCCTGGTCCAACAGTTCGGACGCTGGGGCTGGAATGGCCTGCACGGCGACCTGGGTGAATCCATGCGCTTCGGTGCCTCGGTGTCGGACATGGTGCTGGGTGCGTTGCCCACCTCTCTGCTGCTGGCGGGGTCGAGCCTGGCGGTCGGCTTGCTGCTGGGATTTTCCCTGGCAGTTGCCGCGCTTGCGTTCCCGAACTCGCGCCTGGGGGGGTGGATCGAGTCGCTCAATATCTGGTCGATCGCCGTACCAACCTTCTGTACCGGCATTCTCGGCATCCTGGCGTTTTCAGTGTGGCTGAAGTGGTTGCCGATACGCGGACAGTTGCTGCTGCCGATCCTGATCGTCGGCATCGATGTCGCCGGACAGATCGTCAAGCCGCTGTATGAGGAGCTGAAAGAAACCGCCCAGGCGCCCTTTGTGCGCACCGCCCGCGCCAAGGGCTTGTCGCGCTGGCGAATCGCATGGCGCCACATGCTGCCCAACTCCCTGTCGGTGATCGTCGCCTTGTCCGGCGTCATCCTCGGTGGCCTGGTGGGTGGCACGCTGACCGTCGAGGCCTTGTTCGGCCTGCCCGGCATCGGCAGCCTGGCGCTGGAGGCCATCCGCGGGCGCGACTACCCGGTGATCCAGGCGGCCGTGATGGCGCTGGCCGGCTTCGTGGTCCTGGTCAATGTGCTGACCGCGGCCTTGCATCGATACATCGATCCGCGCCTGGCGCGCGGACACCAGGAGTAGGCGCTCATGAACACGCCCTTGCTGAACATCTCGAACCTGGACGTCCGCTACGGCGCGAAGCTTGTCGTCAAGGCTTTGTCTCTGCAGATTCGCGCCGGCGAGGCAGTTGGCGTAATCGGTGAATCCGGCAGCGGCAAGTCCATGACCGCACTCGCCATCCTGGGCCTGTTGCCGCCGGAAGCGACGGTGACCGGCAGCATCCGATATCGCGATGCCGAGCTGAACGGCATGGATGAGAAAGGTTTGCGCGCGCTGCGCGGCCGCCGTATCGCGATGATCTTCCAGGACCCGATGAGTTCGCTGAACCCGCTGATGACGGTGGGCGCCCAGATTGTCGAAGCCTTGCGCGCGCATGTGGCTATCGACGCAGCGCAGGCAGGCGCACGCGCCGCAGCACTGCTCGAAGAAGTGGGTCTTGCACTACCGGACACACAACTGCGCCGCTACCCCTTTGAATTGTCGGGCGGCCAGCAGCAGCGCGTGATGATTGCGATGGCGCTGGCCTGCGAACCGGAACTGCTGATCGCCGACGAACCGACCACGGCGCTGGACGTGAGCACCCAGGCGCAAGTGTTGGCACTGCTGCGCAAAATCCAGCGCGCGCGTGGCATGGCGATGCTGTTCGTGTCGCACGATCTCGATGCCGTAACCGCCATCGTGGATCGGGTAGCGGTGATGCGCAGTGGCGAACTGCTGGAATGCGGGCCGGTAAACGAGGTCATGAGTGCGCCCCGACATCCGTACACGCGCAGCTTGCTGGACGCGCGCCCGGTCGCCATCGAACGTGTTCAGAACGCGCGCACCACCACCGAGCGTCCAGCAATCGAACTGACAGGCGTCTGCCTGGAATATACCCACGGACGACAGCGCCGCCGCGTCGTGCATGAGGTCAGTTTGAAAGTCCCGGAAGGCGCCGCGCTGGGCATTGTCGGTGAGTCGGGCTCTGGCAAGAGCACCCTGGCCCGCGCCATCATGGGCATGCTGACACCGGCGTCGGGCAAGGTCACCGTGCTGGGCCACGACCCAGCAGATCGCGCGCGCAGGTTGGCGTTTGCCCGTGAATGCCAATTCGTTTTTCAGGACACCTCGGGCAGTCTCAACCCGCGTCGCACGATTGCCCAGGCGCTGGCCGAACCGCAGCAGATTCATGGGCGCGACACACCGACGGCGGTGGCCCGACGCAGTGCCGAGCTTCTGCACGAAGTGGGTATGGACGCTGCGTTGCTGGCGCGTTATCCGCACCAATTGTCTGGCGGGCAGCGCCAGCGCGTGGTGATCGCCCGTGCCTTGGCCAACGACCCACGCATTCTGGTGTGCGACGAGCCGGTGTCGGCGCTCGATGCCAGTGTCCGCGCACAGGTGCTGGCGCTGATTGCCGGACTGCGTCGAGAACGCGCACTGACGCTGGTGTTTATCGGTCACGACCTGGGGGTGATGCAGAGCGTCGCCGAGAAGACGCTCGTACTCCAGGGCGGCAGGGTCATCGAGTATGGCGACACGCACGACATTTTCTCGGCGCCCAAGCAGCCTTACACGCAGGCCTTGATGGCGGCCGGCAGCAACGCGCGCGGCCAGAAAGACACGACGGCGCGAGAAACCGGGCATCACCCGATCTTCGCGCTGCCCTGCCCGACCTACGCGTAGTAGATCGGCGAGCTGGTTCAACGAGCCAGCTTTGCCTTCAGCTTCGCACTGATTTCGTCCAGGCCGACACGCAAGGCGTATCCCCATTGGCCTTCATCGCCCGCGCTCCAGGGGTCGGCCTTGATATCGCCAGTGACCACCAAGGTCTGCTGCGACGGCGCGGTCGGATCGGTCACTGCCACTTCGTAGTTGGTGACCAGCCCGCCCTTGAATGCCGTCAGGTCGCGCCATGTCCACAGCTTGTCGATGCGGACGACGAGCGGTTTGGCTTGTGCGTAGTCGGCGTCGTTGCCAGACACCACGCGATAACCGCTTTCCCGCAGCGATCGCGCCACCACGGTCTCCACCAGGCCGGCCACCGTCTGGCCTTCGGGCAACAGCACATCGCCCAAGGCCATGCCGTAGGAATTGCGCTGGCGCCCGAACGCGCGGACGCGGATTGCCTCGTTGGATATCTGGTCATCCATCAGCGACGGGGTAACCGGCGATGCGGGCTTGATCTGGAAGAGGCGCAGATCCTCGACCTTGCTGATTCGAACCGGCATGCCTTGTGCGGGATTGGCGGCCGTGTTGACACGGGGTGCCACGACATCGCGGGTGCTGACACATCCGCTCAATGCGGCGGCCAGCAGGCATGCACCAAGCACGCGCGTACCGATGGAAGACAAGAAATTTTTCATGGGATTTGAATACCTACTGTGATGCAGATGGAGCGGTGCGCCCGAGGACGCGCCAACCAAGCGCGTCATCGGGTTGAACATCCAGGCTGAACCGCTTAACGCTTGCCGGCCGAGAGTTTTGTCTTCAGGTTGCTGTACATGTCTTCCAGCGACTTGCTGATGATGCCCGACCACACGCTCTCGGTCACGACCGGTGCGGTTTCCTTGACTTGGCCGTTGACCGTCAGACCCTGTTGCAGGGGCGCGATCGGACCGGCAAGCACCACCTCGTAGTTGGACGACACAACCGGCACGGCGCCCATTTCCACCCAGGCCCAGAGCTTGTTGATGCGCACCGTGACCGGCACTGCACTTGCGTAGTGGGCGTCGTTGGCAGCCACCACCCGGAAACCGCTCTCGCGGAAGGCGCGCGCCACCACGGTCTCGGTCAGCGTCGACACGGTCTGGCCTTTCGGCACCAGGATGTCGCCCAGCGCCATGCCTTGACCATCGCGTTTGCGGGCGATGGCGCGCAAACGAATCGCTTCGTCGTTCAGCTTGTCGTCGATCAGCGATGGGGTGGACGGCGAGCCCGGATTGACCTGGAAGTTGCGCGTGTCCTCGACCTTGACGAGGCGCACTGGCACGCCTTGCGCAGGATTGACCGCGGTCTCGACCTTGGGCGCGACTACCTCACTGCGGGTGACGCAGCCCGCAAGCGCAGCGACCGCCAGACAGATGCCAAGAAAACGCACGCTGATGGACGACGACGTATTAATCATGAAAATTCATGCACCCTGATTGGTAGGTAATGGTGGTAATGGCGCTAATGGCGGCAGGTGATAACGGGTAATGGCAGGTATGGATGATATGGCAGGCGAATTGCCAATCGGCCAATAAAAACAAGCACGCGACAGCCAGCAGACCTGCCGTCGGATCGGCACTACAATCCTCGCGGCAATGAACGTGGGCCAAGCCTGAGCCGTCGAAGGGACTGGGAAAATTTCTGTGAATGCTGACGCTCGCTCATGTGCGGTCCACACCGGCCTCGTCCACATCGTGGCATCGCAATGGAATACCTCCACACGATGAATGTGCTTCGCCAGGAATTCCTGATCGCCATTCGACCACTGTCCATCGGCTTGCAGCTGCTTGCATGCCTGCTTCTGGTGGTGGCGTGTGTGGTGGCCGCACCGGACTACCACTACAACAGAACGCTGCTTGCCGGATTTGCGGTGGCGTTGAGCATCACGGTTCCCCTGGGCATGAACCTGAAGCGTCTGGTTCCGGTTTCCATCATCAACACCTGGATAATCGCCGGCTGCTTTCTGATCTTCATCACGCCGAGCCCGAATAGGGATTTCTGGGCGTTTTCAACCGCCATCACGTTTGCGCTGGTCGTCGCCCCCCTTTACGAAAAGACCCTTGCCTACCTGCTGTCCAGTTGCGGGTCGGGCCTGATCCTGGGCGCCGGAACCGTGCCTGCGCCGCCGATTCCCGGCGACACGAACTGGGTGATTCTGATGATCGTCTCCATCCTTTTTCTGGGATGCGTGATGAACTTCTTTTTCAGCCGACTGCACATCAGGAATATCCAGCTGCGCCAGGAATTGGAAGACCTGGCCTATCGCGACGCACTGACCGGGATCGGCAATAGAAGAAAGCTGATCATGGATATTGCCGCCGCCTCGACGTCCGAGGACATGCGGGATTGCTGTTTCATGATGATCGACGTCGATGGTTTCAAACAGATCAATGATCATTTTGGCCACGACCAAGGCGACGAGGTACTTCGCCAGGTCGGCGAAATGCTGTCGCGGCTGCTGCATGCCGACCACGCGGGCCGCATGGGGGGCGAGGAATTCGGCGTGCTGACGCTTCACGGCGGCGAGGCGCGCGCGCGCAATATTGCCGAGTCGATTCTGAATCAGGCACGCGAGATACGCGCGGGCGGCACCCTGCCGGGCAATCGTCCGGTGACGGTCAGCATCGGCATCGCGTCGGCCGACGCGACATTTACCGACATGGCGCGCAATGCCGACGATGCCTTGTATCAGGCAAAGCGGTCCGGCAAGGATCGCTTTGTGTTCCATCGTCAGTCAGCAAGCACCAAGTTGCTGGCGACCGTCGAGTTCGTTGCCTGAAGGCAATCGGCGTCTGATTACTTGGCTGGCGGCGCCAACGCCGCCAGGGCATTCGCCCGGCACACATCAAGAATTTCATCGGCCAGCGGCGAATCGTCCGGGCAGGCCCGCGACAACATGACGGCGCCGACGGCGCGCGCCATCAGGTCGATTTTCAAAGCACGCAGTGCGGCCGCTTCCGTTGCATCTCCGCCCTGATCGAGCGCCGCCAGCTGGCTTTCGATTCCCGCCGCAAACGCCGCCTTGACCGCCTCGGGCTGGCGCGCGGCGTCTCCGCTCAAGGCCGCCATGGTGCAGCCGCCGGCACGGCAGTCGCGATGCGCACGCGACAGATAGTGTTCAAGAAATGCCGCGGGGTCGAGGCCCTCGGTCTCGGCTGCGCTTTTCGCCAGGCTGCAGGCAGAGGCTTCCGCCATCAGGTCCGCCTTGGACCCGAAATGCTTGTAGAACCCGCCGTGCGTGAAGCCGGCAGCCGCCATCAGGTCGGCCACGCCCACGCCGTCGTAGCCCCGTTCCCGGAACATGACTGACGCCGTATCGACGATGTGCGCACGGTTGGCCTGCGCCTGCGCTTTGGTGACTTTCATGTCCACGTGCCTCTTGCTAGCGGTTTCAAGCGCTCAGCATACATTGATGCTGACCATCATCAAAGTGCTTGACCACAAAGATTATGATCGTCATCATAATCACACACCAGATCCAGGCGAGGCTGGCAAATGGCGATATGTCGCCGTGCCGAGCTCCGCCGCACTCGTTCACCCCGGAAACAGACATGACCGACAAAACGGTATTCGACCCCTACGTGCTTGGCAGCTTGATCCTGTCCAGCCGCATCGTGATGGCACCGCTGACGCGCAACCGCGCCGGCGCCGGCTTGGTCCCCAGCGAATTCGCCGCCACCTATTACAGTCAGCGCGCCTCTGCCGGCCTGCTGATTACGGAGGCCACGCAGGTTTCGCCGCAAGCCCAGGGATACCAGGACACGCCGGGGCTCTATACCCAGGCGCAGATCGATGGCTGGCGGGTCGTCACCGATGCGGTGCACGCCAAGGGCGGGCGCATCTTTGTGCAGCTGTGGCATGTGGGGCGCGTGTCCCATGTCGATCTGCAGGTCGACGGTGCGGCACCGGTAGCGCCCTCGGCCATCCGTGCCGAGACCAAGACCTTCGTCAACAACGGCTTCGCCGATGTGTCGGAACCGCGAGCGCTGGCACGCGATGAACTGCCGGGCATCGTGAACGACTTCCGCCAGGCAGCCGCCAATGCGATGGCCGCTGGCTTCGACGGCGTGGAAGTGCATGCCGCCAATGGGTATTTGCTGGAACAGTTCCTGAAGGACGGCGCCAATGTGCGTACCGACGCCTACGGCGGTTCGGTCGAGAACCGCGCCCGCCTGGTGCTCGAAGTGACGCAGGCCGTGATCGACGAGATCGGCGCCGACCGAACCGGCATCCGCATCTCGCCGGTATCGCCGGCCAATGGCATTTCCAGCAGCGATCCGCAGGCGCAGTTCGACTACCTGGTCGAGCAGTTGGACGCCCAGGGGCTGGTGTATCTGCACGTGGTCGAGGGCGCGACCGGCGGCCCGCGCGATGTGGCGCCCTTCGACTACGCCGCCCTGCGCGCCCGCTTCAAGCGTACCTACCTGGCCAACAACGGCTACGACCTGGACCTGGCCAATGCGCAGCTGGGCGCAGGCAAGGCAGACCTCATCGCCTTCGGCCGTCCCTTCATCGCCAACCCCGACCTGGTGAAGCGACTGCGCACCGGCGCCCCGCTCGCAGCCATCGACCCGGCAACGATCTACGGGGGCGGCGCAGCCGGCTACATCGACTACCCGCTACTTGCCGACGCCAGCTGAACGGCACCAAGCGCAGCAACAGACGACACGCGGGCCGTGCTCATTCGGCCCGCGCAATACTCCACACACGGCAACTCGCCCCCCCTTTCAAAGAGCCACACCATGACCACGCTTTCCACCGTTCTGATCACCGGCGCATCCTCCGGCATCGGCGCCACCTACGCCGAGCGTTTCGCCCGTCGCGGCCACAACCTGGTGCTGGTCGCTCGTGACCAGGCCCGCCTGGACACACTCGCTGCCACATTGCGCGCAGACCACGGCGTGGCCGTCGACGTGCTGCGCGCCGACTTGACCCATGCCCAGGACCTGGCTGCGGTGGAGACCCGCCTGCGTGACGATGCCAGCATCGGCATCCTGATCAACAACGCAGGCCTGGCGCAGTCGGGCAGCTTCATCGAGCAGACCGCCAACAGCATCGATAAGCTGGTCGGCCTGAATGCGACTGCCCTGGTGCGGCTGGCTGGCGCCATTGCGCCGCGACTGGCCAAAGCCGGCGAAGGTGCGATCGTCAACGTGGGCTCGGTGGTCGGCCTGGCGCCGGAATTCGGCATGACGGTCTACGGCGCGACCAAGGCGTTCGTGCTGTTCCTGTCGCAGGGCATGAGCCTGGAATTGCTGCCCAAGGGCGTGTATGTGCAGGCGGTGTTGCCGGCATCGACCCGCACCGAGATCTGGGAACGTGCAGGCATCGACATCAATTCGCTGCCCGAGGTGATGGAGGTGGGTGAGCTGGTCGATGCGGCCCTGGTCGGCTTCGATCGTCGGGAACCGGTGACCATTCCGCCGCTGCACGTGGCCTCGCGTTGGGATGAGCTGGAGGCCGCGCGCCATGGCTTGCTGTCTGACATCAGGCAAGCCAGCCCGGCCGAGCGTTATCGCTCGGCTGCCTGAACACACACGGGCTCATCGAGGAAATGTCCATGACCAGCAAACCACCCGTGGCGCTCGTGACCGGTGCCACCGCCGGCATCGGCGAAGCCATTGCCCACAAGCTCTTGGCCAGCGGCTACCTGGTGTACGGCACCAGCAGACGTGTCCACAGCGGCCAGCGCCCGTTTCCGCTGTTGGCGCTGGACGTGACCCAGGATGATTCCGTCGATGCGGCCGTCGCGGAACTGATGCAACGAGAAGGTCGGATCGACTTGCTGGTCAACAACGCCGGCATCGGTGTCGAGCCTGCTGCGGCTGAAGAAAGCTCGATCGAACAGGCCAAGGCGATCTTCGACACCAACTTCCTGGGCATCGTCCGCATGACGCGTGCGGTCGTGCCGTACATGCGCCAGCAGGGCAGCGGCCGCATCATCAATATCGGGTCGATCCTGGGGGCCGTCGCGGTGCCCTATGTGGCGCTGTATGTCGCCAGCAAACATGCGGTGGCTGGCTACTCGCAGTCGCTGGATCACGAACTGCGCACGCACGGCATCCGGGTCTCGGTGGTGGAGCCCGCCTACACAAAGACCCAGTTCGATGCGAACAATCTTCGGGCCGACGCCAAGCTGGATACGTATCGGAAGATCCGCGCCCACGTGACGGCCGTGGTCGACAAGGCGATGCAGAACGGTGACGTGCCAAGCGTCGTGGCCGAGGTGGTGTTGAACGCGGCGCGGGCGGCCCGACCGAAGCTGCGCTACACCTCGGGCAAGATCGCCGGGCAGCTTCGGTTTCTGAGCCGCTTCGCACCCGCACGCGTGTTGGATGCGGGCATTCGCAAAAGCCTGCAGCTTGATGCCATGGCATGACGACCATGTCATTGCGTTCCGGCGTGTCTCGATGGTGATCGCCTATCTCCTTGCGCTGGCGCACGCCGTGCGTGCCGATGCGCGCCGTTCGACTCAACCGACCAAGGGCCTTGCGCCATGAAAGCATTCATCATCGATCGTTATGGCAAGCACGAGACCGGCAGGCTGACCGAGGTGCCCGAGCCTTTGATGCAAGACGACGATGTCCTGATCGAGGTCCACGCGGCCGGCGTGAACCAGCTGGACACGAAGATCAGAAGCGGCGAGTTCAAACTGATCCTGCCCTATCGCATGCCCTTGATCCTGGGCAACGACGTGGCCGGTGCAGTCGTGCGCACGGGCGCGCGGGTCAGCCGCTTCAAGCCCGGCGACGAGGTCTATGCCCGGCCCGACCAGGACCGCATCGGCGGCTTTGCCGAATTCATTGCGATCAAGGAACGTTCGGTCGCACTGAAGCCGCGCAAGCTGGACATGGTGCATGCGGCGTCGCTGCCGCTGGTGGCCTTGACGGCATGGCAGGCATTGGTCGAAACCGCGCGCGTCAAACCCGGACAGAAGGTGTTGATCCATGCGGGCTCGGGGGGTGTCGGTACCGTCGCCATCCAGCTGGCCAAACACCTGGGCGCGTTCGTGGCGACCACCACCAGCACCGGCAACATGGGCTGGGTAAAAGCCCTGGGCGCGGACCTGGTGATCGACTACACCAGGCAGCAGGTCGAGACGGTCTTGCGTGACTATGACGTGGTGCTCAACAGCCTGGGCAAGGACGTGTTGGATACCTCGTTGCAGGTGCTCAAACCAGGCGGTCGGCTGGTGTCGATCTCCGGCCCGCCGACGCCGGATTTTGCCAGCGAGCAAGGCCTCGCGTGGCCTTTGAAGCAGGTCATGCGTGCCCTGAGCTGGCGGATCAGAAAACAGGCTCGGCAACGCGGCGTGGCTTATGACTTTGTGTTCATGCGCGCCGATGGCGAGCAGTTGGGCGAGATCACGGCGCTGGTCGACGCCGGCGTCATCGCGCCGGTGGTCGACAGCATCTATCCGCTGGAAGATACGGCCAAAGCGCTGCGCCATGTGGAGCAAGGCAGAGCGAAGGGCAAGGTCGTGGTGCGGGTGAAATAGACGGCAGGAGGCGGCATTCAGCCAAGGGCTATGCAAGCGCTTGGCGGCTACTGCCTGCGCGCCCTGGTGGCCCACCAGCACAGCAAGGACCCGAGCGTCACCATCGACGCACCGTAGAAGAAACCCACGCCCGGTCGAACGCCCAGCCACAGGCTGGCAAGCAGCGCCGACAGCACCGGCGTGAAGTAGGACGCGGTTGCCAGCAAGGTGAAGTTGCCGTGCTGCATGCCGTGGTTCCAGCAGGAATACGCGGCCGCCGTCAGCCCGCCCAGCAACATGACCTGGCCCACGCCGCCGAGGCTCAGGGTCAAGGCAGGTTCACTGCTGAGTGCGTACTGGCTCCACAACAGCACCGAGGTGCCCAGCAGGAACAGCGGCACCGCGTTTCTGCCTTTGCCGAAACGACGCGTCAGCACCGAATACCCGGCCCACAGAAACGCCGCGGCCAGCGCCAGCGCATAGGCAATCGGGTTGCCCTGCACGTTGCGCCACATCTGCACCACCGACCAGTCGCCCTGCCCTTTCATCACCCACACGATGCCGGCAAAGCACAGGCCAAGCGCGGGCACCAGCAGCCAAGATCCGCGATGCTGCCGACTGAGCACGGCCAGCACGATGGTCAGGCTCGGCCACAGATAATTGATCATGCCGAGTTCCATCGCCTGGCCACGATCGTGCGCAAACCCCAAGGCCAGCGCCAGGCAGATTTCATAGGCAATGAACAGCAACCCGCCGCCCCACAGGTAGGCGCGCGGCAGATCGCGCCAGCGCGGCATGCCCAATGCCAGTGTGGCAAACAGCGCACTGGTGCTGAACACCAGCGCTGCACCGCCGACCGGTCCGAATATCTCGGAGATGCTGCGCAGCAGGCCCACGGTGGCGCCCCACATCAGCACCGAACTCATGCCGATGAGGGTGGCGCCCGTGGGGCTGAAGGCGCGATGGCCTGTGGCTGAATTGCCTGCTGCTGGGGTACTTGCAGCTAAGCTGTTTGCTGTCTGCTTGCCTGCCGCTTTCGACACGTCGACTCCGCGTTCCGACCCGCATCGACATGCCTGCACCAACGCAGACTGCACACGGGAACGCCCGCGATCTTACGCCGGCGGGCACGGTCCTGCAGCGTTCAGCGCTTCGCCAACTGACGATCCAGTGCCTCGTTCGCACGCCGGCCGTGGTCGGCATCCACCCGGTCGGTCAGGACCTGACTCAGCTGACGCAGTTGTGCGGCAGTCAGGCCCACGTTCAAGCTGATGCTCATGTGCGATTGCAACTGCGACTCAGCGCCGGGCAAGGCCGACAACATGCCGACAGTGGCCAACTCACGACTTTGCCAGTCGAGGTTGTCACGCTCGAAGATGTCGCCGAACAAATGGGTTTTCAGATATTCGTCGGCAGCAGGTGCGAAGTCGAACAGGGCCCCCTTGACCGGCGCACCCACCAGCTTGGTCTGGTTCGCGGTGCCGGCGGCCAGCAGCGCGTCGCCTTTCGGAACGGCGCGTCCTGGCGCCGAACCTTCTGCGTCCTGGATGCCGCGCTGCTTGCGCGCATCCACCACCTTCATCAGCGCGCCCAGCGCATTCAGACTGCGCGGAAAGCCAGCGTAGGCATACAACTGAACCAGCACTTCCTTCAATTCGTTGATCGACAGGCCTGCATCCAGACCCTGGTTCAGCGCAGCATTCAGCTTGTCGATATTGCCCGCCGCCGCGAAGGCCGCAATCGGCACGATGGCCTGCTGGCGCGCGTTCAAGGTGTCCGACGCAGCGGGCGTGGTGGTGTTTGATGCAGTGGTGTTCGATACATTCACGCGGGAAGCCTCCGGCGCGTCATTCGAGGCGTGGCTTGGTTGGGACGCAAGCGTCAGGGCAAGGGTCAGCAGACCCAGGCGGCCCCGGATCACGAGGCGGTCAGTGCGCATGGTATTGCTCATCGGACACCTTCTCCATCCAGGTGACGGCACTGCCATCGCGCGTGCCGCTGATGGCAAGGTGGGTCATTGCCGTGGTGGGTGCTGCGCCATGCCAGTGCTTGACGCCCGGCGGGCACCAGACCACGTCGCCGGGGCGGATCTCCTGGATCGGCTTGCCCCATTCCTGCGTCAGTCCCACACCGGACACCACCACCAGGCGTTGCCCGGCGGGATGGGTATGCCAGGCAGAACGCGCGCCCGGCTCAAAAGTCACCAGGCCACCCGAGGCATTGATGTTCTTGTCGGCCGGCCAGACGGGATCGATGCGCGCACGGCCGGTGAAGAAATCAGCTGGGCCGGGGACCGAGGCCTGGGCGCCGGCGCGGGTGATTTGCTGGGCGCTGTCGACAGCGCCGACTTGGGGCTCGGCGGCAGTGGCTGATGTGGCATGCAGCGCCACGGCGCACAGGGCGGTTTTCAACGAAGTGTTCATGAATGCGTCCTTTCTGGAAACCCGACATCGCGGTAATCAAGCGGCGGAATTCGCAGGGCCCTGCGAGCGAGACCAGACTTTAAGGTGTCCGTAATTATCTGAGAAGACGCTAAAATCGGGACACGCTGGTGAGTGCAGCTCACCAATTACTCACCGCGATTCATTGCGATCCACGGCGACCCATCCACACATGGCCAACGAAAACCTCAACGATCTTCAGGCCTTCGTAGCCGTGGCCCGCGAACGCAGCTTCACCCGCGCCGCAGCTCAGCTTGGGCTGTCTCGGTCTGCACTGAGCCATGCCATGCTGGGCCTGGAAGCGCGGCTTGGCGTGCGCTTGCTGACGCGAACCACGCGCAGCGTGTCCACCACCGAAGCCGGCGCACGCTTGCTGGACGTGCTGGCGCCGCGGCTGAGCGAAATCGAACAGGAACTGAGCTCGCTCAGCGCAATGCGGGACAGGCCCGCAGGCACCGTGCGCATCACCGCCCACGACCACGCCATCGCCACCGTGCTGTGGCCGCGACTGCTTCCCCTGTTGAAGCAATATCCCGACATCCAGATCGAGTTCAGCGTGGACTATGCCTTCACCGACATCGCCGCGCATCGTTTCGACGCGGGCGTGCGGGTGGGCGACCGAGTGGCCAAGGACATGATCGCGGTGCGACTGGCGCCGGGGCTGCGCATGGCGGTGGCCGGGTCGCCTGAATACTTGGCGGGTCGATCGCTACCCGTTACGCCACACGATCTGACCGAGCATTGCTGCATCAACCTGCGCCTGCCCACCCACGGGGGCCTGTATGCGTGGGACTTCGAGAAGAACGGGCAATCGCTGAATGTGCGGGTCAGTGGCCAGACGGTGTTCAACAATACGTTCCTGATGCTGCAGGCGGCGCTCGATGGCATGGGGCTGGCTTATGTGCCGCATGATTTGATGCAGCCGCATATCGAGCAAGGGCGCTTGATTCCGGTACTGCAGGACTGGTGGCCCGAGTTCCCCGGCTATCACCTGTACTACGCGAACCGGCGCCAGGTATCGCCGGCACTGGCCCTGGTGATAGACGCGCTGCGCGCCCACTGACAAACGCAGGCATCACGACATACCGCCCGCCGGTCTGGCAGGCCGATCAGTGCGGCAGCGGCTTCTTCAACCGCGCACCGTTGCCGACCAGCAGCGCCGACAGCACCAGCAGCGCGGCGCCGCCTGCCAACGGCGCAGCAACCGTCATCCGGTCCAGCAATTGCCCGCCGAAGGCACCGCCGATCATGATCGCCAGTTGAATGGATGCAACCATCAAGCCGCCGCCGCTTTCCGGTTCGTCCGCGATCTCGCGCGCCAGCCAGGTCGACCAGCACACCGGGATCGCCGCGTTCAAAGCGCCCCAGCCGAACATCATTGCCGCTGCGCCCCAGAAGACGTGCCCGAGCTCCATCAGGCCGAGGGTGACGGCCGCCAGCGCCAGCGGCAAGCAGCGCAACAGCGGGTAAAGATGATTCCGGTGCAGCATGCTGCTGGCGAACTGCGTGCCGACAAATCCCGCCAGGCCCAGGGCAAGCAACAGCACCGACAGACTGTCGGCGGTCACACCGGTTTCCGCCTCCAGGAAAGGACGGAAGTAGGTAAATGCGGAGAAGGCGCCACCGAAGGTGAGCATCACCGCCACCATGCCGATCGCCACGTTGCGGCGCTTCAACAGGCCGAACAGGCGCGTGACCGGAATGGCGGCGCGCGGCGGCATGGCCGGCAGGCTTCTGGCCTGCCAGACCAGGTTGATCACCACCAGCGGAATCAGTCCGCCGAACACCACGCGCCAGCCGACCATGCCGCCCAGATAGGCGCCCACCGGCGCGGCGAACGCAGTCGCGATCGCGTTGCCCATGAAGATCATGCCCAGCGCCTTGGGCACCTGATCGCCGGGCACCAGGCGAAGCACCGTGGCGGTGGACAGCGACCAGAAGCCACCGACCGCCACACCCAAAAATGCACGGGCAATCATCAACACGGTGAAGTTGGGCACCAGCGCGATCAGCACCAGCGACAGCAGCAGCAAGACCGTCATGCCCATCAGCACATGGCGGCGATCGACGCGCCCGGAAATCGGTCCGATGAACAAGCTGGCAAGCACCGCGAACAGGCCCGAGATCGAGATGGCCTGGCCTGCCATGCCTTGTGTGGCGTGCAGGTCGCTGGCAATCGGGGTCAACAGGCTGACCGGCATGAATTCGGAGGCGATCAGCATCGCCACGCAAAACGCCATCGAGCCGACGGCGCTGCCGACTCCGGCCTTGACCGGTGTCGGATCGACGGAGGAAGTCTTCATCATGATCACTCTGGAAAGACAGGCGCAGAACGACGCCGTCCGCCCACGAGGGAGGACGAAACGTGATCGGGAACGCAGCAGAAATGGCGCTGGCCGGGCGAAGAGTCCGAAGGACATCAACCGTGCATTCCGGCAGCATGGAGTCGAATGATATCGACCCGACTCCATTCGCAGAACCCAATAATCCGATTGGGCTCATGCAGCATATTGATGAATGATGCGGGGTGGCCGAGGCTAATCGAGCTACTTTTTCTTGCATTCCAGCGCGTCGATCAACACCTGCATCGCGCGTGAAGTGCCTCGTTGCCGGGCGTAGAAAAGGTGGTAGCCGGGAAACTTGCGCCACCAGGGTTTGAGTACTGGCAGCAAGGCGCCCGAGGCGAAGTGCGCCTGCACCAGGTCTTCCGGCACATAAGCCAGACCATGGCCGGACAGCGCAGCATTCAGGATCTGATAAATGCCGTTGAAGACCAGTTGCCCTTCCACCCGCACGTTCATCTC
>Ga0308165_1001572_pt1 | contig 31317 bp, 34 predicted proteins | sample PhyWR2_FD_201032 | JGI IMG/M metagenome (GOLD analysis project Ga0308165, IMG submission 201032) | Phyllosphere microbial communities from UC Gill Tract Community Farm, Albany, California, United States - DLSLW.R2 | ecosystem: Host-associated > Plants > Phyllosphere > Unclassified | place: USA... | reverse complement strand
TGTGAGCTATATCGAGGGCAAGGCACGCTTTGCCGATGGTGCGCTGATTGTCGGCGATGCGCCCATGAAGGTCGGCAAGGTCATATTGGCGATGGGTGCGCACGCCGCCGTGCCGCCGATTCCGGGGATGGACAGCGTGCCCTACCTAACCAGCACATCGGCGCTGGCGCTGGATCGCTTGCCCAAATCGCTGCTGGTGATCGGTGGCGGGGTGATCGGGGTAGAACTGGGACAGATGTTTTCGCGTCTGGGCGTTGATGTCACCATCTGCTGCCGAAGCCGCCTGCTCCCCGAAATGGACCCGGAAGTGAGTGCCGCGCTGAAAAACTATTTGGAAGCCGAGGGCGTGCGGGTTTGCGCAGGTGTCGGCTATCAGCGTATCGCCCAAACACAGAGCGGGGTCGAATTGACCTGCGAGGGGCATTGTGACACCGTCGCGGCGGAACAGGTGCTCATCGCCACCGGACGCCGACCCAATAGCGACGGGCTTGGGCTGGAGGAGCGCGGCATAGTGCTTGCCCGTAATGGTGGAATCGTCGTCGATGACCACCTCGAAACGTCGGTTCCAGGCATTTACGCGGCGGGCGATGTAACGGGACGGGACCAGTTCGTCTACATGGCCGCCTATGGCGCAAAACTGGCCGCGCGCAACGCGGTGACGGGCAACCAATACCGCTACGACAATTCCTCCATGCCATCCGTCGTCTTCACCGACCCGCAAGTCGCCAGCGCCGGCCTCACTGAAACGACAGCACGGGCGCAAGGCCTGGACATCAAGGTTTCGCTGCTCCCGCTCGATGCTGTGCCAAGGGCACTGGCAGCACGCGATACGCGGGGTCTCATCAAACTGATTGCCGACAAGGCGAACGACCGTTTGCTGGGCGGCCAGATCATGGCACCCGAAGGCGCGGATTCGATCCAGACACTGGTGCTGGCGATCAAACACGGCATGACCACCCTGGAATTGGGTGCAACGATATTTCCTTACCTGACCACTGTGGAAGGCCTCAAACTGGCGGCCCAAACGTTTGATAAGGATGTCGCCAAACTGTCTTGCTGCGCCGGGTGATTGCTCGGGGATCAACCGGCAACGAATGGCCTCCCTCCAGTGCAAGCCGCTTTGGTGTCAATTTTGTTATTCGCCTCAGCGGGAGAGCAAAATGGCACGACGCCGACTTCTGACCGGAGACGAGCGCCGGCGCCTGTTCGATCCTCCTGTCCAAGAAACCGCGATCATTGGGCATTATACCCTTTCTGCGGAAGATGTTGAATTGGTTGGGCGCCGCTATGGTCCAGCAAATCGCCTCGGTCTGGCTGCACAAATCGCTTTGATGCGACATCCCGGCTTTGGTCTGCAACCCGAGATCGGGCTTCCCGACGTCATTCTTCAGTACCTCGCGGCACAGTTATTCGTCGATCCTTCCTCCTTCTCTGCATATGGTCAGCGCGCGCAAACCCGTACCGATCATGCCGATCTCGTGGCGCGTTATCTTGGCATACGCCCGTTTCGACGCGGCGACCTGGCACTTGCCCTGAATCTTGCCGCGCAAGCCGCCGAGTATACAGACAGAGGTGAACCGATTGTTCGCGCCCTCATGGTTGGCCTGAAGGGTGAGCGGTTCATTCTTCCGTCAGGCGACACACTGGAACGCGCCGGTCTTGCTGGCCGGGCACGCGCACGCAAAGCTGCCGCAGCCGCAATCGTCGAAGGCCTCAGCTCTGCTGAACTGACACGGCTAGACGAACTCGTAATCAACAACCCGGATTTCGGCATGACACCGCTGGCGTGGTTGCGTAATTTCGAAGAAGCCCCGACTGCGGCCAATATCAATGGCTTGCTTGAGCGCCTGCGCTATGTTCGCGGCATAGGTATCCACCCGGTAGTTGGGGGCGCCATTCCGGAATTCCGCTTTGCCCAATTTGTCCGCGAGGGCGGCGTGGCACCGGCATTCCTGCTTTCGGATTACAGCGTCAATCGCAGGCGGGCGACGTTGACGGCCGCAGTGATCGACCTTGAGGCCAGACTTGCCGATGCCGCGATCCAAATGTTTGACCGACTTATCGGCGGCATGTTCACGCGCGCGCGGCGTGGGCGCGAGCGTCGCTACCAAGATAGTATTCAGTCGGTGGGGCAACTCATGCGGCTGTTTGGCGCCACGATTACAGCACTTGATGAGGCTGTCCAGAATGGCGGCGATCCGCTCGAATTGATTGACGAAGCGGTGGGCTGGCACCGGCTTGTTGCGGCAAAGGCCCAAGTAGATGCCCTTGCTGATCTTGCCGGCGAGGACGCACTGGTAACGGCAACCGAGCGTTACGCCACGCTACGGCGTTTCAGCCCGGCATTTCTGGACGCCTTCACCTTCAAGGCGTCTGGAACAGGGACGGCACTGATCAAAGCCATCGATGTCATTCGCGATGCGAACACACGAAAGTCGCGCGACCTTCCCGATGGCGTTCCACTGCCATTCCCCAATCGGCAGTGGAAGCGTCTCATCACCGAAAGCGGCCGTATCGACCGCCGACGTTATGAAATTGCGATCATGGCAACCTTGCGTGATCGTTTGCGCGCCGGTGATGTATGGATCGAGGGAACCCGCAACTATCAGCGCTTCGATGCCTATTTGCTGGGTCGGCGCGACGCCGCCAAAGTGGCGGATGTGCTTCCGTTCGATTCAAATGCTGCATCCTACCTCGCTGACCGGGCACGAAATCTTGACTGGCGGCTGCGCCGATTTGCCAAGCAGTTGAAAACAAACAAGCTTGAGGGAGTGTCGCTCGAACGAGACCGGCTCAAGCTTCAGCAAATGCCGCCTGTCACCCCACCGGAAGCTGAAGCCCTCGATCGCAAGCTCGATACCCTGCTTCCCCGCGTGCGCATCACCGAGCTGCTGCTTGAAGTCGCCGAACGCACTGGTTTTTTGAACGCATTCCGTGACCTGCGCTCAGGCAAGGAGCACGACAACCCCAGCACGGTACTCGCCGCAATTCTGGCTGATGGCACCAACCTCGGGCTGGAGCGGATGGCCAATGCCAGCGAAGGCGTCAGCTATGCCCAACTCGCATGGACCCACAACTGGTATCTTTCACCCGAGAACTATCAGGCCGCGCTGGCCATGATCATCTCAGCCCATCACGAATTACCCTTCGCGCGGCATTGGGGCGCTGGCACCAGTTCGTCGTCCGATGGCCAGTTCTTCCGGTCGGGGCGGAGCCGTTCAGGGGCGGCGGACGTCAATGCCAAATATGGCGCCGAACCTGGCGTGAAAATCTATTCTCACCTTTCCGATCACTTCGCATCATTCGGATCACGGATCATGTCCGCGACGGCAGGTGAAGCGCCTTACGTGCTCGACGGGCTTGTCCTGGGCGCCGGCAACCTTCCGTTGCATGAGCACTATACCGATACCGGCGGCGCCACCGATCATGTTTTCGCACTCTGCCACCTACTCGGGTTCCGCTTCGCGCCACGGCTGCGCGATATTGGCGACCGCAAGCTGGGTTCGATCGCTGCGCCATCGACATACAAGGGCATCGAAAATCTGATGGGCCGCACCATCAAAACGGCAGCGATCGAGGCCGATTGGGATGACATCGTCAGGATTGTCGCCTCAATCAAGGATGGCACGGTGGCGCCGTCAGTAATCTTGCGAAAACTTGCCGCCTACAAACGCCAGAACAGGCTGGATTTTGCATTGGCTGAACTGGGCCGTATCGAGCGCACTTTGTTCACGCTCGATTGGCTTGAACAACCGGAACTGCGACGTGCCTGTCAGGCCGGTCTCAACAAAGGCGAGGCGAGGCACACGCTTGCCGCCGCCATCTATACCAACCGGCAGGGTCGGTTCACCGATCGCTCGCTGGAAAATCAGGAATTTCGCGCATCTGGGCTGAACCTGCTGATTGCGGCGATTTCCTACTGGAACACGGTCTATCTCGACCGGGCCGCCCAGCACCTCAACGCTGTCGGCACGACGTTCGATGCGGCACTGCTTGCGCACCTTTCTCCGATGGGCTGGGCGCACATCAGTCTGACCGGCGATTACCTCTGGGAGCAGGCCAGGCGACTTCCAGCAGGTGAATTCCACCCACTCAACGAGCCAATGGCGCGGTTGAAGCGTGTAGCGTAGCCCATGTTCCGCTTATGTCCGAGAAATCGTTGTCTGGCGAACAAACCTTGAGGTGACGCCCAATTCAGAACACATCCGTTGCGATGACCTCTTCTACGTTGATCGCTTCCTGCTCTGGCGCAGGCAGATGCCTATAGAGCGTTGCGATCGAAACCCCGATGGTTGGAGCAATCTCACGTGCCGTCATACCCGAGGCTAGAAGTTTTCGTGCAGCATCCAAGCGCTTCGGGGTCATCACTGTTTTACGGCCCCCCACCCTACCCTCACGCTTCGCGACGATGAGCGCCGCGGTCGTGCGTTCGCGCACTAGGTCGCGCTCCATTTCGGCCATCGCTGCCATGATATGGAAGACGAGCTTGCCGGCAGTGCCCGCGGTGTCGATGCCATCGGTAAGGGAGCGCAGGCCAATCTGGCGCTCTGCAAAATCGGCAGCAAGATCGACCAGTCCTTTCATTGTCCGGCCGAGCCGGTCGAGTTTCCACACTACGAGGACATCACCCGCGCGAGCATGTGATAGCGCGTCGGTCAAACCTGCCCGGTTCGCTTTCGCGCCGCTTGCCTTGTCTGAAAATATCTTCTCGCATCCGGCTTCGGATAGCGCGTGGAGCTGGGGTGCCAGATCCTGCTCGGGTGTCGAAACGCGGGCATAGCCAATCAGCATGGATCATTCTCAAAACTCATCAACGATCCCTAGCACGAGACTTTTGTTTTGCGAAAGTGTTTTGAGACGCCTTCATTGGCTGCTATGCGTTCTCATATGAAGGTGCTTCAAAAACGATCGTTTGCGAGACAGGCCGATGGGCCGTTCTGGGCTACGGTCGCCGAAAACACGAACGCTGGCGACGAAATGTGGCAAACGGTCGTCGAAAGCACGAAGTTTGACCCCGAACGGAGCCGTGATTGCCGCAAGACGGAAGCCATCACCCCTATTCTTCGTGTTTTTGGCGACCGATTGGTGACGGAACCGATCACATGAGCCAGGAAGCCTCCATTCAAGGCGACCTGTTCGCGTTTGATAGCCCGCTGCTGACCGAGGTGCGCGGTGAGCGTTCGCTTATGGCGTTTCCGTTCTTTGCGCTCAGCAAGACAAAATGGACGAAGCCGCTCGAATACAAAACAGAAGCGGTGTCGATCGAGATCGTCTGCACGCCCAAGGGCGTCGCCACGATCTACGACAAAGAAGTGCTGCTATATATCGCGAGCCTCATGGTCGCGAAGCTGGATGCTGGTGAGCAGGTATCCCAGGATTTCTACTTCACCGCGCACGATCTTTTCAGGGTAACGGGCGTCAGCGGATCTTCGCGCTCTTACACGCGCCTTTCAGATGCGTTGGAACGTCTGCAAGGTACTCAGATCAAGACGAACATCGAAGCGGGCGGCGAAGGCCAGGCGGGGTTCTTCTCGTGGCTATCGGATGCCCAGCTTCACTATACCAAAACCTCGAAAGGCGACAAACGGCTCAAGGCCATCAAGGTCCGCCTGTGCGATTGGTTGTATCGGGCAATCCTGCGCGATCGGCGCGTGCTCGAATATGATCCGACCTATTTCCAGCTCGGCCCGATCGAACGACGCCTATATGAAGTGGCTCGCTCCGCTTGTGGACATGGGCCGATCGAAGTGGAACTGGAAGAACTTCGGTTGCAGACCGGCTATCAAAGCTCGCTTAAGCATTTCCGCTATGAACTGAAGCGCATAGCTGACGAGAGCAGCATTCCCGGTTTTCTATTCGACTTGGTGGATCGCGCCGAAACCGCTGGCGCTACTCGCTCGCGTAAGAACGCTGGGGCGGCCAGCGTAAAGATTACGCCGAAGCTACTGCTTCAGAGCGCCTGACCCAGCCCCTTTCTGCCTCCCGCGAATCATGACTCAGCTTTTGCGCCGGAATGGTCGCCGAAAGCACGAAGCATGGTCATCGAAAGCACGAATGCTGGTCGTCGAAAACACGAATGGCGACGCAAACGGTCATCGAAAGCACGAATTTTAGTGCCGATTGGTCACTGAAAGCACGAATCCTAACGGTTTAACCGCGCTCCCTATTCGGCCACAAATATTGCTGCGCTGATTGCACTGTGCGTCGGCAAAACGGGGATCGGCTGTGACCACCTAAAACGAATGCCCGGCACGAAGGCCGGGCACCCTGGAACGTGATGAGCGATGCTTGCAGGCATCGATCGGGACGTAAGACATCCTTCTCATACCTGTTCCTGAGCTTTGGTTCAAGGGAGCGTGCTTCGCGCCATGGATGAGTTTTGCCTGGTCCGGCCTCCATTTGGAGGTGGAATATGGCTCTATCACTAGGCGACGCTGCGTTGTCAGCGTTGGGCGGCATGGTGTCGACGCGCAAGCCCGCACGGTCGGGCGCGCAGCATCGAACCGGCGCGCCCGTTCGGCGTGACAGCGCCGAAGCGGGCACGTTTGAAGAGACATTCTTTGCTGTTCCCGCAAGGGGGGAGACAGATCGCCTCCTTCATGTGGCCCGCAGAACGCTGGATGCAGGACGCCGCTTGCGCCGCGATGCGCGCAGCGGAGCCAGAGAGCTGACCGCAGCAGAACGCCTCATATCCCGCCTCACAGCAAGCGCTGTACGTGTCTATGAGGAAATCCTGACGTTGGCGCGGCTCAATAAGGGGCGGGTCTATCCCAGCTACGATCATCTATCGGCCGCGACGGGCCTTGGACGCGCGACCGTCGCGAGAGCACTGACGATCCTAGAGACAATCGGCTTTGTCGTCAGGCAGCGTCGTTTCAATCGCGTAGCGAATGAAGGGGCTGGGCCGCGTTATGAGCAGACATCCAACGCCTATCGGCCGCTGTTGCCAGAAAAGGTGCTCGCATATCTTCCACGTTGGTTGCGCCCCGCACCTATGCCAGAGGACGAAATTCAACGCCGGATCGACCATCAGGAAGATACCCAGATCATGCTTAAATCATTGTCGTGCCGCGATCTCGCGGAAACGGTCGTTGATGGCCCGTTGCGCAAAATCCTGGCGAAGCTGGGCGCAGCTATAGATAGTCGAGAGCGTGAGTCTCAAATTGGTCCTGAACCGCTAACCGATTCATATATAAATAGGCTCAAAGGAGTTGGCCTAGACGGCCAACGCTCTAAAGCCTGACGGCGATAATGCCTAAAGGTCGCTCCCCACCCATAATGTCCCACGTAACGCACGTTCAGGACGCGCCGGCTACGCCGTCGCGAATGCTCCCCAGCGGGAGCAAGCGGCTTGGGCAGCGGCAGAACGGCGATGCTGTGCTTGGCGAAACGTCGAAATCGATGCTCAGTCGAACCACAGCGCCTGTTTTGACGAATAGTGCAATGCTGCATTCCTCGATCTATCGACTCATGACATCGGGCCAACCCGCTAGACTTACATCGTCCGCGAGAAATGGCACTCTGGTCCCAGGTTCGCTCGGCTGTTCCTGAGCTGATGGGCATATGGGCGCTGACCGCCTCATACGATCAAGTGAATAATCGCTGCGCTACGGTTTCCGCCACGCAGACCCTCCGTTTTTTCACTGGATCGCGGCGGCTGCGCGCCCTTTCAATTCCCATCAGGAACGAGCCTGATCGATTGGAAGGACAAGACCATGCAGAACATCGCGGAGTTTCGGATCATCGGGCGGGTTGGCAAGATCACTGAATATGACAAGGTGACGAAGATCAGCGTCGCCTCCAACTACAATCGGCAGGAAAATGGCGAGTGGGTGACGGACACGCATTGGAATGAGGTTTCGCTGTTCGGCAAGATAATCGAGCGCGGCGCCAAAGCACAAAAAGGCGATCTGGTGCATATCGCCGGTCGCCTTCGCCAGAACTCCTATGAGACGCCGGAGGGCCGGCGCTACACGGTGGAGGTTATCGCCGACGGTTTCGCAGTCCTGGCAAAAGGTTCCGATGAGAGAAGTTAAGTGCGATCAGGGCCGCCTACTGGCGGCCCTTCCCTACGGCGCAGCTCCAGCTCGACCGCCTCACGCATGAAGTCGGCCTGGCTTTCGCCCTCGCGCAGTATGGTCTTGATACGATCAAGTGTGCCCTTGGGAAAACGCGCGATCGTCTTATCCTCCATTGGAGGGCGACCGACAGATCGGATCTTGCTAGACGTCATCCAATGCCCTAATTACCGATACCGCATATTGACCGTATTAGCGGTATCGTATATTAGAGCGATTGCCTTTTATCAAGGTGTGACGGAGACGAGTGATGTGGGACAATCTACTGACGATCGGGCTATTTGTCCTGATTGCGTGGGCTATCCTCTCCAGCGATAGCAAATATCGCGGCGCTCGTACCTGGAGCGGTGACACCCCCGATGAGGAGGGCCGACGCAATACGCGCACGGATTCCAATTATCGTGGCTATGACCATTGGAATAACAACCGTTCGGATCGGGGCCTCTAACGCGTGCGGACCATTGCTATTAACGTAGAGAAGGGCGGCGCCGGTAAAACCACGATCGCCTGCCATCTGGCTTGGCTTCTGGCTGACGCCGGACATCGCGTTCTTGTGCTTGACCTCGATCGCCAGTGCAATGCCACCGATGCGCTCAGCGATTTCGAAAGCTTGGGTTCGTGCAAGCCGCTGTTTGAAGCGGACTATGCCGCTCCTGCCGAGCTGCCTCGGCTCGCGATTTACTCCAATCGGATGGGGGGCGAATATGATGCCTCCTATCCGACGGCACTTGGCAACGTGCGGAAGAATTTTCCGGTACTCAATCCGCACTTTGATTTCTGCATCATCGACACGCCGCCGTCGTGGTCATGGATCAACTTCGCCGCGCTGCTGATCTGCGATCATCTGATTGTTCCGGTCGAACTTGGACCTTTCGGCCCTGCGGCGACGAAGCAGGTGTCGGATTCGATCGCAACAGTGAACCAGCGGCGTACCAAGCCCATTCATGTTGCTGGCCTGGTTCCGAACCGGGTGCGGCCGAATGACAGCCATCAAATGAAGATGCTTGAAGCGCTCAAGAGCAAGGTCGGGAAGAACCTCTTTACCAACTATCTGCCCGAGCGCGCGCATTACAGCCAGGCTATTCAGGAGCATGTTCCGGTATGGCGGTTCGGCAAGGATGTGCGCAGCTCGTTGCCGCCTATGCGTGCTTTCCTTGAAGAAGCCATGACGCGGATCGGGAGCGAGGGATAATGGATTTCGACAATTTCGACGTCTTTGGGGAAAAAGCTGCGGTCGCGGATGCTGATCGCGTCCTGCTGATCGAGCCGGATCAAATTTATCCCGATCCCAACAATGTGCGCCGCGAGATCGATCAGACCACCATCGAAGAGATGGCCGTGACGATCAGCGAACGCGGTCAGCTTCAGCCGATCACCCTGGCCCCCAAGGACGAAGAAGGTCGCTATCGCATTCTGTTTGGTGAGCGCCGCTGGCGAGCTTGCCAGAAGCTGGGAATCAAGGTGCGCGCGATCGTCAGCAAGAGTGACGATCTATCGCAGGTTCGCATCGACCAGTTCATCGAAAACGACCAGCGCGAGGATCTATCGACTGCCGACATGATCGCGTTTGTGACGGGTCAGGTCGCCGAAGGTCGGAACCTGTCGGAACTCGCGCGCCTGACCGGACGAAATCGCACCCTGCTGACGCGGTATCAGGGTCTTGCGAAAGCGCCGGATTATATCAGCGCGCTGTTCTCGGACATCTCGATGCGGAGTGCGGTCGCTCTGGCTCAAGCCGCGAAGAAGGATGATGCAGCGGCTCGTGCCTTCGTCGCGAACACGCCGGTTGAAGATATGACCGTGTTGGCGTGCGAGCGATTTGCGCGCGATATTGGCGCGAAGAAGACGGCTGCTCCTGCAACCGAGCCGGTCGAACCTGATTTGGGCAATGTCGAGTTGGAATCCGCTGAGACCGAGCGCGATACCGCCGACGTTTCGAAGGGCGAACCCCCTCTTTCGACGGACGAGATCCGTACCGCCGAAGTTGAGCGCGCGATCGAGAGCGCGCCTCCCCTGACAGTAGAAGCCCCCGCCCCCTCCCCGGCTCCGATACGTTCCGGCAAGTCGAAGCCAGCAAAGCAGCGAGTAGAGCGCCCTACCATCGAGATCGAGGGACAGCGCGCGATCGTCGTTGAGGCGTTGCTGCATTTCGACGGTGAAGACGCCCCTCGTATTGTGAGCTGGCGGTAAGCGCTACCGCTTTTGGCGGGCGTTCTCGCCTGACCGAAGCTCATTTTTTTCTTTCCGCGAAATTCCGATTTTGAAGCTTGATGGTGTGCCACGTGGCACACGTGAAGGCTGCTTTAGGTGGGGGATGTTTAATGGCAGGATAGGTGTTGCGGCGTCTTTCGTATTACATTACTCTTCGTGCCATGACCTCGACGCCGCAGCTTTCATCCCCCACCAAGGATAGTGCGATGCTCACGATGCGAATTGATCGGGAGCTTCTGGCCGCGTTCGACGCCGTCGCTGAGGGCAGGGGAGGGCGCAGTGCTCTTCTGCGCAGTCTGATGCAGCAGGCGATGAAACAAGTTGCCAGCGCTCCTCAAATCGCGCCGCGCGCGCAGAATGCCGGCAATCGCGTTTCTCTCCGGTTCACCGACGCCGAAGCGGCCGTTGTCGATCAGCGTGCAGGGGAGAGGGGGATTGATCGAGCCGGATGGATCAAGGCACTGGTCCGTCGTCATATTGGCTTGAAGGGCACGGTCGACGATGGTTTGCGCGACGCCGTTGCGCCAGTTCGGATGCAGCTTCAGCGGATAGGCCGCAATCTCAATCAGGCGATGAAGGCGGGTAACGCGGCCATGATGGCGGATAGCGGTCTTCAGATCGATCGCGAGCTACGGCGCATTGCCGATATGCGCGAGGACATCGCGGACCAAGTGGCTTTGTTAGGTGACGCACTGCGCGGCGACCTTAGCTTCTGGAAGGTCGCGGACTGATGGCCTTTGGCGAGCATGAGGAAGAACTGTGGGAGGCGATGAAGCCTCGCTTCCGTCCTCGCCTCGTCAGCGATCCGAATGCCCGGTATGCGCGTAATCTCGTCAATGGGACCGGGGTTGCCTCTATCCCTGCTGCACTACGCGCTCTTGATCGGTCGGCCAGGGCAACGCTGGCGCGGGTCGTGCGCCGCACGCCCGAAGTATTGGTGAAGGTAACGGGTCGAAAGAAGGGTGCCGAGCATTTGGCGGCCCATCTGGACTATATCGGCCGTAAGGGGGAAATCCCGCTCGAAACTCGCGATGGCGAGCTGATTTCCAGCAAGAGTGAGGCGCGTCAGATCGCTGAGGAATGGTCTGAGGCTTTGGCTTGGCGGCGCGGAGCGACGGTGTCCGCTGTCTCCATGGTGTTTTCGATGCCCGCAGGGACAGATCCGGAGGCGGTCAAGCAAGCCGTGCGCGAAACCGCAGAACGGCTCATTGGCGACAACCATGATTATCTCATGGCGTTGCATACGGATACGCCTCGTCCCCATGTCCATCTGACGGTTCAGGCAGAAGGTCTTAACCGCAGGCGGTTCGATCCTCGCCGGGAAGACCTATTTCGTTTTCGGGAGGGGTTTGCCGAGACGTTGCGCAGCCGTGGTGTCGAGGCAGAAGCGACGCCTCGCTATACGCGCGGGCAGGGAAGGGCGGGCACCAGCATGGCGCTCACCCAGCTCCGGGATCGCATTCGCAAAGGAGTCTCCCGGCAGCCAACCGAAGCGGATATGCGGCAAGCCCGAGAGGCGATGTTGATCGCGCTTGGCAAGGCGGAACAGCCTGCGTTTGTTGGTAAGTCGCGTACGCGGTGGGAAGCCATTAAATCTCGCTATGGCGCCGCAGCGGATCGGCTTGACCAGAGCGGCAAGGACGAGGATCGCGTGCTCGCTCGCGAGGTGCGGCAGTTCCTTCGCGACCGCGCGGAAATAGAGACGGTGCCGGACAAGGTTTTGCGGGATGCGGAGCGCCGTGTCCAGGCAGAACAAGAGCGCGGGAAGGGGCAGACCGGCCCCGATCCGGGTGTGCCAAGTGGCACAGTGCCGCCGCGGTCGAGACAACGATAAGGTTACAGCGGCAACTGGGACTTATCGGTCAATTCCACGTCACAGGCTGAACGTCAGCTCTTTTGGCGTAAGCTGACTTTCAGCGATTCCTCCTCGGTATCGCTTACCACAGAAGCTGGGCCGGTAACGAACTGTTGGCTTTCAAGCGCAAAGTAGGGGAATTGACATCGCAGCCATGTGGTAACGAACGGCCCAAACTAGGCTGCTTGCTGGCGAGTGGCTTTCGAGCGTTTGGCAAAGCACCGCGCACCCAGTGAAAGAGCGCGATCCATCTCGTCGTGGCACGATCGTGACCGTCTCTTGCCCGTCTTTGCAAGCGTTAAGGTGATCGAAATGGATCGCCGCACTGTGATCCAGGCATGCGCTGCCCCCATGCTCAAGCGTGGCGGAAGGCGTGTGGCGGCGCGTTGTCCGGCGGGCACGGCTGGCCTCAGGCCCGACCTGACCGCGAGGTAGGCCGCCAGCGCGCGGTCCGAGTTCGTGGAGCTACGTGGCGACAAAAGTCATGCTTGCGATGATGCGCCTGATTAGTTTCGCAAAGCCGCGATCGCCTGGGTTACGCGTTGCCGTGCATCGGGTGTCAATCGCACGTAGACACCTCCGGAGCCGCACGGGTGTTCGGATTCGACGACCGATCGCGACGTTACGCCCGCCAGCAACAGATCGGGCGCGGACCGCGCGCCAGGCTCGCCCGCCGCGGTGACAAGGAGCGGCCCACCGCTGTCCCCAGCGCAAGAGTCCGGTAGTCCGATTTGACCTGCAACAATCTCGGCACCTGATCGACACCCAAACGCCTTGGCGTCTGATCGATCGCCCTGGCTGCCTTGGCATGCGGAGCTAACTTTTGGGATCACCGCTTCTCGCTTCTGCGCGGGAAATTTCAGTGCCTGCAGGTCGATCGCGCCAAAGCCCGCCACGCGGAAGCGTTTCGCCTTATCCACCGAAGTGAGCGCTGCAAACGGCATGGGCGAAGCCCGCTTGATCGGGCCGATGAGCTTTACGACTGCGAGATCGAGATCAGTTCCTCCTTCGAAAGGACAGCTCGTCAGCAATTTGACTTTGGCAATCTTGTAATATCGCCCGCCTTCGACGCTCGCATCATGGCCGACGTAGGCGTCCCCATTGGTGGGATTCTCGCAAAAACAATGCGCGGCGCTGAGCACCATATCGGGCTGGATCAGAATGCCGGTACACGATGGGGTCCAAGCTCGAGGGCGTGTAAGACCCACGATGGCGAGCATCTTGCCCTCTCGGACAGGGGTGCCACCGAAAATCATTTTGGTCGAGAGCGAGCCCGGGGTCGGTGTCGGCGGTTGGGGCGTCTCGGGATTGGTTGGCTTTTCCGAATCGTATGCAAATTCCGGCTCGCTTTGTCCGCATGCCGTGAGGGTCAGTATGGCAAGCACTCCAAACCAGATCATTGGCCTGCGAGCCCAGTTCACGGGAAAAGCTTTTCTACGGCCCGGACTGATCGGTAGCCGCCGTGCTTGGCGACGGTGCCTGCGGCGAGGATCGCTCCGCCGTTGTTTTCGTAAAGAGTGTAGGTCAGCGAGACGCCGCCCATGGTGTACAAGGGTGGACCACCGAGGAATGTCCACAGATTCTTCTTGGTATAGTACGCTGCGGCTTCCTCACTGTTCAGGAGAAGCAGCAGCGGTGCTGTCTTGAGCTTGGCCTGAATAGTCTTCTGTCTGACGATTCTAACCACCAGAGCCTCTTTTCCCTCGGCGGGATCCGCGAGCAATCCGGTCATCAGCTTTTCATACGCCGTGGTTGCTCGTGTTGCCGCTGCATCGGCCTGAGAATATAGAGCTGCGGCTTGGACACCTTTTGGACCCGTGCCTTTGCTGAGTTCGGCGAAACGCGCCTTGGCTTCGGCTTGCTCTGCGGGGACAGGGAGATACTGGACCTGTATGGCGTCCAGATCGGTGAAGACCGCTTGGGCGTCGCTTGCCACGACATTGTCCGGAATGACTATTTCGTTGGTAATGTCGTTTTGTCGGAGCGCGGAGACAAGCGCATTGGCGACCAGCTGCGGCGTAGTTGATACTTCGACACTGCCGAAGCTGTAGTCCGTCATGAAGTAGCTGCCAAGCTTGGTCACCCCATCGAGCAGCGCGCCTGCAATTGCTAGCGGCGCTGCCCTGGTGGTTCCCTGTGAATTCGCTTTTGATACGATTTGTGGCGTATCGACCGCCTTCGCCTGCGCAAAATAGGCCCGGGCGAGTGTGATCGCCAAATTTATCGAGTGGATTTGCAGGTCAAACTGGATGGCATCGGCTGTGGCCAGATCGCTTGTCCCGTTCAGTATCAAGACCGACCGAGCTTTGTAGGTGTCGAGCGCAGGCTTGAGCATCGGCGCGATTTCTTGGGCCGCCAAGCGTGTCGAACGGGTGACGAGTAATACACCTTCGGCCTTAGCACCATAGGTGCCCATCGTGACCGTGCCTTGGATCGAAGATTGTCCAGTCACGGTCCCGATCTTGGCAACACTTGCCGCCGTTTGTGCTTCCACAGCTGCCTTTCTGGAATCGGCCGCTGCCTTTGAAGCGTCGAACGTAGCCTTGCGGGCTTCTTCGAGTGCTTTCAGTTTCGCAAGCTCGTCCAACGACGTCGTAGTTGTCGCATTGCCCGAACCAGCATTGTTGGGAACCGCAGAGCCGCTGTCATCTTCGACTGGGGCGCCGCCGCCATTATCGGGTTCGGCTGCCGCCAGCGGCGTCGCCACTGCGAGCAAAAATATTGGCGCAATTCGCAAAAGCATGTGGCGTTCCCCCTGTATTCGGAGCCTACATAAAACTTTCCGAAAGCCAAATCATCTTTCAAGTATTAAGTCAGGATGATTGAAAAGACTGCGCACAAATAGGCTAAGTGAGAAGGCAGACCTCAATATTTTCTGCGGTCCCGGCGAACGACCGGGTTTGGGGTGCATGGCTGACAAGCGGTCTCGCAGCGATCAGGTGGCAGGTTCTAGCAAAAGCCGACGCTAAAATGCATGACGTGGAATGACTTAAATTGGTCGATTACGTCCAAAATGATGGGTGTGCCATGTGGCACACCCTCCGCAGCAATCAGCGTCCGCCGATAGATCGCGATTTTTGCATGATCTGATCCTGCGCCATTTCCCTCACTCGCTGCTCCTCCCTTTGCTTGACCTCGATGCCGGCGATCGTCTCGCCGCGGCCGATCCGCGCGGCGACTTCCTCTTTCCGCTCCGAGACGAACTCGCGCTGCTTGGCAGGGGCATCCGGGAAGCGTTCGCCCGCCACCACCATTGCAAGAGCAACGTGGCTTTGGGCTTTGCGCAGCTCGGGATCTTTAGCATTCTGGACGTCAGATTGGCGACGGAAGCGCTCCGCCAGATCGCTGCGCGGATCAGCTTGCTCCTTGGTGTCGCGGGATTGGTTGGCGGTGCGGGAAGGTTGTTCCTTCGCGGTAGGCACGCCTGCCTGACGGGCCTGCTCACGTTCCGCTGCTGCTTTTGTTTTTGCATCGGGCTGATAGTCGTCGATCTTCAGCCCCTGCGCCGATGCAGCGAGGTATGCGGCACGTTTGAACTCTGCGTCGCCGCTTATCTTCAGTGATGTCCACCCGTTCTCCTTGGCAAGCCTGATGAGATCGGGAAGCGCGGTTTGGTCCTTGGCCTTGATGCGGTCGGCGGCGATGGTGGCCACAGGCTCCTTGTCATGGGCGCTGCGGTAGAGCTTGTCGCCAACGCGCAGAAACCGGCTTTCCAGTTCAGCCGGTATTTCCATGGCACGTCTGCGACGATCACCTTCGGCTTCGATGTTCTTGGGCTTGTCCCCCACGTTATCGCTCCTGTTCAATCACACCTACAAGGTCGGTTCCACGTTGTTCTGCCGCCACATCGAGCAGCATGTTGGGAAGGTCTTGGATAACGATACAGTCCATGGCGAACTCCATCGGATCGGGGTCTGTGAGTTGGTCGAACGACGGTTCGACGCAGCCGGGCAGATCTTCGTCGTCATGAACGACGCGAGGAATCATGGCGACATCTGGCGCTGGAAGGACGCGGCTGCGAAACAGCGCATCGCCGTAGAAGCGGATCTTGTCGCCGTGGATGGGAGGAATCCCTCCGCGCAGCAGGAGCAATTCGTCCTGCGAAAATTGCATAAGCTCTTGTGGTAACAGCAGGGCGCGGCGCTGGTCCGACATCGATTTTGAGCGGTTGGCCAGAATGCCATGAATGGTCAGGGATTTGGTGACGGCTTCCTGACCGACATAGCCAATCCGCTCTGACAATTCGTTGGCGACGCGCAATTCCTTCGGCGTGAATGCGACCTCCACACCGCAATTGGCCACGATTTCGTTCGCGACATGCTCGCCATAGACAGCGCGGAGCTGGGACCGGGACTGAATGACCGGAAGCAGGCGGATGCCGTAGCCTGCCACATAGGAGAAGGCACTGGCGATGACCTGGGCGCGGCCGATCCGCGCAAACTCGTCGAGAATGACCAGAACCTGATGCGGCGTGGTTGCATCGGGCAACGCGCGAACATTGAGATCAATGAGCTGCTGGAACAAAAGATTGTAGAGAGGGGCAACGCGATCCAGTTCGTCCGGTGACACACCAAGATAGATCGACATCGGCTTGGTGCGCAGAGCACGCAGGTCGAAATCGCTATCTTCGGTCGCGGCGTCGACACGCGGATTGAGCCATAGGCTCAATTTGGATGTCACGGTCTGCACGATGCCGGCAAAAGTGTTGTCCGCGCCGGAGGTGAAGTCGGCCAGCGCATTGCGGCAACCCTGGGAAAGTTTCAGCGATCGATCATCCAACACACGGCGGAAGAAGCCGCGCGTGTCGCCTGTGGTCATCAGCCGATAGATGCTGCCGATCGTAAAGGGCTGATCCGCGACCGCGAGGTATGCGCCAACGCCGACAAAGGCGGTCCGCGCAGAATCCGTCCAGAAAGGTTCCCCCCGCTCTGGCGGCACGAACAGCATGGTAGCGATCTTCTGAAGTTCGATTACGACATGATCGGGATCATCGCGGTCGATGTAACCGAGCGGATTGTAGCGCGCCGTCCTGCCCTCTGGGTCTGTCGGATTGAACAGGAAGACAGATTGACCGTGTTTCTGCCTGAAGCCCGCCGTCGCATCCCAATTCTCCCGTTTTACATCGAGAACGACGACGGAATCCTGCCACGACAGCAGATTGGGGATAACGATCCCAACGCCTTTGCCGGACCGGGTAGGGGCTTCGACGATCACATGCTCGCTTCCGCCAAAGGTCAAAAACTTGCGTGCGCCAAAAATCAAAAATTTGCGCCCGCGCATCCCGAGGACGATCCCCTTACCAGCGCGAAAGCCTGCTTGACGGATTTCGCGCTCTTTCGCGAAACGGGCTGCGCCATGCAACGGCGGTTGGCGCTTAGCGATCCACCACAGCATGATGCCGGCCAAGACGAGTCCGACGACCAGACCAGCGCCTAGCGCCTTCAGCACCACCGGATCATGCCGATAATACCAGAAGAATGCCGGCATCTTGAACGGATCAAATTTCGCGCTCGGCAGATCGAGGTAGAGCCAGGCTACGACCGATGCGATCGCAAAGGCCAAGACGAGTGCGATCGGAATCCCGGCAGCGAGGATGGTGCCCCTCTTATGCGGCATGGCGGGCTGCCGGATCATAGTAGATCTCGGTCATGCGGAACTCACCGTCGATTTTTTTCATCTGGACGACGACATCGACAAGGATTTTCAAAAGCGAACGGATGTCATCGCGGGTGAGATCAGCGCCGCCTTCGCTTTCCTTCACGAGCAGCGTCAATTGCTCGAATGCCAACTCGGCCGAGTCCGCATGGATTGTAGTGATCGATCCTGGATGACCACTGTTGACGTTGCGGAGATAGAAGAAGGCGGTTCCGTCCCTCAACTCCTGAAGCAAGATGCGGTCGGGCCTCATGCGAAGCGCGCTTTCCAGCAGCTCTTTGGCCGTGACCTTGGCTGTACCGGTGCCATCCTTGCTGTAAATCATATGGACGACGTTTTTATGCGGAACGACCAGCTCGCGCGTATCCTCGATCGTCAAAAGCCGCTCGTTTTCCGGGATTAGCTGGATCAGACCCTTGGAGAAGGTTGTTTTGCCGGAACCTGTCGCGCCTGAAATCAGGATATTGAGCCGGCTCTGAACCGCCAGCTCGAAAAATTCGATATGGCGCCCCGCATGAAGAAGGCCCTGAAGGCGTTCTTCCATGCTGCTTACCCGCTTGCTTGCTACCTTCGTTTCCGCGAACAATCCGCTGGCTTCGAAATCCTTCATAGAAAGCGTTTTCGTCGATGGTTTGCGCACCGTGATGGAAACGGTCCCGTCAGGCACTACCGGCGGAAGGACAAGCTGGACGCGCTCGCCGGTCGGGAACATCGTCGAACAGATCGGTGTCTCGCGGGAAACGTCCTGCGACGTGTAGGCCGCAGCGGCGGTTGCGAGTTGGTTGAGCGAGTCTAGCGTAAGGGCTTCCTCGCGTTCCCAAGTCCATCCTCCGCGCCGCTCGATACCGATGATCTCAGGTTCGTTGATGACGACTTCCGTGACATCGGCATCATCAAGGTAGCGGCGCAACGGGCGTACAGCATGATCGAGGACCGCCGTGTTCCGAAACCCTACGGTACTCATTTCAGAGCCAGTCCATAGACCTGCGAAAAGTCGAAATCCTTGGCGACGGTAATGGCCAGTTCGGTTCCTTGGTTCACCCTGACAATAGGGCGGATCTGCTGCGTGTCCTGCAACACCTGCGATGTAGTATCTCCTGGGGTGCGAAACACGGTTGAGCCTGCAGGACTGACCGCCTGACCCGCGATCTGGCCGCCAGCATCGAGCACACTGAACAGCATGGCGGCACCGAAGCGCTGCCAGAAGAAACGGTCGATCTTGCCCGTGACGCCAGCGCGTCCGAGCGTGTCGGATGCCGGGGAGCCGATATCGATAGCAACACCGCGCGGTGTGACGGCGCGCGTCCACATCGCAAACAACCTATTTTGCCCTCGCTGCAAACCGCCCTGATATTCGCCGAAGACGCGAGTGCCCTTTTCGAGCAGCACCACTCTCCCGTTATCCGAATAGATGTCGCGAGGAATGATGCAGGTCGTGTATCCTGGCACGGTGCTGTCCATCGCCGTTTGCAGCGTGCAGGGAAGGATTGCGCCGGCAGTTACAAGATAGTTTCGATCCCCGATCATGCGCGCCGATGCAGTGCCGATTGCGGTGGTTTGCTTCAAGCCGTCGAGTTTGGTCGAAGGTGCTCGACCACTGCCGGTACTATCTGGTGCCGATGGGGCGCCATTCGCGCCGTCGTCCGCAGCATGAGCCATGCTTTGATTGCCGTTGTAAGCGATCAGAGTCGACCGGCGGGCGCTATCGCTTAGCTGCCTAGCCTCGTTGGCTCTGCGTTCGGCTTCACCAGCCTGCCTGCTTTGTTGTTGGCCGCCTGCTCCATATGGTGTGATTGGCTGACCATCGGGACCGATGGCGGGCACCTGCTCACCGGTAAGCGCGACAGGCGCATTGGGGTCTCGTGGAGCCGTAGCGAGTGTGGGGGCAATAACCGTGTTTGGGTCGTAGGGAGCCTCTACCGCTGGCGGTGGCGCTTTGCGCTTCGCATCTGTAATCTGTTTGCTGCCCCCCGAACCTGTGACGAGGGTTAGAATTGTGAAGATTGCTGCGCCGCCAAGCGCGGCGCCGGCGATCATCTTCTTATTATCCCACTGGACGGCGTTGAGCGAAGGGATCTTGTTGGCCCGGTCCGCTGCCGGTGTGCGGTCGATCTCATTCACGTCAGGCGTGGCATCGACGTCAAATCGCTTATCGGACACATCAGTTCTCCGTCGTGCGCTCGACCACTTCCGAGGCCGTGTCCGTTTTAGGATCGCGGCCATAGAAGCTGGGGTTTTCGTTGTAGATGCACAGGACAACCTTGCCCCTGCGAAGGCGCATTTCCCTGTAGACGCCGTGGATCACGACAAATTCGTCCCGCACATCAAAGGAGGCCGTCGCCTCGCTGCCGTCAGGATTAACGGTGAAAAGGGCCGGAATCTCGCGCTGGTTTGGGAAACGAAGGACCGTGAATTGCCCGTTGTCGCTGATCTCGGAGGGCTGAAGATCCGATGCACCTTGAACCTGATATGCAAGGTTCCGCTTCCCTTCGAGCACCCCAATATCGAGGGCCGTTTTGACCGCCCCATTCTGTAGCGCGAGCGCTTCGTTCAGTTTCGCGCGCTGGGCGGCCAGTTGGGCTTGCTGCGCCTCATATTCGGGATAGCGAAGACGAACCTTGAAAAACGTACCTCCCGATCGCGCACTCGCAACGGCTGCCAGTTCGAAGGTGTAATTTCGCTTTGTGCCCTGAAAGTCCGTGACGACGATCAGGTTGGTCGCACCGGCACGCTCGCGAGGTTTGACGAACAATGAATTTTCCGCGGGCGCTACTTCCCACGAAATGGTGTCGCCCATGGCAACGAACTTGATGACCTCGCCGGGAGCAAACTCAATCTGCGTCGCCGTGCGGAAAGCGCTGCGGACCGAGATGACATTACCGTCGGTGTAGTTGACCTCCCTGATCCGAACATCCGGGCCAAGCTGGCGGGGGGTCTGTTCTGCCAGTGCCGGTACAGGCGCGAGAGCGAGGATGGCGGTGGCCATGAAAAGTGTGGGTTTCATCGCGTCGGAACCTCCGCGTCTGCTCGGTAGGACCGCACCTGAAACCCGAGCGGGTTAGCGTATCGACCAGACTCCGTTTCCGGTTTCGACAGCACATCGAATGTGATCGTTGCGATAGCAGGCGTCTCGATTGCTTGCTGGTCGCGCTCAAGACGCTTGACGAACCGGACCTGGGCGACAGTCGGCGAGATGAAAGCAACAGAGCGGATCGCTACGAACACGGCGTCATTGGCAGTGAACTGGTTCTGCGGGGAGTCCGGGTTGTCTTTCCGGTAGAAGGTCGTCCAGCGCGTCTGCTCCTCCCGATTGGAAAGGGCGAGTACCTTGCGGAAGAACTCTTCCCGTGCCTGTGGAATCCATCCTTCACGGTTGCGCACATAATCGGCAAGGAAATATTTGCGAACCGCTTCGTCGTAGGTGATCGCCCTGTCGCCGCGTAGTTTCTGCGTGACGTCCGTTGCCCCCGTCGATCGATCAACGGTGACGACATAGGGCACCACGGTCTTTAACGGGGACAAGGCCATCACCGAGCCGACGCTTATTACCGCCAATGTTGTCGCGACGCCTGCAACGATCCACGCCAGTCGGCGTGAACGCGCGGCTACAACAAACCTGTCTCGATCCCAGCTTTCCGCTTCCGCGAAATATTCCTTAAGATCTTCGTCTTGGTCTCTCACGCCGATCGCCATGTCAGCAGCTCGCAAATCTAGGGAGAAGCGCCGCGCTGGCGCTTGAGAAAGTCGTCACCGCGCCGATCGCTGGCACCTTCTCAGCATGAGATGTGTCGGTCGCTTGGGGCGCAGTAGATTGCGCGTCAGCCGGGAATAGATTGGTCGCAGGAGGCGCTGAAGCGTCCGGCGTTGCCTGCCCATCGGGTGTGCCACGTGGCACAGTTCGGCTCGTTGTTGCCGCTGCGGATCGCTCAGGCACGGTCGGCAGAACAGTGCCATATGGGTTTGCCGGGCGCTTTTGCTTGCCGTTGCAGCGCGCCAGTTTCTCGTCCTTTGCGGCGGTCGCAGGTGTTGATGGCACGAGTGACACGAGAGCAAGGACGGCAATGGCTGATCTGATCGTCATTCCATCTCTCCGGGCTAGTTAGTACGACTGAGAGTGCCGCCAGTGGCGCGGCTTCCGCCCCCGCCACGGCGAGCTGCGCGCCATGCGCGCGCCGCAGCAGCAGAGGGTGCATTCGACATGGCGCGGCCCAGCATGGGCGCGACATTGCCGGTTGCAGCGTTGGCGAACTGTGTCGCGAGGGACGCGCCGCCTCCGCCTAGGCCAGCGGCGAGACCCGGAATTTGTAGGAAAAAGAAGAACCCCAGCACGTAAAAGGCGATGGCCCGGATTGCGATGACCGGAATGTTGGTGTCTCCGGTGAAGGCTTGACCCATGAAATCTTCGCCGGTGTTGCGAATGAAGATTGTCAGCAGCAGCGCAAATGCGACCAGCATCACATAATTGATGACTGAGCCAAGCCACGAAAAGAAGAACGACCGTGTAGACTCAAAGAGCAATGCCGCGACGAAAATAGGGCCAACAACGGCAAGCAGAGCTAATGAAAAAAGCGCAAAGGCGCAGATGGTGAAGCCCAAAGCCGCCGATAGAATGGCTAAGACCATCAGGATTAGGCAGTAGATACCCGTGAAAAATATCTCGACGATGTTATTCGGCAGACCCACTAGGTTTTTACCAGCGGCAGCGGTCCGAGCATCTTGAATTTCGGTGATTTTCACCACCGTATTCGATGCGCCTCTCACAATTTGATCGAAGAAATCGCCTAGTCCGGTGACGCTTGGCCCGCCTACCGCCGTCGCAACATCACGAGGAAGGCCGTCCATCGTAAAGAGGCTGACAGACGCTCCGTAGAGCGTCGTCACCGCGAACACGAGCGCGGCCAATTTCATTCCGCGAAACACAAATTCGCGGAATGGATATTCAACTGCTCCGCGAAGGATCGCGATGCCGAGGAGGATTATATAGATGGTGACGCCCACGCGAAGAGGGCCTGCAATCCAGCCCACGACGCCAGCGTAGGCTGAGATTACACCGGCCAAAGCGTCATTGAGATAGGCAAACATGGTCTGGAAGAGGTTTCCCACTGTCCTACCCCTTGCTTGATTGTGAGCAGGGCAATGGCATCACACACCCATGCCTTTCTTAAATTCGTCGCGGTCCTTCCGGGATCTCAGCAGCTCGTTGGCGGTATCGACATTGTTGCACGTAGAGACGACGATTGAAGGCCAACTAGCAGGCGGACGCTTTGATGATTTCCAGTCCGCACAGACTGCTTCCATCTCTTGGCGCTGCGGCTGATTTTCCGTGTAGAACGCTACATCGCGAAGCGGCATGTCCGATCTCAGGTGATCGCCAGTCTGATCTTTTTCAGATGGGGAGCAACCACTGATGAACGTGAAAGCCAAGGCGATGCCGAGGAATTTTTGGAACGTGGGGGTCATCAATCTAATCCCATGCCAGCCTTAAAGCTCGCGCGATCGGACTGCTGAAGGGCAACGTATCGCTGATAGTCCGCCTCAGCTTTCGCACGGCGCTGAAGCTCAACCGCCTGCAATGCCATCTGGTCATTCATCATCTGCGCCTGTTCGAGCTGTAGGCGGGCAGACATATCGGCTCGCTCGGCGGCCGAAGTGGCATTGCCGAGACGCCCCCGAAGCTCATCCAGCCCTTCGCGGCGGCTTGTCACCGCATCGCCGACGTTGCTGGCAAGGCCGGTAGAGACGGCCGCTTCACGCGCGCCCTGTTCGTAAGCGGCGCGCTCGCTCTCCGTGGCCGCTTGCGAGGACCGACCTATGAGATCCTGATAGACGTCGTTCGCCTTGCCGCGCAGACCGCCGACCACATCGACGTTGCCGCTCGTGTAGCCGTCCAGGCTGGACGAGGACACGTCACTGGTGCGCAGCATGTCGCTCTTGAGCTGGTTGGCGACATTGCTGATGTCAGTCGCCTTGTTGAGGTCGCGATACAGCGACTGCGCCTGCTCAATCTGCTGCTTGCCCTGGAGGATGGCCTGTCTTGCCTGCTCCAGTTGCTTGATCTGCTGCGCGAAGGCACGAGGGTCGAACACGATGCCCGTGCCGAGTTGGGCCTGCGCCGTCCCGGCGCACAAGAGCGCTGACCCTGCCAGCGCGATGGAAACAGCTTTCAAGCGACGCATGCCATTACTCCTTCAGCTTGGACGACGACGTTGGTGGAAGATCGGGAGCCAGGTCGCCGGTTCCGGCCCAAATTCGGCAGCCGCTTCGACGGCGATGGACGTGGTTTCCGCCCGTCCTGACAGGACGGCCAGTTCATCATCGAGGCCGGTCAGATCCAGTTCGACCACCACGCTGTCATGGCCCTGCTTCACCAGAAACTTTCGGGATTCCGGCGAAAGCTCCTCGCGGATCAGTTGAAATTCGGCATCGGTCAGTGAGAAGCCGTCAACATAATCACGGCGCGCGCCTTTGGGGTTGGGGAGCATCACCTGGGTTGCGACCTGCTCAAGGATAGAATGGGCGATGTCGCTTTTGAGAGCATCCGCCGGCGACTGCGTGGCGAACACCATCAGCGCGTTGCGCTTGCGGTAGGTCTTCAAACCGTCCTGCGCGAAGCTGCGAAATGCCTCATCACCCAGCGCCTTCCAGAACTCGTCGACAGCTATGATGGTACGCTCGCCGGTCAGTAGCTTGTCGATCCGGTGGAACAGGTACAGCATCACCGGCGCACGGATCTCGCCATTGTCGAGGAAATCCGTCATGTCGAAACCGATGAAGCGGGTATCGAGCGTCATTTCGTCAGCCGGATTATCGAACACCCATCCCATCGAGCCGCGCGATGTCCATTTCTCCAGACGGGCGCCGATGCCACCTGCATCCGACATGCCCAGCATCGAGCGCAGGGCGTCTAGCGAACGGTCATCACGTGGCAGCCGCATCACTGCAGCAATGCCCTCGTCGATCATCCGTTCTTCCTGAACCGAGATCGGGCGGCTATCGGTGCGGACGAGCTGGCGCACGAAGAGCGACAGCCAAGCCCGATCCTCCGCAGTATTTTCGAGCGCCTTGAGAGGGGCAAAGCCTGTGGGCGTGCCATTCCCCAAAGCGAGATAGGTGCCGCCCGAAGCCAGCACGAAAATCTGTGCGCCGCGATCCTTGTCGATGAAAATCTGGCGCGCGCCCGTCTTTTCGGCTTGCGCCATCAGGAAGTTGACGATGACGGTCTTGCCGCCCCCGGAAGGTCCGATAACCAGCGTATGGCCCAGGTCGCGCTTGTGGAAGCTGAAGAAATACGGGCTTCGGGCACTCGTCTTCATCAGCGCGATGGCGTCGCCCCAATGATTGCCGATGGCAAGGCCGGCAGGGTATGTGTGGAAGGGCGAGAACGCCGCGAAATTGAGCGACGTGATAGGTGCTGGCCTCGCCCGCCATTGGAAATTGCCGACGAGTTGGCTCCAATAGGCCGCTTCGAGCGCGGCCCCCTCGCGGGCGGCAACCATGCCGGTGTCGGCCAGCGCCGCGCGCGCAATCGACATATTGTCGCGCAGCCCCTTCAGGCTGTCGGAATAGACCGCCAGCGTGAAATGGTGGTCCCCCAGGACGAAGCGATTGGACATCAGATCGTCGGCCGCATCTTCGAGATCAAGCATCTGGCTGACGGCGCGATCGTCGGCATTCTCCATCTGCTTTTGCCGCAGGCGGAACCGCTCCGACGCCGCAGCGCGGCCGAGGAAGGTGAAGGACTGGGTGAGCACGAAGCCGAAATCGACCGCGAGCAGGGACTCGAACTGGCGCGGCGTCGTGAACGCCGGATATTCCCGAATGCCGAATATGCCTCCAAACGCGCTGCGATCGGCATCGCGAACTTCGATTGTCTCACCGCCGAAGATCACCCGTTGGCGATACAGCGCGCTGCCGAGGTGGCCGCGAATGATAGGGACGCGGCGATGCCTCCCGGTCATCACCATTTCCGCGACTTCCATAGTCTCGGAAAATTTCAGACCATTGTACCCGTAGATCGCCAATCGGCGCGGCGCGCAGCGGTCCATCAGCTTTTCAAAATCGCGAGCCTTGTCCTCCAGGGCTTCGAGGAGATCGGCATCGATGGCGTCGGCCTCCGCTCCAGCTCGGGCCTTGCTCTTGAAGAGCTGGACCAGCTTGTCGGCGCCATGGATCGCGGGACGCAGCACCAGCGTCACGAAGAAGCGGTTGATGAACATCCGCTCCTTGTTCATCCGCGCGAAGTAGGCGGCATCGAGATCGCGTGCGAACCGCGACCGGAAATTGCCCCCAGGATATTGCTCGACGCGCGTACGCACGAGATGCGTCCAGATCGACAGGCGATCGTCGTGCAGGTTGCGCAGCATACCGTTGAGCTTGGCGTGCCAGTCATTGAGATCACGCACGTCGGACGTCTCGAATGCACGGCCCTGCAACTCGAAGGACAGCATGATGGCGCCGGAATCCAGCGCCACCACTTCGTCGGTGACATGGCGTGCGTAAGGCAGGAACTTGGTCGGCAGCACCTCCTTGAGAGCCACCTTCATCGGCACCTGGTCGGACAGACGGTTCGGCTTAGCCATTGCGACCGAACCCCTTGCGCTTGATCCCCTTGAGAGGCAGCGGGGTGTAGCTGGAGCCGCCCCAGAATGCCCGGTTGCGGTTGGCCGCCTTGGTGCGTCCCCACAGGAAGATGAGGCGGAAGGCGTTCACGTCATGGCGGACGATCAGCCGCGAAATGCCGAACATCACCGCCGCGATGACGGCTGCATATACGGGATTGTTGAACCCGATCAGCACAATCACCGAGGACAGCAGGATGACCACTGCCGCTTCGATCGGAATACCGGCGAACAGCGCAGGGCGCGTCACGGCCAGAAATAGCGGATTGCGCGCCATGATTTCCCGATCCTCGTCCATGTTCGAACCTTCGGCATTATGCGGTGATGGCGGGGCGGCCCTCGCCCCGCCTTGCAAAGATCAGCCGGCGTTGAGCTGGTCGACGATCCACGGCGCGGAAAAGATCAGGGCGATACCGATGATGACGGTGACGAGAGCGCCGGTGTTGACGCGGCCCGTCAGCCAGCCAAAGCCTGCGGCGATGATCGCGAGAATGGCGACGGTACGCAGCAGGCCGTTGCTGAGAAGATTCAACACGGATTGGCCGAAACTTTCGAGATTGGTTTGCGCCAGCGCGGGTTCGGCGGAGAGCAGCGAGGCTAGCGCCACCAGACCGAACATCGACAGGACGCGCCCCAGCTTGCGACGGCGCGGCGATAGTGCGTCGATGCGGGCGGTGACGCGGGATCGAAGGGTAAGCGTCGGCACGCCGAGCGACACAAGGTTCATCGGTTGTCTCCTTCTGCGGCGAGCGTGGCTCGCTCAAATTCCGCCTTTGCGAACACGTCCCACGATGGCGGCGGGGGGGATGGGGCCGCGCGAGGCGTCCCCGTGTCGGACGTATTTTCTTCGACCAGGGCGGCCAGCACCGTCGCCGCGTTTGCGGTGTCAGACGTGCTGGCAATTGCGGTCGATGGGACCGCCGCAGGCTGGGCCGCGGTGGCGAAGCCAGCATTGCCGACCACTCGCCCCACATAACCATTGGCAAAGCCACGCGACTGCGATCCGGTATTGTACATGGAGAGGGCGATGCGCAGCGCGCGTTGCGGATGCAGGCCGTTTCTGACCTGACGATAATTTCCAGCGAGTACCGCGCCGGCAGCGGCGATGTTCGTGCAGGGGGCGAACACCGTCTCCCATGTCAGTCCGAGGGCCTTCATGTTCCGGGAGTTGATCTGTCCCAAGCCAAGGTCGACGGAATAGCCTTTGGCGACATAGGTGCGCGAGATCCTGATCGCCTGCGCCAATGTGGTTGGCTGGGTGATCTTGTGGGTCAATCCGTTGACGTTGATCGCCAACTCATAGCCCTGGCTTTCCGTTTTCACGATCGCCGCGATTGTCTCTGGAGCCACATCCGGCGCGCATTGCGCGGCGAGGCCCATGACGACTGCGGCGGGCAGCGTCACCGCCCGCAGCCTTCCGTATCCGGGACATAAGGCAAAAGCGCCGTCGTCATTCCATGACCGGCAAATATGGCAATATCGGCGGTTCGGGCCGAAACCGATGCGATCAACGCGGCAATTTGCGCGACGCACACCGGGAATGAACATAAGCGATTTGCCATGTTTTCACTCCAGTTGTGAAGACAGGCTATGTTAAGAAATCCGCGAACGCTACCCCCAAAGCGACATGCGTTCCTGATAATGAGAACGACTTACCCCGCTAAAATGTCGTTTCGTCCCTCATGCCTGGGTAGGGGTGCAAACTGATAACGCCTTCGTAACCATAACCTAGAATAATGTGGCGTATGGCTGAAGATGCCTTCTTATACAGGCGGATGCGCTTCTTGTCGTATAGGCCGATATGGAACATCGCAGTTCCACGCCAGCTCACACGGATATTGATATGCCACTTGCCGGAGTCGTGCTGGCAGACGTGAACGTCTGTGATCGTCCCGCCCGGAGGGCGATGCGTCGTAAGTTCCCGTTCTAGTAGTAGCTCTAATTCCATTCTCAACCTACAAGCGATTTATATGGTTTTCGCTGGTGTCCTGTATCGCATGGCGATAGCATGACGATGCGCTTCAACGGAGGTGTCTTAAATGGCCCGGCGGCATATCGCCACGATTGAGGAACAGGCCGACCGAATTGTTCGCCAGCTTGGCGGCCGATGGACGGGCGACTTTGCCATGTGCCGATGCCCGGCCCATTCCGATAGCAAGGCAAGCCTTTCTGTTCGCGTGGGCGAGCGCGCTGTGCTGTTCCACTGTTTCGCCGGATGCGCTGCCGAAGCGATCATGACGGCGCTTCGGTCCGGCAAAATCTTGGCCCCGTCCGACCATGATCCGGGGCAGCGCCAGGAGAGCAGGAGCGACCTCAACAAGGTCGCCCTGTCCGTTTGGCGGCACGCGGCCCCTTATGCCGGCACGCTGGCCGATCGCTATCTGCGCGGCCGCGCGATTGTGCCGGAGGGAATCAATGCCCGCTTCGATCCGCGTTGCCAGTGCGGCACGGGCGCGGCCAAGGCATTCGCGCCTGCGCTGATCGTTCCGATCGAGGAAGACGCCGGCGTCGTTGCGATCCACCGCACCTTCCTGACGCCTGATGGCCGCTGGAAGGCCGACATGCCCGAACCCAAGCGTATGCTGGGCAATCCTGGCACCGGCGCAGTGCGTTGGGGCGGTATCCCGTCGGATGGCGTGCTGCGTCTCGCGGAAGGCGTCGAGGATGCCGCAAGCGTTATGAACCTGCTCGAACCCGGCAACTTTGTATGGCCTGTGCTGGGTATCGAGCGCTATCAGGGCATTGCGATCCCGGAGAGCATCCACACCGTCATCCTCTATAGCCAGCACGGCGTCGAGGCGGCGCGCGCCGTGGAACGCGCCACCCCTCACCTGACCGATAACGGGCGCAGGCTACTCACCAAGCTGCCGCCACATAGCGGCGACTGGAACGACCTCCTGCGCGAGATCCGGGCAGCATGAAGCTGTTTCCCGGCGTCCCGCCCTATCAGCGCTGGATGATGGGGGCGACCTTCGTTGTCGTGACGGTCTATTCCATCGCGCAGAACAAGGCATCGCTGGTCGAAGCATCGCAGACCCAGCTATCCTCTCCTTCTCCGCGAATTATCGATGGTGATACCGTCGATTTCTCAAACGGTCGCGTGCGGATCGTCGGGATCGATGCTCCTGATGACGATCTGCCGCAGCTCAAGGTGCTGGCGAGCCAGGCCCTGCGTGAGCTGGCCGCCCGCGATGGCGGGCTGACGTGCTCAGCGTCGCTGTTCGACTATGCCCTGCGCCGCGAAGAGCAGTGCCGCACCACAGCCAAGAGCTATGGGCGATTGAATCTGTCGTGCCGCTTGCCCCGCAACAAGGCGAGTGTCGGGGCGACGATGGTCGCTCAAGGCTATGCCGTCGATTACCGCGTCTATTCGGGCGGCGCCTATGTCGACCTGATGCGCAAGGCGGCAGCGCAGCGCGCAGGTCTGTGGGCCGTCGATTACGAAGGGATGCGGCAGCTTGCCGTGCAGCGTGCCCAAGTGCCGCAAGGGTGCAGCGTGGGCACGATCAAGAAAGAGCCGGGGCCATTCGCCGGCAAAGGCGCGACGCGGCAATGATCGAACCCGGCACTCCCGTCGCCACCATGATTGGTCGCTGGGGGGGAGCCAGCTCTCTGGTGGTTGGCGCGGTCCTGCTTGGGCGCATCATCCGCGACATGCCGTATCTGCTTCCCAACCGCCTGCTCGGCCTGGTTCTCTATGAGTTGGGGCCGGGTTTGCTTCTGGCCGCTGCGATAGGCTCTGCAGTCAGCATCACCCGCGGGCGCTTTCGCGCGCGAACAAGGCTGTTCGCGTTCGTGGCGCTCGCCGGCCTTGTCGGCACGATCGGCATCACCATGGCTTTTGCCGCCTCGCTGGGTGGGGGCTGGATATGGCCGGAGTGATCAGCAGACCGGAACCAGAACGCGCGGTTCGCTATCTGGCCTTCGCCAAAGACTATGCCGATGCGGCGGGCCGCATCCTCTTGATCAATCGGCCAGACGCTGCGGAGATGGCCTATTTCGCGCTGGTTGCGCATGGTCTCGAACTTGCGCTGAAAGCGATCCTGATCGCCGATGGTTGGGACGAAGAGCGGCTTATGTTGATGGGCCATAGCCTGCACCGATGTTGCAGGGCGATCGATCGCGGGTCGCTCGATCTTGGCGTAGCTATCTCAGCAAACGACCATGCGACGATCGACGCGCTCGATTGCCCGCACGCCATGCAATGCTTCCGTTATCCTGGCTTGGCCCCGCACGACCTTCCCGCCCCGGCAGCGGCCCATGCCTGCCTTCGGCGTGTGCTGGAGGTGGCTGCCCAGCGTATATACTGATGTTGGATAGGATCGGTGCGCCCTGCGGGGCGAGACAACGGGCCTGCTATGCGGCCGTCGCCTTCGCCCCGGATCGGCGCTCGGGTCATCCGAAAAGTTCGCTGTGCGAACCGATACGGGCCAGGACGAGTGCTTCTTCGGTCTTGCGGTAGATCAGCACCAGGTCGGGCTTGATATGGCAATCCCGGTATCCCTTCCACTCGCCGGTCAGCGAATGATCGGACAGGTTGGGCGGCAGCACTTCATCCATCACCAGCATGTCGATGACCAGCTGGAAAATGGCATCGAGGCCGGCGTCGGATCGCTTCTCACGCTTGTAATCGCGTTTGAACCGGCCCGTGATCTCTACTGGTCTCATTTTGCCTCTCCCGTGGCGGGCGCCTCTGGCGTCGCTTGCGGCGCTGGGGCTGCAGGAGCCGGAGGTGGTGGAGGTGGTGGAGGTGGCGGCGGGGGGGGCGGAGCCGAGGCGTCAGGTGGCGCCGGCGTCCACGGGTCGAGCATGTCCTTTGCACCGATTTCCAACGCCATTTCTACCAGCGCTGCATAGCTTGTCTGCGTCAGGCCCGGCGTCTTAATCGAATTGTGCCACC
>Ga0308165_1001571_pt1 | contig 31322 bp, 22 predicted proteins | sample PhyWR2_FD_201032 | JGI IMG/M metagenome (GOLD analysis project Ga0308165, IMG submission 201032) | Phyllosphere microbial communities from UC Gill Tract Community Farm, Albany, California, United States - DLSLW.R2 | ecosystem: Host-associated > Plants > Phyllosphere > Unclassified | place: USA... | reverse complement strand
GCGACGACTACCAGATCACCGTGGTAGCACCTGACTTCGCCACGTTCATCCACGGACTGGTGGATGAAGAAGCGTTCGACGATGCAGCCGAAACCCTGGAGATCGACCTGATCACGGTGGACCGGGGGCACGCTGTCGCCGATCGTGCAGCGCGCGCTGGAGGCATCGGCCGCTGTGCTGCCCGACGGTGAGCGCGCGCTGCGTGCGCTGGCGCGCCGGATCACCGAGGAGAAGGGCTTCTTCGCGCTGCATGCCGATCCCGATTCGCACCGGATGTACGACCTGATGTTCTGGTTGTACTCGCAGCTGACCACGGCCACCTCGTTCACGCATTTCCTCAAGCCCCCCGCCGAGCAGGACGACTACGCAACGCCGTGCTACGAACTCATGGTGCCGTTCGACCTGGTCGTGGCGCCCTTCGGCTTCAAGACCGGTGGGTTCGCGCCCGGCTTCGTCGAAGAGTGGTGGGGTACACGGGTGGCCGAGGCGGCGATCGTGCCGGTGGAGGGCGGTTGGCGCTTCAGCGCGGCGGCCGAACAGGCGCTGCTGGATGAGTTGAAGGCAGTGCCCGGCGACGCCGCGGTGTGACTGCGGCTTTCATGCGCCGGCGCTAGCATGGGCTGTTCCCCCTCCCTGCATGGAGCCGCGCATGAACATTCCGGTATCGCCTGTGGTGTCGCTGCTTGCCCGCAGCTGGTGGGTACTGCTGTTGTACGGCCTGGTCGCGCTGGTGTTTGGTGCGGTCGCCATCCTGCAGCCGCTCGCGGCCGCCACCGCGCTGGCATGGGCGATCGGCGTGATGGCCGTGGTGGAGGGCGTGATCAGTCTGGTTGCGCTGTTCGGCGGCAACAGCGGGGTATCGCGCGGTTGGCTGGCGGTGTACGCGCTGGCATCGCTGGTGTTCGGCGTGCTGGCGGTGATCAATCCGTTGGCCACGGCCAGCGTGCTGGTGCTGCTGCTGGCGGTGTGGCTGATCGTGGCCGGCATCCACCGCATCGTGTTCGCGGTGCGCGTGCGCCGCCACATCCAGGGCGAATGGCTGCTGATTCTCAGCGGCGTGCTGGCGATCGTGCTGGGCGCGCTGCTGGTGGCCAACCCGCTGGCCGGTGTCGCCGTCACGACCTTGTGGATCGGAATCGGCAGCCTCATCTATGGCGTACTGCAGGTGGTGGTGCCGTTCCGCCTTCGCCGCCTGCGCTGACCGGTGCCGGGCCAGGCCCGCACACCCCAACAAGGAGGAGGGCGTATGCGCAGGATGTTTCTTGCCGTGATGTTGCTGGCCGGCACGGTCGGCCTGGCCGGTTGCCAGCAGATCCAGCAGGTGTTCGATCCCCCCTCCTCGGCGGCACCGTTGCCGCAGGCCCGGATCCTGATGCGCGACGTGGACGAGCACGGCAGCGCCGCTGCCACCCTGTTGAAGGACGAGAACGGACGACCGCTGGCCGTGCTGGAACCAGCGTTCATCACAACCGCCGATATCGCATCGGTCGCGCTGGACCGCAACACACAGGGCGGCGAGCCGCTGCTGAGTCTGACCATGACCGACGCCGCCGCGCCGCGCATCCAGGCCGCCACCGAGGCCCGGATTGGCCGCCGGGTGGCCTTCAGCGTTGGCGACAAGGTGCTGTCGGTGGCCACCATCCAGGGGCCGTTCGGCAAGGGCATGCAGGTGTCCGGCCTGGGCGATGCCACCCAGGCCCAGCGCATGTACACCGAAATCACCGGAAAAACGCCCTGAGCACATCGCTGCCCGCCGTTGGGACGGTCGGGCAGGCGGCCGGGCAGAGCCCGGCGCTACGGTAGGGCGAGCAGAGTCGGAGCCCGTCAGTACGCGTCAGCGGAAGTTGGCTTCGATCTGCTCCAGCGACTTGCCCTTGGTTTCCGGCAGCCAGAACGCGGCGATCAGGAAGTACAGCAGCGTGCACGCTGCCCAGAAGAAGAACATGCTGGCGTAGCCGTGGTGGCCCACGGTGGGCAGGAAGATCGCAGCGATCACGGTGGACACGAACTGGTTGATCAGCAGGGCGATGCTCATGCCGTTGGAGCGGATGCGGGTGGGCATCAGTTCGGACAGCGCCAGCCACACGCACACGCCTGGACCCACCGCGAAGAACGCCACGAACAGCAGGATGCAGCCGGCCACCAGCCAGCCGTGGGTGGGCGAGGGCACCGGGCCGATCATCGCGCGCTCGATCACCAGCGGCGCCTGCGCGGCGTGGGCGGGATCGGGGAAGGGGTTGAGGTGCAGCCGGCGGAAGAACGCGCCGATCACGCTGTCGGCCGATACCGCGTCTTCGCGGCGGATCTGCAGCGTGGCGTCGATGGGGTTGTCGCTGCGCAGCGAACGCACGTTGCTGAAACCGCCGTACGCATACGACACGGTGAGCTGCTGCGGGGCGTCGCCGGCGTTGCGATCCAGGCGCTGCCACTGGGCCGCATCCAGCGGCAGGGACAAGGTGCTGCCGGCCACCTGCTGCTGCAGCTGCGCCTGCACGTCCAGCCGCCCGTGCTCGCTTTTGACGAACAGCAGCGCGGCGGCCAGCAGGGCCACGGTGATGCCGCCGGTGCCCAGCATCAGCAGGAACTTGCGGCCCTTGCGGTCCACCAGCACCAGCGCCACCACGGTCATCACCGCGTTGAGCAGCTTGATGGCCACGTCGGCGCCATTGGCCACCGACCCGGGCAGGCCAGCCTGGTTGAGGATGTTGACCGCATAGGCCAGCACCGAGTTGATGCCGGTGGCCTGGGTGAAGGCCAGCACCAGGCAGGCCAGCACGAACGGCCATACATAGCGACGGCTGAGCAGCGGGTCGCGCTTCCCGCTGGCGCCGGTCTGCACGGTATCCGGTGCCTGGATGCGCTGCAGGGTGGGTTCCACATCGCGGGGCGCCACGGTGCGTTGCAGGGCAGCCCGCGCCTTATCGATACGGCCACGGCGCACCAGCCAGCGCGGCGATTCGCTGATGAGCAGCACGCCGCCGGTGAATACCAGCCCCGGCAGCAGGCAGGTCCAGAAGATGGTGCGCCATGCGTGGTCCTTGACGTCGAACAGCAGGCGCTGCTGTTCGGCAACCGGCAGCTGGCGCACCGCTTCGGAGGCCGCGTCCACCGCATGCGCGTGGTACAGGCCGATCAAGGCGGCCAGCACCAGCCCGATGGTCAGCAGCAGCTGGAACATCGCCGCGCCTCGGCCGCGCCGTTCGGGGCTGAGCACTTCGGCCAGGTACAGCGGCACCACCACGCCGATCAGGCCGCCGCTGATGCCCTGCAGCAACCGCCCCATCAGCAGCGCGGCGTAGCCGTCGGACAGCGCCATGATCGGAATGCTGGCGGTGAACAGCACGCCGGCCAGGAACATCGCGCCCCGTCGGCCGATCAGGTCGGCGACCATGCCGGCGAACAGCGACGACAGCACGCTGCCGAGCAGCACCGCGGCTACCACGAAGCCCAGCTGCTGGCTGGTGAGGTGCCAGCTGGCGGTGGCGGTGGCCTCCAGGTAGGGCAGGGCGCCGGCGATGATGCCGATATCGATGCCGTAGAGCAGGCCGCCCATGCCACCCATGAACAGCAGGTAGCGGATCGGCCAGCGTGGGGCGTCGGGGGCGGGAACGGCAGTGGCGGCGGCGGTGGTCATCTACGCGTTCCTGGAAAGACGGGAAGAAGGGGCGGTGCCAGCAGCCGGGCCTGGCGAATTGTTGGTGCTGGCCGGGCAGCGCCCGGCATTACAGGGGGATCGAGTGGCCGGTGACGAAGACCTGCTGCAACTGCAGGGCGGCATCCAGCACCACCAGGTCCGCGCGCGCGGCCGGGGCGAGGCTGCCGCGATCGTCCAGGCCCAGGTACTGGGCCGCGAAGGTGGAGACGCGCTGCGATGCATCGGCCAGCTCCAGCCCCACCTGCACCAGGTTGCGCAGCGCCTGGTCCATGGTCAGCGCGCTGCCGGCCAGCGAACCGGTGGCCAGGCGCACGCAGCCGCCGCACTTGTGCACGCGCTGCTCGCCGAGCGCGTACTCGCCGTCGGGCATGCCGGTGGCGGCGGTGGCGTCGGTCACCGCATACAGGCGCGGAATCGCGCGTGCGGCCAGCCGGATCACGCCCGGGTGCAGGTGCTGCAGGTCCGGGATGAACTCGGCGTATTGCGCATGCGCCAGGGCGGCCGCGGCAATGCCGGGGCGGTAGTGGTCCACGCCGGTCATGCCGTTGAACAGGTGGGTGAAGCCGGAGGCACCGGCCTGCAAGGCCGCCACGCCGTCTTCGTAGGTGCCGGCACTGTGGCCCAGCTGCACGCGGATGCCGAGCGCGGTCAGCGCGGGAATCAACGCGGTGTGCGCGCCGATCTCCGGGGCCAGTGTCATCACCCGGATCGGCGCCAGCTGGTGCAGCTGCTGCACCAGCGCCAGCGTGGCCTCGAGCGTGCGGTTGGGCTGCGCGCCCAGCCGCTGCGGGCTGATGAACGGGCCTTCCAGGTGCACGCCGGCGATGCAGGCGGCCGCGGCGTCGGGCGTGGCCATGGTGGCCGCAACGCCCTGCAGCGCATGGGCGATCTCGTCCAGGCCGGCGGTCATGGTGGTGGCCAGCAGCGTGGTGGTGCCAAACCGCGCGTGGGTGCGGGCGATGGTGCGGGCCACGTCGCCGCCCTGCATCAGGTCCACGCCGGCCGCGCCATGCACATGCAGGTCGATGAAGCCGGGGAGGATCACCGGCAGCTGCGGATCATCGGCGCCGCTGTGGTCGTCCACCTGCAATTGCCGGATATGGCTGTCGAAGTGCACGTGGCCGCGGCGCCACCCCAGCGGGGTGAGGATGCGGCCGTAAAGGGAGCGGGTCTGGGTCACGCGGGGGCCTGCGCGATGATCACTTCGATGCCCAGCCGCTGCAGCCCTTCCAGGTACTCGGCGTCGATGCTGGCGTCGGTGATCACGGTGTGGACCTGGTCCAGCCGCGCGATGCGGTGCAGGCTGACCCGGCCGAACTTGGAGGCATCGGTCAGCACCACGATGCGGCGTGCGCGCTCGACCATGCGGTGGTTGAGGCTGGCTTCGGCCTCGTGGTGGGTGGTGAGGCCGAACTGCAGGTCCAGGCCGTCCACGCCCAGAAACAGGGTGTCGAAGCTGTAGGTGTTGAGGCTGGCTTCGGCCTGGCTGCCCTGCAGCGACAGCGACTGCTTGCGCAGCAGGCCGCCGGTGAGCAGCAGTTCCACGCCCGGTGCGTTGGCCAGTTCCCAGGCGATGTTCAGCCCGTTGGTCATCACCGTCACATCGCGGTGCCCGCGCAGGTGCCGGGCCAGGGTCATCGTGGTGGAGCCGGAGTCGATGATGATGTTGTCGCCGGCCTTGACCAGCCCGGCCGCGTGCGTGCCGATGCTGTCCTTCACCGGCAGGTTCAGGGCGTCCTTCTCGTGGATGTCCTGTTCCTGCGGCGGGGTGCGCACCAGGGTGGCGCCGCCATGGGTACGCGTGGCCAGGCCCTGCGATTCGATGTGGGTCAGGTCGGCGCGGATGGTCACCGCCGACACACCGAAACGCGCGACCAGCTCGCTGACCTGCACGTTGCCGTGCTCGACCAGCAACTGCAGGATCTGTTGGCGACGCTGGCGGGTATTGCGCATGGTGGGCGATTCCGTTCGGAAGGAAAGCCAAAGCTTACCGTTCCGAAAGCTCCGTGGCCCGGGAAGTTTCGTTATCGGCCGCAGCGCGGTTGCGATTGCAGGCGCGGGCGTACTCGCCCAGCCGTTCGGCCACCTTGTGCTGGATCAGCGCCAGCGGCTCGGCCGTCAGGTCGCCGGCTTCGATGGCCAACTGCTGGTTGGGCAGGAACTGGCTGAGCAGGATCTGCGGCGGCGCGTGCTGGCGCAGGTTGGCCACCAGCGTCTGCAGCGCGGCCACCACCGCCGGCTCGCCCCAGTAATAGCGGCTGCGGTCGCTTAGCGAGTAGGCGCGCAGCAACCGCAGTTCGCGTTCGTCGCCTTGGTAGTAGCTGCGCCAGCTGCCTGGCTTGTCGCGCATACACTGGTCGAGCACGGCGATCAGGTTGGAGCACTGCGCCGCCGGCAGCAGCTCGGCTTCGATCATGGCCAGGGCGAACACGGCTTCGCGGAACGCATAGGTGGCGGCCGGGCCCACCTTGAGGATGGCGAAGTGGTCGCGCACCAGCGCATGCAGGCCGGCTTCGGTCTGGTAGTCGGTGGAGTGCGCTTCAAACACGATGCGCGGCTGCGCGTCGACAAACGCCGACAACGCGCGGGCTGCGGACGGGTCGTAGTAGTGCACGCTGCTGTGGTCGAAATCGACGCCCGGCTGCACCACCATCGCAATCACGCGCTCCCATGCCGGCAGCAGGTCCGGGGCGGAAAACGCCTCGCGGTGGATGGCCAGGGTGGTGGCGGCCGCCGCCGGCGTGGTGACCTGCAGGCCACCGGCCAGCGAGGCTTCGCCGCCGGGGATCGGGACTTCGGTGCCGATCACGTATACCGGCGGCGGCAGACCGTGCGCAGCGGCGGTGCGCTCGGCGATGCGGGCCAGTTCGGCCGAGCGCGCCGCCACCACTGCATCGGGCAGCGGGGTGGGGTCATCGGCGCAGGACATGCTGCAGTCCAGGTGGATCTTGTGGAAGCCGGCGGCCACGTATGCCTCGATCAGCGTGCGCGCGTTGGCCATCGCCACCTCGGCCGGTCCCTTCTGCCAGGCATTCGGCCCGAGGTGGTCGCCGCCGAGCACCAGCCGCTCGGCCGGGAAGCCTGCATCGCGGGCCAGGTGCAGCACGTAGTCGCGGTACTGCGGCGGAGTCATGCCGGTGTAGCCACCGAACTGGTCTACCTGGTTGGAGGTGGCCTCGATCAGCAGCAGGGTGTCGTAGCGCTGGGCGACCTGCATGGCCGCCAGCAGCACCTGTTCATTGCTGCAGCACACGCTGTACAGGCCCACGGGATGGCCCTGGCGATGGGCGGCGATCAGCGATTGGATGGCAGACATGGCAACTCCGGAAACAAGCGGTGCAATGAAGGGGTATCAGCAGGCAGGGTGGTGCTGGCGGGCCAGCAGCGCCGCGCCGCGCGCACCGCCGGCATCGCCGAAGGTGGGTGGCAGGATCGGCGGCACGCGCACCCCCTTTAACAGGTAGGGAACGATCGCGGCGGGCAGGTCGTGGTACAGCTGCTCCAGCTTGGACAGGCCGCCGCCCAGCACGATCACGTGCGGGTCGATGGCCAGGATCAGGTTGGCGAAGCTGTAGCCGAGCAGGTCGCGGTGGATGCCCAGCGCCTGCATGGCGATGGCATCGCCGGCGTGGGCCAGCGCCACCACCGCGGTGGCGTCCACGGCGTCACCGCCGCGGCCTTCGTGGATCAGGGCCAAGCCATTGCCGGACACGTAGCGCTCCAGGCAACCGCGCAGGCCGCACGCGCAGGGCAGCACCGGCAGCGCGTGGCGCTGCAGCAGGGTGGCCGGAATGCTCCAGTGCCCCCACTCACCGGCGATGCCGTTGGCCCCGGTGAGCAGCTGGCCGCCCACGCAGAAACCGCCACCGGCACCGGTGCCCAGGATTGCACCGAACATGCTTCGGTACCCCTCGCCCGCGCCGCCATGCGCCTCGCTCAGGGCGAAGCACTGCAGGTCGTTGCCGAACTGCAACGGCCGTTGCAGCCGGGCCTGAAGGTCCTCTCCCACCAGGTGGCCGGTGAGACTGGGCACGTTCGCACTCAGCTGCCGCCCGGTTCTGCGGTCGCGCACGCCCGGCAGGCCGATACCGATGGCGCGGCACGCGCCGCCCAGCGCGCGGTCGGCGCTGTGCACCAGCCCGGTGATCGCCTGCAGGAAGGTGTCGTAGTCCTGCGTGGGCGTGGTCACCCGCTCACGGTGCAGTTCGCGCAGGGTGGCGTCGTAGGCCACCAGCTCGATCTTGGTGCCACCAACGTCGATGCCGTACCAGCACTGCATGGGCATGCCCTGCTCAGCCATGGGAATGGATGGTCACGCCCTGTACGACCCGGTTCACGGTGCCGTCGGGGAAGGGGTTGTCCGGGGTCATGCCCAGCGCCGCCGAACGCTGCAGCGCATAGCCCTGCGGCATCAGCAGCCACAGCGGGGCCAGCCAGCTGTCGTCCAGCGCGGGTGCGTCGAGCACGAAGTCGCCGTCGGCGCGGTCATCGCCATCGGGACCCACCGAGATCACCCGTGCGGCGATGCCATCGCCACGCAGTTCGTCCAGCAGGTCCTGTTCGTAGCGGCGCGACAGCGGTTGCGCGCTGCGCAGCATCACCACCAGGGTGTCGCCATTGAGCGTGGACTTGGGGCCGTGGCGGAAGCCGAGCGGGGTGTTGGCCAGCGCCAGCACCTGGCCGGCGGTGAGTTCGAGCACCTTCAGCGCCGCTTCGCGGGCCAGTGCTTCCAGCGGGCCGCTGCCCAGGTAGATCACACGCGAATACGCGGCCTGGGCCAGCGTGCCCACGGCACCGTCCCACGCCTGCAGGGCACGCTCGCCGTGGCTGGCAAGGCTGCGCAGGCGCTGCACGCGCTGCGGCCACGGCGCGCTGTCGAACACGCTCAGCGCGGCCAGCAGCATGCTGGTCAGGCTGCTGGTCATGGCAAAGGCGCGGTCGCAGCTGGGCGGCGGCATCAGCAACGACAGCGTGTCGCTGCGGCCATGGCCACGCCGGGCCAGTTCGCCATCGGCATTGCAGGTGATGTCCAGGAAGCGCGCGTCGTCGACCCGGTCGCGCACCAGTTCCACCGCCGCCACGCTTTCCGGGCTGGAGCCACTGCGCCCGAACGACACCAGCAGGGTCGGGCGCTCGCGGCGCAGGTAGAGCGCCGGATGGGTGAGCAGGCTGGTGGTGTGGAGCGCGCGGACCTCGGCGGGCCACTGCGCATTGATGTGGTCGGCCACCATTTCGGCGATGAAGCCCGAGCTGCCGGCACCGGTGAAGATCACCAACTGGCCGCTCTGGCGCAGTGCATCCCCAAGGAAGCGGTCGATGCGCGCCTGCGCGTCATCGAGGAGGTCGGCCAGGGCAGTCCACATGCGCGGCTGCTGGGCGATTTCTTCGGCGGTATAGGCGCCGCCAAGGCGCTGCCACGCGGGCAAGTCGGTAAGCACAGAAGCGTCCATTCGCAATTCCTGTTGGGCGACCGCACCTTCTGCGTTTTCTTTCGAAATGTCAAATATCGAAAGATAAAGAAAAGCTAGGGCGGTCACAGTTTTTACGAATCGATTCGGGCGAACGCGCGGCCTTCACTCCGGGATGCCGCATCGCAGCAAGGTTTCAGGCGGCAACAATCGCGTATTCAGCCGCCATATAGAAAGCAGCTCCCGCCATATCTTTCGTTTTGAAGAAAATATCCTTCCTTTTTCTTTGCAATTTGTTGACATCTTTCGAGACCCTGCCCTAGAGTCGGCCGCACTGGTTTCAGATTCCCGCTGACTGCGGGCTTGGGGGCAAGGTGGAATCCCGGTTTCGACGTACTGGCCTGATGGTGGCCCTGCTCTCCGCGCTGGCGGCGGCACCGGCCGTGGCCGAGCCGCTGGGCAACCTGGCCCGCATCAGCGCCGCCCCCAGCAAGGACGGCAGCCCCGGTTGGGACATCCGTACCGACAACGGCATGCTGCTGCGCGTGGACCTGCTGGGCGAGGACATGCTGCGCGTGCAGGCCGGACGCAACGGCACCCTCAGCGGCGCCGGCGACAAGGCCGCCCCGATCGTGGTGCCGCAGCCGGCCGCGAAGGTGGCCGCGCAGCTGGAAGAAGACGCCACCGAGGTCCGCATCCGCACCGCGGCGCTTGTGCTGCACATCCAGCGCCAACCGCTTCGCCTGGCGCTGGACCGCCGCGACGCAGGCGGCGCCGTGCCGCTGTGGCGCGAGCTGCAGCCGCTGGACCTGGGCAAGGAACAGAGCGTGCAGGTGCTGTCCAGCGCCGCCGACGAACACTTCTTCGGTGGCGGCCAGCAGAACGGCCGCTTCGCCTTCAAGGGCCGCGAACTGGAGGTGTCCTATTCCGGTGGCTGGGAAGAGGGCGACCGCCCCAACCCCGCGCCCATGCTGCTGAGCGCACGCGGCTGGGGCATGCTGCGCAACACCTGGAGCGATGGCACCTACGATCTGCGCCAGGCCGACCAGGCCACGCTGCTGCACCGCGAAGGCCGTTTCGATGCGTACTACTTCGTCGGCTAAAGCCTGCACACCCTGCTGGACCGCTACACCACCTTGACCGGCCGTGCCGCGCTGCTGCCGCGCTGGGCGTTCTCCTACGGCGACGCCGACTGCTACAACGACGGCGACAACATCAAGAAACCCGGCAGCGTGCCCGATGGCTGGAGCGACGGTCCCACCGGCACCACCCCGGACGTGGTGGACAGCGTGGCCAAACAGTACCGCGACCACGACATGCCCGGCGGCTGGATCCTGCCCAACGATGGCTATGGCTGCGGCTACAAGAAACTGCCGGAAACGGTGAAGGGCCTGGCCCGGTACGGCTTCAGGACCGGCCTGTGGACCGAGAACGGCGTGGACAAGATCGCCTGGGAAGTGGGCACCGCCGGCAGCCGCGTGCAGAAGCTGGACGTGGCCTGGACCGGCAAGGGCTACCAGTTCGCGATGGACGCCAACCAGTCCGCGTTCAACGGCATCCTGCACAACTCCGACTCGCGCCCGTTCCTGTGGACGGTGATGGGCTGGGGCGGCATCCAGCGCTACGCGGTGGCCTGGACCGGCGACCAGAGCAGCAGCTGGGATTACATCCGCTGGCACATTCCCACCCTGGTCGGCTCGGGGCTGTCGGGCATGGCCTATGCCAGCGGCGATGTGGATGCGATCTTCGGCGGCAGCGCCGAAACCTTCACCCGCGACCTGCAGTGGAAGAGCTTCACCCCGGTGCTGATGGGCATGTCCGGCTGGTCGGGCAACGCCCGCAAACACCCGTGGTGGTTCGATGAGCCCTACCGCAGCGTCAACCGCGATTACCTGAAGTTGAAGATGCGCATGACCCCGTACATGTACGGGCTGGCGCATGAGGCGGCCACCACCGGCGCACCGCTGCTGCGCGCGTTGATGTGGGATTACCCGCAGGACCCGCAGGCCTACACCGAAGCCTACAAGTACCAGTTCCTGCTCGGCCGCGAACTGTTGATCGCGCCGGTGTACCGCAGCCAGGCGGCCAGCCGTGGCTGGCGCCGCGACATCCACCTGCCGCAGGGCCGCTGGATCGACTACTGGGATGGCCGCCAGTTGCAGGCCGGTGCCGCCGGTCGCACCCTGGACCGTGCCGTGGACCTGGCCACGATCCCGGTGTTCGTGCGGGCCGGCGCGATCATTCCGATGTACCCGGACATGCTCTACGACGGGCAGAAGCCGCTGGATGAAGTCACCTTCGACCTGTACCCACAGGGCGATGCGCAGTACACCCTGTACGAAGACTACGGCAACACCCACCGTTACGAGAAGGGCGAATCGAGCACCCAGCAGGTGACCGTCACAGCTCCCACGCAGGGCACGGGGCCGGTCCAGGTCACCATCGGGGCGGTGCAGGGCCAGTACGCCGGCCAGCTGCCGCAACGCCGCTACGCATTGCGCGTGCTCAGCCGCCAGCGCCCCACCGCGGTCACCCTGGGCGAGCGTGCGCTGCCGATGCTGGCCGACAAGGCGGCGTGGCAGGCGGCCAGCGAAGGCTGGTACTTCGATGCCGCCGAGCGTCGCGGCACGCTGCATGTACGCACCGCGCCCACCGACATCCGCCAGCCGGTGGCGCTGCAGCTGGCCCTGCCGGTGGCCGCCGCCGTTGCTGACGACGCGTACCCGGCCGCGCCGGAACTGGGCCGCGCACTGCCGTCGGACAGCCTGCTGGTGGTCAACCGCCCGGCCGAAGAGCAGGGCTACGAACTGGAAAAGGCGTTCGATGACGACCCGGCCACCTGGTTCCGCACGGTGCGCAACCAGGCGGTGAAGACCGGCGCGCACGAATGGGTGCTCGGCTTCGGCGAACGCAAGCTGATCGACGGCATCGCGCTGGCGCCACGCAACGATCAGCACTGGAAGAACGGCCAGATCCGCGACTACGAGATCTACCTGGCCGACAGCAACGGCGAGTGGGGCGAACCGGTCAAACGGGGCCGCCTCACCCTGCAGCAGGGCGTGCAGCAGATCGACTTCCCCGCCCAGGCCGGCCGCCTGCTGCGCTTCCGTGTGCTGAGCACGCAGAACCCCGACGGCGACGGTGCCGGTGGCAGTGATCCGATGGTGACTGCCGCGCAGGGCAGCGTGGCCCGTACGGTGGATGCGCTGCAGCCGCGCGACGTTGGCCCCATCGTGCTGTCCAGCTTCCATGTGCTGGAACACCCGCAGCCCACCACGCCCGCACAGCAGCTGTATCTGTCTGCGCTGCCACTGCCGGCCGCGCTGCAGGCCAGCGTGGCCAGCGACCACGCCTTTGGCGGCCAGGCGGCATTGCGCATGAACGGCCTGCTGTTCCGCCGCGGCCTGGGGGTGAATGCCCACAGCCGCATCGACCTGAAGCTCACCGGCAGCTGGCGCCTGCTGCGCGCCGACCTGGGCATCGATGACCAGTGCCGCGCCGCCGGTGGCATGCAGTTCCAGGTGTGGGGCGACAACCGGCTGCTGTATGACAGCGGCCTGGTCAAGGCGCCCGGCGTGGTCAAACCGGAACTGGACGTACGCGGCCTGCACACCTTGAGCCTGCGCACGCTGGGCGCGCAGGGCGACCACCCCGCGCAGGTCTGCGGCAACTGGGCCAACGCCGCGCTGATCGGACAGGAGGGCGATACCGCCAGCATCGTGTCGCCGTAACCGAAGAAACACCCTTTCAGAAAAACAGCTCTCTCCGTTTCCCGTCTGCGGCCGTGTGGCCGCGGCACGGGGGACGTTTGCCCGAAAACACCCATCCACCGCCAGCCGCACGCTGCGGATCGAACAAGGAGACAAAGATGTTGACCGAACGCCATCGCCATCGCTGCATCCCCGCTACCCCCTTGTCCATCGCACTGGGCCTGGCCCTTGCCGTGGCCGGCAACGCCGGTGCGCAGGAGGCCGCGCCCGCTGCCAAGGCCACCGAGCTGCAGCGCATTGAAGTGACCGGCTCCAACATCCGCCGCAGCGACGTGGAAACCGCCTCGCCGGTGCAGGTGATCAGCAAGCAGGACATCGAGAACATGGGCGCGCGCACGCTGCTGCAGGTGCTCGACAACCTGCCGGCGGCACGCCCCGCCCAGCAGGATGCGCGCTCGCTGTTCACCGGTTCCGACGGCGCCTCGCAGGCCAACCTGCGCGGCCTCGGCGCGCAGGGCACGCTGGTGCTGCTGAACGGCCGTCGCCTGTCGTACTACGGCGCGCCCGCCGGCTTCCAGACCCAGTTCGTCAACATCGATGCGATTCCTGCCGCAGCAATCGAACGCATGGAAGTGCTCACCGACGGCGCCTCGGCGGTGTACGGCACCGACGCGGTGGCCGGCGTGATCAACGTGATCACCAAGCGCTCCTACCAGGGCGCGGAGATCAACCTCACCACCGACAAATCGTCACGCATCAGTTCCTACGGCGAACACCAGGGCAGCATCACCGCCGGCTTCGGCGACCTGGATGAAGACCGCTACAACGTGTACGCCTCGGTCAACCTGTACCGGCGCGATGCGATTCCGCTGAGCGACTTCTACGACAAGCGCCCGTCCCAGTACTACGTCAACAACCCCAACTACCTGCCCAACCTGCGCCTGGGCACCGGCAGCAAGCCGGGCGAGTTCAACCCGGGCAGCTACTTCGCCTTCGACCCGGTCACCGGTCGCCGCGTGCAGGAAGCCGCGCCGGGCTGCAACAACGTGCTCACCAGTGAAGCGGCCGGCCCGCGCTGTATCTGGGAGACGTGGATGAACAACGAGATCGACGCCGGTGCCAAGTCCGAGCGCAACACCGCCTACGTCAACGCCCACTTCCTGATCGGCGACAGCACCGAAGCCTTCGCCGAAGCGACCTACACCGATATCGACCTGACCGCCAATGGCGGCACCCCGCGTGCCTACGGCACCACCACCGGCAATCCCACCAGCTGGTTCTCGCGCAACACCGGTACCACGGTCAACCAGTTCCTGTATCCGTACCTGGGCCCGAACAACGAATACAACCACGCCTCGCCCGAACTGAAAGCCCTGATGGGCGGCGTGGTGGGCCTGAACTACCTGCTGCAGGACGTAGGCGCCAACCACTTCGGCCAGCGCAACACCGACCAGAGCTACCGCGTGGTGGCCGGCCTGCGGGGCGACGTGGGCGACTGGAACTGGGAAACCGCCTTCGCCACCGCCGGCAGCCACTCGGTGACCTACCAGACCACCAACGTCAACCTGGCCGGCTTCGAGAAGGCATTTGGCCCCTACAGCGTCGACCCGGGCACCGGGCGGGTGATCATCTCCGACCACCCGGCGTATAAATTCGGCGAATACAGCGAAGCCAACGCGGCGCTGATCCGCGAAGCATTCCCCACCTTCGACATCCAGTCCTGGACCCGCCTGCACACCCTGGACGGCAAGATTGAAGGCCCGTTGTTCCAGATGCCGGCCGGCGAAGTGCGCGCGGCCTTCGGCTTCAATGCCAGCCGCGAAACCTTCTACACCCCCGGCAACCCGGACGCGGCCAATGGCCTGATCACCCAGCAGGGCGGCTCCTGGTTCGACGGCAAGCGCAACACCTACGCGCTGTTCGCCGAAACCGTGGCCCCGCTCACCGAAAAGCTGGAACTGGACGCGGCGCTGCGCGTGGACAAGTACCCCGACTTCAGCGCCAACCTGGCCCCGAAGGTGGGCCTGAAGTACCAGATGTTCGACCAGCTGATGCTGCGCGGCACCTATTCCACCGGCTTCCGTGCACCCAGCCTGGCCGAATCCGGCAACGGCGGTGTGTTCGCCCAGCTTGGCGGCTACCGCGACGAAGTGCGCTGCAACGAGACCAACGCCATTGCCAACCTGCTGCTGCAATCCCGGCGCGGCGGTGACGTGGACCTGGGCAAGACCCTGCTCAACAGCGACTGCAGCCGTACCGTAGCGCGCATGACCCAGCCCAACCCGGAACTGAAGCCGGAGAAGGCCAAGATCACCACGTTGGGCTTCGTCTACGAACCCACCGCGTGGCTGTCGGTGTCGGCCGATTACTGGTTCATCTACCGCACCAACGAAATCGTCGCACCCGATTACACCCGCGACGAAGACATCATCTCCTCCACCCGCTCGCCGATCACCGAAGCCGACCGCGCCAACCAGGCGGCGCTGGCGGCCATGTGCGCCGACCCGGCCAGCGGCGTCAGCTGCCCCGGCACGCTGCCCGGTTACAGCACCGGCAACGTGGCCAGCGTGGTGGGGCAGTACAAGAACCGCGGCAAGACCCTGATCGACGGCTTCGACATCGACGCGCGCAGCCGCTTCTCGCTGGGCGAGTGGGGCAACCTGAACATCGGTGTAGCCGCGACCATCGCCAACCGCAACCGCTCCTACCTGGACGACGAAAGCGGCTGGTACTACGGTGACCTGGTGGGGTACTACAACAACCCGCGCCTGCGGGCCACGTTGAACGCCGACTGGAGCTACAAGCAGGTCACCACCAGCATGTTCATCAACTACGTGGGCGGCACCAAGTGGGCGCTCCAGCAGATCGATGAAGAAGACAACAACCCGCAGACCTGCACCGCCGGCTACCTGCCGGTGGAGCAGAGCAAGTGCGACGGCGCCCCGTCGTGGTGGACCGCCAACCTGAGCGTAGCCTGGCGCCCGGACGACCACTGGAACGTGGGCTTCACCATCAAGAACCTGTTCGACCGCCTGCCGTTCTACGATCCGAACAGCTTCCTGGGCGATTCCAGCGATTACGCGACCATCTTCGGTCGTGGTTACAGTCTGACCGTCGGCTACACGTTCTGACGGTTCCACCGCGCCGGCCCCCGCCGGCGCGGTCTCAAGAGGAGGAGTGTTCCATGCAACGTAGGGAATTCATCGCGGCCAGCGCCGCCGTCGCCGCCAGCAGCCTGCTGCCGCAGGTACCGGCCTGGGCGCGCGGGCGCAAGGTGCGGCTGGGCCTGATCGGCACGGGTATGCGCGGCCAGGTGCTGCTGAAGGAACTGGTGCGCCGCGACGACGTGGAGGTCGTGGCGCTGTGCGACATCGAACCGATCATGCTCGGCCGCGCCGTGGAGATGGTGGCCAAGGCCGGCAAGCCGGCGCCGAAAACCTACGGCCAGGACCGCGACGTGAACGCCTGGAAACGCCTGCTGGAACAGCGCGGGCTGGACGGCGTGGTCATCGCCACCCCGTGGGAGTACCACGCCCCGATGGCCATTGCGGCCATGCAGGCCAGGATCGCGGTTGGCTGTGAAGTGGTGGCCGGCATCACCCTGCAGGACCACTGGGACGTGCTCAAGACCCAGCTGTCCACCGGCACCCCGTACATGCTGCTGGAAAACGTCTGCTACCGGCGCGATGTGATGGCCGCGCTGCAGATGGTGCGCCAGGGCCTGTTCGGCGAGCTGGTGCACCTGCAGGCCGGCTACCAGCACGACCTGCGCGGGGTGAAGTTCAACTCCGGCGACCCCAGCCAGCCCTATGACAGTGGCGTGGAGTTCGGCGCCAAGGGCTGGTCCGAGGCGCGCTGGCGCACCGAGCACTCGGTCAAGCGCAACGGCGAGCTGTACCCCAGCCACGGCATCGGCCCGTGCGCGATGTACACCGGCATCAACCGCGGCAACCGCTTCACCCACATCAACGCCTTCGCCAGCAAGGCGCGCGGCCTGCACGACTACACCGTGGCCAAGAGCGGCGGCACCACCCACCCCAGCACCAAGGTGGCGTTCAAGCTGGGCGACGTGGTGACCACCACGCTGGCCTGCGAGAACGGCGAAACGATCATCCTGCAGCACGACACCTCGCTGCCGCGCCCGTACTCGATGGGCTTCCGCGTGCAGGGCACCAAGGGCCTGTGGATGGACGTCAACCAGTCCATCCACATCGAAGGCCGCAGCCCGCCGCACAAGTGGGAAGACTTCAAGGCCTACCAGGACCAGTACGAGCACCCGCTGTGGAAGCAGCACGCCGACACCGCCGCCAGCGCCGGCCACGGTGGCATGGACTGGTTCGTGATCCATGCGTTCGTTGAGGCGCTGAAGGCCCGCGCGCCGATGCCGATCGACATCTACGACGCCATCACCTGGAGTGCGATCACCCCGCTGTCGGAGCAGTCCATCGCCAACAGCTTCCAGACGCTGGAATTCCCGGACTTCACCGCCGGGCTGTGGAAGCAGCGCAAGCCGATCTTTGCGTTCGACGGATCGTACTGATCAGCCGGTAGAGCCGACCGTTGGTCGGCTGCCGTCCCCACAGCGCACCGGCTACGGTCGGTGCGCACCATGCCGACGCCATCCACCATCGCACTGTCACTCAGGCCCAGTGGCAGTTGCACTCGCATCATCGCCTGTCGGGTTGCCTGTTCAAACGTCGGCTCACTACCACCAGAACCACAACGCCTGAACGCCCTGGCCCACGCTGTAATCGCCTCGACCCGCGGCAATATCCACCACGCCCTGTCGAAGACTTCCCATCGCGGCGTCTCCCAGCCGCAGCGTGGCGCGCGCGCCGTCCACCTCCCACTGCCAGAACGCGACATCCTCATCGACCGTCAGCCGTAACGATGTCGGGGCGTCCCAACGTGCATCGCGGTTGTTCGGCACGGCCAACTGCGCAGGGCTGGGCGGAGAGAGCTGCAGCGTCCGCGTCGCGCCCGCACCGTCCAGCGCCAGCGCATCCAACAACGCCAGCAATGACGCACAGCCGGCGGCATCGGCGCCGATGTGCCAGCCCGGGTAGTTGCGCAGGTTGTCCAGATAACGCCAGAGCGACACGGTGCCGTGGTGTTGCCACGCATGGGATCGTTTCATGGCCGAAGTGTCCCAGAAAAGCGGGCCGTCCACGCTGGGCTGCAGGTATCGCAATGGCTGCGACGCAGGGCAGGGTTCGGGACGTTCAGGGGGATGTGGCGATGGGCCACAAGGCAAGGATGGTGCGCCCGGAGGGATTCGAACCCCCGACCAATGGCTTCGGAAGCCACTACTCTATCCGGCTGAGCTACGAGCGCGTTGTGTCCTGCAGTCCCGGGCGCCGGTGCTGGCCGCCGTACGCCTTGATGGCGCGGGAGGAGCATTCTAGCGGTAAACGCGGCGCAGGTCTGCCCCCCGTTCAATTGCCCGGCACGGCAACGCTCGCGACGGGGCTTGGCGGTATCCTTTGCGCATGGCTTACGAACGTTTTGAAGCCCCCGACGGTCCCCCACCGTCGCGTTGGGGCCAGTACTGGAAACTGATGCGCGCCGATCGCCCGATCGGCACCCTGCTGCTGCTGTGGCCCACCTGGTGGGCGCTGTGGCTGGCCGCCGGTGGCCTGCCGCCGCTGTGGACCCTGTTCGTGTTCAGTGCCGGGGTCTGGCTGACGCGTTCGGCCGGCTGCGTCATCAACGACTACGCCGACCGCTGGCTGGACCCGCACGTCAAGCGCACCAAGGACCGCCCGCTGGCCAGTGGCCGGGTGTCCGGGCGCGAGGCGCTGCTGCTGTTCGCCGGGCTGATGCTGGTCGCCTTCGCGCTGGTGCTCACCCTGAACCGGCTGACCATCGGCTTGAGCTTCATCGGCATCTTCCTGGCCGCCAGCTACCCCTACCTCAAGCGCTACACCCACCTGCCGCAGGTGTACCTGGGCATGGCCTTCGGCTGGGGCATCCCGATGGCGTTCGCCGCCGTGCAGGGCGAAGTGCCAGTGGTGGGCTGGCTGCTGTATGGCGCCAACATCCTGTGGTCCACCGCCTACGACACCTGGTACGCCATGGTGGACCGCGACGACGACCTCAAGATGGGCTCGCACTCCACCGCCATCCTGTTCGGCGACCTGGACCTGGTCATCCAGGGCATCCTGTTCACCCTGTTCCTGGGCACCATGAGCCTGGTGGGCCTGCGCGCCGGCCTGGGCGCGGCGTACTGGATGTCGGTGGGCGTGGCCGCGCTGCTGATCGCCTACCAGTTCCTGCTGTGCCGCAAGCGCGAGCGCGATGCCTGCTTCAAGGCCTTCCTGCACAACAACTGGGTGGGCGCCACCCTGTTCGCCGGTGTCGCCGCGGCCTTGGCGTTTCATTAAGGCGCCCCGACCAACAGTCGGGGCCAACCGGCCGGTCGAGCCGCCCATGCCCCGGTAGTGCCGGCCGCTGGCCGGCTCCCGACCATCCCGCGGCGGTCACCCCGCACCTCGCCCCTACGACCAATAGGCGACTGACAGCCCGCCACCCAACCCACACACTGCTCCCCATCTGAATCACCTGGGAGGGTTGGGCGATGGCCACGTCGACAGCAGCACAAGACGGTTGGATGGCGCGCGCAGCACTGCGCTCGGCCGCGTGGGCGGAAAGATGGTTCCCCGACGCCTACGTGTTCGCCGTGCTCGGCGTGGTCATCGTGGCGGCGGCCGCCATCGGCTTCGGCGCCACCCCGCAGGCCACCGCCAGTGCCTTCGGCGAAGGCTTCTGGAGCCTCATCCCCTTCACTATGCAGATGGCCTTCGTGGTCATCGGCGGCTACGCCCTGGCCACCGCGCCCATCGTGGCGCGCTTCATCGACCAGCTGGCGCGGGTGCCGCGCACCGGCCGTGGCGCGGTGGTCTACGTGGGCCTGGTGAGCATGCTGGCCTCGCTGCTCAGCTGGGGCTTCTCGCTGGTGTTTGGCGGCTTGCTGGTGCGCGCGCTGGCGCGACGTGAGGACCTGAAGATGGACTACCGCGCCGCCGGTGCCTCGGCCTACCTGGGCCTGGGCGCGGTGTGGGCGATGGGCCTGAGTTCCTCGGCCGCCCAGCTGCAGGCCAACCCGGCCAGCATGCCGCCGGGGCTGGTGGAGATCACCGGGGTGCTGCCCTTCACCGAAACCATCTTCCTGTGGCAGTCCATCGCGCTGACCGCCGCGTTGATCCTGGTGTCGCTGCTGATCGCCTGGCTCACCGCCCCCGGCCCGGCCACCGCCCGCACCGCACGGGACTTCGACGGCGCCGCGCAGGCCGAACCGCAACCGCTGCAGCCGCGCACCCGCCCGGGCGAGTGGCTGGAATACAGCCCGTTGCTCACCGTGCTGCTTTCATTGCTGGCGTTTGGCTGGCTGTTTGGCGAATTTGCCAACAAGCCGCTGGTGAGCGCCATCGCCAACCTCAACACCTACAACTTCCTGTTCATTTCGCTGGGCCTGCTGCTGCACTGGCGCCCGCGCAGCTTCCTCAACGCGGTGGCCAAGGCGGTGCCCAGCACCACCGGCGTGCTCATCCAGTTCCCGCTGTACGGCGGCATCGCCATGATCCTCACCCACGCGGTGGGCAGCGGCGATGAAACCCTGGCGCACCGGTTGTCCAGCCTGTTCGTGCACATCGCCACCGCCGACACCTTCGCCCTGGTGATGGGCGTGTACTCGGCGGTGCTGGGCTTCTTCGTGCCGTCTGGCGGCGGCAAGTGGATCATCGAGGCGCCGTATGTGATGCAGGCTGCCAACGAACTCAAGGCCCACCTGGGCTGGGCCGTGCAGGTGTACAACGCCGCCGAGGCACTGCCCAACCTGATCAACCCGTTCTGGATGCTGCCGCTGCTGGGCGTACTGGGCCTGAAGGCGCGCGACATTGTGGGCTTCACCTTCATCCAGCTGCTGGTGCACATCCCGCTGGTATTGGGGTTGTTGTGGCTGCTGGGCATGACGCTGACTTACGTGCCGCCGGTCATGCCGTAACGAAGGGCGCTGGCCGGCTGCGTTGGGATCAACGGCAGCGGGGCAGAGCCCCGCTCTACTAGGTTGGTATGCCGCGTATAACCCTGCTCTACGTGGGCGCAGGTGCGGCATCAGCCAGCAGCGTCGGCAACTGCGCCAACACTGCCTCGCAGTGCGTGGGCGACAGCACCGCCGCCAGTGCCGGGGTCAGCCGGCGTTGAAGGTCGGCCAGCGCCAGGTGCGGCGCGCGTGGCTGTGCCGCGTGCGCTGCGCCGATGGCGCTGAGCAGCTGTTCGGCCACTGCATGATGCAGCTGCCGCTGCGCGGTGTTTTTCGGCGCACCCAAGATGCGGACCAGCACCCCACGGCAGGCCAGTTGCACCCGCGTCGCGCTGCCGGCAGCGGGAAGTTCCAGCGCCCGCAGCCGCAGCACCTGCAATGCCTGCAGCGCCTGTAGGCACTGCAACCGCTCGGCAGGCGTACGCGGCGTGGCCAACGACCCCCGCAGCTGGCGTTGCAGTTGCAGCCGTGCGGCGGCCCCGATCGTGCTGGTTTCCAGTTGATGGCGCAGCAGGCTGTGCAACGCATCCGCCTCCTGGCGTGGGTTGGCCGGCAGTGTGTCCACTGCGCCAAGGTAGTCCCACCCCGCGTCACGTACCTCCGGTGCCCGTTCGCGCGCCCAATGGCGAATGCGCACATCTTCGTCCGCACTCAAATGCGCCTCGCACGCCTCTGCAGCCACAGCATCGCGTAGCAGCGAACAGAAATGCAGGTCATACCGGTAACGCTGCTGCGGTGTATCCCCTTCGGCTCCACTGCCCTCGCCGGGCAGCGCAAGCATCGCGGCCTGCAACTGCTGGCCGAAGCCCGTCACACGCTGGTGCAGGCAACGCCGGCGCAGGCGGTGCAGGTCGCGTTCCTGACCGTGCGCGTCCACGCCCCATCGCGGCCCCACGTGCGCGCGGCAGGCGTGGAAATCCGTGCTACCGATGGGTGGCAGCAACGCCCGCAGGCGGCGGTGCTGGCGCGATAGCCCGGCCTGCACCTGTTGCAACGGCAGCGGGGCCCATCCATCTGCCTCGCCGTGTTGCCAAGGCGCTGGCACACCCGGCAGATGCACCAGCCACGCGCAGTGCTTGTGCGGGTGCGGGCGGTTGAGCAGGGCCAACACCCGCGCCAACCCTGCGCTGTCCACTGCCGTGTCCAGGTAGGCCAGCGCCAGCCGCGCATCCAGATAGGGCAGGGCGTGCGGGTCGCTGGCAATCAGCAGTTGCGCCTGCTGCTGCGCCGCGCCGGCCCGCCCACAACCGGGGCCGACCATCGTGCTGGATACCGCGCCGTCCTTGGCAAAGGCACGCTGGTAGCGGCGCATCGTGTCGGCATCGTGTACCAGCAGCACCGCGCGCAGGTTGCGTTCGGTGTGCTGCAAGGTATCGCGCAGGTGCTGGGCGATGGTGGACGCCCAGCGCACGCTCGGCGGCGCGGCGGGCTCAACCAGACGCGTGGCCCCGCGCTTGGCTTTCTGCCGCCGCGGTGGGGTGGGCTGCAGCGCATGGTGGTACACCGGCGCCAACAGGCCATCGGCGATGGCGTCGGCATTGCTGCACGCAAACAGTAGCGGGTCGCTCGCTACGCTCGGCACCGCTTCCGGCAGCGGGCCGTTGCCCAGCCACAGCCACCCCGCACGCGGCAGTCGCTCACGCGCGCGTTCCACCCACGCCGGCTGGCCGGCCTGCAGGTGGGCGTCTACCAGCAGAATCAGGTCGTCACCGTCATGCCCGGCATCGCGGCGGCGCAGCCAGGCCTGCAGCGTGCCCGGCGTGGTCTGCAGGGTGCAGCCGCGTCCGTCGGCCATGAAGGCTGCCAGCCGCCGCCCGGGCGACACCGGTAGTTCGCCCCGCCTGCCCGCCTGGGGCGCAACGGCAGGGCGCTGCTGCACCACCAACACCCGGCAGTGGCGCAACCACGGGTCGCGCTGCACGTGCTGCATCAACCAGTGCCACGTAAGCGCCATGCCGGCGCCCGCAGCCAGCCGCAGGTGCCCACGCCCCCGGCAGCCCTGCGCGTCGATGCGCCGCAACTGCGCCAGCCCGGCCTGCACCGCGAAGAACTGCGCTGCCCGTGCAATACGCGGCTGGCCGTCTGCACCGGTGTGCATGAAACCCCGCAGCAGCGCCAACACCCGCGCCGGCGCCGCCACGCCGGCCAGCAACGGCGCGTGCACCGCGCGCAGCCACCGGCCGTTGGCCTCTGTGGCACCGGTTCGCGGCATCGGCACGGTATCGCGCAGCTGCTGCACGGCGTCCGCGGTCCAGCCGTGCTCGCGCCACCGCACCCAGCCACCAGCGGGTGCGCCGCTGCACGCATAGCGCCCACCGCGCCGGTCCAGCGCCAGCAGCATTGGCGGGCTGCACGCATTGCCGCGGGCGCGTACCTGCCGGGCATGCAAGGCAATGGCCGCCGCATCCCGGCCCCAGCGCGCCTGCCCATCGCGCTCCACGCAGAGCAGCCGCAGCAAGGGCAGGCCGTTGACGTAGCCGACCAGCACATCGATGCGTGGCGCCGCATCCAGCAGCGGCTGGCCCTCGTCACGCGCGCTGGCGATATCCCATTGGTTGTTCAGCGGCTCGGCCCAATCCACCAGCGGCACCGTGGCCCGCACTGTGCGGCCATCTGGCAGCCGCTGCGCTACGCATACCCCATTGCGCAACGCGACCAGCAGGGCGTCGTTGCCTGCCTGTGAGCCGCGCCGCAGCGGCCCTTGGGTTACGGCGGCCAGCACCTGCGCAATGCCGTCCGCATCCAACGGCCACTTCTCCCCGTGCGCCTCAAAGCGCAGCTGCTGCAGGTACTGCCGCAAGCGACCGTCCAGCAGCATGCTGCCGTCATCGCCGCGCAGGGAACAACGCCGGTTCGGCGCCAGGTACTGCCAGCCCAGGCGCTGCAACCAGCCCAAGGTGGAGCGGGTTACCACCCCGCGCACCGGTGCGCGGCTCATGACAGCGCGCCTTGCAGCGGGAAACGGCACAGCGGCGGCGTGGCGAAACGGAAGGTTCGATAGCGCATGCCCGCAGTCTGGCGCAGCCGTTAAGGGCCACACCGTGTGCACCATTCCGTTTCCTGCACATCCGCTGCACGGTGCAGTGAACAGTTTCAATGCACCGACGCATGCACATAGCGGGCGCCAATCAACCCGGCACGCGCCGCAGCGTCAGCCCGCTTTTGCTGGCCGCTCTTCCAGCTCCGCCAGATCACCGTCCAGTGCCTGCTCCAACGCGCCCAAGCGCGAACGCAACCGCGCACGCTGCCCACGCAGCGCCTCCAGCGTGGGCACCTGGGTGTGTTCGCCCGGCTGCACATAGCGCGCAATGCTCAGGTTACTGCCCTGCAGGGCCAGCATCTGCGGTGACGCCAGGCAGGCCACGCCGGCCACATCCTCGCGGCGGCGGCACAGCGCCAGCACCTGCTCGGCGGCGGCCTGGTCCAGCCGGGGGCCACGCTTCGTGGCCGGCTGCAGCTGGCGCGCGTCCACAAACAGCACGTTCTCGTCGTCGCGCATCGCGCGCAGCACCAGCAGCGCGGTCGCCACCGGGCTGCCTGCAAACAGCCGGTCGGGCAGGCCGACCACGGCCTCAATCAGGTTGGCGTCCAGCAGGCTGCGGCGAATCAACGCTTCCTCGCCATCGCGGAACAGCACCCCGTGCGGCACCACCATCGCAATGCGCCCGGTATGCCGGTCCATCGTTCTCACCATGTGCTGCAACAGCGCCAGATGGCCCCACTGGCGCGGCGGCATGCCATGCACAAAACGCTGGTACGTATCGCGGATGCCGCGCTCGGGCGACCACGCCAGCGCAAACGGCGGGCGCGTGAGCTGCACGTGGAACCGCCGCAGCTCCCCGGTGGCATCCACCAGGGTGTCGTGCAGCAGCGGCGTGCCCGCATGCACCGCGTGGTTGTCTTCGCCATGCAACAACAGGCGCAGGCGAGCACACGCCCAGGCGGTGTCGCTCTCTTCCTGGCCCAGCAACTGATGCCGGCGTGCGCCGTGGGTGGTACGCGCCCAGCGGCTGGCCGCCAGCAGCAGGCTGCCGTGGTGGCAGGCCACATCGCAGATGGTTTCGTCTTCGCGCGGGTCCATCAGCCCGGCCATCAGCCAGCCCAGCGGGTCGGGCACGTGGGCCACGGGCGCGGGGCTGCGGCGGGGCTGGCTGCGCTCCAGCAGCCGGTCCACCGCCTGCCCGATGTCGGCCCGGTAGGTGCCGCGCAGGGGCCGGAAGTCCAGCGCCGGCACTGTCATGCGGCCCAGCACGCGGGAGAGCGCCACATCGCGGTGCTCGGCATCGCGCGGCCAGCCATCGTGCAGGCGCAGCACATCGAACACCTCGGCAAGCGTGGCGCGGTTGGCCTGGGTGAGCTGCTGCAGTGCGGTGGTGATGCGGCGGTCATTGCCAGGGGCGAAACGCTGGCGGAACAGCAGCTCAAAGCGCGCCTCGGGTGGCACCACCAGCAGCTGTGCCCCGGGCGCGGTGGGCGGCCAGTGCAGCGGTGCGCCGTAGGTTTGGTCCGGGTCCTGCGCAGCGGCGTCGGTGTCGCTGGCAATCTTGAGCAGCAACAGCGCCAACAGCAGGTAAGTGGCCGCGTTGGTATCGGCGGCGTCGTTGAGGGGTTCGCGCGCGGCGCTCAGCGCGGCGTGCGTGGCGTGTGTACCGGGCAGGCCCGCCATCATCTTCATGCGCCACTCCCTTGCAACACCTGCTCGGCCACCACGGCAATCTCCTGTTGGCGAATGTGGATCAGCGCTTCCAGGCAGCGCTGTTCGGCCTGCGCCGCGCTGGCAATACCCACAATGCGCCGCTGCTGCGCCACCGGTGGCACGTACACCGGCAACTGCGCCACCGCTGTTTTGCGCAGGCTCTGTTGGCGGGACCCGGCCGCCTGCTGGCGCAGGTACGCCTGTGCCGCGCGCTGGTTCAACTGCCATGCCAGAAAGGCCGGCAGCAGATCGGGCGTGCACACCCGCAGCACATACAGGTGCGGGCTGCACACCGTGGATTCTGGCGGGTTGTGCAGCAGCATCGCCAGCGGGTGATTGCCGCGCCCGGCGATCAGAACATCCTGATCCTGCACCCAGTCGGGCGGCTTGCGCGCACGCAGCGCGGTGCGCAGCAGGTGGTCGCGTTCCTGCAGCCCATCCAAGGCAAGGTTCTTGAGTTGAATGACCTGCACCGGGCCCTCCGGCACGGCGGCAATGGCACCGCGAAAGGGGTGGCCCTGGCGGATGCTGGCCACGTCGCCGAGCAGGGCAATGCGCGTGAGTGTGTTCATGCGTGCACCATGCGTTCGGGTATGCAGAGGGTCAACCGAACAGGTGGGCAGCATTCGCGATGATGCGAAGTGGAGTGCGGTGGATGTGCGGAAGTGGGATGAAGCTCGCAGGGGGTCGCAGCTGGTGCGAACGATGGGGTGAACTGGAGTTTGGGGTTTGGAGAGGTGGGGGTGATGGGATCATTGGGTTCGCTCAAGTGTACGGGGATGGCATCTATCGAAACGATCCCCGTCGCGGCAACGATGCACTTGGGGCTGTCCACGCAGGCGCCTTGCTCCAGGAATCGCGTGGCGGGTTGTGCACGATTGGACCGAAAGGTGAGCGTCCGGACTACCTGCTCATCAGTGGAATAGAAGGGGCATTTCACCTTGTTATTTCGCCACATCGACATGAGGCCTCCGCAAAGGGTAGGCATCGAGAATATACGATTTACCGCTATCGAGAAGTTGGATATAGCTTTGGAAGCCGCCTTTCCGATATGCGCGGTCATGAAGAAGACAATCCACCAACCTGAGCACCTCGTTCTTGCTGAGTACCTTCGAGATCTTCGTCTAAAAGCAAACCTAACGCAGGTTGAGGTGGCTGCGCGACTGGATGTCGGGCAATCACGTGTCAGCGAACTGGAGCGTGGATTGCGCCGGCTGGATCTGATGGAGATTAGCGAGCTGGCGGCAACTTACGGAACAACTCTTCTTGACGTAGTGGTTGGCTATGAAGCGCGATTGAAGAGAAAGCGAACGGACTCTAAGAGATAGCACTGCCGGTTGCATTGCCCTAGATCATTAGTGCGATGCTTCCGCTCGATCGTAGCTATTGAGAATCGCGGGTTCCAAGATGCTGATATCAACCGCAAACCACCCACCAATTGCATCAACAAGGTGAACGTGCGTCGTTGCAAAAGGTTCCTGAAGCGCTACAGCAGCGAGGTGCGCCGTGAGCAGGTATTGCAGCACGCATGCTGGCCCGATGGGCTCGTTTGTCTGGGTTTCCAGGCGACCGTGATTGCGCATTTCTCCATCGCGGTCACGGGCATTGGCAGTGCGTGGCCTGTCGCCGACAGGCCAGCCTTCGCTCGCGTAGGTTGATGGAGCAGCGCAAACTGCCCCTACGCACTTGTTTGCTATCGATGTATCTGCGCGGACCGAGCAAGAAAAATCTGTCGGCGTAGGGGTGGGGCGACATCTGGGCATGGGCTATCCGGCCGCCTAGCGGGTAAAGCAGAAGCTGATTCAGGTGATGGCCGAGCCTGAGGCCGGCGCCAGCTTAGCGGGGTGGTGTCGTTGGACGCCGCCTGCGCCTGGGATGAGTGCAACGGCGGCAAGGCCGGACGCGGCTCGGAGAACAGGCGCCCTTCTGTGATCGCGGTGGAGAGTCTGACGGAGGTCAGCGCCATGCAGTGATCTAACCAGTGTCGGCCTTCAGCAGGGCCGCGTTGGCTAAATGGAGTGCACGGCGACTGCAACCGGGATCGGACGTCCACAGTGGCGCACTGAGCATCCTTCGTGCATTGGAAACGAGCATGCCCATACCGTGAGACAGGCCAGCGCCGCGTCGGATGCGAGCAGCCCAATGTGCGCCGGGTCAACGTGTTGCCGCCCAATCTGAAGCGCTCGCTGGACGACACCTACGACGCCTTCAAGTTCTGCCAATGCGCACGTCGCCATCTCGCCGAGGCCCAATGGTGCCTCAACCGGGGCTTCGATCCGACGGCGCTGATGCCGCGCCTACTCGTCGCTGTCGCACCAATCACCTCGTGGTCGGAACGGCACTGCGCAATGTGCCTGTATTTCCGTCCGAAGCATCGTGCTAATCAGGAATCTTCATATATAAGAGGGAGGGAAGGGTTCTCTCTTCAGGTTTACACAATGTTCGAGTAATGCTATAGGGCTGAATTCTTTTCGAGAGATAAATCTGAATCAGAACGATCGATTGGCTTCGTTCGATTAGTACGAGTCCAGTCAAGATTATTGAGAATTGAAGACTTGATTGGACGTTTTTCGTCCCAAAATATCATGGATTTCAGAATGTCCGTGGAATCTGGGGCCGTTATATCTGTCAGCGCCTCGCGAGCATCCATCTCCGTGTCAAATGAAACATAGTAAACGGTATCATCGAACATCACTGGACGATCATCTATCGGCGAAATTAAGCGAAAGTTGAGTTTTTTGTAAAGTCCACAAATTGCGATCCGCCAAGGGCGAAATGCATAGTCGCCAATTCCAAATATTGAAAACCTATGCCCTTTGGCGTAGATCGAACTTCCGCGCGCATCAAGTATGCTTGCATGGTCTTCTAGGTATTTCCAAGTCTTTGGGGCGTCGACCTTAATGTGACTTGTGTCTTCGCCAGTGCGCGACTGAGTCACTAGCACATATTTACCGCGCCACTCACGATTGGATCCAATATCGGAGCCCTTCATGAGTGGGTAAAGGAACATTGGCTCAATGTCTACTGGCAGCCCGTTTCCATTGATAAGCCCTCTATCTGTTTGGGTGAACTCCATCACGGAGGATGCGTCATGCTTGACTCCCGACCGCCATTTCTGAGGGGCAGTGCCTATCATGTGCGCGTTCCCATCAAACGCTTCCAGATTACACACCATTATGCCGCTACGATGACCAACGCGGGCGGGTGTATCATCCTCTAGAGAAGAGAAAACCTGATATTCCAGACTCTTTACTGAGTGGCCGCCCGTAAATCGAAGCACTAGAAGAGATGCATCTACGGCAGCGCCGAACTCCTTCCTTGCATCAATATTCATGATGGCTGCAAGATCGGTCCCAATCCCCTGATTCTCAACGTACGCGATGATTTTTCTGGCGGTGGATGTCTTTAGGAGCATCGCAACATCGTATCTATGACCGACGAGTGCGCGAATGAGCGCCAGTAGCATCCATTCGGAAATATCGAAGTTCGCTTTCCCCGTGATGGCGTCAAATCCCTTGTGTTGAAGGAAGTTTGACTTTTCAGGGATATTGCCGCTCTCCATTGCGCCGAGTACAGAGCTTGTAACCCACGGAAAGTTCCCTAAGATCAGAAGGCGCGCCGAGCTTGATTTGACAATATGTGGCCAATCAGTTGCAAAGAAGTCAGCTTGATGAAGATGGATGTTCGCGTGTTGTCCGCTCGCAACGACAGATCGAAGACTGCTCAAATAGTCAGGGTTGATCTCGTAGCCATGAATTGTGGCCTGTGGGAATACCCCTCTCGCTGCCCTGACAAATGCCCCGACCCCACATGTCGGTTCAAGCACCATGTCCGGTACGATGCCAAGAGAAATAAGGCGACGGCATACATCTTCAGCCAAAGCCAATGGTGTTTGAAAATCTCCAAACTCTACTTTTTTCTGACGCTGGTTCATAGTGATCTATACACCGAAACGACGCCGGGAACCTGGTCTGCGTACCCAATTGCACGGCCATACTGCAAGCGCCACTGTAGCGCTGGGGAGATCGTCAAATAGCCCTGTGCTGGAGGGTTTGCCATGATATCTTGAGCGAGCAGCATGAGGTCATCATAATCGTCCGTAAGTGAACGGGACTGCATAAATGCTGCGACTTCCTCTATGTTGGCGCCCTTGCTGAGAGTTTCTCGAATGCCTTGTGTCATCATGAAATCTGCCGTCTGATTAGCAGATATGTAAATTGCATTCATAATCGTAAGGGTTGCAGTTTTGCTTATGTGATTGTCGGATTTTGAATAGATGAAAACAACTAGTCCGTATCCGAGTCCATAAACTTTTTGGCGGATGCTGCGGAAAGGGCATGAAGACTGCGGTTGTTTTACGCTAGTAACCTTAATGTCGACTCCTAGCGATGGGAAATCTAATCCTTTGGCAGCGTTGCCTTGTTGGAAAACATATCCTCTGAACCGCAAAAAACCAAGAAACTTGGCTTCCAGATAGGTTCCAACAGCCTTGCCATCAGTTATCCCGTAGAGAGATGGTTCGGGGTGCGTGCTCTCCAAGAAGGAGAATTCGCTTGCTTCCCTGCACAGGCGATCATGAGTTAGTTCCATTCTTTCGCATCCGATAGATAAGGTCGATCGTCCATTTTTGCTGAAGAGCGAACTTTTGGGAAGTGGTTGCTTATTGTACCCCCTGTGGCGCCGTCTGGGCGTCTGGCGATCTGCGTTAGGGCGTCAGTTGAACGCTTTTCATTTAGCCGTTCGGCGTGGCTATGGGTGTGGCAGCAGTATTTCCTGCTCGATACCTCGGCAATCCCTGCCCAGTCCTATGGTTTTAATTCTGCCAACTTTTTGATTAATATCTAGCTTGCTTATATTTCCGTGAAATTATGGGGACTATTATGGAAACTGGTGGGGTGCCTCCCATCCTGCTCCCAGCCCCTCACCCAGTATCGGTGGCGGTGGCGGTGGTGGACACTTCCAGGAGCAAGAGCGATGAACTTCAATTTCTCCAATAAGCGCTTCCTGCCACTGCTTGGTGTGATGCTCGCAATAGCCTTTCAGGCATCCGCTGAGGATGAACACCTCAGGAAGGTCGGCGCCAAAGATTCGCTTGACAACGTTATCCAGGAACTCGTTGAAGCCCCTTGGCCGCTTGGGTTTGATTTCTTTCGAACCGTAGGCGTGAGCGAATTCAAGCAGCAAGGCGGCAGCAATGCTGACCCTATCGTCTTTCGTTCAGGCCCGATGGAGACTAGCGACGGGTACAAGATCGACTACACCGAATTTCGTATCCATCCCCGCTTGGTTCAAGGCATCAGCTTCTACTACGCTAAGCTCGAACAGGGGCGTTGCTACCCGGTTGCTTCGTTAAAGCCGAAGTATGCGCTTGAGCGGTTCGCCTATCCGCCAAGTCCGCACAATGCAGCAGCTGAGCGGGTGAGCAAGGACTCTGCTTATGAGCTTCGGTCCAATGGAACTGTTCTGCACTTTACGACCGATGGGTCCAGCCAAGAGTGCCTCGTCAGCTTCTACCGCTCCGCGCGCTAATAGCCCAAGCGCAACGATGTCATTGGGGCTGGTACTGCCGGGCGCTGAGCCGCCCGGCAGCTTTAAGCCTCGGTAACCCGCGCAGCATCCCCACGCCGCACCAACCGATCCCTTACCTTGTCATACACCAGGTTGTACACATACGTGTAAGGCAGGAAGAACGCGATCAGCCCTATCTCCAACAGGAACGCATCCCAGTAGGAAATGGACAGCCACCACGCGGCCAGCAGCACCACCACCAGCACCAGCCCGCCTTCAAAGCCCACCGCATGCCCGATGCGCA
>Ga0308165_1001570_pt1 | contig 31323 bp, 30 predicted proteins | sample PhyWR2_FD_201032 | JGI IMG/M metagenome (GOLD analysis project Ga0308165, IMG submission 201032) | Phyllosphere microbial communities from UC Gill Tract Community Farm, Albany, California, United States - DLSLW.R2 | ecosystem: Host-associated > Plants > Phyllosphere > Unclassified | place: USA... | reverse complement strand
CCGTATGTCACTGGTTCGAGTCCAGTCAGAGGAGCCAAATTTAAGAAGCCTGCTTTCGAGCGGGCTTTTTTGTTTTTCAGCGCCACTCTCTTTTTATTCAATTATAGCGAGATTTCGTAGTGGGAACCGTCCGGTAACTCTACGGCAAGACGCAGTTTACCACCCGCAGCCTCAACGTAGCGCTTAAGCGAAGACAATTTCAAATCACGTCCCGGTTTTTCCATGCTGGCGACGGTAGGCTGCCGGATACCTAGAGTCTGCGCCATTTCTACCTGCGCGCCGGCCACGACGTCCGGTTTTTCATCCGCCAGGAGCTGTTCGAGCGTTCTGCTCATTGTACTATTCCTTATCAGCTAACGTATTCAAATAATGGGTAAACTCCCGATCGGCAACCGGGATCATAGGGTCATAAAAGCGTTTTTCATTACCGGTTTTATTACCGGCACAGAGCAAAATGCCCGTTCGGTATGGATCAAATGCGAAAAACACCCGTATTGGGTAGCCCCGGCTCTGAACGCGCAATTCTTTCATATTACTGTAGCTGGAACCTTTGACCGCATCGGCATAAGGCCTTGGTAATCCCGGTCCCTTTTCCCGCAGAACGAGTAGCGACGCCAGCACACAAGTTCGGTCGGTTACGCAAAGCGTACTAAACCAGCCGTCAAACCGATCCGTAGTCTTAATTGTCCACACAGGACCTCCTCAGCGATACAGATCACAATCTATATAGATGCAAATCGATAATGACGTCCCGGTAGACGAAATGCATTTTGCTTTGCAGGAAAACGGAAGACGTATTCCTGCCATTGTGTGAAGAGGTGAACACTTTTCGTCGATTTGCGGTGCTGGCCGCATAAGCCTCTGGTGGGGAACCAGAGAAGAAATGGGATCCTCTCATCTCTCGCCAAAGAGCCATCTTTAAGAGAGTCCGGACAGCAACGTGCTATTCAAGTTCTGCAACAGATAGCGAAGGGTGGACAGTTCATTAAGCTCAAAATCATCTTCCTGTTACTGTCTGTCGATACTCCACGTCTTGACCATCAGCCTGACTTATCCCGGTTTTATTCTTTAATTTTCTCAGCAAGCGAGTTTCCATTCGCGACTAAACCTGAATAATTGCGAGCTTTGTCTAATTTTTTTGCTTGAAAGGTAGTTTCATTTCCAGGTTAGGAACATAATGATAAATATAAACTCAATAATGAATATATATTCATGGCCAGAAGTGAATCAATTCTTATATGACGTTGCTCAGGTTGAAATCCTGACAGAACTACCTAAGCAGTTGAAAAAATTACATCTGAAGATTACGGACTGGAGAAAAAATGAGCAAATACAATTACCCAAAATTTGGCGCTGGTCTTTGGCATTTCGCTAACTATGTCGATCGCTATGCTGTAGATGGTTATGGTCCTGCCCTCAGTACGCTTGAGCAGATAAAAATCGCCTCTCAGGTCGAAGATCTTTCCTACGTTGATGTTCCCTACCCGTTCACTCCGGGTGTTACCGTTGCGGATGTAAAAGCGGCCTTAGAAGAGGCAGGTTTACAGGCTATTGGTATCACTCCTGAGATTTACCTGCGGAAATTTTCCCGTGGTGCTTTTACTCATCCGGATCCAGCGGTACGCGCTGAAGCCATTGCACTGATGCATGAGACCGCCGAGGTAGTACGCGAACTCAACGCCAGCTATGTCAAAATCTGGCCTGGCCAGGATGGCTGGGATTATCCCTTCCAGGTAGACCATAAGAATTTATGGGCACTGGCAGTAGACGGAATGCGTGAGCTAGCCAGCAAAAATCCTGACGTAAAATTTGCCATTGAATATAAGCCTCGCGAACCTCGTGTAAAAATGACGTGGGATTCAGCTGCGCGTACTTTACTGGGTATTGAAGAAATTGGGCTGGATAACGTCGGTATCCTGCTGGACTTTGGTCATGCTCTTTTTGCCGGAGAGTCACCTGCTGATTCAGCGCAACTGATCATCGACAGAGGACGTCTGTTTGGTATGGACGTCAATGATAACCTGCGCGGATGGGATGACGATCTGGTTGTCGGTACCGTACATATGACAGAAATTTTTGAGTTCTTCTATGTGCTGAAAATTAATAACTGGGATGGCGTATGGCAGCTCGATCAGTTCCCGTTCCGTGAAGATAACGTTGAAGCGGCGAATCTGTCGATTCGTTTCCTCAAGCACATCTATCGCGCACTGGACCGCCTCGATATTCCTGCGCTGCAAGCAGCTCAACTGGAACAAAATCCACTTAAAGCACAAAAAATCATCCAGAACGCTCTGCTGTCATCTATTGAGCAAGAATAGAATTTAATCCCGCAACACGCCCTGTTTATCTTCTGACAGGGTTTTTTTATTGTCTGCTTATCATAACGTCCCATTGTATGCATGCGTGATAAAGGTGATTGAGATTGGTGCCATTTATATAATAACTCTCGTTCAATCTCTGAAATATCAACACAAATCTGTACTTCTACTCCATTTTCTTTTGGTGTTTTCCCGTCTTTTAAAATGCCCAAGAGAGTATCGCTAAGATTATGTTTTTATTATTTATTTCCACCGTTCAATGGATACAGAGTCATGTGGATATAAGATTGTGAAATATCATCCCGGGCAATCACTACGTTCTTATCACACTTGGCACGTAATTTAATCTCTTGAAGTGTTTTAAATAAGGCTTTATTGGTTCTCAATAGAAACTTTTTTACTTCCAAATTTTGTCGATTTTTTGAGTGCTGGAGTCAGAGAGTGATGCACTTTTCTTTGTTCTCGATTAAAAAATCGATACGCGTTGTAATATAGAATCACCATCACAAGCATATATCTTTTCTTCCTTGAATGATCCTATCACCCAACTTCTAACCCGGATAAATCAATGCAAAAATCATATCTGTCAGCCGTTTTTCTGACTGTATTTTTATTCTGTACAGGCGCATTAGCAAAACCTTACAACACACTCCAGGATCCCGTGACTGATGCCCCTGAAGTGGTAGAGTTTTTCTCATTTTACTGTGGCCCCTGCTATTTGTTCATCGATAAATACCCGGTCATTTCTGCAATAAACAAGGTGCTTCCTGAAGGAAAAGCTGTTGTTCGGTATCATGTCAGCGCCATGGGGAAATTAGGACATGAACTCAGCGAAGCCTGGGCTATTGCCACGGTAATGGGGGTAACAGAACAAGTAGAACGTCCGCTTTTTATCGCCGTTCAACGTGATAAATCGATCAATACTCCAGAGGATATCTCTGTAATATTTCGTGACGCAGGCATAGATCCTGAGACCTATAACAACGCGAAAAATAGCATGATGGTCAAGGCATTCGTCGTCCGTCAGGAGGCAATGGTCAAAACCTTCAGGGTCAAAGGTACCCCATCGATTTACGTAATGGGCCGTTACCTTATCGATAATAGTGACGTGAAAGCGACCACACCAGAGGGTTTTGCGACAGCCTATGCAGATCTGGTTTCGGCGTTACTAAAAAAATAAAATACCGATATCTGACTGGTCTGTCTCTTCCCTGACTGAGCGGGTATTTCCCGCGCCAAGTTCGGATGCGTCTTCAGTCAGGTATACACCGTTATGCGGTAATCATCGTGAGCGGTGAATACGGGTTCTGATGACAGAGATTACAGACGGTAGCGAACCAGAATATCTGGGGGAATATATACCCAACCAGGCGCAGAGCGAAGCGCGACGATAAGTATAGACAGACGATGTGATTCGGACAGTCTATCTTTGTCATCAATTAAGAATGTTGTCACTGCTTGAGTCGATTCGTGATTTTTCCCGCCAGGAAGATTAGAGATGTCTTCAGATTTATTTATTCTTCCATTACTGCCCGTCAGAACCCCCCGTCATTTTCATCCATGACAATATCTATTTTGCTTATTAATACGTAATTTCAATAATGTGCCACAACCATCAAATTTCGCGTGTGAATATTTTATATCATCATCATGCCTTCTATATATACACTTTTTTTAAAGAGTCATTAAATGACTTTTCTTGAATCAAGATAAATTTGTTAAAAACATTGGTGAAAACTATATCCTTGGAACAAAATTTCTCACTTTCCTGGATGTTATATAAAAAACAAACAACAGACATGACAGTAACACTCCCCCCGCAATTGACTTTCTCTATAATCCAAGGAACCATTATTATCCATTGATAATATAGCAATAGCAGTTTACTACAACATACACGGATGTATATCCGTCATATACCTGGGTATTGCTATAAAAAACCCTGCCAAATAACATAGTCTATCTATGCTTACCAGCAGTTGCTACAGCATAACGAGTCACTATCACTTTATTTGTCATCTATACTATGACTCGCCTGTATAAGGTATATGAACAATATTTTTCGTTCCTAAAACAGATAGAATTAAAAGCGGAAAAGATTCGCTGACTCTGTTGCTCAATCGTCGTTTCCTGCCAACCATTCTTCGACATGAAATATCGCTGGCAATGAATTCTAATCTTCCACTCAGTGTTGCCATGATTGATATTGATAATTTTAAAATATTCAACGACACATATGGCCACGCCGCCGGCGATCAGATCCTGATAAAAATTGCAGAAGCACTCTATGAAAGTACCAGGAACAGCGACTATGTTTTCCGTTATGGTGGGGAGGAATTCCTTATCGTGCTGATTGAAACATCTAAAGCGGAAGCCTATAGCATCATCGAACGGCTAAGAAGAAAAATTCAGGAAAAATCTATTTATCTTCAAAAAGATGAAAAAGTTAAAGTAACCATAAGCGCGGGAGTCGCTATGTATAATGGTCATCCCGATTATGAGTATCTGATAAAAGTCGCTGACGATGCACTCTACCGGGCCAAGGCTAATGGCAGAAACAGGATCGAATATGCGCCAGAGGTATAACTATTTTTCCTTGTTGGTTAAGAAAATTTAAGCCAGATATAATCTGACAGATACCTGTAGAAATAACAGATAACTGTCAGGTAAGGTCTGAGTTAATATAGTTTTTTTGCTCATTCAGACTTATTCTACCCGAGAAAAAATTGTGCTTATCTAACCTGTTTGATCAAGGGATTCAGAGCCAGAGAGTTTTTTTCCAATTGTAATAACACCCTGAGCATCTGGCCCGTGACCACGAAAAAATGCGATATTCCTCCATGGAGCATAATAAGCTATGTCACCCGTCTTGCCAGCCGCACGTTCCGGTACGCCAGCCTCAGAAAGACGGCGGGACAAAGCACCGCTAACAAGCTATTCAGCAGAACTTGAAAAAAGTGATGAGTGGTCTGGGCGTCGGGGCACATTTCCGGGCATGGGGATATCCGGGAAATATTGTTTATGAAGCAGACTGGTATGACGCTATCTGAGTTGCGCAAAAAGATAAGTCCTCTCGCTGTTGTAAATAGTTAACAACAGCGAATACTGGCCCTCTCTCGGTATCTCTTGCTAGACGTCATTCACATATTACGGGACACTAGACGTATTCTTCTCTCTCGTCAGGGATACTTATGTCGTTGAAAGCCATTGCTAAAGAACTTGGTATCTCCGTTACCACTGTCAGTCGAGCCCTGAACGGCTATGATGATGTGTCAGAGGAAACGCGTGCGCGCGTAACCGGCGAAGCGCAACGTCGGGGATATCGGCCTAATACCTTCGCTCGTCGTCTAAAAATGGGTAAAATCGATGCCGTTGGTTTGGTTTTTCCTATACATTCAGCGCCATTGAATAATGCTATTTTCCTCGATATGGTGGGTGAAATCAGCCACGAACTTGGACGCCATGAGATAGATTTATTACTGATTGCAGATGATGAACTTGCCGATAAACATGGTTATATGCGTATCGTGCAGAGCCGTCGTATCGATGCGCTTATCGTTACACACACTCTGGATAACGACCCGCGGCTGTCACAGTTACTTTCATCCGGTTTTCCCTTTCTTGCTCTGGGTCGCAGCAATTTACCTAAGCCTTACGCCTGGTTTGATTTTGACAACCAGTCAGGGACCTATTGTGCCACTCGCCATTTGATAGCTCAGGGGTATAAAAATATCGCATTTCTGGGCGAAAATAATAATCAGGCCTTTATCACTCAGCGGCGCAACGGTTACCTGCAGGCGCTGCGTGAAGCCGAGTTAGCCGAAACCTGGCTGCGTTGCTTACCGGCAACCCGCCGGGATGGATTTCAAGAAACTATAGCGCTCTTGAATTTACCCGTCCCCCCCACTGCGATAGTGACCGATTGCAACGCTCTCGGCGATGGTGCAGCAATGGCTCTTTCACAGCAGGAACGCCTGACTGGCAATAACCGCGTATCGTTAGTCGTTTATGATGGCTTACCCCATGACAGCATTATTGACAGTCCCGTCGGGGCGGTCATTCAATCGACCCGTCAGGGTGTCGGCCGTCAGATAGCCAGTATGGTTCAACGCCTAATCGCAGGCGACGATCTTGCCTCTCTGCAGGTGCTCTGGCAACCCGAGTTTATACCCGACGAAATCCTCTGATTAACGCCATAACAGATTAATTTTCTGAACTTGATCACGAATCCGAAACGTTTCGGTTGGCATCCGAAACGTTTCGGATCAACAGTAAGACATACTTTATTCTGGAGATGTCTTATGTCTGACTCAATTTTACGACTACAAAGTGCTGTGGTCGACGTGGTAATCAAAACCCGGCCATTCGCCGAAATTATCTACTGGGGTCCACATTTAAACCATTTTTCATCGCAAGATGTCGCTAGTCTTACGCGCCCGGTAGCCAATGGCCGTTTGGATGTCGACACGCCGATAACCTTAATGGCCGAGTCTGGTCACGGTTTATTTGGTACGCCGGGAATTGAAGGGCATCGCCAGGGGCTGGATGCCTCGCCCATATTTGTCACTACCGATGTTGTACAGACCGGACAGCATGTCACGATTACCAGTGAAGACAGTCAGGCTAGTTTGCAGCTGTGCAGTGAAATTAAACTCGATAGCACCGGTGTGCTGAGCATTCGTCATGGTTTAACTAATCGACATGCACAGCCCTGGCAAGTAGACCGCCTGGCCATCACCTTGCCGGTTGCCGAGCGTGCTCGCGAAGTGATGGCTTTTCATGGTCGTTGGATCCGTGAATTCCAGCCTCATCGTCTTATCCTTGAACACGATAGCTTTGTGCTGGAAAACCGCCGAGGTCGCACCTCCCATGAACACTTCCCCGCGTTGATTACCGGGAGCCAGGCCTTTAGCGAGATGCAGGGTGAAGTTTGGGGTATCCACCTGGGCTGGAGCGGTAATCATCGTTTGCGCGCCGAAGTGAAAACGGATGGCCGTCGTTATCTGCAAGCAGAAGCGCTTTATCTGCCAGGTGAAATGACGCTTGCAGAAGGCGAAACGCTATGGACACCCCACCTCTACACCAGTTATTCCGCACAAGGACTGAATGGTATGAGTCAGCAGTTCCACCGCTTTCTGCGCGAGCAAATTATTCGTTTCCCAGGCAATAAACCACGGCCGGTGCACCTCAATACGTGGGAAGGGATCTATTTTAGTCATGACCCACAATACATTATGCGCATGGCGGATGAGGCAGCAAAGCTGGGTGTAGAACGCTTTATTATCGATGACGGTTGGTTTAAAGGCCGCAACGATGACTGGGCCGCTCTCGGCGACTGGTATATTGATGAGAATAAATACCCCGACGGCCTGACGCCGGTTATTAACCATGTGAAAGCGCTGGGAATGGAATTTGGTATCTGGGTTGAACCGGAAATGATTAATCCTGACTCAGATTTATATCGTGCACATCCCGACTGGTTGCTGGCGCTGCCAGGCTATACCTTAATCCCGGGACGTCATCAATTTGTGCTCAATCTCAATATCCCAGAAGTCTTTGACTATTTGCTGGAGCGTATGTGCTGGTTACTGGGCAAGCACAATGTGGACTATGTGAAGTGGGATATGAACCGCGAACTGGTTCAGCCAGGACATAATGGTAAAGCGGCTGCTGATGCACAAACCCACCAATTCTATCGACTGCTGGATGCGTTGGTTGCTCGCTTCCCACATATCGAATTTGAGTCTTGTGCCTCCGGCGGCGGGCGTATCGACTACGAAGTTCTGAAACGCAGTCATCGTTTCTGGGCTTCCGATAATAACGATGCCCTGGAGCGCAATACTATCCAGCGCGGCATGAGCTATTTCTTCCCTCCAGAAGTGATGGGCGCACATATCGGCAATCAGCACTGTCATGCCACCTTTCGCAAACACAGTATCGCTTTTCGCGGCCTGACAGCATTGTTTGGCCATATGGGTCTGGAGCTCGATCCGGTCAGCGCCGATGAGCAAGAGCGCGCTGGCTACCGCAAGTATACCGCGCTGCATAAACAGTGGCGCGATGTCATCCATCACGGTGTGCAATGGCGTATTGATATGCCAGATACCACGACGCTGGCACATGGCGTGGTAAGTGAAGATAAAAGCCAGGCGCTTTTCATCGTCAGCCAGCTGGCGATGCCAGACTATACCCTGATGGCACCCCTGCGCGTAGCGGGGCTCGAGGCGAGTGCACGCTATCAGGTCACACTGTTAGATAACCCAGGCATCCAGGTAACGGGGAAAGGCGGTCATACCATGCGTAAGCTGCCGGCGTGGATGACTACACCGCAAACGGTCAGTGGCGAATGGTTACAGCAAGCGGGACTGGCGTTACCCATTCTCGATCCGGAAAGCGCCATTTTGATTGGCCTGAAACGCGTGTAATGGTGACTGGCCGCATGCCGGCCCTTGCGAGGTAATATATAATGAACTCAAACGCTTGTACTTATAAAGATAACGCCAACTTCTGGATTTTTGGGCTATTCTTCTTTCTCTACTTTTTCATCATGGCAACCTGTTTTCCGTTTCTGCCTATCTGGCTATCGGATGTGATTGGTCTGAATAAAACCGAAACCGGTATTGTTTTCTCTAGCCTGTCATTATTTGCCATCTGTTTTCAGCCGATATTAGGCATTATCTCCGATAAGCTAGGGCTGAAAAAACATCTGATGTGGATAGTGAGTATATTACTGGTTTTTATTGCACCCTTTTTCCTCTACGTCTTTGCCCCCTTGCTAAAAACGAATATCTGGCTCGGAGCCTTGAGTGGTGGCGCTTATATCGGTTTTGTTTTTTCCGCGGGTGCTGGTGCTATGGAGGCTTATATTGAACGCGTAAGCCGTAATAGTGGATTTGAATACGGCAAAGCACGTACGTTTGGCTGTCTCGGTTGGGCACTGTGCGCCACCACGGCAGGGATATTATTCAGCGTGAATCCCGAGTGGGTATTCTGGATGGGATCGGTCGCTGCACTGTTGCTGTTAGTTCTGGTGGCTATCGCTAAACCACAGGCCAGTCAGTCCGCACAAGTCCTTGACTCGTTAGGTGCTAATCGTCCAGCGGTAGACTTAAAGAGCGCTCTGAATCTGTTCCGTCAGCGAAAAATGTGGATGTTCATTTTATATGTGGTTGGCGTAGCATGCGTATATGACGTCTTCGATCAACAATTTGCGACCTTCTTTAAATCATTCTTCACCACCCCAGAAGCAGGAACCCGTGCCTTCGGTTTTGCTACAACCGCTGGGGAAATTTGTAACGCCATCATCATGTTTAGCTCGCCATGGATTATTAATCGTATCGGCGCAAAGAATACTCTGCTGATTGCCGGCATGGTGATGTCGGCCAGAATGATAGGCTCATCATTTGCTACTACCGCCGTTGAGATAGTGGCTCTGAAAATGCTCCATGCCCTGGAAGTGCCGTTTCTGCTGGTCGGTGCCTTTAAATATATTACCGGGGTATTTGATGTCCGGCTGTCGGCGACAATTTATCTGGTTGGATTCCAGTTCTCTAAACAGGTAGCCGCAATTTTCCTTTCCGCTTTTGCTGGCAATATGTATGACCGAATTGGCTTTCAAGAGACGTATATGATCCTTGGTGGTATTGCGCTGGTTGTGACATTAATCTCAGCCTTTACGTTATCAGGTAAATCAAAGCCGGGAAGAACCAGTAATAACACGGTACCGGTTTAGATAATGAACCGGGGGTGGGCATATATCCAAAATAATTCAAATTACTTGCAGTAGCTTATTAAACCCTGTTGAATCAAATAGATAAGTTATGTGATTCAACAGGATCTACGGCTTAGGATTCGACAACAGGGATATCCGCGCGTCGCGAGCACAGACCACGATCGAAACTGACATTAAGTAAGATTTCGACACGCTCCGGCCAATGACCTCAATTCTATCTGCCTTTGTACAGAAATAACGGATCGTGCAGCAGCATTCCGAGGGCGGCCTAATATAGCAGAGTGATGGTTGCTCCCTCAGGCTTAGCCTAAATATTATCCGTAATAAGCGAGGAAGAGTGATAATGAGAAGGTCTGACGCTGTCCCCATACAATCGAATCTTTTGTAGGGTAAGACGAACAGGCAAAGAGTGAGACAAAGAGCGCTATGGCCCCCGTGATTTTTATATATTCATCACGGGTGACCATTAGGATTTATTTATAAAATTTTCAAGATGATGGCATTAGAGATGAATGGTGTGAAGATATTTTCCAGTTATGTCCATCCCAAATATAGGTAAACGTATATCGTGCAGAAGCATCTTTTTTACCTGCAAAAGAAAAAGTATAAGTACCGGTATCTATTGCATCATTACATCCAATACGGATATTTCTAGAGTCAATCTTACCGACTGGCTTACCTTCAAGAAAATGCTCAAAGTAATCAACACGCTCAGCATCCGTAAGACGAACTTTATTCGATAATGTTGGTAACAGTACTGAATCATAAGCGTAATTTTCTGCGACCTTTTTTGCATCTCCTGTCTTCAATGATGCATTCCATCGATCAAACAACCCTGCAATCTCAGACTTATCGACCTTTACACAATGCTGAATAGGCTCATTAGCCGCTAATGTTGCCCCTGAGAAAAATAATAATGAAGCAATAATAAATGTAGATTTATTCATGACGTTCTCTTAAAGATAAATTTGAATGTAATGTATAGTACTAAAAAATATAAATGCAAATATTTCCACTGAGTTTTTATTTTTTAATTGATTATGTAATGGCGTTGCCGTGTAAATGCTAATAGTTATAATATTCATCTATAAAAATAATCACTGTGTATTTTCCGTTATTTCTTTAATTTTTGCACTCAAATACATTTCAATTAATTAACATTTAGTCTCTTATATTTACCTGTAAAGATAATCCCTACATATTTTCCATTTTCATCTTGATTATCGCGATCAAATATCCTTCAATTAATTAACATTGAATACCTTATTAAATAAAGATAATAACCTGACAAGATCGCATTTTGTTTACCCTTCGTTTATTATCATAACTTCCCTGACGCGCGTGCTATCGAAACGATCTGTACGCGATTTCCGGTCTGAGCCTCAAAAGCCTCCAGTTGGTTAGTCAGCCTTCACTTTATGAAAAAATTCACTGGCTACCAAGTCATCTCAGTTCTGACGTTAGTATCAACAGCGCTATTTAATGTCTCGCCATTTTTGTCGACATGTCACGCTCGCATGACTTATCTCTGTCATCACCATAAAATTGCGTATTTTCCAGTAATCATGGGGGCTGCGACCGCTACAGCGTCTCTGTTACGCTATCAATATTGGCCGGGATGTTATCTGTAGTCAGGATAATTTTGGATCTTCAGAGCATTAAAACTACGCCACGAGTATCTCTTTCCATCAAAAGTGTCGAACCTGCCTCAATGACATCTTAAAAATCGCATTTCCATTCAATAAAAAACCCCTAACCAACTGAATATAAATAACAAAATAATAATGGCATGAATAATGCTTTATCACCGCGTGATTATTATTTTTGTAGTCTGAACCTGAGGACTGAACATGAACCGCTTGGTTATTGCGGGCCACAAGCCAGGTATTGGCTGTCATACCGGCATGGCGGATGGTACTGCAACAGATAAAAGACAGGGATTACAGGTACTTCCCCGACAATTCTTGGTGAAGGTCGCAAATAAGGCCACACCGATGACGTACAGCTACGGTCAGGGAGCCCACGGGATCCGAGTCTGTACGACTAAAGCCATCCATCTGGTTAATAACGCAATTCTCAGTGAGAGCAGTAAGGGAAAACGACTCAAAACGGTGTCGATACCTTCAAATATGACGAGATTTGCAGAAAGCCAGGAAGGAGAAAAATAACGATGGATTCACTTCAACTACTTCACTGGTCGGTCATGCTTTATCTTATCGGTGCCGTGCTTGCCTTATTAATGGCCGGGCGGGAAAGAGTGTCGATCAACATCACCGCTATCACGGCAATTATCGGTGGTATCCTCGGTTTGTGCAGTGCCATCCCGGTATTGCTCAGCGGACATATTTACCTTTACGCCACACAGGGACTGGTCCCTTTTGCTTCATTCAGCGTCCGTCTCGATATGCTCTCGGCATTTATGGTGATGGTGATTTCGCTGCTGGTTATCGTCTGTTCGCTCTACTCTGTCGCCTACGTACGGGAATATGAAGGTCGCGGTGCCGGAAGTATGGGTTTTTTTATGAACCTGTTTATTGCTTCTATGGTTGGCCTGGTGGTGATGGATAACGGGTTCTATTTTATCATCCTGTTTGAAGCCATGTCTCTGGCCTCCTGGTTCCTGGTGATTTCGTCCCAGGACGATGAGTCCGTTAGCGCAGGGCTGCTTTACTTCTTTATTGCTCATGCCGGTTCGGTTTTGATTATGATTGCCTTTTTCCTGATGTGGCGGGAAAGTGGCAGTCTCGACTTTGAATCATTCCGTCATCTGAAACTCTCTCCGGCTATCGCTTCGGTGGTCTTCCTGCTGGCCTTTTTTGGTTTTGGTGCCAAAGCAGGCATGCTGCCACTTCACAGCTGGCTACCTCGCGCCCACCCCGCCGCACCGTCACATGCCTCTGCGCTGATGTCCGGGGTGATGGTCAAGATTGGTATTTTCGGTATCATTAAAGTGGCTATCGACTTGCTTGGTGCGCCGCAACTGTGGTGGGGGATCGTGGTATTGGGCTTCGGCGCGGTCTCTTCTGTTCTTGGCGTGCTATATGCCCTGGCGGAACACGATATCAAACGCCTGCTGGCCTGGCATACCGTTGAAAATGTCGGGATCATTCTGATGGGTGTCGGTGTTGGAATGGCCGGCATCGCCACTCACCATCCGGTACTGGCCGTTATTGGCCTGCTGGGTGCGCTCTACCATCTGCTTAATCATGCCGTGTTTAAAGGGCTGCTTTTCCTGGGTGCCGGGGCCGTGATTTATCGTCTCCATACCCGCGATATGGACAAGATGGGTGGGCTGGCGAAATTAATGCCACTGACTGCATTCGCTTTTTTAATTGGCTGTATGGCTATCTCTGCGCTGCCACCGTTAAACGGATTCATCAGCGAATGGTACACCTACCAGTCACTGTTCAGCATGAGCCATGACGGTAACTTCCTGATGCGAATCAGTGCACCTGTTGCCATCGTCATGCTGGCTATCACTGGTGCACTGGCAGCCATGTGTTTTGTTAAAGTGTATGGCGTCAGTTTCTGTGGCGGGCCGCGCAGTGAAAAAGCCGCGCAGGCACGTGAGGTTCCCTGGCAGATGACTTCCGCCATGCTGATGTTAGCGCTGTGCTGTGTGGTGCTGGGTCTGGGTGCCAGCATTATCGCGCCGGTGATTGCTCAGGTCGCAATGTCGCTGGCTGATACTCAGCATGTCACTGTCGCCCAGGGCGTACTGCTTATCCCTGCCGAAGCATCACAGGCCATGCTGTCACCCGCCCTGACCTTTATTCTGCTTATCGCCCTGCCGGTACTTCCTCTGCTGGTCTGGCTCGCGATTAAAGGCAATCAGCCTGCATTTCGCCGCCGCGGTCAGCCGTGGGCATGTGGCTATACCTGGACACCGCAGATGTCCACCTCCACCAGCGGCGTGACTCAGCCACTACGCGCGATGTTCAGTGTACTCTATCGCCTACGTAAACAGTTAGATCCCTCCCCGCGGCTAACACGAGTGTTACAAGCGGCAACCGTTGGTGCCGCTGCAACCGAGCCATTCTGGGATGAGAAAATCATCTATCCCCTGGTCCGTTTGGTACGACGCGCGGGTATCCAAGTACAGCGCTTGCAGAGTGGGGATTTCCGACTCTATTGCCTGTATATCGTCGCAGCACTGATTGTGCTGCTATTAGTTGTTGCGATGTGAGGGGGAAACAATGACATTACAAGAATCACCGTCGCTAATGATGGGCATCTTTGCGCTCATTCAGGCAGCTGTTCTGTTATTTCTGACACCACTGTTTACCGGTATTTCACGTCAGATCCGCGCAACGATGCATTCTCGTCGCGGACCCGGTATCTGGCAGGACTACCGTGATTTATTTAAATTGCTGCAACGCCAGGACGTTGCGCCCGCCCAGTCAGGTATAATTTTTCGCATTATGCCGTGGGTGTTGTTAAGCAGCATGCTTCTGGTAGCGATGACACTCCCGGTTTTCACCCTCACCTCACCTTTCGCAGGTGCGGGCGATATTATCACCCTGCTTTATCTGTTTGCTCTGTTTCGTTTCTTCTTTGCTCTCTCAGGTCTGGATACCGGCAGTCCTTTTGCCGGGATCGGTGCGAGTCGTGAACTGACGCTCGGCGTGCTGGTTGAACCCACCTTAATTCTTGGTCTGTTGGTGGTGGCTCTTATCGCCGGTTCAACCAATATTGGCACTATCAGTGCAACGCTGACCACAGGATGGAGTTCACCCACCGCAACACTACTGGCACTTCTGGCCTGTGGTTTCGCCTGTTTTATCGAAATGGGCAAAATCCCGTTTGATGTCGCAGAAGCCGAGCAGGAACTGCAAGAAGGGCCACTGACGGAATATTCAGGTTCGGGTCTGGCACTGGTGAAATGGGGTATCGGTCTTAAACAAGTGGTGGTGGCAGAGCTCTTTCTGGCTATTTTCATTCCGTTTGGTAAAGCAGCCGAAATGACTATCGGTGCCCTGACACTGGCACTGCTTCTGATGCTGATAAAGCTGCTGGTTATTTTTATCCTCGCCTCTCTTTTTGAAAATACGCTGGCACGTGGTCGCTTCTTGCTGACCCACCGGGTGACTTGGATTGGGTTTGGTGTTGCTTCCCTGTCTTTCGTGTTTTATTTGACTGGTCTGTAAGGAGCCTGGAAAACCGTTATGGAAAGTTCATCCTTTATGACCAATATGGCGCTAGCAACTTTGTTGCTACCCTTTATTGGCGCACTGTTGACGGCCTGTTCACCCAAACTTATCGCCAAATGGGTCTGTACGTTGTTCGCCCTTCTGGCGACTCTGGGTACCCTACTGCTGGGTTGGGGATTTTTAGTTAATGGCAAAGCAGACCTGACGATTACCCTGCTGCACTACGGCGATATTGCACTGTTTGGCTTTATCTTTGACCGTATCAGCACCCTTATCGTCTTTGCCGTCGTTTTTCTCGGCTTACTGGTCAGCATCTACTCACTCGGCTATCTGAATAGTGGTAATCGCGAGCACGCGGATGAAGGAGGCAATCGCTATTACGCCTTCTTGCTGATATTTATCGGTGCGATGGTCGGACTGGTGCTCTCCTCTACCATTCTCGGGCAACTGCTGTTCTTTGAAATTACCGGGGGCTGTTCCTGGGCGTTAATTGGCTACTATCAGACCGCAAAATCACAGCGTTCCGCAATGAAAGCGTTGCTGATTACGCATGTCGCCTCCCTGGGTCTGTTTATTGCCGCAGCAACGTTGTTTATTACCACCGGGACCTTTGCACTGAGTGCCATGTCACAGCTGGAAGGTACGCCTGCTCTGCTGGTGTTCGGCGGTATTATGTTTGCTGCCTGGGGTAAATCAGCCCAGCTACCTATGCAAGCCTGGCTGCCCGATGCGATGGAAGCACCCACCCCGGTCAGTGCCTATTTGCACGCCGCATCGATGGTTAAAGTGGGGGTGTATATCTTCGCTCGCGCCATTTACGAATCAGGTCACGTCCCTCATATCATCGGCTGGATAGGCATAGTGATGGCGACCCTGACCATTGTTTATGGCTTTATGATGTACCTGCCGCAGAAAGATATGAAACGCCTGCTGGCCTGGTCCACCATCACCCAACTGGGCTATATGTTTCTTGCCCTGTCGATTGCTGTCTTCGGCTCGAAAGAGGCCTTTGATGGCGGTATTGCCTACATATTTAACCACGCCTTCGCCAAAAGTCTCTTCTTCCTTGTTGCCGGTTCTCTCAGTTACTGCTGTGGGACGCGGATGTTGCCACGTTTACGTGGTGTGCTAAGCAAAATGCCGGTCGTGGGGATTGGCTTCTGTGTTGCCGCCCTGGCGATTGCCGGGGTTCCCCCCCTGAACGGCTTTTTCAGTAAATTCCCCGTTTTCGCTGCCGGTTTTGAAATGTCACGCGAGTTCTGGGTAATGACGCCAGTGATGGTGCTGGTGTTGATTGAGTCAGTCGCAAGCTTTGCCTGGCTTATCTATTGGTTTGGTCGCGTTGTTCCTGGGGAGGCTAATGAGGAAGTGGTTCAGGCCTCACCGCTGCCGACTTCAATGCGTCTGGTGTTGCTGGTCCTGATCGTGATGTCGTTCTGCTCCAGTGTTATCGCTATTAACTGGCTTGGATAAGGGAGAATGAGTATGACTGGTTCACTGATTGTCAATAATCTCGCGGGGTTGATGATGTTAACGTCGCTGATGGTTATCGGGGCTAAACGCCCCACCGTATCCTGCTGGTTCTACGCACTGCAGTCGCTAATACTGGTGGCCATTTTCGTCACCCTCGCCTATACCCTGAACGCACATAGTCTCTATATGTGGGCGATCAGCGCCTTTATCACCAAGGTGATTCTGGTACCCATTATTATGGGCTACGCGTTTCGCAGTATGCACTGCCCTGAGAGCGATGGCAGCATCATCGGCATTCCGGTGCTGATGTTGTTTACCGGTATCATTGTGGTGCTGTGCTGGTTTGTGATTGAACCGGTACAGATACCGCTAATTGCTGATTTAAAACCAGCGCTCGCCGTCTCGCTCGGTCATTTCCTGCTGGGGATACTGTGTATCGTTACGCAACGCAATATCCTTAAGCAAGTATTTGGTTACTGCCTGATGGAAAACGGTTCGCACCTGACTTTAGCCTTGCTAGCGAACAAAGCCCCGGAACTGGTAGAAATTGGTATCGCTACTGACGCCATTTTCGCTGTCATTATCATGACAGTACTCGCCCGTAAAATCTGGCGCACTCTCAATACCTTGAGTGTCGACCAACTGACAGCACTGAAGGGGTAACGGAATGAGTACAACATCCGTACTGCTATTTTTGCTGCTGACACCATTGTGTATCGCAATCCTTAACTTTACCTGCCGTCTGGCAGGTGATGCCGCGCGCGCACTGACGACAGCACTGCATTCGATTGGGATTATCGCTATTTTGGCGGAATCCTTGTGGGTCGTAACACTGATTTATCAACAGGGCGACATACTGGTTGCCGATAAATGGCTCCATCTCGACAGTCTCACCGCCCTGTTCTTAGGCATTCTGGGGATCGTGAGCTTTATCACCGGTATCTACTCCATCGGTTATATGCGCCATGAGGTTGATGATGGTGCTATCAGCGTGAATGGGTTGTGTAACTACTATGGTTTCTTCCATCTGTTTATTTTCACTATGTTGCTGGTTATCACCAGTAATAACCTGATTATGATGTGGGCAGCTATTGAAGCGACGACACTGAGTTCGGCATTTCTGGTGGGCACTTACAGTCAGCGTTCATCTCTGGAAGCCGCCTGGAAATACATCATTATTTGCTCTGTCGGCGTCGCTTTTGGTTTATTTGGTACCATTCTGGTTTACGCCAACGCCACGACCTTCCTTCCTAACCCGGATGATGCGATTTTTTGGACCGAAGTACTGAAACATGCCTCAGAGCTTGATCCTACCCTGATGAAGCTGGCGTTTGTCTTTGTGCTGGTAGGTTTTGGCACCAAAACAGGTTTATTCCCGATGCATGCCTGGCTGCCTGATGCTCACAGTGAAGCACCGAGTCCGGTCAGTGCCCTGCTCTCAGCCGCACTGCTGAACTGTGCTCTGCTGGTTATCATTCGCTATAACATCATTATCAGCCAGGCTATTGGTGACCATTTCACCAGTACCTTACTGGTGGTCTTTGGTATGCTGTCCGTTGCTGTCGCCGCGTTCTTTATCCTGGTACAGAATGATATTAAGCGGCTACTGGCCTACTCTTCTGTCGAAAATATGGGGCTTATCGCTGTCGCACTGGGTATTGGTGGCCCGCTGGGGATCCTCGCTGCCATGCTGCATACCCTTAACCACAGTCTGGGTAAAACGTTGCTGTTCTGTGGTTCCGGTAACGTTTTACTGAAATACGGCACGCGAGATATGACCGTAGCCAGAGGGATGCTAAAAGTGATGCCTTTCTCTGCGCTGTTACTTGCGGGTGGTGCTCTGGGTCTTGGCGGCATGCCGCCGTTTAACGTCTTCCTCAGCGAATTTATGACCGTGATTGCGGGTCTCAGCGCGGGCTATATCTGGCTGACCATTGTGCTGTTGCTGCTGTTAACCCTCGTGCTTGGCGGGCTGGTACGTATGGTCAGTTGTGTTCTGTTCGGTGATGCACCAGAACCCGTCCGTAAAGGGGAACTGGGAATACTGACCACGCTGCCAATGGCTATTCTGTTAGTGCTGATGCTGGTGATGGGGACACATATTCCACAGCCAGTGGTTCATATTCTCGAGAATGCCGCCTCGGTGGTACTGCAAAATGATCGAACCACGGAATCACCCGGCTTTAACTGGCCGTGGGCTGCGGGTTCAGAAAGTGCAGCAACCGTGGAAAACACGGCGATTAATGGCTTGCAGAGAATAGGAAAATAACGGTTAAATAAATCGTCAATCATTAAGCATAAGATATCTAACGCCAGTGCGTTAGATATTTTTTGTGATGGCACATGATAACCACAAGTTAATGGGTAAAGTATATTAATATTAGTTTAATTATTTTCAATAACTGCATTAATTTCCCACCCTGGCAGCCAGATAATTACCTCTCAGTTTAATTAATGAATTTCCACTTCACTCTTAAATATCCCGATAAAATAAAAAAACATTTATTTTAAGTCTGTTTTTGATACCTGGATCGATATTTCGCCCATAGGTTAAAAGTTAATATAGACATATTGCAACACAAAATGTTTTATCAAGATCATGCAGGGGTTATTATGAGTAGTGAAAATTCTTTTGATCTGCGCCTCCCACCAGAAATGGCAAAAATAGCTGAACAGGTCGGTCTCTATAAAACCAAGAAAAAGAAATCATTATCCTTTTTCCTGGCCATTACTGCCGGTATCTTTATTTCAATTGGTTTTGTTGCCTATATCACCGTCACTAGCGGCCCCACTCCTGCTACCGCGCCGGTTAAATTTCTTGGTGGCATCTGCTTTACCCTTGGATTAATCCTTGTCGTCGTCGGTGGTGCGGACCTGTTTACCTCCACTGTACTGACTGTGATGGCAAAAGCCAGCGGCCTGATTTCATGGTCAGCACTGATGATAAACTGGTTTATCGTTTATATTGGTAATCTTGTCGGGGCAGTATTTTTTGTCGCTCTGATGTGGTATTCCGGGCAAATCATGTCGGGTGAGGGTCAATGGGGATTAAATGTATTACTGACCGCCGATCATAAAATGCACCATACCTTCCTTGAGGCGGTTTGCCTTGGCACGCTTGCTAATATGATGGTCTGCCTGGCTGTATGGTTAAGTTATTCAGGTCATACCTTACTGGATAAAATGTTCGCCATGTTATTACCCATAAGTATCTTTGTTTGCGGTGGGTTTGAGCACAGTATTGCCAATATGTTTCTGATTCCTTTAGCTGTTGTTATCCGTTATTTTGCACCTGATACATTTTGGTCGCAGATACATCAAAGTCCAGATGCTTTTCCGGCACTCAACATCTCACAATTTATTACTGATAATTTAATTCCGGTAACAATAGGTAATATTATTGGCGGTGGGGTACTGGTTGGGATAACCTACTGGGTCATCTACCTTCGTCAACAGAATCGTTGAATTTACGGTGACAGACAAAATAATTAGAGTTGTTTGTCGACATAAAAGAAAACAGGCGATAAACATATCGTCTGTTTTCTCTGTGGTAATTATAAACAACTTAAAATATAGCAGGTAGATAATAACTCGTTATTTCACGGTAATACCCAGTTTTTTCATTCTTGATAATAAAGTGGTACGTTTTAATCCAAGACGCTGTGCTGCTCCGCGAGGCCCGGCGACAACGCCGTTAGTTTCTTTTAAAACCTGAATAATATGCTCACGTTCATCATCATCATGCAGCATCGGGGCTGGCGCTGAAGGTGCGATATTGAGTGGGTATTTTATTTCGGGCAGTTGTAAATCCAGCACTGTACCTCGGGACAACAGCACCGCACGTTCAATCACATTTTCCAGTTCACGGACATTGCCTGGCCACGGCATACGGCTCAGCTGACGAAGTGTTTCCGATGGAATACTGTCGATGGTGCGTTTCATGCGTTTGGCAATTTTATAGGTGAGAAACTTCACCAGTTGGGGAATATCTTCAGGGCGCTCACGCAATGGCGGGATCACAATCGGGAAAACGTTCAGCCGGTAATACAAGTCACTGCGAAATTCTTTATCTGCCACCATCTGGCTCAAATCCCTGTTGGTCGCCGCAACGATGCGTACATCGACTGAAATCAGTTTGCTGCCGCCGACCCGCTCGAACTCTTGTTCTTGTAAAATACGTAGCAGCTTAGGTTGCAGTTCAATGGGAATCTCGCCTACTTCATCAAGGAATAAGGTACTTTTATCGGCGAGTTCAAAACGCCCCATCCGCTGCGTGGTCGCGCCGGTAAACGATCCTTTTTCATGACCAAATAAATCACTTTCCATTAACCCTGCAGGCATGGCCGCACAATTCATTTTTACCATACGCTGATTACGACGATCGCCAAGATCATGGATAGCACGCGCGATAAGTTCTTTTCCGGTTCCTGTTTCCCCAAGGATGAGTACTGAACAGTCGCTTTTTGCCACGATCTCAACCTGTTTCAGAACTTCTGACATCCTGGCGCTACGTCCGACAATATCGCTGAAATTCGGGTTATTACTGTTGATTTGTTCGGTGAGATAAAGGTTTTCGTGTTGTAGTTTTTCCTTGAGACTTTTAATTTCCCGGTAGGCCAAGGCGTTATCTACAGCAATCGCAATCCGATCGGCGATTTGCTGTAATATCCGAAGGTTAGCAGCATTAAAATTATCTGGCTGGCATCGTGCCAGTTCAAGAACACCTAATGTTTTATGACCAAAACACAGGGGGAGTAAGCACAGGGTTTTGGTCTGATTGCGCCACAGGCGATTGAAAAACTTACTCTCATCATCGTCAAACCCTTCTCCAGGCTTCACGTTAGCTAACATCATTTTCCCACTTTTCATCACCTGCTGTTCCAGTGAACCGTCCAGAATCATCTGTGACTGTTCACGTTCCGCGATATGTGTCGGCAGGTAATGGGTCGAGTAAACACTGGCCTGTTCGCTCTCTTTATCAACATCACATAGCACGATGCTAATAGCGTTGATGTGAAAGAAATGATGAATGCTTTTGGCAATTTCGCCAGTCAGTTCGTCAAGATCGAGTTTTGACAGTACCGCGTTAGTGATATCGACTAAAATACGGAAATCATCGCGTTCATGGCGCAGCATCGATTGCTGGAGCAACGCATTCTCACGGAGTTGGATTTGTTCGACTGCAATGGCGGCCAGCAAACAGAGTTCATATAAGCCACTCTGATCTTCCTCGCTGAACGGCATCCCATGCTGACGTGTAAATTCACACCCCCCCAGCACATGGGTAGAAATTCGCAAAGGAACCAGGCAATAATCGGTAAATTCAGGATAGAGTTTTAATGCTGCCAGTTGAGGATAGCGAAAATGTAGCGCCTCGCTGCTCCAGGCTGACGTTTTAGGGTGAGTCAGCAAAGCGTGTACCGGTCCACTCGCCAGCAAGGTTTCATCTTCATAGCTGACTGGCTGATGCAGGGCGTCGATACCATAAAAACTGACGCGAGCACTATTATCATCGAACAAAACTAGCGTTACGGATTCGGCAATACCTGCAGCCTGGATAGACTGGGTCAAAACTTCCAGCAGCGACGTCATATTCTGTTGCTGCAACAGTGTACGTGCCAGCTCCAGCAATCCTTTGTGTTTTGTGGCGATCATCGTGGCGCTCTGCATAGTGTTTACTCTGAATAACATCGATTATTGGAAACAAGCGGTTTCAAAATTGAGACGCTGAAAAAAGTCTACTCCTTTCAAAGTAGTCGGCACCCTGACAAGATCAACAAATACGAGGTAAAGGTTCCGCATGGGGTAACATCAGTTGACGAGAAATTCCCAGCGCACCGCGCAAGCACACTTGCGGGTTTTCTGTCACCTCACCTATCGTCACGGCGTCAACGCCTAGCGGGTGGCTTCGTAGTAAATTCAGTACTGCGTCTTCTGCCTCGGCAGTAACCACTGCCACCAGTTTACCTTCGTTGGCAAAATTCAGCGGTTCTAGCCCGAGTAATTCACAAATCCCGCGTACCGCCGGTTTTACTGGCAAGGTCGTTTCATCGATACACATGCCCAGACCACTGGCTGCACTGAACTCATGCAAAATCGCATTTACGCCACCACGAGTCGCGTCACGCAAGGCATGAACCCCGGCCAGTTCACGGAGTGGGGCAATCATCGGTGCCAGTACAGCACAGTCACTCTCTACGCCTAAATCCATCCCCAGATTTTCGCGCAGATTCAGAATCGCAGCCCCGTGATCGCCAAGCGTCCCGCTGACTATCACTTTATCGCCGACTTTAATCGTACTGGCTGCCCAGTTCACCGCCGTCGGTATCACCCCAATCCCGGCAGTATTAATAAATATTTTATCGGCGGCACCACGCTGCACCACTTTGGTATCGCCGGTCACAATAGCAATACCAGCGTCACGAGCGGTCTGCGCCATAGCGCTGACAATGTGCTGTAACGCATCAAGCGGCAAACCTTCTTCAAGAATAAAACCACAAGAAAGGTAGCTGGGTGTTGCACCACTCACCGCCAGGTCGTTCGCCGTTCCGCATACTGCCAGCTTACCAATGTTGCCACCGGGGAAAAAAATAGGATCAATCACGTAGCTGTCGGTGGTAAATGCCAGTCTGTCGCCTTGCGCACTCAGGCTGGCGATAGAGAGCCGCGCGCCATCTTCCCGTTCGTTAAGCCACGGATTATCAAATGCACTGAGGAACATCTGCTCAATCATCTGCTGCATAGCACGCCCCCCGCTGCCATGCGCCATAGTGATGACTTTTTGACTATCTTTCATCCTGACATGCCTTCTGTTGTTGTTGCTGTTGCTGCGGCTTATCCGCGACTGAAACCTCTTGGTGCCGATACTGATACCATGCAGCGCATGCTCCTTCAGAGGAAACCATGAGCGCCCCAAACGCGTTATGCGGCGTACAACCGGTCCCGAACAGCGGACACTCATGCGGTTTGCAGCGCCCGGTCAGTACTTCACCACAACGGGAGCGCGGGTCGTCAGCGACTGACTGAGCCTGCGGGCTAAAACGGCGTTCAGCATCAAACGAGGCGTAGGCTTCTGTCAGGCAAATACCCGATTCCTCAATCAGTCCTAGTCCGCGCCACTCACTGCTTCCTGCCAGCGTAAAGACTTCACGCATCGCCTCTTGCGCCAGCACGTTACCCTCTTCCGGTACCACCCGGCGGTATTGGTTTTCCGTTTTACACGTTGCCTGACAAACTTGATCCACCAGCATCAGCACACTTTGCAGCATATCCAGTGGTTCAAAACCGCTTATGACGAGCGGCTTACTAAATTCTTGATTGATAAAATGATAGGGTGCAATACCCGTGATCATGCTGACATGGCCGGGAGCCAGGAAAGCATCGATCCGTACATCCTCCCGGGAAAGCAGGCTCCGTAGGGTCGGCATCAGGCTGATATGCTGGCAGAAGATACTGAAATTGCTCAGGCATTCGCGCCGTGCCTGCTGCAGGGTAACGGCAGTCACTGGCATCGTGGTTTCAAAACCGAGCGCGAAAAATACCACGTGACGTGCTGGGTTTTCACGTGCCAGCTTCAGCGCATCAAGCGGGGAATACACCACACGGATATCCGCTCCATGTTCACGGGCATTCATCAGTGAGCCCTGTTTTCCAGGGACCCGCACAGCATCACCAAAGGTACAAAAAATCACCTCAGGATGAGCAGCAATTTCACAACAGGCATCAATACGTCCCATCGGTAACACACACACCGGGCAGCCCGGCCCGTGGATAAACTCCAGTTGTGGCGGCAGTAATTTATCCAGCCCAAATTTAAAAATAGCATGCGTATGGCCGCCGCATACCTCCATAATCTGCATCGGTTTTTTGGCGCTATAGGGCAGTAACTCCGCCCGCTGATGCAGACGTTCAATCAATGTTTTTGCCAGTTGCGGATCGCGGAACTCATCAACAAAACGCATTATCTTGCCTCCCCGGCCCCGAGGAACAGGGCAACATCGGCTTCCACTTCCTCCATGGCATGCAGTGCAGCCAGTGTTTCCAAGGCTTCCTGTTCGTCTAACCGACTGAGGGCGAATCCAACATGAATTAACACCCAGCAACCGATCAACGCTTCAGGTTCTCCCTCACATACCAGCGCAATATTCACTTCACGCCGCAGGCCACAGACGTCAGCCCAGGCATTACCCGCCTGCCGTTCATGCAGGGCGACAATTTGTCCCGGAATGCCTATGCACATCGTTGTTGCTCCAGCCAGTTCAGCCATAAATCCATCCCCTCACCCGTCGTGGCTGACAGCTGGATAACTTCAATCTCGGGATTCACCTGGCGGGCATTGGCAATACAAGTATCGACATCAAAATTGACATACGGCAGTAGGTCTATTTTATTGAGAATCATCAGGTGTGATGCCGCAAACATATGCGGATACTTCAGCGGCTTATCCTCACCTTCGGTGACAGATAACACCGCGACTTTATGTCGCTCTCCGAGATCAAAACTGGCCGGGCAGACCAGGTTACCCACATTTTCGATAAACAGCAGACTGTTATTGGCTGGCGATAACTGATGTAGCGCATCGTGAACCATCTGGGCATCCAGATGGCAGCCTTTCCCCGTATTCACTTGAATAGCGGGTACGCCGGTGGCACGGATACGATCGGCATCATTGGTCGTTTGCTGGTCACCTTCAATCACCGCACAGTCAAGATGCGGAGCTAAGCGAATCAAGGTACTGGTCAGCAAGGTGGTTTTGCCTGAACCTGGGCTGGACACCAGATTCAATGCCAGGATGCCCGCTGCCGCAAAATGCTCGCGGTTATGGGAGGCAATATGGTTGTTCTTCGCCAGTACGTCCATTTCGATATCAACCAAACGGCGTGGCGCAAAAGGCAGATCATGGCTGTGGGAATGGTCGTGGGAATGATGGTGAGTATGCTCAGTATTGACACCTTCGATACGAAGTTCACCTCTGGCACAGCCGCAGGTACTACACATAGCTTTCTCCCCGGGTAAAACTGCTACCCACTATTCGATTTCAATTCGTTTAATTTTCATGCCGTCGTCGGCAATAACCCGTACTTCTCGTCCGCCACATTGCGGGCAAAGCAGCACGCCCGGGCTGAGTAAGGCGATCTCCTGCTGGCAGTGATAGCACCAGCTTTCAGCTCGCGGTGTCTCAAGATGTAACTCGCAACCTTCAGCAAGCGTTTCACGACACGCCAGTTCAAAGCAAAATTGCACGGCTTCGGGTTCTACGCAGGAAAAGGCGCCTATTTCCATCCATACCGCAGTAATTTTCCGGGCATTATTTTGTTGTCCAAACTGTTGCATTATTTCTACTGCGTTCTGGCACAACGTGATCTCGTGCATTATTTATCCTCCATCAGGATGATTAATGAAGAGAGTATGGAGAGTTATTAGCAATATTAGTGCCAAATTGTCTGAAGGAGTTAAACAGCAACAAAAATAGGAGCGGCCAAATAATACTGTTACACGCCAGCCATCATATATGTCGAAATACAGTGTCATCGACATGTCATTCGGTTATTCATCGACTCGATCAGATAAATAAAAAATGATTTAACTTATTAATAATAAATAGATTATTAAATGAAAATAGAAACTGGCACGTTTTATGCCAGAGGTATGCCATGCATCCTATTTTTATCGTCACTTTCTGCATCACGGCGACTAAAAAAAGGCATCGGCACATCATTTAATCATGGGTAATAACAATGAGTACTCTTAGCGAGCTGACCAGTAAAGCAGATTATATTGCCAGCAAAAACAACCATCTGAAAGCTCAATGGAGCCTCTATCAGAACAGCCTGACACAGGCCGTAACCCATTCAAATAAAAAAATAAATCATGAAGTTAGTTGCGGTAATGATCAGGGGGTCTGCTTTACGCTGTTTGACTATTTTTCCGTCAGTATTGATCTCAATGATGACTTCTACAGCCAGGATATCGTTTATAGCCTGAATATGGCACCTGCCGGTGAAGCCCATGATTTCAAAACATTTGCCCACGCCACGCTGAGCGAAGACGGCTTAGTGGATAACAGCGTGGATATCAAAGATAAAAATGCGGTGCTGGAACATTACCTTAATAAAATTTCAGCTATTTATCAGTGTGTTTTTGATTCACTGAAAAATAATCAACCCATTCATTCACAGCTCGAAAAATTACTCAGTAATGCCTGAGTAAATTCAGAAATAAATTATTGCTGCGACAGACCAGAAATATTTTTCAGCGCCGATGGTTACTGGGATCAACTCCGACATAAATGTCGAAATATCAAATTAAGTGCCGATTTCGTCACTTTTGATGAAATACTGAGGAGACTTCATGAGCGTTAAACCTGCCATGAATCAATATGTGATAGCCGACCCGAAACTTTGTATCGGCTGCAATACCTGTATGGCTAGCTGTTCGCAGGAGCATCAACTCTACGGTTTACAATCAGCACCCCGTTTACAGGTGATGAGGAACCGGCTGGATTCCGCGCCAGTGATGTGTCACCAGTGCGAAGATGCGCCCTGCGCCCAGGTGTGCCCTGTCAATGCTATCACCCGTGAAAATGATGCCATTTATCTGAATGAAAGTCTGTGTGTGAGCTGCAAACTGTGCGGGCTCGCCTGTCCATTCGGGGCCATTACCTTCTCCGGCAGTACGCCGTTAGATATCCCCCGTGATTGCAGTACCGCAAAAGCACTCCCTGCACCGCGCCCGCCGCGCCCGGTCAGTCCATTCTTAGATTGTGTAACGGGCGTACGTGCCGTCGCGGTGAAATGCGACTTGTGTAGTTTCAGTCCCGACGGCCCGGCATGTATCAAAACCTGCCCGACTCAGGCCATCACGCTGGTGACCGCCAGCCTTGCTGAAAATACCAGCCAGCAAAAACGCCTGAATGCCATGAATGTCTTTTCGACCAGACTGACAAACTTTGATACGCCTGATGAGGGCGTCAAATAACGCGTTCAGGCTGGTATCTCTAACGCTAGTTATGTGGCTAGTCGCTGACTGACCTGACATTTTTCTTATCTCGCTATGCGGGAAGAGGCTTTGTAATGAATGAATTCAATACTGCATTAAATCAAAACCCGGTCGGAAAAGCGTATCTGGCTGCGCTAGAACAACAGTTTCCATCGGCTATTTTAGGCAGCACATGGCAGACCGATACCCAGGCAACTGTCACTATCAGGCTTAACTGGTTACCCGAAGTAGTCGAATGGCTGTATTACCAGCAAGGTGGCTGGCTCTCCGTATTATTCGGTAACGATGAACGCACGCTGTGTGGTAACTACGCGCTGTATTACGTGTTGTCGATGGAAAAAGGGGTGAAATGCTGGATAACTGTTCGCACCGAAGTTGATCCCGTGTCGCTGGAATTTCCCTCCGTGACACCACGGGTACCTGCAGCAGTCTGGGGTGAGCGTGAAGTCCGTGATATGTACGGTCTGAAGCCCGTCGGGCTACCAGATGAACGCCGGTTAGTGCTGCCAGATGACTGGCCGGACGATTTGTACCCCCTGCGTAAAGATGCGATGGATTATCGTCAGCGTCCAGCACCCACCAGCGATGAAGAAACCTATCCGTTTATTTCCGAAGCCAAAGAGAGCAGTAACATTGTACCGATTGGTCCGCTGCACGTCACTTCTGACGAACCCGGGCATTTTCGTCTGTTTGTCGATGGTGAAGACATTATTGATGCCGACTATCGCCTGTTTTACGTACACCGTGGTATGGAAAAACTGGCTGAAACCCGCATGGGTTATAACGAAGTCACGTTTCTCTCAGACCGTGTTTGCGGGATCTGTGGTTTTACACACAGCGTGGCCTATACCTCTTCAGTCGAAAATGCGATGGGGATTGTGGTTCCTGAACGCGCTCAGATGATCCGCTCCATATTGTTAGAAGTAGAACGCCTGCACAGTCACCTGCTCAACCTTGGGCTGGCCTGTCACTTTGTCGGTTTTGACTCCGGTTTTATGCAGTTTTTCCGCGTCAGAGAGCAGTCGATGAAAATGGCAGAAATCCTTACCGGCGCACGCAAAACCTATGGCATGAATCTGATTGGCGGTATGCGTCGCGATATTCTTAAAGACGATATGATTGCCACTATCGCGCTCGCAGGTAGTATGCGCCGGGATCTGAATGAGCTGGTCGATATCCTGCTCAGCACCCCTAATACCGAACAGCGCAGTGTTGGCGTCGGTATTCTCGATCCTCAGGTTGCGCGTGATTTCAGTAACGTCGGCCCGATGGTTCGCGGTAGCGGCCATCGTCGTGATATGCGTCAGGATCACCCTTATGCCGGTTACGCAAAATTGCCCTTCGAGCTGTACAGCGAAACCGGAAATGACGTCTATTCCCGTTTAAAAGTGCGTATCCGGGAAGTATTCAACTCACTGGATATGATTGAGTTTGGTTTGCAGAACCTGCCTGGCGGTCCACTGGCGGTAGAAGGCTTCACCTATATTCCGCATCGTTTTGCCCTCGGTTTTGCTGAAGCCCCACGCGGGGATGATGTTCACTGGAGCATGACTGGCGATAACCAGAAGCTGTTCCGCTGGCGTTGCCGCGCAGCCACCTACGCCAACTGGCCAACCCTTCGCTATATGTTGCGCGGTAATACCGTATCCGATGCGCCGTTAATTATCGGCAGCCTCGATCCTTGTTATTCCTGCACCGACCGCATGACGGTTGTCGATGTGCGTAAAAAAACCTCCATCGTGGTGCCTTACAAAGAGATCGAACGTTACGGCATCGAACGTAAAAATTCGCCGCTTTAAGGAACTGTCCATCATGCTGAAACTGATTAAAAAAGTGCTCAAAACTGGCACTGCAACTGTGGCTTATCCGTTTAAGCCACTCGATCTGGCACCCAATTTCCGCGGTAAACCACAATATACTGCCCAGCAATGTATTGCCTGTGGAGCCTGTGCCAACGCCTGTCCGTCGAATGCATTGACCATGACGACAGCAGAAGACGGCGAAACCATCCGTTGGTCGCTCTTTTTAGGTCGTTGTATTTTCTGTGCTCGCTGTGAAGAAGTTTGCCCGACTGCTGCCATCAAACTGTCGCAGGAGTTCGAACTGGCCGTGTGGCGTAAAGAAGATTTGTTTGAAACCGCTGACTTCCCTATCTGTCATTGTCGCGCCTGCGGTAAGCCTTACGCCGTACAAAAGGAAATCGACTTCGCACTCAGCCTGTTGCAAGAGAGTGCCGCCTTGAGCGACAGACACATTACCGAACGTCGCGAACAGTACGAAACCTGTCCTGAGTGCAAAAAACAACACAGTCTGTCTTCTACCGACCGGATTGATATCGGCCGACATATGGCAACGGAGGCCCATCCATGAGTCATAATCCGATTGCACCACGCGATGAAAATGGTCTGCCGATCCCTGTCACGCTGGACGAAAGTATCGCGAAGCTAAAATCGACACTGCTTAATAGCATTCGTCGTTCAGCCTATGTCTATCGCGTTGACTGCGGCGGTTGTAATGGTTGTGAGATTGAGATTTTCGCCGCTATTTCTCCGCTATTCGATGCTGAACGCTTCGGTATTAAAGTGGTTCCCTCCCCGCGTCATGCCGATATTTTGCTGTTCACCGGTGCCGTAACCCGCGCAATGCGTATGCCAGCAATGCGAGCCTGGGACAGCGCTCCTGACCCGAAAATCTGTATTTCATACGGGGCCTGCGGTAACAGCGGGGGGATTTTTCACGACCTGTATTGTGTATGGGGCGGAACCGACAAAATCGTACCCGTGGATGTTTATATTCCCGGCTGCCCGCCAACACCCGCCGCCACGATTTATGGTTTCGCTATGGCGCTGGGTTTACTGGATCAGAAAATAAAAGGTCAGCAACACGATGCCGCCGCCTGTGAACCGGCCCAGTTATTACACCCAGATTTACCGCAACCGCTACGCGTATTGCTGGATCGCGAAGCCCACCGCATGGCGGGTTATCGTTATGGTCGCCAGATTGCCGACCAGTTTATGAACCTGGTTGCCGCACCCGGTTTACAGTCGGTTGAGCAACGGGTTGATGCTTATCTTAAAGAACAAGGCGATCTGCGTCTCAACGAGATTGTCGGCAATCTTCTGCATATTTATCAGCAGGTACTACGTGGGGAGGTCCGTTTGTGATGAGTCAGGTCAGCGATCAGCGCTACGCGCGGCACCAAACTTACGCCGGCCATCAGCCGGCAAAAAACAAAGTCATTTTTTATTCGTTGAGTGGCAAATTTGTCGATGAGAAAAAGGTCCGACAGCACAGCTCACAACAAGTACAGGAGGTGGTGTATTACAGCCTCGCTATCGGCCATCATCTCGGGGTGATCGACTGCCTGAAACCTCGTCTCGAATGTCCACTGGACGCTTATGCTCACTGGATTGACTGCCTGCCAGAAAATGGTGAGGCCCGCCGTAAACTGGCGGGTGTGCAGCGTTTCGGTGAGATCAATATCGATAGCAGCCACACCCATTTATTAGCGCTGGCACTCCGCGATGCGCGCCCCAGTATGAACCCCGAACAACAGGGCTGGAGCGACACACTCGTCGCCCTGCTCACCCAAATAGAATACGACCCCGCCATGTATCTGATGGTCAGGAGGTTTGATGCGTGATTTACCTTC
>Ga0308165_1001569_pt1 | contig 31324 bp, 27 predicted proteins | sample PhyWR2_FD_201032 | JGI IMG/M metagenome (GOLD analysis project Ga0308165, IMG submission 201032) | Phyllosphere microbial communities from UC Gill Tract Community Farm, Albany, California, United States - DLSLW.R2 | ecosystem: Host-associated > Plants > Phyllosphere > Unclassified | place: USA... | reverse complement strand
TGTCTACCGCCCACTGCTGGCGCGCCGCTGGATTGCCTTTCACGGCGGCAGGCGCAAAAGCATCGAAAGCCTGGTCGTAGGTTGGGTTCACGGCGACAAGCTGCCCTTCGAGGTGGGTCGATAGCTCACTTATCACCAGGCCGTGTTCCGCCAGCCGCCCGGCGATATCATCGCAGTAGGTCTGGCTGGCGGCGGCCTGCTCAAGATTGAAAATGGCAGGATGATTGCACGGCAGCTGTAGCGCTTTGAACCCTAGCCCTGCCGCCCATTGTGCCAGCCCATCGAGCGTATTAAACGGCGGCTGACCACCGATAAACTGCGCCAGAAAAATCCCCGGCCCCTTGATGGTTTTCATACCCTTCCTCCTTAAAAAAATCACGCCTGCTCTTTATCGTCGTACTTAAACGAGACCAGGAAAAGCAAAGCAATAACGACGGCGGCAACCGCAGGGATCCACCAGAAATTCACCCATGCCTGCGGCACGGTTTGCCCGGCGACCAACTGGTTGTAGAGGGCGCCGGAGATCTGCGAGCCCAGCAACATACCGATACCGTATGTGAACATCACCACCATACTCTGCGCCTGTCCTTTCACCTTCTCCCCCGCCACGCGGTCGGTGTAGATAAAGCCCACCACAAAGAAGAAGTCGTAGCACACGCCGTGCAGCAGAATGCCGAGATACAGCAGGAAGCGCGTTTCTTCGTTGATGCCGAGTGCGAAGAACATGTAGCGCACGAACCACGCCAACATGCCGATAAGCAGCATGTATTTCACGCCCAAACGACGGAACAGCAGCGGGATAATCAGCATAAAGACGATTTCTGACATCTGCCCGAAGGACATTGCGGTGCTAACGTCCGCCACGCCCGCATCGGCCAGATAAGAGGCGGTGTAGGCGTAGTAGGTACCTAATGGCACGGAGATAAGGGTTGCGCAGATGGCGAATACCAGGAAGTGGCGGGTTTTTAGCAAAGCAAAGGCATCGGCACAAAACAGATCGCGCAGTTTCAGCGGTTGGCCTTTGGCCGGGGCTGGCGTGTGTGGCAGCGTCAGGCTGTAGACCGCCAATATCACCGAGCACAGCGCCGCCAGCGTAAAGATACCGGTGGTATCTGATATGCCCGTCACGCCGATAAAGATCCCGGCAATAATCCAGCCGATAGTGCCGAACACGCGCACCACCGGGAAGGTTTTGTCGATATTGTTCAGGCTGTGGAAAGCAATGTTGTTGGTCAGCGCCAGCGTTGGCATGTAGCACAGGGTGTAGCCAAACAGCAGGCCGATAAGCAGCGCGCCATTTTCTGCCACCAGCGCCTGCGGCACAAACCATAGGATCACCGCACCCAGCAGGTGCATTACTGCCATCACCTTTTGTGACGGGAAGAAGCGGTCAACCAGCATCCCCAGTACAAACGGTGAAAGGATAGAAGCAATCGGCCCTGCCGAGAAAGCATCACCAATCAGCAGGGACATATTGTGTTGGCTCATCACCAGACCTAAGGTGACTGACCAACTGCCCCAGATAAAGAACTGCATAAACATCATCAATGACAGACGCGGCACCAGCAGCCGGTGCTGTACTCCGCTATTTTCAGGACCTTGTGTTGTTGTGGAGACCATGTTTTTACCCTCAAAGTAATCGATTACAAAAACAGCCTGAGAGAAAAGTAATCGATTACAAATCAAAGATCGCGCATGAAATAGCAGATTTGCGAGAAGGGTCACGATTAAAAATGAGTCGGTGATAGAGGCGGGACGGGAGAGTGCCCGGCGGCGCTGCGCTTGGCCGGGCTACACGTTCAAGTAGCATGGCCGAGCATCGCGACGCCGGGAAGTGCGCGGTAATTACGCTTTGCGACGTAACACTTTAAATGCGATGAACAGGAACAGCACCCATACCGGCAGCAGAATAGCCGACAGACGCATGCCGTCCATGGTGCACATTAGAACCAGTACCATCAGCAGGAAAGCGATACAGATATAGTTGCTGACCGGTGCCCACAGCGCTTTGAATTTTGGCTCACGACCTTTACGACGCATGGCGGCACGGAATTTGAGGTGCGCCATGCAGATCATTACCCAGTTTAGCAGCAGCGTTGCCACCACCAGCGCCATCAGCAAACCAAACGCCTTCTGCGGCAGCAGATAGTTCACCAGCACCACCAGCGAAGTAATGGCCCCGGAGAGAACAAGCGAGTTCACCGGCACACCGCGACGGCTAACTTTGGTCAAAAAGCGTGGTGCGTTACCCTGTACTGAGAGGCCAAACAGCATGCGGCTGTTGGAATACACGCCGCTATTATAAACCGACAGTGAGGCCACCAGAATGACAAAGTTCAGCGCCGAAGCCACCAGATTGCTGTCCAGATTGTGGAAGATCATCACAAATGGGCTGCTGTCAGATTTAATGGCATGCCACGGGTAAAGCGCCAGTAATACGATCAGTGAACCGATGTAAAACAGAAGGATACGGTATACAACCTGATTGACGGCTTTCGGAATTGAACGTTCCGGATCACGCGCTTCCGCCGCCGTAATCCCAATCAGTTCCAGCCCGCCGAAGGAGAACATAATCACCGCCAGCGATAAGATAAGCCCTTTCCAGCCGGTTGCCAGGAAGCCATCGAAGCGCCAGAGGTTATCGATACTGGCATGCTCGCCGCCTTTACCCGAGGCCAGCATCCAGATGCCAAAACCAATCATGCCAATGATCGCCAGCACTTTAATCAACGCAAACCAGAATTCCGTTTCGCCATACAGGCGCACGTTTACGAGGTTAACGGCGTTAATCAGCACGAAGAAGACCGCGGCCCACACCCACGTTGGGATATCAGGCAGCCAATATTGCATATAGATCCCGGCGGCAGTCAGTTCAGCCATGCCTACCAGCACGAACATGACCCAGTAGTTCCAGCCGGAGAGAAATCCAGCGAACGGCCCCCAGTATTTATAAGCAAAATGAGCAAACGATCCGGATACCGGCTCTTCAACAACCATCTCGCCTAAAAGGCGCATGATCATAAAGGCGATAACACCGGCAATGGCATAACCCAACACAACCGCCGGGCCTGCCATTTGGATAGCCGGGCCGATGCCGAGGAACAGGCCGGTACCGATGGCACCGCCGAGGGCGATTAATTGGATATGGCGGTTTTGTAATCCGCGGTGAAGCGTCGGGCTATTTTCCGACGACGCATCCGGTTGATTCTGGCTGGATGCTGATGACGCGTTTCTCACGTCTGACCCCTGTAGCTTTGATATGAAGGGGCACCTTTTAACACTTAGCGCGGCTTGTCGCAAGGCAATCAGTACCCGTAGCACTACGCTAAAAAGCCAGGCAATGCGTAAGATGAGCGCGGTAGGCCTGAAAGCTGCGCACCATCCGGCAGTGTGCGGCAGATTGCCGGATGGCGCGCAGCTTATCCGGCCTACGGTATGATTTATCTCATCCGCATGATGATGAATTTATCGCCACCATGATGCTGAGTGTCAAAACGCTCCTGTTAAGAAGCCTCTTTTAGAAGTCGTAGCTGACGGAAACTTTCAGCGTACGCGCTTCACCCTGGTACAGATAGACACCAAGGTCATCGACGCCAGACCAATATTTCTCGTTGGTCACGTTGGTGATACCGGCACGCCACACCAGATCGTTCTGATCCTGATTCAGGTGCATACGATAACGGACGCCTAAATCCAGCGTGGTGTAGCTATCGAGTTTTTTGGTGTTGGCAGAGTCAGCATATTGGGAGCCGGTATGGTTAACACGCGCGGTGGCCGTCAGGCCCTCAACCGGTTTGATGTCGTATTCAGCACCCAGAACTGCATAGAAGCGGGATACGCCAATCGCATCGTTACCATCGTTGAGACCGCCTTTGGTTTTGGTCATCTCCGGGTCAATCCACAGGGTGCTGCCGTTCAGGCGCAGGCCAAGAACCGGTTCGCCAAAGACGTTCAGCTCAACGCCACGGTTGCGCTGCTCGCCGTCCATGCCGTAGTAGCCGTCGCTATCGAGCACGCCGGACGGTTTCTTAATCTGGAACAGCGCCAGTGAACCGCCAACACGTTCGTAGTCAATTTTCACGCCCACTTCATCCTGCTTCGAGTGAGCGATACCGATACTCTGACCAAAGTTTTTCGCCGTGCTTGGCGCGTTGCCGCCCGGTTGCAGCGCTTCGGTATGGTTTGCGTATAGCGATACTGTTTCCCACGGCTTGTAGACCAGGCCGAAGGTTGGCATCCAGCGGCTTTCATCAAAGCTTGAGGTGGTGGTTTCCAGACCGGTGCTGTTGTTGTAGTTGCGAATCACTACTTTCTGATGACGCGCGGCAGCGGTAAACAGCACGGTGTCATCAAAGAAGCCCAAAGTATCGCTGAACAGCCAGCCCTGAGTCCGGTTGCGCGCGGTGGTCAGCGGGTCGTGATAGTTGCCACCGGTCAGGGTGTAATCCGGCATCGCAACGCCCTGGTTGTCGTAGATATTAGTGGTTGGGTTGGTTTTAGTATTCGACATACGCCAGGCCGTGGCATCGCGAGTGAGCTTCGCCGAGTAGCCAATATTCACTTTATGTGAGATAGCGCCAGTGTCGAAGTTGCCGCGAAGGCCGCCCATGCCGCTGAAGCTATCAATAAGGCGGTTGGTATCCAGACGCCCGACGGTAGCATCACCATTCACATTGGTCAGTTTCGGCGTGGCGTAAATGCCCTCTTCGTGTGCATGCTGCGCACCGAGGCCAACGTAAGTGGTCCAGTTGTCGGTCAGATCATATTCTGCTTTTGCCATACCGAATTCGTTTTCAATATCGCTATAGCCCCACTTCTGGCCGGTATTTTTGGTATTGCTCGGCACATCCGGGATTTCGCTAATCGCCGCGAACCCCACGCCCATCTCACCGCCGTGGAAGGTTTTTTTCTGGTAGCCAAAATCGAACGAAGAACGGAAACGATCGCCACGATAATCCAGCCCTAAGGAAGCCAAAGTGGTACGACGGTTGTCGTTATCGACACGCGCTTCCCCTTCGCGATGCAGCACGTTCACGCGGGCGCCCCACTGGTTGTCATCGCCAAAACGGCGGCCAACATCCAGCGCACCGCCGACCTGAGAGTTACCGGTGTAATCCACGCCGATACGCGTCGTGGGGATATCTTCGGCGCGTTTAGGTTCCAGGTTAATCATCCCACCGACGCCAGAGCTTGCCGCACCGTTCACTAGCGCGTTAGCTCCTTTAAAGACTTCAATGCGTTCCAGCATCTGGGTATCGACCACCTGACGCGGTACGACGCCTGACAGGCCGCCCATCGTCATGTCATCACCATCGAGCTTCAAACCGCGAATACGATAGGTTTCGGCAAAGTTACCGTAACCCTGAACTGCCTGCACACCGGCATCGTTTTTGACCACGTCGGCGATGGTTTTTGCCTGCTGATCCTGCACCAGCTTCGAGGTGTAGCCGATAACGTTGAACGGCACATCCATTGATTTCTGCTCGCCGAGCATCCCAAGGCGTCCACCGTGAGCTATCTGCCCATCAAGGTAAGCGGGTACCAGTTGGTCGCCGCCGGGCGTGAAATCACTGCTACCCACGCCCTGCACCACCATGGTTTCGGTCTGATTTTTCTTAGCAGTAGTCTCTTGTGTCGCAGCATTGGCGGCAGGCATGACAGCGCTTATCGCCAGTGCGAGCGCAGATAATTTTGTTTTCATGAGTGGATCCCCAGGTATCAATAAAAAATTCATCTGAAGTGCCAGCAGGTTTCGCAACTTCGCGCCTCAGAATCCCCCAGTGAAATCCCTCACCGATGACTGAGCCAGCCGTACCGCATTGATGAATAAAAAAGAGACCGAGAACTATACTCATTATCGTTACATGATCAAGCGCAATGAAACACTTAGGGAGAATGCGTATTTAAGGTGGAGGCATTGTCGCGCTGCGGGCGCTTTGCCACAGTGCCGGGATTTGTAAAAGCACCTCTTCAATCATTCGGCGTTTATCATGGCCGGGGCGCCAGAGGGTGACCATTGTCTGACTTATCCCTTCATTGCCGACTGCCACAGGGATGGCTGATACATTTTGCCAACCCGCGGCCTGAAAATGCGTGGGCAGAAAACCCCAGCCGCAGCCAGACTCAATCAGGCCTTGTAGCATCTCCAGTTCGTTGGTGAAAATAATGCTTCCAGCAATTTGCAAGCGTTGCGATACCGGAATATCAGAGGCCGCATGCATAACAATTTGCGGAGTTAAGGACAAATCGAGCAGTGAACACGGCTTAGCAACCTCCGCGAAAAGCGACTGTGCGGCGTAAAAATCCATCTCGATTGTGCCGATTGCTCGCCACTCCATTTCCGTGCCGATACTGCGATTGTTTGCCTGGAAGAATCCCAGGTCAGCCTCTCCGGCAGCCAGCGCCCGCTCCCCGACTTCACGCGGCATGCAGGTCAGACTCAGCCGGACATGCTGTTTTGCCATAACGGTAATCAGGCCATGGATAAACTGCCGCGGCGTAAAGGCATCGTAAACGACACTCAGCGCGTGTGTTTGCGTCGACGGCACCTGACACGCAAACTGCTCAAATGCCCTCGCCTGCTGCATAAGCAGTTGCGCCTGTCGCCGAAGCAACTCACCTTCCGGCGTTAATTGCAGTGCTCTCCCTTCACGGACAAACAGCGTATATCCCAGGCCATCTTCCAGCAAATCGATAAGATCGCGTAGCGTCGTTCGGTCTTTGCCGAGTCTGGAGGCCGCTTTCATCAGGCTTCCGTACTTCGCCACGGCAGTAAAAGCTTCTAGCTGAGAAAACGAATACGACAGTGAAGGCAAAACAAACTCCCGGGTTCAAAGTGGGGGTTTTTCCCCCATTAGGCGTTTTTTATTATAGGCCGTCGATTTTTATACTGCACCTAACCCGTTATCACCCCGGGTTAAGGTGTCTATCTTTTAAACTTCGAACGAGAATACGATGAATAATAAACAAAAATCGTTAACTACCGGGTCATGCATCCTGGCAAGCGTTATCGCTGGCGCGCTGTTTTCCCCCTCTGCAATGGCGGCCTGCGAAGGCACAGCGTTAACGCATTGTCCCGCGCCTTTTGATAAGCAGCTGCCTGACACACGGAAAATGCTAACCTGGAGCCAGGCCGATCGCGTAATCGGTTTTCGTAACGACTATCGTAACTATCAGGGCGATGTCTTCCACCACGGTAAATCCACTCCTCTACTGGCCGCCGAAAAACCGCTAAAACAGGCGACGTATCAGGTCAACGGCCAGCAGTGGAATCTGCAGGACTATATTAAGCGGCAGAATGTCAGCGGGATGTTGGTGCTAAAGGACGGTAAAGTCGCGTGGAAATATCTTGCAGAAGGCAATACCGATAAGACGTTATGGACATCGCGCTCGGTGGGGAAAGCCGTCGTTTCTGTGCTGGTAGGCGCGGCGGTCAAGGAAGGCAAAATTCACTCAATGGATGATCTGGTTACCCAATATGAACCTGACCTAAAAGGTACAGCCTGGGAAGGCGTTACCTTGAAGCAACTGATCCAGCATACCTCCGGCGTAGCGTGGAACGAGGATTATACCAATCCACAGTCTGATTTCGCCAAATTAACCCAATGCGAAGCGCATCCAGGCACCTACGACTGCGTTCGTAAACTGGTTTCGGGCCTGAAACGTGCTCACCCTGCCGGAGAGGCCTGGTCCTACTCCTCGGGCGGCGCCTGGTTACTGGGTGACGTTCTCGAACGCGCAACCGGCATGCCGCTGGCCCATTATCTGGAAAAAACGCTCTGGAAGCCTTATGGCATGGCCAATGATGGCGTCTGGCATTCCTACAGCAAAGATAAGCATGATGTTGGCGCACACGGCTTTAACGCCACGCTGGAAGACTGGGGTCGCTTTGGTGAGTTTGTCTTAAACGATGGACATCTTCCCGATGGTACACAGGTACTGGCGAAGAACTGGATAACGCAATCAGCAGACTGGACTACGGCGAAAAACTCAGTCTCGGCTGGTCATCCGCAGGGAATTTACGGCTACCAGTGGTGGAATAATGAAGTGCCCGTCAATGCGACAGGAGTGATACCGCGCCCGCAGGATTCGCTTAAAGATTCTATGTGGGCATTGGGTATTTTTGGCCAGATGATTATGGTTAACCGCGCGGAAAACCTGGTTATCGTCCAGTGGTCAACCTGGCCACAGGCGGAGCCATCGTTCAGCGCACAGCCTCTTGAGGCCTCGCTGATGTTTAGCGCGATAGCCCAGGCACTGCATTAATCAGCAGCCGTTATTAATAACGCCAGAGCCACCTTCGCGCTCTGGCGTTTTCCCTTACGGTTTTGGCTCTACCGCGACATACATTTCAATATCCCAGTAGCCGTCTTGCGCCCCGTTGTTATGATAAATTTCAAAACACGGTTTAGCCGCAATCTGGTGCTTTTCATCCTTAAGAACGCTATCAAAGAACTGATACCAGGGTGTCGCAAAGTCATGATTTTCGACACGAGCCCGCGCTACAGCGTACAAGCCACCGGCTACAGATGCCGTCATGACTCCTTCGCTGTTTTCCGGCACAACAAAATCATCAGCAACGGAAACGACTGTGTCACAGCGTAGTTTTTCCGCTGGGACTTCATCAGGGTTATCGTAATAGACGGCGATCCACTCCTGCGCGGGGATCTGCTTGCCATCTACCCACATCATTAGTTGTTCGAAACCTTGCTTTACTGTTTGCTCCCACGGGCCAACCATATGAAAACCGGCGATTTTACGCGGTTCAACTTGTTTAATTTCGTAGTCCATACTGCCTCCGTCATGACACTGTCATTTTATCCAGTATAGATATGGTATTCTGTTTTTGACAATCGATGGATGAACATTATGTTTTCAAACACACAAGAAACGCCATATTATGTGATTAAACCATCTGGCAAACACTATCAAAACCATCAATGTAATGATATAGTTAATATTATTCTCTAATTATATAAAATCATTACGGATAAGATATGCCATCTATATTATACAGAATTCCATTGTATTTTATTACTCGGAATTATTTTGTTTTTATGGGGTTTAATAAATGAAGAAAATCACATACCTTGAAGGACTTAGAGGGCTATGTTCATTTATAGTTATTTTTGATCACTGCACTAATTCTTTTTATCCTGAACTAAGACATACAGGAATGTCAACAATTCAGGATATTATTGCATGGTCACCTTTAAACATTATTTATAGCGGCCTACCATCAGTATATATTTTCTTTATTTTAAGTGGGTTTGTCCTATCCAATAAATATAACAGAACAAAAGAAGACAATGTATTAGTGTCTGGGTCAATAAAACGATACCCAAGACTTATTGTTCCAGTCCTTTTTTCAATGATTATCATGTGGTTGTTCTCATCACTTTCTTACGAGTTATTGAATACACATCAACTGTTGTCATTTAAAGATGTCATCATGCAATCATTCATATTTGTGCCATTTGGCGGCGGGAGCTTAACGAATAGTGTCCTATGGACAATAATATACGAAATTTATGGTTCGTTTTTAGTTTTTGCTATGTTGGCACTGTTTGGAAAATACAAGTATAAATACTTTATTTATTCCATTGTTTTCGTTTTCACAATAAATAGTTATTACTGCTTATTCATATTCGGTATGATTTTAAATTCATTGTACAATGAAGGATATAAATTTACTGTGAATAAAAAATTACCTGCGGTGCTCGTACTCTTAATATCATTTGTACTTATGACATTCCCGGTATTAAGACCTGGCGTTGAGATTGGTGGGATTTATTCACACCTCATTTTCTTCAATGACATCACTTATAACAGACAAATTGTATCAAAAATTGGGGCGATGCTGCTTTTCTGGAGTATGTTCAACCTGCAAGGCGCTACAGTTCTTTTCAATAAAAAAACCTTCCAATTCATGGGAAAGGTTTCATTTGCAGTTTATATATTACATCTCCCTGTGTTACTGTTCCTAAAACACTTCGCATCTTACTTCGAGCATGGTTACGAAAGATTAATAGCTATGTCAGTCCTTGTTTATCTATGCACAATTTCCATATCGTATTTCTTCGAGAAGTATATTGATAGAAAGACTGTCATCATAACAAATAAAATTGCAGACTATTTTACCAAAACTAAATAGAACCAAAAAAACGATTAAAAATAAACATTAAACATTAAACATTAAACATTAAACATTAAACATTAAACCCTCAACACCTAATGGTGTGAGGGTCTATTTTACGTTATAAAAATCAGTAAGGGTAGATTTAATTTTGAGATCATTCATCGTTAAATATCAAAAAAAACACTACACATTAAACGACACCTACAATAGCAACTGTGACTATCTCCGCTGTTGATATAAATTTCTTGTAGGTATGCTAAATAGCTGCGCCGAATATCGCTACACTTTTGCCTGCCCATGTTTACCTCCGGGGAATGTGCTGACAGTTTCCATAAATGATGAACTTTTTTCAACAGTTGCCACATCGAACGGCACTTATGATTGCGCGTTATCGTGTCGTGAAGTACCTGCCATAGCCGTTCAACATGATTCACCCATGGCGAGTACACCGGCTGATAAATCACTCTGAACTTCGGATTCTGCTTCAACCAGTGCTATGTTTCCCGGCTCTTGTGAATAATGTAGTTGTCCACGATGATCGTTTTTGCCCGTCGGTACGTTGCCTTCAGATGCTTTAACAGACTGATAAATAACACCGAAATTTTACTGTTTCCACCCACATAACTGACTTTACCTGTTCCGCAGTGCAGCGCGCCAGCCAGATAATATTTTTCATTCTGTCCCGGCGTCACCACGCGTTTTTGCTGCCCGCGCAGCTGCCAGTCCGCTCCGATTTTGGGATTAAGATGGATACCCACTTCATCTTCATAAAATACCGGATGCCCTGCGCTGCATTCGTCCAGTGCTTTGTGGATTGCCGCCATCTTTTCATCTTTATGCAGGTCGCGAATACACAGCCCTGCGCCATACAAGCCCCCGCAGACGGCAACCAGCGGCGAACGGTTCCTGTATGTAACTGACATCCGGTTATCTCATTGATTTTTATTGCCAGCAGTTCTGTACTCCAGCGTGAACGCTGGTAGCCAAAACGCCGGGAGAGTGTTTTATCAGCTCACGTAACAATGCGCAGATATGCTCAAACGGTCAGCGGCGGGAACGCCCTGCGGGTAATGATGTCAGGCCCTCAACACCCGACAGCGTGAACCAGTTAATCCAGCGCCCGACGGATTAACAGGCGCAGCAGAGCGTCCTGGCAACATCACTGACACGGTCCCCCCGGTGCAGCATCAGCATGGCAGTCAGCCTGCGGGAATAATTTTTATCGTGCGTTTTATGGATTGCTTTCTGCATCAGGCGTCGCTCAGTCCGGTTTGTGATGTTTGGCGATTGATCAGATCGCACAATCCGGGCTGAGTTCCCTCAAAGTGCCCTACTATTTGGCGCAGCTATTTAGTTCTATATTTAGAATCTAAGCCTGAGTGCTGAAGTATCATCACTGCTATTAGCAAGCCCCTCTACTAGAGGAAGCTGTAAATGGCAAATGTTTGTGGTTGTGAGACCTTAAATCCGAGTCAGAGTGATTTCGATATGTAACATAAGCGACCACGTCTCCCTATATCTCATCTCATTTGTTCGCAGCTCTTGCTATTGCTGACTCAATAGCAGATAGATACTTTCCAGCTTCTTCTTGAGTCACGGCACCCGGTCAGGATAAAAAAGTGTCGTGATGCTCTAGCGCCAAATGCCTATGACCCAACCAGCCTGAAGCCCAACTCTTTTTTAGCCAGCACCGAAAAGCAGAAAAATTGACAAGTTGCAAAGAAGAAAAAATACCGACAGAGATTTAACTTGGTTTGAACTCAGGAAAAACAAAGATAAGCCATTAGGGGAGGACATATTTTGAATGTATTGGAAATGCAGCATGATTTGAAATGGTGCGCCCTGCAGGATTCGAACCTGCGGCCCACGACTTAGAAGGTCGTTGCTCTATCCAACTGAGCTAAGGGCGCACTGGGGAACTTCTTGATGAGGTGAAGCGCGTGGAATTATACGGACGCAGACAGGTGAGTCAATCCATTTCCATGCGAAACCCGCACTGAATGTGGCGATGGATAAACTACCACCAACTATTGCTCAACTCTTCAACAAAACGACTTTCCGATCAAAACTCGCAAACGATACCTGACAGCGGGCCTCGCATCTGACAAAATATGTCCATCCCCCCTTCGTTAATGACAGATGGAATAATTTCCCTGATGGCAGCAAAGATTATTGACGGTAAAACGATTGCGCAGCAGGTGCGCTCTGAGGTTGCGGAAAAAGTGAAGGCTCGCATTAAAGCCGGAAAACGCGCCCCTGGGCTGGCCGTTGTGTTGGTTGGCAGCAACCCCGCATCGCAAATTTATGTCGGCAGCAAGCGCAAAGCCTGCGAAGAGGTGGGCTTTATCTCCCGCTCCTACGATCTGCCGGAAACCACCAGTGAAGCTGAACTGCTGACGCTGATTGATACCCTGAACGCCGACACCGCTATCGACGGTATCCTGGTGCAGCTTCCGCTGCCTGCGGGTATTGATAACGTGAAAGTGCTGGAACGTATCGATCCGGACAAAGACGTTGACGGTTTCCATCCGTATAACGTGGGCCGTCTGTGCCAGCGCGCGCCGCGCCTGCGTCCATGTACCCCACGCGGTATTGTGACGCTGCTTGAACGCTACAATATCGACACTTACGGTCTGAACGCCGTGGTGATTGGCGCGTCCAATATCGTGGGCCGTCCAATGAGCATGGAGCTGCTGTTGGCTGGCTGCACCACCACCGTGACCCACCGCTTTACCAAAAACCTGCGTCACCACGTCGAAAACGCCGACCTGTTGATCGTGGCGGTCGGTAAACCTGGTTTTATTCCGGGTGAGTGGATCAAAGAAGGCGCCATCGTGATTGATGTCGGGATTAATCGCCTCGAAAGCGGTAAAGTAGTCGGCGATGTGGTGTTTGAGGATGCCGCTGCGCGCGCGTCCTACATCACCCCGGTACCAGGCGGCGTAGGTCCAATGACCGTCGCAACCTTGATTGAAAACACCTTACAGGCGTGTGAAGAGTATCACGACGTGGAGAAGGCATAAGATGGCAACATTTTCTTTGGGTAAGCATCCGCATGTGGAACTCTGTGACTTACTGAAACTGGAAGGCTGGAGCGAAAGCGGCGCACAGGCGAAACTCGTCATTGCCGACGGTCTGGTAAAAGTTGACGGTGCGGTAGAAACCCGCAAACGCTGCAAAATTGTCGCGGGTCAAACCGTAGATTTTGCTGGCCAGAGCATTACCGTCACCGCATAAGCCTCACCAGTAACCCGGCAGAGCATGGCGACGCCGGGTTCATTTTTGCATTATTTCAGAATAACACCCTGCTGCATAAATTGCCTCTAACGGCGATACTCTGTACTCCTTAGCTTGATACGGATTACAGATGCCCACCATCATCACTCATGCCGCCGTCCCAATTTGCCTGGGGTTAGGCCTTGGCACGCGCGTTATCCCGCCACGTTTACTGTTTAGCGGCATTGTCCTTGCGATGCTGCCCGACGCCGACGTGCTGGCGTTTAAGTTCGGTATTGCCTACGGCAACGTTTTTGGCCATCGTGGCTTTACCCATTCGCTGCTGTTCGCTTTTCTTGTTCCTCTACTCTGCGTACTGATAGGCCGACGATGGTTTCGCGCAGGGCTGGTCCGCTGCTGGCTATTTCTGACGGTTTCACTGCTTTCACACAGCTTGCTGGATTCGGTTACTACCGGCGGTAAAGGCGTCGGCTGGCTGTGGCCGTGGTCGGATGAACGCTTCTTTGCCCCGTGGCAGGTCATTAAGGTCGCGCCATTTGCGCTTTCTCGCTATGCCACACCGTATGGGCATCAGGTGATTATGTCGGAGCTGATGTGGGTGTGGCTACCGGGTGTGGTGGTGATGGGGTGTCTGTGGTGGCGTCGGCGGTGAGTCAGGGGCCCCGGCGGCGCTGCGCTTGGCCGGGCTACATTTGTAGGCCGGATAAGGCGTTATCCAAAATGACACCGCTGGCAAAGTGAAGCTCATCACAAATCATCATACCTGGCGACCCCCTTTCAGAGCACTAAAACGTTTGTTCTATCCGTAATCGTTTGATTCCCAAAAACTAAAAATCGCCCTCGCCGAGATTGATATAATAATCATATCAATAACAGCATTTATCAAATTGGATTGGCAATCAACCGCTCCCCAGAATAGCGTAAAACATCCCTGATTCTGGAGTTCCTATGTCACCGTCAATCCTCAACAATACCCCTTATGAAGCCGTCGAAATCCTTCGCGCAGCCAAGCCTGGGTTTATCCCACGTATCGCACTGATTCTCGGCTCTGGCCTCGGTGCACTGGCCGACCGCATGGAGAACAAAACCGCATTATCCTACGAGGAACTTCCGGGCTTTCCGGTCAGTACCATCATCGGTCATGCCGGGGAAATTGTTATGGGTACGCTGCACGGAGTACCGCTTATCTGCATGAAGGGGCGAGGTCATTTCTACGAAGGTTTAGGTATGGGCATCATGACCCAGGCGGTGCGGACCTTTAAGCTGCTCGGCTGCGAATTTATGTTCTGCACCAATGCCGCGGGTTCGCTTAACCCAGCGATTCCTGCCGGAAGCCTCGTCGCCTTAAACGATCATATCAACACCATGCCGTCCACGCCGATGGTCGGTCCGAACGATGACCGCTTCGGCCCGCGCTTTTTCAGCCTGGCAAACGCCTACGATAAAGATCTGCGTGAACAGTTACATCAGACGGCGAAAAGCCTTGAAATCTCCCTCAACGAGGGCGTTTTCGTCTCCTACCCGGGGCCGAACTTCGAAACTGCCGCTGAGATCCGCATGATGCAACGCATGGGCGGCGATGTGGTCGGCATGTCGGTTGTCCCTGAAGTGATTGCCGCGCGCCACTGCGGGCTGAAGGTGCTGGCAGTTTCCGCCATCACCAATATGGCGGAAGGGCTGAGCGATGTAGAACTCTCGCACGAGCAGACGTTGAAATGTGCAGCCATGGTGACCGACGATTTTATTCGTCTGATAGGTCAGTTCATTAAACAGTTCGCCTAATCCTTGAATGATCGGCGGGCTGTATGCTGCTCGCCTGGAGAGATGTATATGTCAGACTCGTCATTTTCTCGTCCGAATTTAAACGCCGTCTCGTACCTGAGCTACTACTTCGTCGGTGCGCTTGTCTCTACACTCGGTATCGTGCTTGGCCCACTGTGCGCGGCATTTAATAAGGATCCAAGCTTTATCGGCCAGGTCTTTACGCTCATGAATATCGGCATGTTTATTCCGATCATGCTGGGCGGGATTCTGATGCGTAAATGGGGGCTGCAAAAGCCGCTGGTGATTGCGGCGGCCTTGACTGTCCTTATCAGCGCGATTCTTTTCGTTTCCCCTACCCTGACGATGTTCAGCTTCGCGGTGGCCGGTATTGGCGCCTGCGGAGGGATTTTCATGACCATCGGCAGCTATCTGGTTGTACGTATTAACCCGGATGAAAAAAGCCGCTCCTCAAGCCTGATTTTTACCGACTTCTTCTTTAGTCTTGCTGGCGCGACCCTCTCCTTCCTGCTCGCCTGGTTGTTCCGTATGGGCGCAAGTTGGATAGCGATGTACGGCATCATGGGCGGCTTAGGTGCGCTGATGTTAGCGTTGACTTTGCGCTGTCGCTTCCCGACAACAGAAGCACCTGCGCCGCAACAGCACAACACGGCTGTCACCCGCGAACCCTGGGGGCCGTCGATTTACTTGATCTGTTTTGCCCTCTTCGCCTTCCTGCTGGCGGAGCCTATCTTCACTATGTGGACGCCGGGCTACCTACAGTTCCGCTTCCATATCCAGCCGCAAGAAGCGGCGCTTTATACCACCGTGTACTGGGTCGCGAAGGCAATTGGTCTGTTCCTCAATCAGTTCACCGTGAAGTGGATGAAGTTACGCACCTTCCTGCTGGGCTGTACCTGCATCGGGCTGGTCGCCATTGCGCTGATTGCCAACAGCGGTAATACCACGCTCATTCTGGTGGCCTGCGCAGTCTTTGGCTTCTTTAACTCAGGCCTCTTCTCCGGACTAATGAGTTACGGCTCACTTCAGGTTAGCCAGAGTTCACCGACGCTTATCTCCGCACTGCTGACCTGCGGCACGGTGGGAACGCTGCTGTTCGCAAGTGTCTCTTCACTGGTAAATGGCCATTACGGTCTGCACGGCGCGTTGAATACGGCCACGATCTCCTACGCTATTTTGCTGCTGGTTCTGGTTGTCGCCATCGTTTGTAGCCGCGCAGAACGTCTGCACACCACCGCGCCGGCGGCGGTTTGACAAGGCAAAAGGAGGGAGGCATGATGGCCTTCCCTCCTCTTTTCCCTGAACAGCCGATGAACGACGCTCTGGCCAACAATCGCATAAATATTCGCGCCCTACGCTATTTTCAGGCCCTTGCCGAAGAGTTACATTTTGGCCGCGCCGCCACGCGGCTGAATATCTCCCAGCCGCCACTCAGCATCCAGATTAAAGAGCTGGAGGAAACGCTGGAGACCAAACTGTTCGAGCGAACCAGTCGTAAGGTAGCGCTAACCCGCGCAGGTCAGGTGTTAAAAACCGAGGTTGACAGGATTCTGAACGCCACGGAGCTATCCCTTAACTACGTGCGACAAATTGGCCGCAGCGAAAACCAGCATATCAGCATCGGCATCGTCGGCAGCGCGCTTTGGGGCACGCTACTGACACGGCTGAAAAAGTTCAAAGCCACCCATCCCGATGTTGACTGGAATCTGCACGAGTTGTCACAACATCAGCAAATTGACGCACTGCGTGCTCGCACCATTGATATCGCGATTAACCGCAACGTATTGCCTTATAGCGAAGCCCATATTCGCAACCAGCTTATCTCCCATGAATCCATCGCGCTTGCCGTGCCGGAAAACGATCCCCTGACCCAACTGGACGTAGTGCCTTTAACCAAGCTTGCCACAAGGCCGCTGATTTCACTGTCTTTCCAGCAAAGTGACTTTGCTCGTCAGCTTAATGACCGCTGCGCGGAAGCCGGGTTTTATCCGCTGATAGCGCATCAGGTGAATGAGCCACAAACGGCGCTGGCGCTGGTTAGCGCGGGAATGGGGGTGTCATTGTTGCCGGAGACCTGCGGGCTTATCCACTGGCCTGGTGTACGTTTTTTAGCGCTGGAGGAAGCCGTGCCGGCCGATCTGTATGCGTTGTGGTATGACGAACCGCTATCTGAACTGATGACGGCATTTGTGGCGGGATTACAGGGACGTTAACGCCGAGAGATTCCCCGGAGTCGGCGCTATCGTCGATGTAGGCCGGATAAGGCGAAGCCGCCATCCGGCCTACGTACACGTTACAGACTTACTTACGACGCCAGGTGGTACCCTGCGGGCCATCTTCCAGCACGATGTTCATCGCGTTCAGACGGTCACGCGCGGCGTCGGCTGCCGCCCAGTCTTTGGCTTTACGCGCATCAAGACGCTGTTGGATCAGCGCTTCAATTTCTGCAACTTCACCATCATCTGCCTGCGCACCGCTTTGCAAAAATGCTTCTGGCTCTTGCTCCAGCAAGCCCAGTACTGAAGCAAGCTTACGCATATGTGATGCCAGCGCATTGGCGGCAGGCGCATCTTCAGTTTTCAGACGGTTCACTTCACGAGCCATATCGAACAACGCGGAATAGGCTTCCGGCGTATTGAAGTCATCATCCATCGCTTCAATGAAACGCGCTTCAAACGCTTCGCCACCCGCCGCCGCGACGGATTTGTCGGTACCACGCAGCGCTGTGTACAGACGCTCAAGCGCTGAACGCGCTTGTTTTAAGTTCTCTTCGCTGTAGTTTAGCTGGCTACGATAATGGCCGGACATCAGGAAGTAGCGGATGGTTTCCGCGTCGTAATATTTCAGCACATCACGCACGGTAAAGAAGTTGCCCAGCGATTTGGACATCTTTTCACGGTCAACCATCACCATGCCGGAGTGCATCCAGTAGTTAACGTATTCACCGTCGTGCGCGCAGGTAGACTGAGCGATTTCGTTTTCGTGGTGCGGGAACATCAGATCTGAACCGCCGCCGTGAATATCAAAATGGTTGCCCAGCTGTTTGCAGTTCATTGCTGAACATTCAATGTGCCAGCCCGGACGACCTGCGCCCCACGGGGATGGCCAGCTTGGTTCACCCTCTTTCGACATCTTCCACAGCACAAAGTCCATCGGGTTGCGTTTAACGTCAACAACGTCAACGCGCGCACCCGCCTGAAGCTGGTCCAGATCCTGACGTGACAGCTTGCCGTAATTGGCATCGGTTGGAACGTCGAACATCACATCACCGTTGTCCGCCACGTAGGCGTGTCCTTTAGCGATGAGCTGCTCGGTGATTTCGATGATTTCAGGAATATAGTGGGTGGCACGCGGCTCCTGATCCGGACGCAGAATATTCAGCGCGTCAAAATCGTTATGCATTTCAACGATCATCCGATCAACCAACGCCACGAAGCTCTCACCGTTATCGTTGGCGCGTTTGATAATTTTGTCGTCAATATCGGTAATATTGCGCACGTATTTCAGCTTATAGCCAAGGAAACGCAAATAGCGCGCCACCACGTCAAAGGAGACAAACGTACGACCATGGCCGATATGACAGAGATCGTAAACGGTGATACCACACACGTACATACCGACTTCACCGGCGTGAATAGGCTTAAATTCCTCTTTTTGGCGCGTCATTGTGTTGAAGATTTTTAGCATCGAGAATTCCATGTTTACGTGTGTGAACCGGGCTTTCGCCTCAAACGGCATATTCTACCCGTAATTCAACCCGGAAGCAGCACACAATGCAAGTTGGCATCCACCCCACATTCTATGTGAGGTTTCCTGCACCCAGACGGCAATGCCCTGCCGCAAGAATATTCTTCGCCGCATTAATGTCGCGGTCATGTATTGCTCCGCACTCAACACAAGTCCATTCTCTTATTCGCAAACCTGCCCTACCTTTCGGACTGTTGACAGAAATAGCACCGCAACACGAACACGTTTGGGTGGAGTACCTTTCACTGACAATATCAAACACGACTGACCGCGCGATCGCCTTATATTTCAATTGTGTTTTCAACATTGTCCAACTTGCATCTAAAACACTTTTAGCAAGCTTGGTTTGAATCAACGCCTTACTACTTATATCACCAACAAATATCGCCACGTATTGGTTAACCAGACCCGTAGTGTATTTATGTAGACTATCCTTTCTACGATTTTTAATTTTTGCATGAATGTTTTTAATGCGATATTTTTTTCGAGCCCTTTGCGCTTTTCTTAACACCGGCTCAAGACTGCGATAAAAGTGTCCAACCTCAAGCCTTCCACCCTCTGAATCTGTCGCCGTAGCCTTCAGACCTAAATCAATCCCTAGCGCACGAGTTCCTGGTGAGATCAAAGTCGATATTTCTACAAAAATATTAAAATACCAACGCCCGCGACTATCCTCAGCAAAACTACCAGCACGAAATATATAATTTTCAAGATGATAGCTATCCCACACCTTAAATAAATGCCCTGCAAATAATACACATCCATCACGCCATTGCGCTGCTCGTGATTTAAAAGGAACCCAACCTAAAGAACGCCTCACGCCATGACTTTTGCGCCATCTTAAACGAGGTCGCTTAGATTGTTGTCGAGCCTTGCTATGACAGGAAATAACCTCCTGCACGGTTGACGAACCAATTATCCATCCCCGTTTTCGCTGAATGCCCGCAGTCATTTTTTGCACATCAAAAGCCGATAGCCACTGAGGTTTCTGCGCACCGAACTCCCCTGCGTTAGAATATGCAGCGCAGGTTATTTCATTTGTCAGATTAAAGATGGCATTCACTTCACTTGCCATTTTCCGTAGCAAGCCTGCATGACAATCCTTTACCCGGACAGAAAGTGTTCTGATATGTGTGCTCATACTGTGTATATACACAGTCAAGGGAAATATAAGATTGACCAACATCAATGACAATGCATAACGCCGCCAGGCCTCTTTGCAATAGCGCAGGAAAGGCTTAGTGATCGATGTGCACGGTTATGCTATAACAGGCACCTATATGCCGCTAAATTGCGGGCTAAAGCACCATACTAAACGGAACAGGATGCAGAAATGGTTACTTTCCACACTAATCACGGCGATATCGTCATCAAAACGTTCGACGATAAAGCGCCGGAAACAGTTAAAAACTTCCTGGACTACTGCCGCGAAGGTTTCTACAACAACACAATTTTCCACCGTGTTATTAATGGCTTCATGATTCAGGGCGGCGGTTTTGAGCCTGGCATGAACCAGAAAGAAACCAAAGAAGCCATCAAAAACGAAGCGAACAACGGTCTGAAAAACACCCGTGGTACGCTGGCAATGGCGCGCACCCAGGCTCCACACTCAGCGACTGCACAGTTCTTCATCAACGTTGCAGACAACGACTTCCTGAACTTCTCCGGTGAGAACCTGCAGGGCTGGGGTTATTGCGTATTCGCAGAAGTGGTTGAAGGTATGGACGTTGTTGAGAAGATCAAAGGCGTTTCTACTGGCCGTAGCGGTATGCACCAGGACGTTCCAAAAGAAGACGTTATCATTACAAGCGTGACCGTTAGCGAGTAATTGGTGGCGACACTCTTTATTGCAGACCTGCATCTGCAAACAGAAGAACCGGCGATTACCGCCGGTTTTCTGCGTTTTTTACACGGTGAAGCCCGCAGCGCCGATGCGCTGTATATCTTAGGCGACCTGTTTGAAGCCTGGATTGGCGACGACGACCCTAACCCGCTGCACCGTGAAATTGCCTGTGCTATCAAATCATTGGCTGATTCCGGCGTCCCCTGCTACTTCATTCATGGCAACCGGGATTTCCTTATCGGCAAGCGTTTTGCGACCGAAAGCGGCATGCAACTGCTGCCTGAAGAGAAAGTGCTCGATCTCTACGGCCGCCGGGTGCTGATTATGCACGGCGACACGCTTTGCACCGACGACCCCGGTTATCTGGCGTTTCGTGCCAAAGTTCATACGCCGTGGATCCAGAAATTATTCCTGGCCTTACCGCTATTTATCCGCCGCCGCATTGCACAGAAGATGCGTGACGACAGCAAAGCCGCCAACAGCAGTAAGTCGATGGAGATTATGGACGTCAACGCACAGGCCGTAGTTGAGGTCATGGAAAAACATCATGTGCAGTGGCTGATTCATGGGCATACCCATCGCCCGGATATCCATACGCTCGATGCCAACGGCGAAACCGCACATCGTGTGGTACTGGGTGCTTGGCACACGCAAGGCTCGATGGTAAAAGTCAGCGTCGACGACGTCGAACTTATCCCCTTCCCGTTTTAATATCTCCGCCCAATAAGAACATTCTCTCTCTACGCAACCGTTTTCCTTGCCCATTTTACATGTTATTCTCTGTGACCTCTAAGTCGTGTGCAGCACACCCACAGGAGTTTTCAGACGCATGTCTTCGCGCAATAATCCGGTACGTATCGCCATCGTGATGGGGTCCAAAAGCGACTGGGCTACCATGCAGTTCACCGCAGAAATCCTCGATATTCTGAACGTTCCTCACCATGTTGAAGTGGTTTCCGCCCACCGCACCCCCGATAAACTGTTTAGCTTCGCCGAAGAAGCAGAGAGTAACGGTTATCAGGTGATTATTGCCGGTGCCGGTGGTGCTGCGCATTTACCCGGAATGATTGCAGCCAAAACGCTGGTGCCCGTGCTGGGTGTACCGGTACAAAGCGCAGCGTTAAGCGGCGTCGATAGCCTTTATTCCATCGTCCAGATGCCGCGTGGTATTCCGGTTGGCACGCTGGCAATTGGTAAAGCGGGCGCAGCCAACGCCGCCCTGCTCGCCGCACAGATCCTGGCGCAGCACGACACTGAACTGCACCAGCGCCTGCAAGAGTGGCGTCGCGCGCAAACGGATGAAGTGCTGGAGAATCCAGACCCACGAGGTGCGGCATGAAGCAGGTCTGCGTACTGGGTAACGGTCAGCTAGGCCGAATGTTGCGCCAGGCCGGTGAACCACTGGGTATTGCCGTCTGGCCTGTTGGCCTGGAAGCCGATCCGGCTGCGGTGCCGTTCCAGCAAAGCGTGATTACCGCCGAGATTGAACGCTGGCCGGAAACCGCATTAACCCGCGAGTTAGCGGAGCATAAGGCGTTCGTTAACCGTGACGTCTTCCCGATTATTGCCGACCGTCTGACGCAAAAACAGCTGTTCGATAAGCTCAACCTCGCGACCGCACCGTGGCAGTTGCTGGCGAGCACCGAAGAGTGGCCTGCGGTCTTTGACCGTCTGGGTGAGCTGGCTATCGTCAAGCGCCGTACTGGCGGCTACGATGGTCGCGGCCAGTGGCGTCTGCGCAAAGACGAAACGGCACAGTTACCGGACGATTGCTACGGCGAGTGTATTGTCGAGCAAGGGATTAACTTCTCTGGCGAAGTCTCGCTGGTCGGCGCGCGCGCCCACGATGGCAGCACCGTATTCTATCCGCTGACCCACAACCTGCATCAGGACGGGATTCTGCGCATGAGCGTGGCTTTCCCGCAGGCTGATGCCGGGCAGCAAGCGCAGGCAGAAGCGATGCTTTCGGCGATTATGCAGGAGCTGAATTATGTTGGCGTGATGGCGATGGAGTGCTTTGTCACCCCAGCCGGACTGCTGATTAACGAACTGGCACCGCGCGTTCATAACAGCGGTCACTGGACGCAAAACGGAGCGTCAATCAGTCAGTTCGAGCTACATCTGCGCGCGATTACCGACCTGCCGCTGCCACCACCGGTGGTGAATAACCCTTCAGTGATGATTAACCTGATTGGCACCGAGCTGAACTACAATTGGCTAAAACTGCCACTGGTGCACCTACACTGGTACGACAAAGAGGTTCGTGACGGTCGTAAAGTCGGTCACCTGAATCTCAATGACAGCGATACCGGCCGTCTCAGCGCCACGCTGGAAGCGCTGGTTCCTCTCTTGTCTACCGAGTACGCCAGCGGTATTGCCTGGGCGCAAGCGCGTCTGAAATAGGCCATTAACGCCGGGGAAGAAACTTACGCTTCCCCGGCCCCCTCTTCAAAGCGTAAAATCCTGTCATAACCGCAATACCCCTGTAGATACATAGAAGGATTTCCCCATGAATAATGGGACGGATTACTGCGCGATTCTGCGTGCAGAAACGCCCATCATTGACGTTCGCGCCCCCGTCGAATTTGCGCAAGGCGCGATGCCTGCCGCCGTCAATCTCCCGCTGATGAACGATGAAGAACGTGCCGCCGTCGGTACCTGCTACAAGCGCGAAGGGGCAGACGCGGCGCTGGCGTTGGGGCATAAATTGGTTGCCGGCAAGACGCGTCAAAAACGCATTGATGCCTGGCTTGCCGCCTGCAAAGAGGCGCCGCAGGGCTATCTGTGTTGCGCGCGCGGCGGTCAACGCTCGCATATTACGCAGAGCTGGATCAAAGAACACGGTATTGATTACCCGCTGATCGTCGGCGGCTACAAGGCGCTGCGTCAGGCGGCGATCCAGGCCACCGAGACGCTGGTGCGCCATCCGATCGTGCTGATCGGCGGCTGCACTGGCAACGGCAAAACACCGCTGGTGCGCGAACAATCACAGGGGATCGACCTCGAAGGGCTCGCCCACCACCGCGGATCTTCGTTTGGTCGTACGCTGACGCCACAGTTTTCTCAGGCGACCTTTGAAAATCATCTGGCGACTGCGCTGCTGAAAGGCGCGCATCAGCAGGATCAGGTTCGCTGGGTGCTGGAAGATGAAGGCCATATGATCGGCGCTAACCATCTGCCGGAATGCCTGCGCGATCGGATGGCACAGTCACCGATCGCCGTCGTCGAAGATCCGTTTGAGCTGCGCATTGAACGCCTGCGAGAAGAGTATTTCACCCGCATGCATCACGATTTCATCGCCGCCTATGGTGAAGAGCTGGGCTGGCAGGAATACAGCGAGTATCTGCATCATGGGCTGTTTGCGATTCGCCGCCGTTTGGGGCTACAGCGCTTTGCGGAACTGACTGCAACGCTCGATAACGCGCTAGCTCAGCAACAATGCAGCGGCTCTACCGAAGCGCATTTTGCCTGGCTGGTGCCATTATTAAACGAATATTACGATCCGATGTACTGTTATCAGTTAGAGAAGAAAGCGGACAAGATTGTGTTTCGTGGGACGTCTGAAGCCGTAGTCGAGTGGCTGGCAGGCAATTAATTGTAGGCCGGATAAGGCGTTACGCTTATCGGGCCTAAGCGTACCGTTAAACAAAAAGTAAGGGCGGCAAAAGCCGCCCTTTTTACGATTAGAAATCGTAACGCAGACGGACCAGGTTCATATCACCCAGGTCGTCGGTGCTGGAGGTGAAGACGTGTTCGTAATCAACACGGAAACCATAATCCAGCTGGAAGCTGATACCCACGCCATTGTCGATGCGCTGGTAGTTGCGACCATTCACGTATTCAATACGGTCACCCATGAAGTATGGCTGAACAGATTTAAGCGCATACTGGCCAACCGGGATTTTGTAGCCCGCGAAGTATTCCACACCCCATGCATCGCCCGCGAAATAGTCATTAACAGACGCTTTCTTGGTGGTCATGAAGTTCTGATACCAGCCGCCGCCAACAGAGAAGGTCCAGTTGTCTGGCGTCCAGCTCAATGCGGTACCAACGATGTTTTGATCGTAGGTTTTGCTGTCGTTGTTGTGGGTGGTGTTCATATCAGCACGGGTGTAGTTCCATGCGGTACCCCAGGTCAGGTCGTCGGTGATATGGTAATCCACACCCAGTGAACCGCCGCCTTTACGTTTGTAAAGCAGGCCGTTATTCAGGTTTAGGTCATCGCTGAACAGGTAAGAAGCGTAGAGATCAACATCGCCCACGGTTTTCTTATATTTCAGAGATTTACGGGTACGATAAGAACCATCGTAGTCGCCGTTGATGCCGTTACCTGAAGCCTGACCAATCATGTCATAGTCCCAGATATCGGTTTTCACACCCACAACATCGTAGTAGATGCTGTTTTGTTGACCGAAGGTCAGCGTACCCCAGGTATCACTCTTCAGGCCGGTGTAAAGCATACGACGAGTCGTGTCGTTGGCGCCTTTAGCGTAGTGGTTATCCCAGTCGAATACCGCAGGAATGTTCACACCCAGCTCGTAGTAGCTGACCCAGCTAATATCATCGAACAGGTAGTAATCTGCTGCGAAACGGAAACGGGTGCCGCCGTCAAAACCGTTACGCTTGTAACCGTTTTTACCGTCATTACCGTTCATGTTCTGGAACTGCGGACGAATACTGCCGCCCACGGTGAAGTTCAGACGGCTTAATGGGTTACCAGCCTGAGGATCCTGCTTAAGCAGGGTGATTTCAGCCTGGGATGCGAAAGACGTCAAAGCCACTGCAGCACCGATCGATAACGCCAGTGCTTTCATTTTTATAGTCATTATTTTTCCTTGATAGATTGCGAGCCAACTATCTGGCTGACAAATATTATCGTTTATTAATAAATTCCACCTCGCTGATTTTTAATGAAACGTGCGATTTAGGTTTCCAGATTTACCCAATGGTGCCGTAAAAGAGACAAAGCGATGAAAGGATAGGCAATTTGACGAGACAGCAAAATGTTGCCGGCTTCACTGCGTGACGCCGGGGTGTGTCGTAATAACCCCTGGCGCCATTCCCGGGGTCGGCGTAAACGCCTCACCCGGGCTACAGATTATGCAAAACTAACTGGCGAACTGACGGAACAACGCGCGGCCTTTCAGGAGTCGCAGCCCCAGGCCCACTCCGCAAAGCGACAGCAGTAATGCCCCGCACAGCGGCAATGCCACCCACAAACGCCAGTCCGGCGACCATGGGAAATCGAACACTTTGCTTTGTAGCATCGCTAACGCGGTTTCAGCGCCGATTGCCGCCACCAGCCCGGAAATCGCGCCCAATAGCGCAAACTCCGCCAGCAACGTGGCACGCAGCAATGGCTTGCCAGCACCGAGTGTACGATAAACCACCAGTTCCTGATGGCGCTGACGCATGCCAACCTGCACCTGAGCAAGCAGCAGCAACACGCCACAGGCGGTGACAAGAACCACCATCACTTCCAGCGCCCGACTGACCTGCGACAGCACTTGCCCTACCTGTTTCAAAATAGCCCCGATATCCAACAGACTCACCGTTGGAAACTCACGGTTAAGCTGGGTCAGAAGCGTAGTATCGCGATCCCAGCGGAAACTGGTCAGCCAACTCTGCGGCTGACCGTCCAGCGCGCCGTCCGGGAAGATAAAGAAGAAGTTCGGCCGCAGGCTCTCCCAATCCACTTTCCGAATACTGCTCACCTTCGCGCTAAAGTCCTGGGTGTCACCGGTAAAGGTTACGCTATCGCCGAGACCAATATTAAGCCGCTGCGCCAGCCCTTCCTCAATCGACACTTCCCCCGCTTTCGGCGGCCAACTGCCCGCCACCAGTGGATTATGTTCAGGGCGCTGGTTTTGCCAGGTGAGGTTTAGCTCACGGTTGAGCGATTCGTCTTTATTGCCTTCAGTACTCTGGTTATTAATCTGCGTCAGACGAGCGCGGACGATCGGATAGAACGCCGCCGGGATCACCTGATGATCGGCGAGGAAGGTTTTCACCTCACGCACCTGCTCAGGTGCAATGTTGATAAGGAAATAGTTCGGGCTTTCCGGCGGAAGCTGCTGCTGCCAGCGATCCAGGAGATCGCCTCTGAGCACCAGCAGTAGCGCCAGTAGCATAAACGACAGCGAGAAGGCCGCCAGTTGGCTCAACGTTGACCACGGCTGACGGAGCAACCGGTTGACCGCCAGACGCAGGGGCAACGCGCGCAGCGTCAGGCGTTTTAATACCTTCAGCAGCAGCCACCCCACCAGGCCACACAGTACCGCCAGAACCACCGCCCCGGCCAATACCGACCACAGCAGCGGGCTTGCGCCCATCAGCCATGCCAGCAATGCCACCGTCACCGCACTCACCAGCGGCAGATAAATCTTCAGCGGCCAGACGTTGGCGACCATATCCTGGCGCAGTACGCGTAAAGGCTGCGTTGCCAGCAGTAAGCGGTACGGACGCAGCCCCACCAGCATCGAGATCACCGTCATTGACCCCACCGCCCACAGCCACGGCCAGGCGCTGGCGGCAGGAAGCGCTGCCGGTAATACCGGCTTTAACAGCATCAGCAGGATGGACTCAAAAAGCAGCCCCATCGCTCCCCCCGCCAGCGCCGACAGCGCCAGCAGCAGCACCCACTGGCCGATAATCAGTTTGCGCAGCTGCGCACGTCCAGCCCCCAGCGTTTTGAGGACCGCCACCAGATCGTAACGACTGCGGCAATAATGACCCATTGCCACCGCCACTGCCGCCACGGCTAAAAGCAGGGTTAACAAGGCGGACAACAATAAAAACTGCTGGGAACGTTGCAGCGATTTGCCCAATGCCCCCTCGTCCTTGTCCGGACTCAGCCAGCGGTGTTCGGGCTTAAGCTGCGGCAACAGCCAGCCTTCATAGCTCGCCAACTGCGGCGGCGTTCCCGCGAACTTGTAGCTCCAGCTCACCCGGCTACCAGGCTGTACCGCACCGGTTTTCGCCACATCTGCCAGGTTCATCATCAAGCGCGGAGCCATCTGGAAGGGGTTAAAGCCGCTGTCCGGCTCCTGTATGACCTCTCCAGCAATCCGTAACGTGGCGTCACCGACGTCAATGTTATCGCCAGTTTTCAAATTCAGCAGCGCCATCAGACGTGGCGCCATCAGCACCGTACCCGCCTGCGGCTTCACGTTGGCAGGTAACGTTTGTAGTTCACCGTACAACGGGTAGCTATCGTCCACGGCTTTGACATCCGCCAGTTGTGGGGTATCGCCCGCCCAGGTCATGGTCGAGAAGTTAATCTGTTCGCCGACCGTCAGCCCCAGCGCACGCGCTTTCTCCAGCCACGCATGCGGGACTTCACGTGAACTGCGCAGCGCCCGATCGCCCGCCATATATTCACGACTTTGTTGATTAAGCCCTTTGTCCATACGATCGCTGATGCTGCCCAGCGCCAGCACGCAGGCCACCGCCAGGCTTAACGCCAGCCAGACAATCAGCAGCGATGGCGAGCGCCATTCGCGCCAGAACCAGCGTAAAATCATGCTTCCTCCTGGAGCTGTCCATCAACCAGACGTAGACGGCGGTCGCAGCGTGCAGCCAGTTGTGCATCGTGGGTGACGAGGATAAGCGTAGTGCCATGTTCGCGATTCATAGAAAACAGCAGGTCGGCGATTTTGTCGCCGGTCTGACGGTCAAGATTGCCGGTCGGCTCATCGGCAAATAACAGGTCCGGTCGACCGTTAAAGGCGCGCGCCAGCGCCACGCGCTGCTGCTCGCCGCCGGAAAGTTGCGCTGGAAGATGGTGCAGACGCTTGCCCAGCCCCAGCTGTTCAAGCAGCGCTTTCGCCCCCTGGCGACTCTGACCGTCGCTCTCACCTCTGAGCAGTGCGGGCAGCTCAACGTTCTCCTGCGCATTCAGCGTCGGAATCAACATAAAGGATTGAAAGACAAAGCCAATATGTTGGGCTCGCAAACGCGCACGCGCCTCTTCGTCCATGTTAGTCAGCGGATGGCCCAACAGTTTCACCTCGCCGCTGCTCCCATCGTCCAGCCCCGCGAGAATCGCCAGCAACGTCGACTTACCGGAACCCGACTCGCCAATTAAAGCAAGGGTTTGCGCCGGTTTGACAATCAGGTTAACTCCGGTAAGGATGGAAAGCTCATGCTCCCCCTGACCGACGGATTTCTTAAGATGATGAACTTCAAGTACGTTTTCCGCTGGCATTTGCCTGTCCTGTTTGTAATTTTGTTAAGCTTTCGCGCCGCGGCGGCGGACACGTTGTTAGTGCTGGGCGACAGCCTTAGCGCCGGCTATCGCATGGCGGGCAACACCGCCTGGCCCGTCTTACTGAACGATAAATGGCAGCCAAAAATAACCGTCGTCAACGCCAGTATCAGTGGCGACACCGCCCAACAGGGGCTGGCTCGCCTGCCGGTACTTCTCAAGCAACACCAGCCGCGCTGGGTGTTAGTTGAGCTTGGCGGCAACGATGGCCTGCGCGGTTTTCCACCGCAGCAGATCGAGCAAACACTGCGCACTATTTTGCAGCAGCTTAAAGCCGCCGACGTTCAACCGTTATTAATGCAAATTCGTCTGCCCGCAAACTATGGACGCCGCTATAATGAGGCCTTTAGCGCCGTGTATCCGAAGCTTGCCAGCGAGTTCACCGTGCCACTGCTGCCCTTCTTTATGGAAGAGGTCTATCTCAAGCCGCAGTGGATGCAGGATGATGGCATCCATCCCAACCGTGACGCCCAGCCGTTTATTGCTGACTGGATGGCGACACGTCTGGCTCCATTAGTTAATCACGACGCCGGAAAGTAAAGCGGTGTCTTCAGGTAAAGTTATGCAAAAATCGGTCTTAATTACAGGATGTTCCAGCGGGATTGGCCTTGAAAGCGCGCTTGAGTTAAAACGCCAGGGGTTTCACGTGCTGGCCGCCTGCCGCAAACCCGATGATGTTAAACGCATGGACGGCATGGGGCTGACGGGGATTTTACTTGATCTCGACAGCCCGGAGAGCGTTGATAACGCCGCCGAGCAGGTTATTGCCCTGACCCATAATCGCCTGTACGGCCTGTTCAATAACGCCGGATATGGCGTCTATGGTCCGCTGGAGAGCATCAGCCGCGCGCAAATGGTGCAGCAGTTTTCCGCCAACTTTTTTGGCGTCCACCAGCTGACCATGCGCCTGCTGCCTGCCATGGTGCCGCACGGTGAAGGTAGGATTGTGATGACTTCATCGGTGATGGGGTTGATTTCGACGCCGGGCCGGGGCGCTTACGCAGCCAGTAAATACGCGCTGGAAGCGTGGTCTGACGCCCTGCGTATGGAATTGCGCCACTCAGGTGTGAAAGTCAGCCTGATTGAGCCTGGCCCTATTCGCACCCGCTTTACCGACAATGTGAATCAAACCAGCGATAAAGCGGTTGAGAACCCCGGTATCGCCGCACGTTTTACCCTTGGGCCGGATGCGGTAGTGGAAAAAGTGCGCCACGCGTTTATTAGCGATAAGCCTAAACTGCGCTACCCGGTGACATTAGTCACCCATGCCGTTGGCTGGCTCAAACGTCTGCTGCCGGGTCGGTTGATGGACAAAATTCTGCAGGGCTAGGTTGAAGTGCTCACTTTTGCCCTCATCTCGAATACAAACTGACTATAGAGAATGACTTATGTCCGTACAGAATATCGTAAACGTTACAGAAGCTAACCTGCACCAGACTCTGGAGCAATCCGCCTCCATTCCGGTGCTGTTCTATTTCTGGTCTGAACGTAGCCAGCATTGTCTGGAATTAACCCCGGTGCTGGAAAGCCTGGCCGCGCAGTACAACGGTCAGTTCATTCTGGCAAAAGTTGACTGCGACGCTGAGCAGATGGTGGCCTCCCAGTTCGGCCTGCGTGCTATCCCAACCGTTTATCTGTTCCAGAACGGCCAGCCGGTCGATGGTTTCCAGGGGCCGCAGCCGGAAGAAGCCATTCGCGCGCTGCTGGAAAAAGTGTTGCCGCGTGAAGAAGAGTTGAAAGCGCAGCAAGCGCTGGCCCTGATTCAGGAAGGCAATCACGCCGAAGCGCTGCCGCTGCTCAAAGACGCCTGGCAGCTCTCCGGTCAGGACAGCCAGATTGGTCTGCTGCTGGCAGAGACGCAAATTGTACTGAATCGTTCAGAAGACGCCGAAGCGGTGCTGAAAACGATTCCGTTGCAGGATCAGGACACCCGCTATCAGGGCCTGCTGGCGCAGATTGAACTGCTGAAACAGGCGGCAGATACGCCGGAAATTCAGCTACTGCAACAGCAGGTAGAACAGAACCCGGATGATGCAGAACTGGCGTCTAAGCTGGCGTTGCAGTTGCATCAGGTGGGCCGCAATGAAGAAGCGCTGGAACTGCTGTTCAGCCACCTGCGTAAAGATTTGGGCGCGGCTGACGGCCAGGCGCGCAAAATGTTGCAGGAGATTCTGGCAGCGCTTGGTACGGGGGATGCGCTGGCATCTAAGTATCGTCGTCTGCTTTATTCGCTGCTGTACTAACGGTGCCATCCCGGCGGCGCTGCGCTTGGCCGGGCTACAAATATGCACGAAAGTAGCCCGGCCAAGCG
>Ga0308165_1001568_pt1 | contig 31350 bp, 22 predicted proteins | sample PhyWR2_FD_201032 | JGI IMG/M metagenome (GOLD analysis project Ga0308165, IMG submission 201032) | Phyllosphere microbial communities from UC Gill Tract Community Farm, Albany, California, United States - DLSLW.R2 | ecosystem: Host-associated > Plants > Phyllosphere > Unclassified | place: USA... | reverse complement strand
GGTGCACATACTCATGCATGTACGAGTTGCCACCGCAGAACTCCAAAGTCTTGTCGCCAGTAAGAAACGTCAGCAGTGGCGATACGTTTTCGCCATTCGCCGCGAAACCTGCTGTGTCGTCAATAAGGCTTGCCACAGCGAAACCGATGCTGCCCGTCAGGTGCTCTATCAAATCTTCTGGAGCATCGACCTTTTCCAATTCCGATTTAATAGTTCGCAGAAGCTCGACAGTGAGAGCTTGCTGAAGTCGATCAAAGGCACCGGTGGAGACCAGATTCATGTTATTTCCGTGGTTCTATGGCCCGATGTCGGGTGACCGCTTCTGGCCGATCTGCGACCGTCGCAGGCCGACCCAGAGGGGACAGGCATAACCAATCTAAAATTAGGCAAAGGTACACGAAACGGCATATCGGTAGGAGCCTACTATGAACAATGAAAAATTGGCTTTTTCGGGAGACTTCACCGCATGAAAGCTGCGCAACTCGTCGCTTTAGTGATTGTCGTTGGCGCGCTTTTTCTTGTAATGAACGGTTTTTTTTCCGCGTGGGCTTTGCTTGAGCTGGCCTGGTCGGCGACTCTTAGCTTTGTAAATCTCTTTTGATGTAGGCCTGCAATAATGCATTCCACCTAATGCGCAACGGAGCCGCTATCACGGCCTTGGGCATAGTGGCCTGGCGTTTCGCCCGCTCAGCTGGTACGTGGAGCGTCTGCTTTCATGTGCCGAGACCGACTGTTACTGACCGTTTGCAGCCTGATGTTGATTTCTTTGACATCTAGTGTAGGCGGGGGAAACTAACATGGGGGCCCAAATGGTGGGAATAGTTTTTCCACCCTTTGGGTGAGCTTACTTAGCAACAGGCGGGGCAACTTATCTCACCTGTTTGCCTTCGGGATGCATATCATTGTGAACTGACCCCCAGAGGCTGGACAGGTGAATGTTAAAGGCTCAAGACCTGGGTTCGCCGAACGCTTACGCAGCGGCCGTACGGACGTCAGGTGCTATAGACATCCGTGCGGCGGTGGCTCCAGGCAGGGAGCGACTCGCGGACGCTGGCAATGCGCCCCAGGTCGATGTCTGCGCAGAGATGCCCGGTGGTATCAGGCATGCAGGCCATCACAATGCCCCAGGGGTCGATCACCATGCTACGCCCCAGGCATGGCAGCGCAGGGCCGGGTCCGTCGATCTGGGCGGCGGCGATAACGTAGCACTGGTTTTCTACCGCGCGTGCACGCAGCAGCAGCTCCCAATGGTCGTGGCCGGTGCGTACGTTGAAGGCGGCTGGCACCACGATGACATGGGCGCCTTGCGCACGCAGGCTGCGAAATAGCTCTGGAAAGCGCAGGTCGTAGCAAATGCTCATGCCGGCACGCATGCCCAGTATGTCCACCAGGGTCAGTGCGTCACCGTGCACAAAGTCGTCTGACTCCTTGTACTGCTGGCCGCCTACCACCGCATCGTACAGATGCAGCTTGCGGTAGGTGGCCAGAAACCGGCCGTCGGGGCCAAAGGTCAACCCGGTGTTGCCCAGCTTGTTTTGTGCGGTAACTTTCTCGTGTACTGAGCCCACATGCAGATAAATGCCGTGGCGGCTGGCTAGCTGCGCCAGTCGCGGCAACAGGGCACCATCCAGCGGCAAGGCGTGGCGGGCGATGGTGGCTGCATCGCCCCGGATGTCGGTGTACTCCGGGCTCACGACCAGTTGCGCGCCATCCTGGGCGGCTGTAGCTACGCCTTGCTCCAAGGCATCGATATTGGCCTCCCAGTCGGTGCCGCTGTTCATCTGCAATACAGCGATTCGAATACGCATGAAAGTCTCCCCGAGGTTATGGTTTTAGACATGTACGGCAGACCAGCGCGCCGATTTCTGCCAGCAGCAACTCTCCTTGGCCGCCATAGATGCTGGTGCTGGTGACCGTGTCCTGAAAACCAGTAGCCATTACGGCCAGGATCAGCGAGCGCTCGCCGTATGTAAAAACAACAGCATCGTTGCGGAGATCGGGCAATTGCCCGGTCTTGTTACTGGCCTGCACGCCTGCAGGCAACGCCGCGCAGAGCAGGGGCTGGTGCCGCTCGGTAGCCATCAGATCCAGCGCAAAGCTCTGCATGGCGGTGCTGAGCGAATCTGCGCGTTGCAAGCGGGCCATCAGCAGACACAGATCGCGGGCGCAGGTGGTGTTGTCGCGGCCAGCTTTTTGCGCTTCGCTGTCCATCATCTTTCGGCACAGCGCGCTGTGCCCTAGGCCTGCGACCTGCAGATACTGGTTAATAGCTCCAAAGCCCAGCAAGTCGATGAGCTGGTTGGTGGCGGTGTTGTCGCTCACCACCATCATCAGCCTGCACAGCTCGGAGAGTGTGAGCTGCGCCACGCTGGGCAGGCCGTGCAGCACACCGGTACCGCCCACGCGGTTAGCGGGCGTGATGGCGATACGTTCGTGCAACTGGTGGCAGCCTGCATCGACTTGCTCGAGCAATGCCAACAGGATGGCAAGCTTGATGGTGCTGGCCGAGGGCTTGGTCTGGCCAGCGCCAATGCTGAGCAGTTCGTTTCCGCAGGGCTCCATCAGGCACAGCGACAGGCCGACACCATCGGCCTTGAGCCGCTGGCGGGCGAGGGCAAGTATCTGGCCCTCGAGATGGGCGTTGGTGGGCTCCATGGGCATCCTTACACAATCACGTAGAGCACGGTTGAGAGCACGAGGATGTTCACGATCATCACCGCCCAGCCGTTATAGAGCATGTACTTAAGCTGGTTCGAGCGTGCCAGGCCCATCTGGCCGAACATATCGGAGCTGGGGAAGGGGCCGAACCAGTCGATCTGCGAGCTGCCCAGAATCACTACCGTCGTGGCAGCTGGGCCCACGCCTGCGGCTGCGAGCAAGGGGCCGAAGATCTTGGCGGTGAAAGTCATCTGCGCCACGGCTGCGCCGGGGATATGGCCGATCACATTGAACAGCAAGATGATCACGCACAGCGCCGCGCCGCTCACTCCCAGCAGGTAGGGCTGAACCGTATCGAGCAGGGCGTGATAGGCGTTAAGTTTGTCGACCAGTACCAGCACCGGGTTGAACAGCCAGAACAGGAAGAAAATCCAGATCAGTTTGCCTGCGCCGGCATACATGGCTTGCAGAATCTGATTGGGACGCATGCCACTGGCCAGGCCGGTTACAGCGCCTAGCGCCACCATCACCACGATTGCAAATGCAAAGCCCGCCTTGGCCAGTACACCGACAATCGCCAGGCTGACGATGGTGATGCAAAAGCCCCAAGCGGCGCGCACGGCCGACGGTTCGGCCTTCTTGTTCATGTCAAAAGCGGCTTGCCCCAGGCTGGCTTCTTCGTACTGGAAATCGGCTTCGCTCATCTTCTGGATGCGCCCGGCCATGAACCATCCTGCCAGCAGCGTTGCCGCTGCCATAGGCAGCCCTGCCACAAGCAGGTACTCGCCATAGCTGAGGCCGGTGAGGCCAGTCACGGTCACCACATTGGGGGTAAAGGGGCCAAGCACCAGGCCTGCAGAGCCTGCGGTTTGGAACAGGGCGGCCACGGTAGGGCGCGAGAGGCGCACGGCCGCTGCGATGGGAATCACCACCGCTGCAATGATGGCGTTACCGCCAGCTAAAGTGCCCAGGGCACCGCAGATCAACACGGATGTGACCATGATGCCCAGGCGCACGCGCAGTTGGTTGGACAGGCCGATCTTGCGCACGATGCCGCGCACCATCTGCTCAGCAGCACCGGTGCGCGCTGCCACCTCGCCCACACCCGCGCCCAGAACGATGATGAGGCCTACTACTGCAATGAACGAGCCCAGCGACTCGGCCAGCAGCTTGCCCATGCCTATCGGCGTGGTTCCTGTCATGATGGCGCCGAGCACGATGGCGCCTATCGTTGAAAGCACAATGTCCACACCCAGTAAGGCGATGATGGCGAACACCACCACTGGTGTCAGCCCCCAAAGACTGGTTTGCCCCGGTATGGTGAAGTGTGTGGTGATGGCGATAGCCAGCCCAAGCAGGAAGACGGCGATGGCCGCGTAGCGTTTGCCTGGTGAGGCATCAATGGTGGCAGACATGGTGGTTGTTTCTCCTTGTAATCTATCGATGGCCCGTGGAATCGGGTCTTATGGGGTTGGTATGCCGCCCGGCACTTCAGGCTGGTGGCTGGCGTCTCAGCACCTGGCCTGGCCTGGTGCTTGGCGTTTGGGCAGGGTCGGGAGGGGGAAAGACGATCTGGCCGTTGACTGCCACCATTTCAATGCCTTCGGAAGGCAGCGTCGGCTCATCCCAGGTGGCACGGTCGATGATGGTGTCGGGGTCGAACACCACGAGGTCCGCCCAATAGCCCGGGCGTATCTGGCCGCGCTTGACTAATCCGTAGACGGAAGCTGGCAGGCTGGTGATCTTGCGCACTGCTTGCTCGACGCTGAGGAGGCGATCCTCGCGCACATAGCGCCCAAGGATGCGGGTGAAGGTGCCCCACAGACGCGGGTGTGGGTTGGAGTCGTTGGGCAAACCGTCCGAGCCCACCATGCAGCAAGGGTGCTGGAAGATGCGCTGAACCTCCTGCTCGTCCATCGCAAAGTAGATGGCGCCGGCGGGCAGCAGACGGCGGGCGGCCTCCTCTTTGTCGCAACCCCATTGCACGGCAATATCGGCCAGGTACATGCCATTGCACTCGGGGTGCGGTGTGCTCCAGGTGATCTTGATGCGCTCTATCAGATGGGCGCGCTCAGGAATCAGGATGGTGGAGCTGCCCGAGTAGGGGTAGATGTCCATGGACACCTGCGTGCCTTGCGCGCGCGCGGCATCGATATTGGCAGTTGTGCGCTCGCTCTTGCCCCAGTTGGCGTTCATCATGCATTTGTGGTGTGAGATCACCATGGCGCAGCCGCTGTTGCGACTGACGCTGAGTACCTCTTCCACCGCCTGTTCGACCTCATTGCCTTCGTTGCGGATGTGGCTGGTGTGCAGTGCTTCGAATTCCTTGGCTACGCGGGCCAGTGCTTCCAACTCGGCTTGCGATGCGTAGCAGCCGGGCTCGTAGGCCAGCCCGGTGCTGAAGCCCACCGCGCCTACTGCCAGCGACTGGCGCAACAGCGCTTGCATGGCCTGCAGCTCTTGCTGCGTGGGCTCGGCCGCGGGGTCTCGCATGATGGCAAGCCGCAGGTTGGCGTGGCCTACCAGGGCGGCTACATTGATCTGCGGCTGCAATGACTCGAGTGTGGCGAGGTAGCGTTCCATATCGGCATAAAGCGGAATGTCGCCCAGCAGCGCCAGCGATGCGGCTGTGTTGTGGGGCAGTGGAGCGGGAGATGCGCTAACGCCACAGTTGCCCACCACCACCGTGGTTACTCCCTGGGTGGTCTTCCAGGGCAGGCCGGGCTTCTGGATGAACATCAGGTCATCATGGCCATGCACATCGATGAAGCCTGGTGCCACCAGCTTGTTGCGGGCATCAATACGTCGCACGGCTGTGTGCTGATGCAGCTCTCCGATCGCCACAATGCGGCCGTCCAGTACGCCAACGTCGGCGCGATAACGCCGATCACCGCTACCATCGACCACCCAGCCGCCTTCGATGATCAGATCCAGCTTGGCACTGCTTGGCGCGCCGACGGGCTGCGCAGCATCGGCCAGCTTGCAGGGGGGCGTTGTCTCGTTGTTTGCAATATTCACGTTCATGGGAGGCGATTATCAAATCGCAGCATTCATTACAATAATTTTTTAAAGTAATTGATCTATCTGGTTTTGAAATGAATCGACTGCCCAAGCACATCACCCTCAAGCATCTCCATGCCTTTGCCATGGTGGCGCAGGAGAGCAGCTTTACCCAGGCGGCAGCTCGCTTGTTCCAGACCCAGTCCTCGGTCACCACCTTGGTTCACCAGTTGGAGACGGCGCTCGGCACCCGGTTGTTCGAGCGCAGCAGCCGCAAGGTGGGGTTGAGCACGGTGGGGCGCGATCTGCTGCCCCGGGTGATGCGCCTGTTGACTGATTTCGACGGAGTGCTGGAAGACGTGCTGCGCTATGGCGGCCAGTCGTTTGGCAAGGTGCGTATTTCGGCAGCACCGTCGGCGATTACCGAGCTGGTGGCGCCTGCTGCAGCGGAGTTCACCCGCCTCTATCCAGCGGTGAGGCTGTACCTTCGCGACGACAACTCTGGCCGCATTCAGCGCCAGGTGCTGGCCAGTGAGGTGGATTTCGGCATCACCAGCCGCTGGGCCGATTCGCAGGGGCTGCAATTTGATCCTCTCGTAGACGATGCGTTTGGCGTGCTTTATCGCTTTGATGATCCGCAAATAGTTCCTTGCGCTGAAGGCTATGTGCGCTGGGAGAGCCTGGCCGCTTGCAAGTCGGTGGGGGTGGTGGATGAAACCGGCATCCTGGCCCTGCTGCGAGCGCGCACCGACTTGCCGGCCAATGCATCCACTCCGTTCTATGAGGCCTCAAGCACGACTTCCCAGGCTGCGTTGGTGGCACAGGGCATGGGGATCGCCTTCATGCCTGCCTTGGCTGCCCACCGGGTGCTGGAGCCACGCCTGCGCTTTGCCTTGCTCAAGTCGCCAACGGTGGTTCGCAATATTTGCACGGTCAGACGCAATGACGTGCCATTGACCGAAATCGCAAAAATTTTCGAAGCCATGGTGCGTACAACTACCGCAGCGCTGGCCCTGCCGCCTGGTTGCATGCCGCGTAGCACTAGCTGAAAGCTGAGGGGTGTGTGAGGGTGTCGCTCGGGTTTGCCGCGATGGCCGACGCTGGGTGCAGTGGGCGCTGTTGCATAACTCGAATTGAGGCCGAGTCTCCCCCACACCAGACGGAGTGATGCCACGCGCACAGTCTGGGGCGTACCCAGGCTGGTGAACCTGTTGAGGATCGATGCCCGAATCTGCAGCTCAGTCACCTGCCGCTCGAAGTCCCGAGCCATCACGCGTTCGCCCAATCTCTTGAAGCATCCCATCTTGGTCTCTACAAGGCTGCGGCGGTGATAGCCGCTCCATTTCTTCCAGATGGAGCGGCCTAGCCTGCGCGTCGCCCTCAAGATTTCGTTTCTCGCCCGCGCCCCTGCCTTGTCATCTGCCCAGGGCTTGGCATTCTTGCGTGTGGGGATGATCGCCGCGGCCTGACGACTGGCGATGGCCTCGTGGCAAGCCTTGCTGTCATAGGCACCATCGGCGCTCACCGAATGCAGCGGCTCGTCCTCAGGAATCTGCGCCAGCAACTCGTGCAGCATCGGTGCATCGCCAATGGCGTTGTCCGTGATCTCGATGGTACGGATCTCCAAGGTCTTAGCATCGATGCCCAGGTGCACCTTGCGCCACTGCCGGCGATAGTCGGCCCCGTGCTTCTTCGTGTTCCCCTCGCCTTCGCCCAGCATTTTCACGCCGGTGCAGTCGATCAGCAGGTGCAGCCCCGCGCTGCTGCGGCGCGCTGCGATGGCCACACTCAGCGTCTTCTGGCGCCGCGACAGGGTGCTGTAGTCGGGCACGCCCCAGTCCAGCCGGGCCAGCTTGATCAGGCTCTCGGCCAGGCCCATTGCTTGACGAAGGCCCAGCCCAAACATGCACTTCAATGTCAGGCAGAACTGGACCGCAGCGTCGCTGAACACAGCAGGGCGACCTGGCCGACCACTGGCAGGAGCTTGCCATTGGAGGTCGGCATCGAGCCAGACCATCAACGATCCTCTGCGCTTGAGCGCCTCGTTGTACTCACTCCAATTCGTCGTGCGGTACTTTGCCCGTGGTGGCTTGCTCATCCCCCGAGCCTCCCCAAGTTCACGCCTCGAACTCGGCCCAGCGAGGGAGTTTGGCAACAACGCCTGCATTGCCCACAAAGGCAGGAGCAGATACAAGGGGTAAGGGCAGATACAAGGCCGCAAGCACTCGGTCAGTTGCCACACCGTCGGTGTCGGTGTCTGTGTGGTTGTGCATAGCTGAAGGCTTTTGGTGTCATAGCCAGAATTGACATTGACTTCAAGTGCGCTTCAATTTTTAGACTGCAGGCCATTTCCTGTTCTTCTTGATCTGGCGGATATGCAAGCACAACCCCATCACACCTCCTGGCGCAACATCGCACTGGCCATCTTTGCCGCGCTGAACGCCGCTTTTCAGATTGGCAAGGCCATCATCGCGCTGCCGCTCCTGCAGGGCGCGCCGTTGTATCTGAGCCTGCGGGAGACCGGGCTCGTCATCTCCTCCCTGGCGATTGTGGGCGCCTTGCTGGCCATGCCGCTGGGCTTGCTGGTTTCGCGCTTCGACGCGCGCAAGGTGCTGTGCGCCGGTGTGGCGGTGCTGGCATTGACCAACTTTGCCGGGGGCTTTACCACGGGGCTTGGGCTGTTGCTCGCCTCGCGCGTCGTAGAAGGCATTGCAGTCGTGGTGCTGCTGATCTGCGCATCAAGCGTGGTGGGGCGCCAGGCAGCGCCCCGCGAGCGCGACCTGGCCATGGCGCTATCGAGCACGGCGGTGCCCAGCGGCATTGCCCTCATGATGCTGGGCGCCACCGTGGCGGCGTCGCTGGGTTACCCCGTGTCCTGGCAGCTGCTGTGGCAGCTCAATGGCTGGCTGGCCGTGACCAGTGGCGTGGTGCTGTGGCTGTGCCTGCCTGCCATGCCTGCCATGCCTGCCATGCCTGCCATGCCTGCCATGCCTGCCATGCCGGCGCTGGCGTCAACGGCTCCAGGCAGCGGCGCATGGAACGCCATCCGCAGTTTGGCCCAGGCGCAGGGGGCGCAGCTCATCGCCCTCTGTTTTGCGACGTACGCGATGATCTATTTCGCGTTCTCGGGCTTTCTGCCCCTGCTGCTGCGCGATCTGCTGGGCCTGTCGGCACGGCAGGCGGGTTATGTGAGCGCGGCCATCGTGGCGGTCAATGTGCTGGGCAATATCAGTGCCGGTGCGCTGATGCGGCGTGGCGTGGCGCCGCGCTGGGTGGTGGGGGCGGGCTTCACCATCGGTGCGGTTTGCATTTCGCTGCTGTTTTGGGTGCCACTGCCCATGCAGGCGTCCGTGGCCGTTGCCATGCTGATGACCGGGTGCATGGGCTTCATCCCCGGAGCCTTGACAGCAGGCGCGCCCAAGGCCGCGCCCAGCGCGGCGCTGGTGCCGCCCACCATCGGCTTCATGCTGCAGGGTAGCTATGTGGGACAGCTGCTCGGGCCGCTGGCGGCCGGCGTGCTGGCCCAGGCTGGAGGTTGGACGACGGTGGCCTGGATGCTGCTGGCTCTGGCCGCCTGCGGCGTGTGGCTGGCCCGCAAACTGTGAGGAGGGCTGCGCGCAGCGGGAGCAAGCAGCACGCCTGTCCACGATCTGAGCGCAGTCTGAACACCGTCTGGCGCGAGCTGCTGCGTTGTCTTCGTCGTCAATGGCGACAGCGATTACAGCGATTGCCTTCAACAGGCGCCTTGCGGTGCATCCCGATCCACGTCCAGCCCATGCGGTGAGTGCTCTGCAGCGCATCCCTGGCAGCTTTCGTCCTGCGCTGGCACCAAGCGGTCGCCCAGCCAGACCCGGGGGCCGGCGCCTTTTTCTGCAATGCAGTCGGCGTGGTTGAAGACATTGCACACCTTCATCGACAGGCAGCCGCAGCCAATGCAGTTATCCAGGCTTCTGCGCAGGTGCATCAGCTCCTGAATGCGTTCATCGACGCGGTTGACCCAGGTTTTCGAGATGCTGCTCCACTCATCGCCCGTAGGCGCATGGTGCTTGGGCAGTCCGTCAAGCTGCGCAGCAATTTCTTCAAGCTGAAAGCCCAGGCGCTGGGCAAACACGATGTAGGCCACCCGCCGCAGGCTGGAGCGCCGGTAGCGGCGGTGGCCCGCGCCGCTGCGCACGGATTCGATCAGGCCCAGTGATTCGTAGTACCGCAATGCGGAGGCGTTGACCCCGCTGCGCTGCGCAATCATGCCGATGGGCAGCAGTTCATCATCCCCAGGATTCATGGTGGTAATCCATTTTTCAATTGACTTAAAGTTAACTTTAACTTGAAAAATGCGATCGAGCAACGGGCAAAAGCAGGGTTTGTCTCTGTGGGGTCATTGCGGCCACGCTCGTGCTTTGCCTTTATGCCTGCCAAGGCTCTGGTCTGGCGGGCCCACGGATAGGGCTCCTGAATCGCATATGCGTTCAGGAGCCTGCCGTCCATTCATGGAATTGAACAATGACATCAGCAATCAGCGCGCACTGGTTTGTGCGTACCGGCCTGGCAACTGCGGCCAGCATGGCGCTTGTCGGTTTGGCCGCCTGCAAGCAAGCCAGCGGGGGGAGTGAATCCGCAGCCGCAGGCGAGCCGCCGCCAGCGCAGGTCAGCACGGCACAGGTGCAATTGCACCCGGTGCAGCAGTGGGACAGCTTCAATGGCCGCATTGCCGCCAAGGAGAGTGTGGACATCCGCCCCCGTGTGGGCGGCTACATCGACAGCGTGAGCTTCAGCGAAGGGCAGGCCGTGCGCAAGGGGCAGGTGCTGTTCACCATTGATGCAAGGCCCTACAAGGCAACGCTGGCGAGCGCCCAGGCCCAGCTGCAGCGTGCCAAGGCGGCGCAGGCCCTGGCCAGAACGCAGGACCGGCGCGCCCGCGACCTGCTGGCAGACCTCGCCATCTCCGCCGAAGAAGCCGACAACCGCGCAGGCACCCTGGCGCAGACATCGGCAGAAGTGTTGGCGGCCGAGGCCGCCATGGCCGCCGCGCAGCTGGATCTGGGCTTTACCGAGGTGCGCTCGCCCATCAGCGGTGTGGCGGGGCGCGCTGTGCTGACGGCGGGCAACCTGGCCCAGGCCAACCAGAGCGTGCTGTCCACCGTGGTGTCGCAAAACCCCGTGTATGTGTACTTTGATGCCGACGAGCAAAGCCTGCTGCGCAGCAGGCAGCAAAAGGCAACGAATGGGAGCGAAGGAGCAGGAGCCGCGCAGGTGCGCATCGGCCTGGCCAACGAAGACGGTTTTCCGCACACCGGCCAGGTGGGCTTCACCGACAACCGGCTCGATCCGCAGACGGGCACGCTCACCGTGCGCGCCACGCTCACCAACGACCAGGGCCTGTTCACGCCCGGCATGTTTGCCCGCGTGCAGATGCAGGGGCGAAGCGATTTTCAGGCCGTGTTGATTGACGACAAGGCGGTGCTGACCGATCAGGACCGCAAGTACGCCTATGTGGTAGGTGAGGGCGGCCGCGCAGAGCGGCGCGAGCTGAAGCTGGGCCGCATGTTCGAGGGCAGGCGGATTGTGGAGTCGGGTCTGCAGGCGGGCGACCAGCTGGTGGTGGCGGGCATGCAGCGTATCTACTACCCAGGCATGCCGCTGGCCCCCAAGCCACAGGCCGAGGCGGGCCAGCCCGTAGCGGCTATTTCAGAAGAAAATCCGGCCGCAGCGCCCGTCCAATAAGCGGAGGCTGCTATGGATTTTTCAAAATTCTTTATTGACAGGCCGATCTTTGCCATCGTGCTGTCGGTGATCATGTTCGCCGTTGGTCTGATCGCCATTCCGCAACTGCCATCGGGCGAATACCCCGAAGTGGTGCCCCCGAGCGTGGTGGTGCGCGCCACCTACCCGGGCGCCAACCCCAAGGAGATTGCCGAATCGGTAGCCGTGCCGCTGGAAGAGGCCATCAATGGCGTTGAAGGGCTGATGTACATGAAATCGGTCGCCGCGTCGGATGGCAGCCTGCAGGTCGTCTCCACCTTCCGCCCCGGCACCGACCCCGACGCTGCCGCCGTGCGCGTACAGAACCGCGTAAGCCAGGCGCAAAGCCGTCTGCCCGAGGAAGTGCGGCAGTACGGCATCACCACGCAAAAACAATCGGCAACGCCGCTGATGTACGTGGGCCTTGCGTCGAACGACGGCAAGCTCGACACGCTCTACCTGCGCAACTACGTCACCTTGAAGGTCAAGGACGAGCTTGCGCGCCTGCCCGGCATTGGCGATGTGGGCGTGTACGGCTCGGGCGACTATGCCATGCGCATCTGGCTTGACCCGGACAAGGTGGCGGCCCGGCAGCTGACGGCCAACCAGGTGATTGCCGCCATCCGCGAGCAGAACGTGCAGGTCTCCGCAGGCCAGTTGGGCGCCGAGCCCAGCACCAAGGGCACGGAGAAATTGCTGTCGATCAATGTGCAAGGGCGCCTCAAGACCGAGCAGGAGTTTGGCGACATTGTTCTGAAAACCGGCGCCGACGGCCAGATCGTTCGCCTTGCCGATGTGGCCCGTATTGAGCTGGGCGCTAGCGACTACACCCTGCGCGCCGCGCTGGACAACCAGAATATGGCGGCCATCGGCATCTTTCTGACGCCCGGCGCCAATGCGCTAGGCGTGGCCGACGACGTGTACAAGACGCTCGACCGCCTCTCGGCCACCCTGCCGCAGGGCGCATCGTTCGAATACCTGTGGGACCCGACGGTGTTCGTGCGCGACTCCATCCAGGCGGTGCAGCGCACCCTGATCGAGGCGGTGATTCTGGTGGTGCTGGTCGTCATCGTCTTTTTGCAGACTTGGCGCGCCTCCATCATCCCGCTGCTGGCCGTGCCCGTGTCCATCGTCGGCACCTTCGCCTGGCTCTACCTGCTGGGTTACTCCATCAACACCCTGACCCTGTTCGGACTGGTACTGGCCATCGGTATTGTGGTGGACGACGCCATCGTGGTGGTGGAGAACGTGGAGCGCTTCATCGAAAAAGGCCACAGCCCGCGTGAGGCTGCGCACCTGGCGATGAAGGAAGTGTCCGGCCCCATCATCGCCATTGCACTGGTGCTATGCGCAGTGTTCGTGCCCATGGCGTTTCTCGACGGCATCACCGGCCAGTTCTACAAGCAGTTTGCGGTAACGATTGCGATCTCCACCGTCATCTCGGCGATCAATTCCCTGACGCTCTCGCCAGCGCTGGCTGCCAAGCTGCTGCAAGGCCACGGCGCGCGCAAGGATTGGCTGGCACGCGGCATGGATGCGGGCCTGGGCTGGTTCTTCCAGCGGTTCAACCGCATGTTCAACCGCAGCGCAAGCGGCTATGAAAACGTTGTGGGGAGCTCGTTCAAGATGCGCGGGGTGGTATTTGTGGTGTACGTGGCGCTGCTGGGCGGCACGGCCTGGCTGTTCAACACCGTGCCCGGTGGCTTCATCCCCATGCAAGACAAGCTCTACCTCTTTGCCGGCGCCAAGCTGCCTGAGGGCGCATCGCTCAGCCGCACCGACGAGGTGACGCGGGAGCTCACCAAACATGCGCTTTCGGTGGAGGGCGTGCATTCCGTGCCTGCGTTCGCTGGCCTCAACGCCTTGCAGGGCACCAACACACCCAACCTGACGAGCGCTTACGTCATCCTCAAACCCTTTGGCGAGCGCCAGCGCAGCGCCGCCGACATCAGCGCAGAGCTAAACGGCAAGCTCTCGGGCATGGAGGGCGGCTTTGGCTACGCGCTCATGCCTCCGCCCATCCAGGGGTTGGGCAATGGCTCGGGCTACTCGCTGTTTCTGGAAGACCGGGCAGGCCTGGGTTATGCTGCGCTGCAGCAGGCGCTGGGCGCCTTCCAGGCCGAAATCGCCAAGACGCCGGGCATGCATTACCCGGTGAGCGCCTACCAGTCGAACATTCCGCAGCTGGAGGTGAAGGTGGACCGCACCAAGGCCAAGGCACAAGGTGTGGCGCTGAACGACCTGTTCCAGACGCTGCAGGCCTACCTGGGCTCGGTGTATGTCAATGACTTCAACGCCTTTGGCCGCGTGTACCGCGTCATGCTGCAGGCCGATGCCGACTACCGCCAGACTGCAGAAGACATTGGCAAGCTACAAACCCGCAACAGCCGGGGCGATATGGTGCCGTTCGCCTCCCTGGTGAGCGTGGAGCCCAGCTATGGGCCTGACCCGGTGCTGCGCTACAACGGCTTTCCGGCAGCCGACCTGATTGGCGACGCCGACCCGCATGTGCTCTCGTCCGCCGAAACGCTGGTCAAGTTGCGCGAAATTGCCGATCGGGTGCTGCCCCCGGGCATCGAACTGGCCTGGACGGAAATGAGCTATCAGCAGGTGGAGCAAAGCCATGCGGCAGCCATCGTCTTCGCGCTGGCCGTGATGCTCGTGTTCCTGGTGCTGGCGGCGCTATATGAAAGCTGGACGATGCCGCTCGCCGTCATCCTGATCGTTCCCGTGTGTATCTGCGCGGCGCTATTTGGCGTGTGGCTCTCGGGCGGAGACAACAACGTCTTCGTGCAGGTGGGGCTGGTGGTGTTGATGGGCCTGGCCTGCAAGAACGCGATCCTGATCGTCGAATTTGCCCGCGAGCTGGAAATGCAGGGCGCCAGCATCTGGGACGCCGCGCGCGAGGCCTGCCGCCTGCGCCTGCGCCCCATCGTGATGACCTCGATTGCCTTCATCGCCGGGGCCGTGCCGCTGCTTGTTGGCCACGGCGCAGGCGCCGAGGTGCGCGCCGCCACCGGCATCACCGTGTTCTCGGGCATGTTGGGCGTCACCATCTTCGGCCTGTTCCTTACGCCCGTGTTCTACGTCACGCTGCGCAAGCTCAGCGGCACGCAACTGCGGCAGCATCCGCAAACCCCTTCTTCCGCTATTCCTCCCTCGGAGCATGTCCATGGTTAAACCCCTTCTGTTGAGCAGCATGACCCTGGCATGCAGCATGGCGCTGTCCGGCTGCGCCGTGGGGCCAGATTTCAAAAGCGCAGTACCGGCCGTGCAGACCCCCGCGCAGTTTGCCCGCCAGGATGCGAGGGCGGATGCACCGCCACTGCCTTCTGTTGACGTGCGCGATGCCGCCTTCTGGCGCGAATTTGGCGACGACACCCTCACAACTCTGGTGCGCCAAGCACTGGGCGGCAACCACGACCTGGGTGCAGCCCTGGCGCGCCTGCAGGCCGCCGATGCGGTGCTGAACGAGGCGCAGATGGATCGCTACCCCACCGTCACCATGAATGCGGGCGCCACCCAGCAAAAGCAAAGCCAGGATCAACTCAACCCTGGCCAGCCGCGCTCCACCCGCAGCTACAACGCAGGCATTGCCGCGCAGTGGGAGGTAGACCTGTTTGGCCGCGTGCGCCGCGCCGTGGAAGCGCAGCAGGCGCAGAGGCTGGCCACGCACGCCGACCTGGCTGCGCTGCAGGTAGTGATTGCCGCGCAGGTGGCCGACAGCTACGCGCAGTTGCGCGGAACCCAGTTGCGGCTGCAGATTGCCCAGGCCAACGCCCGCAACCAGCGCGACACCCTGCAACTGGTAGAGCGGCGCCTACAGGCAGGTATGGCGACAGACCTGGACGCCAGCCGCGCCCGCGCCTTGCTGCTGGGCTCCGAGGCCCGCATTCCCAACCTGCAGGCGCAGGCTGCCGTGCTGCAGCACCGCCTGGCCGTGCTGGCGGGCCTGCCGCCGGGTGATTTGATCGACATGCTGGGTAGCGCCCAGGAGCTGCCCCGCCTACCCGCAGTCCCCCAGGCAGACACGCCCGGCGAGCTACTGCGCCGCCGCCCCGACATTGCGGCTGCCGAGGCACGCCTGCACGCCGCCACCGCGCGCGTGGGCGTGGCCACGGCAGACCTGTTTCCGCGCCTGTCCATCGGCGGTCTCCTGGGCAGCTTTGCGCTCGGCGGCAACGACCTCTTCAAAGGCAGCACGACCACCAGCAGCGTCTTTCTGGGCGTGGACTGGTCGTTTCTGGACGTGGGCCGTGTGCGCGCCCGCATTGCGGCCAGCGAGGCGGGCGCCGCCGAATCCCTGGCGCAGTACCAGCAGAGTGTGCTGCAGGCCCTGGAAGAAACCGAAAACGCCCTGGTACGCGCCAACCGCAGCCGCGAAGAGCTGCAGGTATTGACCTCCGCCACGCAGCAGCGCGACAAGGCATCCAAACTCGCACAGCGCATGTACCAGGGCGGCACCATCGGCCTGTACGAAGTGCTCGACGCCCAACGCGAGCAACTCGCCGCCCAGGACGCCAGCTCACAAAGCCAGGTAGAAGCCCTGCGCAACAGCATTGCGGTCTACAAGGCGCTGGCGGGAGGGTGGTTGGCTGGGGGCGAGATGCGCGGGGTAGGGTATAGCGAAGGCTAAACGGCGCTTGTGCATGAAACTAAAAGCCGCCCGAGTGAATGACTCTAGGAGGCTTTTTGAATTGATTGGGTTTCGCTGGGAAGGTGGTTGCTTGTTGAAATCTTCTGCTCAACGTCTTGTGTGAGGGGCGTAATCAGTCAGAGATTGCTGATCGTCGCGCCCGTTTGATCGGCCTCTCTAGGCTGGTCTGCGACATTCGGCCGGCAAGGGCGAATGGCGGCGGCCGCGCCAAGCGGTCATTAAACCCGTTGCGCGCTGGCCGGCCGGTCTACATTGGAACCGGCCGTAACGTCCACGGTGAGCAGAGTGACGGCAGCGGTCTTCATTTCTGCCCACAGTTCGGGACGCCAGCATGCGTCTGGGATCAGACGGCAGCGAGATTGTGGACGTCTTCGGCCGGGAACAGTCCAAGGCCCGCGATGGCGGCATGCGCCGCCGCCGGATCGTCCGCGAAGAAAACCACAGCCAGATCTTTTCCGGCGCGTGAGCAGCACACATACAGCAGACGCCGTGTGCGGTCGAAAGTTGTCTCGTTGCCCTCATGCAGGTTGATCCGGTCCGTATCGGACGGCGGCGTGATGCCAAAGAGCTTTCCGTATGAGAACTGGTTGTGGCGGCCTTCCTCGTCATCGAGAACTGTCAGGACGCGGCTGAATTCGGCCCCCTTGACCCCCTGATGCGTCTCGAAGGGCGACTGCTCCTCGATGTAAGTACGGTAGCCCCAGAGCTCCTTCATCGGAGTGTGAAGCAGCTTTTGCAAAGCTGCTGCATCGCCAGTGTCCGTAGGTGGAGCGGATGGGTTGTATTCGGCCATAGCAGTTAGAAGGCGATCATCCAGCCTGAACATCCTGCCATCCCGAAGATGTCTCAGTGCTTCGAACGCAACGACGGTGGAGGTCGCGCCGCATGACTGGGCGAGGGCTTTCACCCGCTCGTCCAGCTCCTTGAGGAGCGCCGGCAACGCGTTCGCGCGCGCGTGCTCGCGCTGAAGCGAAGGAGCGAAGCGACGCAACAGATTCATCACCTCGAACTGATCGTCGGCCCCTTTGGCCAAGACGAGCGGCATCAGAAACTTCAGGAAGGGCTGTACCGACCAATTCGAGCCATCATCGAACCCATCCTTCAGCCCTTCAGATGTTTTGTCGTGGAAGGCCTCGTAGAGACCACCAAAGCCCAGACGGCTTGCGGCCATGCGGTGCGCGATCACCAGCACCTTCACATCGGCTTCCGGCTCATCGCTGAGCCAGAGGGGATCGGCGTGTCGATCAGCCAGCCATTGACGAGCGGCAGCCAACCGCCCGCTCCTGTCATCCTTGGGAACGATGAGAAGTTTTGCTGTGCCCAGAACGGACGTTCGCTCTGCTCCAACGAGTTCAGTCTTGCCGCCTGTCTGGGTCAGACCGTCACCGCCAGCCCTGATGTTATTGATGACGTTCAGGACTGCCACAGGGCACCGGAAGTTTTCCGGCTTTTCGATGGACTTCCATCCAGCGAGAGGTTCAATCGCACCCGCGCCAGCTGTGTAAATCTTCTGCATTGGATCGCCGATGAAGCCGAGGCAGAACTTCGAACCAAGCGCTTCCGAAATTGCCTTGAGCGACTCAACCACGGCAGGAGCCGTGTCCTGGCTTTCGTCCACGAAAACGAACGGGAATTTCTGGCCGACGACCTTGGCGATGAGAGGTTGGGAACAGATGAGCTCGGTGGACAGTCTTATCACATCATCATGCCCCAAGATCCCTTTCGGGTAGTCACTACCGACGCCGTAGGTGAAACGGTCAACAGAGACGATTTTCCGCTTCTGCTCGTGGTAGCGCTCGATATCGGCCGCAGCCTGAACCCGCGTCTTGTCCTGCGTCCGGTTCGTGAAGGCAGCGATCTTCGCTTCAGTGTCGGCGATCTTCTGATCGAGGCGGCGATCTACCCAACTCGCGATGTCTGCCTGAAAAGGCTTGAGGGCGGTCCAGAGAAAGCTGTGAATGGTCGAAACGTGGAAGAGCGGATCGTTCCCGACGTCGCCCCATATCTCTCCGACAGCGACCTCGGTGTAGGTAATGCAGGCAATCTTCTTTGCCCGTTGGCGAAGGTAGGGTCCGCGTGTTTTTCGCAGGTGATCGAGTGCCTTGACAATCGAAGTGGTTTTCCCCGATCCCGCGCCCGAGACCATGACGAATCCCGTCGAAGCGTCAGCGTCAAGAAGAGCCCGCAGCTCGATATCCGCCGGCGTATCCGGCTTGCCCGCACGGCTCGTCATTCCGCGGCCTCAACAGCGCTGACGGCTGCGTCAGGAGCAGGCTCCAGCTTCGCGGGGGCGCTCTCGACCGTGCCGTCACCGATCGCAACATGCGTCGTGAGCCAGTCGAGGCCATCCTGGATATAGGCAGGGACAACCCAGCTCGCATCGCTGCTAGCAAGGAGCCCTAGTGCGAAGTTCGTCTTCTTGAAGCTTTCGCCCTTAACCCTCTTGTGGATTTTGGCGGCAATCTCTTCGAGCGACATCGTGGACGATTTGGCCCAGCGCAGCCCGACCTCGTGATGCTCCTTCTTTTGGCACCAGACGAGATTTTCATATGCAAACGCCTCCTCAAGCGTACGACTCTTGAGTTCGAGCGTATCCTTGCCCCACGTCGCATTCACGGGGCACTGATAGGTGACCATCACATGCGCGCCGCCATCCGCCGTGGGAGCCTGAAGTCTGTCACTGGCCGGCGCAGCCAGGAGCTCATCGACCAATGACTTGCCCGGAAGCCATTGGAGCAGGGTCTGGTTCGCCGTGATTGCGCCGGGAGTGCCGGCGGGACATTTCGACCTTGGCTTGGGTTTTTTCTCACCTTCTGCGTCTTGGCTCCCATCGTCGTCATCATCATCATTCTCTTCTTCAGCATCTTCCGCCGCTTCGGCGGCCGCGCTGTCTCCTGCTACCGCTTCTTCTTCCTTCTTCGGCGATGCTGGATGCACGCTGTCGAGGTCGGTCACGATCAGTGTCGGCAGTCCGAGGAACTCGATCAGCTTGCGGAATTGGTAGGCAAAAGCGCCGCCCACTTCGAGGATACTCAGATAGGCTGCGCTGAGCTTCTTGGCGCCCTGCGCAATCATCAGCGGCAGGACGAGGCGCTCAACGTTTCCTTCAACCAGAATGGCCGCATCTGCGAAGAAGAGGTCGCAATGCGTCAGCTTCATGTAGCGCTGAAGGAAATCCCGGTCGGGCTCGTTCTGATCGTAAAAGACCGACAGGTTGAAAACGACTGAGCTCTGCTTAGCGCCAGTCTCCGGCGAGCGTCTGAAGTAGCGGATCGGCTGGAATCCACGCTCATAGAGAATGTGCGGCGAGTGTGTGGTGATCACAAATTGCGTCGCATAGCCGTCATCACCCGTGGGTGGGATCAGGTCGGTGAGCTTGCGCACGAATGCCTGCTGGAGTTGGGCATGCATGTGCGCCTCCGGCTCCTCGATGAAAATGAGGTGGATAGGCTGTCGCTTGTCTTCCTCGCCTTCCTCGGTGGTGGACCAGGCCGAATGAAGGTCTAGGAGTTCAACGCCCATGTAGATGAGATTCTTGAACCCAAGGCCGTTATAGCTGTCAGGGAGCGCGAGTGATTCCGCTTCGGCAGTCGCTTCTTCGAGTAGGTAGTGAACCTTCGCCTGCTGGTCGCCCATGAGACGTTCCAGCTTGAGCGCCGCGCGGATCTCAAGGGAGGGGTTTGCGAGGCCTGGGTAGCCAAGCTTTCGGAGCGACTTGAATGTGTCGCTGAACACGTCGGAAAAGTGTTTGGTGAGCTGGTCCTCGGAGAGCGCGAGGGCTCTAAGCGCGTTGTGATCGTCTTCCCGTTTTTTCTGATTGCGGGTGTAGAAGCGGCTCAGCCGTTTCGAGAGGTCTTCCGTTCTTGCCTGAGCGTTCCCGTCGCTTAGGTGGCGCTGCGCGCTAAGGAAGTCGACTTTGATCAGCGAGTTGATGACGGTATGTCCGGATCGCTCGGCATCACCGATGATCTCTTTGGGCATATAGGCCGCGTCGGCAGTTTCCGCCTTGAGCTGCGCCTCATCCAGAATGAAGTAGCGCAGGCCATATTCGTTCTTTAGCTCTCGGGAGAGATAGTCGCGCATGTTGCGCGGCCAAGGCTGGTAGTCCTGCCCGTCTTTTTCCTTGGTCTTCGCAAACTTGGCTGCTTCTGCCGCCTTCACCCTGAAGTTCGCGAGTATCTGCGCGGCATCCTTGGCCGCGAATTCGATGCGAAGTCCGACCAGCGATCCTTCCCAAGCGGCGCGTGGCAGCAGCTCGACCACGCGATAGAGATTGTCCGCATCTACGCTGATCCAGACATCAAGGGACATGGTCGGAAATTCGACCTTCGCGTCTGCCGCGCCTTCGGCTGGAAAGTTCTCGAAGTCGGCCCAGCAGCCCGCGCAAAAGTCGTGAACCGTGAATTTGTCCTTGCCGCCCGAAAGGAAAAGTTCAATCGCGTGAGTGGCGGAAGTCTTCCCACTGTTGTTGGACCCGACGAAGATCGTCAGGTCATGGGAGAAATCTATGCGTGCGTCCTTCAATCTCCGGAAATTTTTGAAGGCAAGAGAATGTACATGCATGTTGTTCGTTGCTCCCCCGGGCAGTGTGTATATTGAAATGTTATACGGACTATCGCATAAGCTGGTCCTCAGCACATAGCGACGCCGGGCCTGGACGAAGAACTTCTGAGGTACAGGAGCGGAAAGCGGGTCATGGTGACCGGCGTCCTGAAAGCGCCCGATCCGAAGTTCGGCGGCTGCGGTATGTCGCTGTGGCCCGGCGAGTTGCTCGTCCGGTCAATCGCGCCGATCTGACTTCCGAGTCCGCTTTGGGGCGGGGGCGTGAGTTCGGTGCAAAGAGCAGCGGCCATTGACGTGCTGCAGACAGTGCCGGGCGGGCACCGACGCTGGCTGCGACCGAAACAACTCTGATACCGGCCGTTCGCGCTGCGGCAGGAAGGTCAACTCAATGACCGCAGTGGAGCAGAGACTGTGAGTTGGACCAAGCGGGGCGAGTGACCGGGTACGCTGCGAAGCCGGCATTGATCGAACCCCAAGTATCCGTAGAACAGATAGTGTCTACGCCGACGGCGTCCTGGCATCTCGCTCCTCACTGGCAAGCCGCTTCTCCAGCGCCGCCTTTTGCTGGAGCGTGAGCGACGATCTGCGCAACGTCTGCGTCAATCCTGGCACTGCCAGCCGCACGATGGGATCTTTCTTCGCGAAATACTTGGCGATCTCCTTGGCGCCTACCAGGAAATCCGCATCATTCCTCTTGAAAACACCCACCGCACAGTGCTTCATACGCACCTTGTACTCCAGCGTGTTCGCGTTGAAATAAATTCCCGCACCCTGGGTAACGGTGTTCTTCCAGTGTTCACCCAAATGCTTGGCTATCGTCACATCCTGGCGAACGACAGAGCCATCAAAGAACAAAAGCGTGTGAATGTGGATGCCCTTGTCAGCTCCGTGCTCAAACTTGGCTGCGTAGCCAATAAAACTGTCCTTGAAGCTATTGGCTGTGTAAGCATGGAATAAATCCCAATCATTCAATACTCTGAGCTCTGGTTCCCAGTCATCGGTATAAATCTCTCCGTAGGAGAGGTCGAGTCGAATGACCATCAGCTTGGAGTAAATCTTGTTCAAGTCGTTAATGTACTCAAACAGAGAGTGCGCCAGTTGTTGCTCCTGGCGAACATGGTTCTTATAGATTTTTTGAAAAGCAGATGATTTCACCCATTGATCTAGGCTCTCAAGGAAGTGAGCCTGATCGATGTAGTTGTCTGGGTGTTGATCATCATTAAACAACGCATTGAGTTGCCCTTCATGGTTGCAAGGGTCAATGCCAACAAAACAATGGCCTGCCAGCCAAAGCCAAGGATCCCTGCTCTTGATCAGCTTGCGCAGGACTGGCGCGTAGGCATAAGGCGACATCAGGCCACACACTTGAGCAAGTTGCTTTTGAAGGCTCTTGCTGGTGAGAGCCTTTTTCCACTTCATGCTCTTCAATTCATGGTGAATCACTTTCATGCAAGTTCTCACCAGAGTGAGTGCTGAAAGATGAGTCTGCGAGTCTTGCATTTGGATCATTCTGAATAGTGTGCGGCTTGTATTGTTCGCGATGATTGGTTGATATGTAGTTATTGGTTTATTGAAAAGCGCTTTGTCACTCTAAGGGGGTGTATATTGATAGGTGCCTATGCTGGCTGTTGATTAATATATCTTTTAAATATATTAATATCAATAATATATACTCTCTGTTTGGCTTGTATTAAATAGAGTGATAAATGACCAGTTTTCTGTCGGTTTGATTGTGTTTGTTGTGTAAGTTGCTTGAATAAGTTAAATCGCTAAATGGGAGAGCGTTGGAAGATGCCAATAGTGTCTGAGCTAAGGAGGCCTCGGCTCTTGGTAAATTCCCTAGAGTAATTTACGCTTTCCAAGTTAGACAAGGAATTGTTGGTGTTGCTCAATTGGAATTCCTTGTTGCTGCCAAAAAATAACTGGATATATCCATGAGTCAGAAGGTACTGCAATACCAGGCTGACAGATTCAGGGTCACGGGGGCGAGGGCCTGATTGCTGAATTTCACGACGGGTGAAAGTTCTCGGGGAACCGAACCCAGTGAGAGGGCTCTTGCTACGCATCCATACCAGAATCTTCTCGGCATGTTTTTCGATGTTCTTTTCCTCGGGGGACTTCGCAAACAGGCTATAAAACTCCCGCAAGTACCATTCGACGATAGCAATAGCCCGCTGCACAGAGTCTTCCGAAATGGTTTGTGCATCGCCTTGTGCCATTTCGAAAATGGCGGCCATGCGCGCTGCGTGTTCCGCTGCTTTGGAGGCAAAGTCCTTGATGGGTGACAGGCGACCGAATTGCGGATCGATGCGGGACTCGATGTGGTTGAAGAAAGCCACCCAGCAGTGCGCTGCCTGTGGCTCAAAAGTCAGAACACGCCGGGCCTCGCCATTGTGATGGCGCTCAACGGCTTTCAGCAGAAGCTGGTGAACTTGGGATTGGAAAGTCAAAATGCCCGATGGCAGCGAATCGCTGTTGTCACTTCCGTCGACAAACCGCTGACCTGCCGTGGATTTGGGGAAGGCGACGAGGGTGCGAGCAAGATAGCCGACCTCGCGTGCGTAGTTGCCTCCCTTGCCGCAGAGGAATTCCAACATATGGGGCTGCACAGCAAGGCCCGTGCTCAGGCGCGCGCCTTCGACCCATTGGCTATCGGCCTGATCCTTGCGGTCCATGTCGAGTGTTTGGCCATCCCAGGCTCTGTTAAACATGGGAAGGTTGCTCATGGTGCGGCCTTTGATCAAATCAGCCGCTTCGTTCGAATGGAGAACTGCAGTGCAGGGGTTGAGGCTCAGCTCCGAGTACAGTGCCGCCTGGGTGATGTCGGACAACATGAAGCGCATACGGGCGGGGAGCAGGGGAGCAGCTCGCGTGAGCTGGCTCAACTCTTCTTCCGTGGCGGTGTTGTCACGGCCGGCCTTAGCATTTTTTTCCAGCCGCTGTGTCAAGCCTCGGACTTTTGCGTGTCGGATTTTTTCATCCAATTTGAAATTGGCCGAACCCTCGGTGTACTGCTGCCGCATGGTTTTTTCCAGGCGCCGGATGGGCTCGAAAAAGAATCCGTCCGCAGCAGTCTTGCGCTCTCCCGAGTCGGCGAGAGTGAGGAAGTACAGGGAGATTGGCGTGACCCCGGGAAGGCCAGGGCGCTTCACATCAGCCAAGCCCTGGCATGCCGTTGCCATAGTGCAAAGCGCAGAGGCTGCGATCAAGGGAGTAGAGGCTTTGGTCAGGCGCCGCACATCGTTCACAGCGTCCAAAATGAGTGGCGGCAATTGATGCGCGGGGTAGCTGTCAGTGACGGGAAGTGAGTTATTCAACATCGCCAGCCCCTTACTGCTTTGCCGACTGGGCATTCAGCCAGGCGTCGATGTCATGCAGACGCCAGCCCTTGGCGCCACGGAGTTGAGTGCCTCCGTAAAGAGGGAAGGGCTTGGGGAAGGTCGGGTCGTACTGCGAGCTTGCCTTGTTGATGCGGCCGTAGATGGTGGAGCGGCTCAGGCCCGTGATACGGATGACGTCCTTCAAGCGGCATGCCGCATTGGGTGCAAATTCGGGGCGATTGGGGGATTGCATACGAAACCTTTCTCGTTAAATTGATTAAGGCTTCATGCTGCTGGGGCCCCAAATGCCAGTCGACTGCACTCTTTGCTTGTTCTCCTTGTGGCTGAGAGCGCGTCATCGATAAGTGATTGACCCTACGTGATTTTTTGCTGGGTTTGTGCAAGGACGAAAACAGGCAAAGATTAGGCGGTTTTTTGTGGCGATCCCCCTGGGCTACTGGCTACTTTGGCTACGTCGCCACGCAAAAGCGGCTACAACCGATCCCCAAAACGCGGTTTTTTGGCATAAGAGGAGCTGCGCCAAACAAGCAATCTGGCTGTCAGTTGGGAGGTGTTGATGCGGCTTAGAGCACGCCTATCAATGACTTGAACTAAGCCATTGAGGAGAAGACGTTCTGGGAGGGATGCCTTCCTGGCTTTACCTGCGACCGCCTCGCCGAGACGGCGTCAGGCGAATGATGGTGGAGATGGACTTGGCGTCAGTCTCTGTAATCAATTGGCCAAGTTTGCCAGCGACTGGAGATCCCTTGATCTGTAGCTTGACAAGCCAGCTCTCATAATCGCTGCTAGTCTTGAACTGCCTAACGTGGGAAAGATCTTCCTGCAGTTGTTTGACAAGGTGATCCAAGGCGACAGGCAGCCCATCTTTATAAGCCTTGCGCATTTTTGTCCTCTGACCATCCTGAGGTGGGTGTATCAGCTTGATTGCGACATCACGCAGTTTCGAACTTTTCCAGTCAGTTGAATTTTTGGCCTCAAGCTGTGTATGCAGCCACGTCTTAACCTCATCCGAATGCAAGGGAGGATTCTCCTGCCGTCTCTCTTCAATCCAGATTTGCAATTCATTGAAAACTTGAAGCAATTGACCTAACTGAGGAGATATGTGATCTCCTGTGACTGGTATTTGTGCGGGTGTTTTTTGGGGTGCTGGTTGACTCAGTAGATCACGGAGCCTGGCTTCATCGGCTGGTTGCAAACGTAGGTTGCCAAGTCGAACAAGAATTCCGGCATGATTTCGAAATTTTTCAATGGTAAGGTCATCCGATCGAGCACCCTGGCTGTCGATAACGGTAAAGCAAGGGAATAAAACAGGCGGTGCGAGAGGTTTGCCAAACGATTCGGTTTGCCACTGATCTAAGCCATGTGCTTTTCGCCTTTGATGAGCTGTCTGTATATCCCAAGTTTTTTTGCCGAATCCCCCTAAATGAATAATATCGAAGACTTTGATCTGGATACTTTCATCATCTCGCAATTTTGTGTAGTCATTGCGACTTAACTGGATGCACTCCACATCTTCAACCGGGTAGATCTTTGTTTTTGGCAGCAATGGGCTGGAGAGTTCGTTTCCGTTGGAAAGCGCAGAAAAGCACACGAGTCCTATTCGCCAGTTGGGTTCAATGGCTACCACAGGATCGATGCCGTTTTGGAGGGCAATATCCAAGAATTGAGCTGTTGAATTTTCTAGCTCTTGAGCAAGAACTTCTAGTTTAGTGAATTGATTCGCAAGGCTCATGAAATGAAGATCAAAGGCGCACGCGGAACTGTTGAAGGCAGTTTGCGACCGGTCGCATCTGCAGGTGCATTCATCATGCCATGACCTGTGCTTGACTGTTGCCAGCTTTCAAGGCATAGAAGATGAGCCCGGAGCTAGTTCATGAAGGGTTAAGGTGATCGTGTCGCTTCTTCTTGCCTGTGAACACGATGCTACAACCAAGCGAGTTGTCGTAGGTCAACGATCATTGGAATCTGGGACTAGAAACGTTACTTGTTCAGGTGTTGTATTTTTGCAAATCTTTGCGCAAAGGCTTGTCTGGTTTAGGGGCCGGTAGACCGGGGAACAAACCGGGGAACATAGGCCTGTAAAAAAGGGGGGGAATCTAGGTTTTATGCTGCATTTAGAGGTGGATTCAATTGACGCCAGCCCACCATACAAGCCAAAAAAAGCGCTCACTGATAATTCAGTGAGCGCTTTTTCTTTTGGGTATCGGCATTGCGGCGAACACCGATGCTGCAGCAGAGGCTTGAGCCCCATGGCCGCGTTTCCATTCTCTGTCTGTTGGGCCTTCATCCAGGCCGGGACTGCCGGACAAATGCGCCTGGGGCTGCCTTGGTCAACGGATGATAAAAGTGCCAAAGTTTCCTCAGTATTCGTAGCGCCTCAAGCCCTCAATATCTTTCAACCGCACCGTACGGTAGCCCACTTCCAGCAAATCTTGCTTTTCCAGCTCCAGCAAGGCTTCATTGAAGCGCGCACGCGAGACCTGGCAAAAATCGGCCAGCTCGCTTTGGGTGATATTGAGCAGGCCGGCATCGGGGAAGGGAAAGTTCAGCGGCGTGATGAGGGAGCCCAGGCTTTGCGCGACCCGGCCGGTGACGCTCAGGCATTGCTTGGCGGTCAGCAGGCGCATCAATTGGTGGCTGCGCTCGGCCATCAGCTCCAGCAAAAACTGGCTGAACGTGGCAGATTGCTGGCGCAGCGCGTGGAAGGCGTGGGCAGGCAATGTCAGCATGGTCAGGTCATGCAAGGCGATGGCATCGCAGTCCATGGCCATGTGCGGGCGTAGCAAATAGGTTTCGCCAAACCAGCTGCCGGCGTAGCCGCACAAGGTGATGGAGCGGCCATCGGGCGTGGGCACGCAGATCTTGGCTGCGCCGCGCGTGACACCGGTCCAGCCCGTGGGGACGTCGCCCGCCTTCCACAGGTACTGGCCCGCATGCACATGGCGTACCTGCAGATGGGCGTGCACCAGCTCTTGCGCCTGTGCTTCGCTCACCGTGTGTGCCCACATGCAGTGCTGCCACTGGCCGAGCACCTGGTCCTTGCTGAGAAATGCGGCCTTGGGTTTCATTTAAATGAGAATTGTTCTCAAGAGAAAAGACTTCCCATTCTCTTCCAATTAAGCTTTTCCGCTGTCGTTGTAAGAGAACAAAAGGCGTAGCTATGCAAAATCAGGGGCGGTCGGTCGCAGCTCAGCGGAACAAATGGGGTGGTGGATGGGCGATGGCGCCCATCAGTCTGGCCATCGCGGTATTGGCCAGCAGCGTGCAGGCGCAAACGGTGGCTGCGGCCGCAGAGTCTGATGGCGCCGAGGCAGACACCCCTTTGGCGGTGCAGCATGTGGTGGCATCGGCTGCGCCCAGCATACGCAGCGAGCTGGCGCAGACCACCCAGGTCATCGACAGCGAGCAATTGCGCCAGCAGGTGACGGCCGGCAAAAGTGTGGCCGAGGCCCTGGGGCAGCTGGTGCCGGGGATTGACCTGGGCGGTCAGTCGCGTAGCAATTTTGGCCAAAACCTGCGCGGCCGCACCATGCTGGTGATGGTCGATGGCGTCTCGCTCAACAGCTCGCGCGGCACGGCCCGGCAGCTCGATGCGATCGACCCGTTCAATATCGACCGCATCGAGGTGCTGTCAGGCGCCAGCGCCTTGTACGGGGGCGGTGCCACCGGCGGTATCGTCAACATCATCACCAAAAAAGGCAGCGCCGCTGGCCTGCAGCTGGGTAGTGAAGTGGGGGTCACTTCCGGCTTGCAGGGCTCGCGCGACCACCAGTACCGGTTGGCGCAATCCATTGCCGGCGGCAATGAGCAGGTGCAGGCGCGCCTGGGCATTGCGCTGCAAAACAATGGCAGTTTTTATGACGGCAAGGGCAATCCGGTGCGCACCGACATCGCCCAGACCGATGCCCAGAACACCAAGGGGGTGGATGTGCTGGGCAATGTGCAGATCAAGATCAGCCCCGAGCAAACCCTGGGCCTGACCGCGCAGTACTACCGCAACCGGTTTGATGGTTCCTCCTACCTGTATGGCGGCCCCAACCTGGCAGGCATCATGGGTGGCAAGCCGGAGCTCTTGGAGCAGCGCGGCGGCTTTGTCAGCGATGTGATGCCGCAGACCGAGCGGGCCATGTTCAATGCCGACTACCATGCCGCCAAGGTCTGGGGCGACCAGGACCTTTATCTGCAAGCCTTCTGGCGGCAGGAGAAGCTGGACTTTGCGCCTTTCCCCAGCTCCGTTGTGACCGCCTCCCACCAAAATACCGACACCTGGGGCCTGAAGGCCGCGCTGGCCAAGTCCTGGGGCGACCTGAGTGTGCGCTATGGCCTGGATTGGGACCGCGAGAGCTTTGATGGCAGTGCCACCGTGTTCGATACCGCGCAGGCGCTGGCCAGCGGCGGCATGGTCAACCGGCAAATCGGCAGCACCGGCCGCTACCCGGGCTACCGCGTCAATACCGCTGCGGCCTTTGCCCAGGCTGAGTGGAAGCTGAACCCGCAGTGGACTTTGAACGGCGGCCTGCGCTACCAAAGTACCGACTTGCAGGTGGACGATTTTGTGGGCTACACCCAGCAGCTCTACATGCTGCTGGGCCGTGGCACCTCGGCTGACGCGATCCCTGGCGGCAAGAACAGCTACAACGTGAGCCTGTTCAACCTGGGCGCCCGCTACCAGATCGATGCTGCGCGCAGCACCTGGCTCAACTACGCCGAAGGCTTTGAGTTGCCGGACCCGGGCAAGTACTATGGCCTGGGCAACTACCAGGCCAATGGCACGCATTGGCAACTGGTCAGCGGCATTGATCCGAAAAGCTCTCCGCTGCAAGGCATCAAGACGCGGCAGGTGGAGTGGGGCTTCAAGCAGGCCAGCGGTGCCGTCAAGCTGCAGTCCGCGCTGTTCTACGCTTGGTCTGACCAGACCTTGCAGCTCAACAACGCTAACAACAATGTCACGATCAATGTGCTCGATGAAAAGCGGCGCAACTACGGCTGGGAAGGCAGCCTGGACGTTGCCGTCGCCAAGAACTGGGTGCTGGGTGGCAATGCGCTGTGGATCCGGTCAGAGACGCGGCAAGACGGCAGCTGGGCCAAGCAGTCCATCATGACGGCGAGCCCCTCCAAGCTGTCGACCTATGTGCAGTGGAGCCCGAACCCCTGGCAGCTGCGCCTGCAGGCCTCCCACATGTTCACGCTCAAGGATGACAGCGCCGGCAAGATCGATGGCTTCACGGTGCTGGACCTGATGGGTGGCGTCAAATTGCCGGTCGGTCGCCTCAACGTCGGTATCCAGAACCTGCTGGACAAGCAGTACCTGACGACCTGGTCGCAGCGCGCGATGGCCTTGTACGGCGTGGGTGCGGTGTCGCCGCAAACCTTTGCGTTCTACGGCCGTGGGCGCACCTTCTCGCTGAACTACAGCGTTGAATACTGATGGCGGCAGGTGTGCATAACCCGGGGGTGCTTGTTAAAGGCGCGCAGCGCCCCTGGCAGTTCTGGGCAGTACTGGTAGCGCTCTATATTGCGCAGGGCGTGCCGTCGTATCTGATGATCATGACGGTGCCTGCCGCACTGCGCGCTTCCGGCATGCCTTTGCAGCAGGTGGGTATGTTGTCCATCTTGATGCTGCCGCTGGTGCTGAAGTTTTTGTGGGCGCCCTGGGTGGACCGCTTGCGCCCACTGCGCTGGGGCCACCGCCGGGGCTGGATTGTCTGCACCCAGCTGGCGTCGGTGCTGGCGATTGGCGCACTGGCCTGGGTGGGGCCGCAGGCCTCCATCACCACCATTGTCTGCATCGGCATGTGTCTGGCGCTCAGCATCGCCACGCAGGATATCGCCACCGACGGCTATGCCACGCAGCAGCTGCGCAGCGATGAGCTGGGCCGGGGCAATGCGATCCAGGCCGCATCGGTGGCCGGTGGTGTGCTGCTGGGCGGCACCTTGGCCATGGCGCTGGTTGATCAGTGGGGGTGGCAAGCCACCATGCTATTGATGGGCGGACTGTCTTTGCTGCCCCTGCTGGCGCTGCCGTGGATGGACGAGGGCTTGCCCGTGGGCCTTGATGACGATGCGCAAAGCGGCGCTGCCACAGTGCCTCTGCGCCCCAGCATCAAGCAGTTCTTTGCGCGCCCCGGTGTCTGGGCGATTCTGGGCCTGGCCGCCGTTTATCGGCTCAGCGAAGGCATGCTGCGCTCGATGGAAAGCAGCTACTTGCTGCACAGCGGCCTGAGCTTGAGCGAAGTGGGGGTGATTGCCGGCAGCGGTGCTGCGCTGGCCGGCTTGCTGGGCAGTTGGCTGGCGGCACAGTGGTTGCGGCAGCGCAGCCGCAGCCAGGTGCTGCTGGGCTTGAGTGCCTTGCGTGTGCTGGCCTTTGCGTTGTTCCTGGCGCATTCGCTGCACTGGCTGGGCGGCACCACATCGTTGGCAGTCCTCGCCGTGGGTTTGAGCGTGCATCGTTATATGGAGATGGTGGCGCTGTATGCGCTGTTCATGGCCTCGTCCAGCCGCCAGCAGCCGGGTACGGATTTTTCGATCTTTGTCTGCGCCGAGTTGCTGAGCTATATGCTGAGCGCGATGGCGGGCGGCTTCATTGCCAAGCACTTCGAGTTCTCCGGACTGTTTGCGATTGCGACGGCGATTGCCGTGGGCTGCTGGCTGGCCACCGCTGCGTTGCTGCGGCGCCATGCGCAAGTGGTTTGCGATACCGGGAGACGTATATGACGGTGCCGCAGACGCTCGCACGCAAGGCCCGTATCCATCTGCCGCAAGCCGGCGCGTTTGTGGACTGGCTGCTGCAGCATTGGCGCGATGAAGGCATAGACGTGAGCCAGCCCCAAGCGGGCACCTTGTTGCTGGCCTTGGCCGATGTGGGCACGGCCAGGCTGCAGCAAACCAGCGCCAGCGGCATCGATTGCCTGCTGCAACCGGTGGCGCCGCGCATGGGGGAATTGATGCAGCTGTCTTTGGCCGAGCACCTGGCCGAGTTCGCCGACCAGATGGACTGGGTGGAGGGCAGTTGGGAGCTGGTCTGGGAAGGTGATGCCCCGCTTGCCACCTCCAGGCTGCAAGTGATGCATGTCCTCAGCAACCAGGCGCTGTCGCCGCGCATGCGCCGCATCCGCCTGGCGGCGGGCGATATCAGCGCCTTTGCCGCCGGTGGCTTGCATGTGCGCATGCTCTTGCCCGAGCCCGGCCAGGCACCCGCTTGGCCGACCCTGGCCGATGGCAACCGCCTGCATTGGCCTGCTGGAAAGCCGGCATTGGCACGTCGCACCTACACGATCAGCGCGATGGATCCTGAAGCGGCGTGGCTCGAAGTCGATGCCTTGCTCCACCATGGCACGGGCCATGCCGATCCGCACATGGCCGGGCCTGGTGCCGTCTGGGCCGCCAGCGCCG
>Ga0308165_1001565_pt1 | contig 31377 bp, 30 predicted proteins | sample PhyWR2_FD_201032 | JGI IMG/M metagenome (GOLD analysis project Ga0308165, IMG submission 201032) | Phyllosphere microbial communities from UC Gill Tract Community Farm, Albany, California, United States - DLSLW.R2 | ecosystem: Host-associated > Plants > Phyllosphere > Unclassified | place: USA... | reverse complement strand
AGGCTTGATATTTTTTCATGTCGCGATCGGTATTTTTCGTTTTCTCAGCTTCATTTTTACGCATGGGGTGTACATCATCTACTGTAAAATCAGGGTGATGCCAATCAATCAGCGAGTAATAAAATCCAATTTTTATCCCTTGTTTTCTAAAGGCATCGACATATAAACGCACTAAATCCTTTTTCGCAGGCGTATTGGTCGCCTTGTAATCGGTGTATTTCGAATCCCAAAGGCAAAAACCTTCATGGTGCTTAGTGGTCAGTACTACATATTTCATTCCTGCATTTTTGGCCTGCAGGGCCCACTCATCGGGGCTATACAAATCGGGATTGAAGTTTTCAAAATACTTCTGATAATCATCGTTTGATAGGTATTCAGCATTTTTAACCCACTCGTGCCGGGCAGGCAAAGCATATAATCCCCAATGGATAAACATGCCGAAACGGGCGTCCGTCCACCATTGTAAGCGCTGTCCCTTTTGTGCAGGCGTTTCGGTAGGTAATTGTGCCTTAGCTTGCATAACAGTTCCGAACAACACAAGGGCTAAGACAATGATTTTGATTTGGTTAGAGGTAATTTTCATAATCAATGATAACAATTTTTTCCCGGCCAACCCGACCCGAATTGAAATTTTATTTGAAAAAACCTTTGGAGATCTCATTTTCTTAATTAACTTTGAAAAACAAAGCACTTTTAAAATGGACAGCTCGCAGGAACAACTTAATGCATTGAAAGACATCAGGCAGATGATGGATAGATCGTCGCGATTTATTTCGTTAAGTGGTTTATCGGGCGTTTTTGCAGGCATAATTGCCCTTATTGGCGCTTATTTTGCGCAAGTTGAGATTGATAAGTTCAGGAGCGGCGATATTTATAGATATGGCGTTTCGGGGGAGCTCGATTTGGAATATAATCTTATTAAGCTGGCCTTTATCATTCTTTTTGTTGCCCTGGCCGGAGGAGTTTTGTTTACTTATAGGAAAAGCCAACGCAGTGGCTTACCAATTTGGGATAAGACGTCCAGATCGCTCATTATTAATTTGTTTGTGCCTATCGTTGCGGGTGGCCTGTTTATTATCGCTTTGCTGGTTAACCACCCGAATACCTATAGTATTATTGCACCAACGTGTTTAATTTTTTATGGGCTGGGCCTCATTAACGCAAGCAAATACACGTTTAGCGATATTAGATATTTAGGATATCTGGAAATTATATTGGGATTAATCTGCATGTTTAATGTGGGCTACGGATTAATTTTCTGGGCGCTTGGTTTTGGTGTGTTACATATTATTTATGGTCTTTTAATGTATTTCAAATACGAAAAAGGCAAATAAAGATGAAAAACCCGATCGCAGATTTAAATAAGATTTTTGATAGCAGAATCAGGCTGGGCGTAATGTCTATTCTGGTTGTGAACGATGAGATCGGCTTTAATGACCTGAAACAAATGCTCGAATTAACGGATGGGAACCTCGCCTCGCACCTCACTACTTTGGAGCAGGCCGAATTTATCAAAGTGCACAAAGGTTTTGTTGGGCGAAAAACGAGTACTACATACACCATTACCCCATTGGGAAAACAAGCATTCAAGGCGCATTTAGATGCGCTCGAAAAAATGATCAGAAAACTATAAACAATTTTTTTTAACCATTTACTTTGAATTTCAAAGTGCTTTTAAAAACATAAAAATGACTCACAACGATGAACCCAAAGTAATTTCAGTAGGTAAACGTGTTGCTCAATGCTCGGCTATAATTGGCACCCTTATTTTGCTGTGCTTCATGGCACTTAACAGGCTCGAGATAGCCGTTTTCGGCATGGCTTTTATCTTTTTTGCAGCGCTGGCCAACTTAATCGTTGTTTTGGTCTTATTGATCGAACTGAGTCGAAAGGTTCAATATCGGTCTAAAATAGCGGCAACCATCTTATATATGCTGCTCAATATTCCGCTCAGCGTATGCTATTTCTTCATCGTTACAAAACTGACTCTTTAAACCTAAATCGAAATAAAATGAAAAATAAATCGAATTTTTTGCTGGCCTCTACCCTACTTGGCGCCGTGCTGTTTAACGGTATTTTCTGGGAGGAAAGGCTGGCCCTAAACCTGTTCATTTATAGCCTGTTTATCGTTACCGTAATGCTGTTAAACAAGGGCATTAGAAAAAGCGCTAAGTTTAAAATTTATGCAGTAGCGCATTTGTTTGCAGCCGTTTTGGTTGTAGTTAACAATTCAGATCTCAGCCTTGCAGCCTATTATATTAGTTTACTTGCGTTTATAGGCTTTAGTCATTTCGAACAACTAAGAACGGTATTTTTGGCTATTGTAAGTGCAGTTTTCCAGTTGATAACGGCTCCCGTGGGTCTGCTGCAAAACATGGGTAATGCCCAGCTTGGCACCTTTAACCTTAAACCAATGCTCAGGTTTTTTCGGTATATTATTCTACCGATTTTTATCGTAATTGTCTTTACCTCAATATACTGCGCCGCAAACGAGGTATTTGCAGAAGCCGTAAATAGTATCTTAAACAAGATCGGAAATTTCTTTTATGATATTGTTCATTTCTTTTTCAAAGACATTAACATAAATCGAGTGCTATTCTTCTGCTTCGGGCTATTGGTTACCGCGGGTTTGTTAATCAAATTTCTTAGCAATTTTATTGAACGATTGGAACTCGCATTCAAGGAGCAACTTTTAAGACTAAAAAAAGCTGAGCATACCCACACTGTTTGGGTCGAATTTTTGCAGCTGTTTACCGGCAATTTGCCTAAGCGGAAGCTCGGACTTAAAACCGAATATATCATCGCGCTAATTTCGTTCGCTTCCTTGAATCTGTTGCTATTATCATTAAATCTTGTCGATATCACCACGCTTTGGTTCAGCTACGAGCCCTCGGGCAGCCTATCTGCAAATGTGCACCATGGAGCCAACGCGTTAATTGCAAGTATTATTCTCGCCATGGTTGTGATCATTTTCTTTTTTCGCGGAAACCTGAACTTCTACAGCAAAAGCAAGCCGTTAAGAGTTTTGGCCTACACCTGGATGGCCCAGAATTTTATATTGATTATTTCTGTGTTCATTCGTGATGGTTACTACATCGAGTTTTATGGCCTTACGCACAAAAGAATCGGTGTTGTTGTATTTGCAATTTTGTGTACTATCGGTTTGGCAACTGTTTACATTAAGGTCGCCAGACAAAAAACACTGTTCTATCTGCTAAAAGTAAATGGCTACGTTTGGTTTGTGCTTTTATTAGCCTTCGCCACCATAAATTGGGACGTTGTTATTGTGAGGTACAATTTAGCGCATACGGCATCGATAAGTCTCGATCCGGATTATTTGTTATCGCTTTCGGAAAAAACGCTGCCTATTTTAGATCAAAACAGAGCAATACTGTTGGCCGGTCCATCTGTCGCTCCTCGTGAAGAAGTAGCTGTACAATCCACGAACAAGCAAATGTTGTATCAGATTGATACCCGGATACGCTTTTTTAAAGAACGTTACGCACAACAAAGTTGGCTCTCGTGGAATTTGCAGGACTGGCATGCGGCGGAATATTTTGAAGTTGACGGAAATGAAGCGAAGTGACAAAATCTTGGCTATGGCTATTGCCTTGATGTGCTTGGCATGGTTTCTCTTAGATAATCTCATTAAAGATCTATTTGATATAACAATTCGCGAACCTCATAACAAATAACTTATGAAAATCCATTCTTCAAATTACTGGAAAAACTACTTTCTTACCAATGCATAAATTAAAAGGATTAATGCAATTTAAATATTGTCATCCGATCGTTATCAATCTGAGCGCCATGAAGACCGCGAAGCAGCTACGAAGAAAATCTGCAAGCGATGCAATACCAACTTAAACAAAGCACAAACTTAAGTTTTGCAGGCTTGTGGGCATCCAAACGTCTATGGTAAATAGGAAAGAGATTCTTCACCGCGTTCAGAATGACAAAACAGAAAGAGCGGCCTAGAAAACACAGCTCAGCCTTTACATGCTTCGTCGAAAGCGAAAAACCGTAAACACTAATTATCTTTAATATAACTAACAAAAACAATAAATTTAAACATCATGAAAAATCAAGTAACCACTAACACAGTAAGAATTACAATCATTTTAAGTGTAATCGCAGCTATTCTATTTATTCCATTAATCGCCATGCAGTTTACAACCGAAGTAAATTGGGATTTGACCGATTTCATAGCCGCGGGCGCCTTACTATTGGGTGCAGGCCTGGCCATAGAAGTCGTTTTCAGAACGATTAAAGCAGGCAATTTTAGAACAGTCCTGTTCATCGTCATTTTACTGGCTTTGTTTTTGGTTTGGGCAGAGCTAGCGGTAGGTGTCTTTGGATCGCCTTTCGCGGGGAGTTAATCTGCTTCAATACTAGTTATCCGTCGGTTGAAACCGACGGCAAAAAAATGGATGGTGCTTTTTCCGGTTCAAAAAGATAGACTTATTCCTTTGAGATTTTGGGAATTCATTACAGCTGGTTGAAACCGATGGTCAGCAAGTGATGTTTTTCGCTTTAGCCATCATCGATTCACACAAAACGTTCATTTTCTTTAAAAAATCGACCTTATCGATTTTGTTTAAAGGCTTTGAAATTGTAGATTTGGGCAAATTTTGTAGCAAATGAATATTCACGAATACCAGGGTAAACAAATATTAAAGAGTTTCGGTGTTAACGTTCAAGAAGGAATTGTTGCCGATACGCCAGAGCAAGCTGTTGAGGCTGCAAAGCAATTGAAAACTGATTATAACTCTGATTGGGTTGTAATTAAGGCGCAAATCCACGCTGGTGGTCGCGGTAAGGGCGGTGGCGTTAAGCTGGCCAAAAACCTCGATGAAGTAAAGCAACGCGCTACCGATATTATCGGCATGCAGTTGGTTACTCCTCAAACCGGACCTGAAGGTAAAAAAGTGAACAAAGTATTAGTTGCTCAGGATGTTTATTATCCAGGTGCTTCTGAAACTAAAGAATTCTACATTTCTGTGTTGTTAGATCGTGCGAAAGGCCGCAATATCATCATGTACAGTACCGAAGGCGGTATGGATATTGAAGAAGTTGCTGAGCATACACCACATTTGATTTTTAAAGAAGAAATTGACCCAAAAGTTGGTTTACAAGGCTTTCAAGCCCGCAAAATTGCCTTCAACTTAGGTGTTAGCGGCGGTGCTTTTAAAGAGATGGTAAAATTTGTTACCGCTTTATATAAGGCGTACGAGGCTACTGATTCTTCGATGTTCGAAATCAACCCGGTTCTAAAAACATCTGACGATAAAGTGATTGCAGTTGATGCTAAGGTTAATTTGGATGAGAACGGTTTATTCCGTCACCCGGATTATGCCGCAATGCGTGATGTTACCGAAGAAGATCCGATGGAAGTTGAAGCAAGCGCTTCTAACTTAAACTTCGTAAATCTTGATGGTAACGTAGGTTGTATGGTTAACGGTGCTGGTTTGGCAATGGCAACCATGGATATTATTAAACTGGCTGGTGGTGAGCCTGCTAACTTCCTGGATGTTGGTGGAACTGCAAACGCACAAACCGTAAAGGCTGCATTCAATATTATTTTGAAAGACCCTAACGTTAAGGCCATCTTAATCAATATTTTCGGCGGTATTGTTCGTTGCGACCGTGTTGCCCAAGGTGTTATTGATGCTTATAAAGAAATTGGAAACATTCCAGTGCCAATTATCTGCCGTTTACAAGGTACAAATGCCGAAGAAGCGAAGAAATTGATAGACGAATCGGGACTTAAGGTTTACTCGGCAATTGCTTTAAAAGAAGCAGCCGATTTAGTAACAAAAGTTTTGGCTTCTTAAGCCTAAAGCAGAAAGACTAAAGTTTAAAGCAAACATATTTATAAAACCTTTCAGTATAAACTGGAAGGTTTTTTTTGTTTATAATATTAGCGCTCTTAAGAGTTACATTTAAGCAAAACAATCGTTCTTTAGGCACTCTTCCTTTACTGAAGTGTAATGCGGATTATAAAATACATCATTATGAATCCGTTAACGAAAAATGTATATTTGTTATAAAAGTCGAATTATGTTAGCCACAGTAAAAGGATATTACGAAAAAGGACAGATTATTTTAAAAGAGAAAGCGCCTGTGGAATCGAAAACTGAAGTTATCGTAACCTTTTTAACGGATGAAAAGTCGCAAGTATCGAAGCGAATTCCCGGAGCGTTCGAAGGAAAAATATCCCTGCCTGACGATTTTAACGAACCTTTAGACGACTTAAAGGAATGAATGTTATTTTAGATACAGATAACATTATTTATTTCAGTCAAATAAGCCTTTTCGAAATCTCGATAAAACAATCATTAGGAAAGCTAAGTCACTTTGATATTACTTTTGAAGATATATTTAACCAGGTTTTGGCAGACGGATTCACTTTTCTTTCAATAAAAAATTCATCGATATTTAATTACGGCAATGTTCCATTATTAGCGCAACATCGCGATCCGTTTGATCGTTTACTGATTTGTTCTGCAAGTGAAATAGATGCTACCCTAATATCCGCTGACGAAAAATTCAAACTTTATCCCGATATTTTGAAACTTCTTTGGCAATAACCTAAAAACATGAAAATCCTATATATCATTCCGCTAGCCATGATGCTAAGTTGCTGTTCGTCGGTTAAAAACCAAAGCGTAAACGGTTCTGGCAAATTAGATCCACAACTATTAAAAGATGTCGAAACCCTATCATCTGATGCTTACCAAGGCCGAAAAACAGGAACAAAGGGCGCAGAAATGGCTAGGGCCTACATTATTGAGCGTTTCCAAAAGCTGGGGTTAAAATCCTATCCGCAGCACGTAAATTATGCGCAGGAATTTACTTTCAACTCCAGAAGCGGAGCGAAGGTAAACGGTACAAACATTATCGGCTACATTCCTGGTAAGGGCACCAACGCAATTGTTGTTTCCGCACACTACGATCATTTGGGTGTGGTTAAAGATCAGGTTTTTAATGGCGCCGACGATAACGCCTCCGGCACAGCGGGCCTATTGAAAATTGCGGCCTATTTTGCAAAAAATAAACCCAACAACACCATTATTTTTGCCGCCTTTGACGCTGAGGAGATGGGTTTGCAAGGCGCTAAGGCATTTGTAGGAAATCCGCCAGTGCCCATTAACACCATTGCCGTGAATCTAAATATGGATATGATCAGTCATAGCGAGAAAGGCGAACTGTATGTTTGTGGCACCTTTAAAAATCCACAGTTGAAGCGATATGTAGACACTACCCGGAGGGATGTGAAGGTTATTTTGGGTCACGACGACCCTAAACTTGGGCACGACGACTGGACGAACCAGAGCGACCAGGGCGCTTTTAACGCCAAGAACATTCCATTTTTATATTTTGGTGTTGAAGATCATAAAGATTACCACAAAGCCACCGACGAATACCCAACCGTTACCAAACAGTTCTTCAGCGATGCTTCTAATGCCATTTTGGATGTTGTTAAAAGCATCGACAGGCAAACTGGCCTTCAGCAGTTGTTGAAGGATAAAATGATAATGAAGGATAATTCGAAGAAACTGGAGAAACTTAGGAATTAAACAAAGATGATGAGTCCAACGGTAGAAAAGAGGTTTATTAACGACTATAAACCTAATTCAATTCTGGTTTCACCCACTCACTGTCTAAAAAATTCTTCGTTCATTGCACTAACGACCGTTTTACCGTCATTGCGAGGAACGAAGCAATCTCATGCACTTGTCAAAAAGTAGGTTTATTAATCGAGTTACAGATACGCCTACTGCGGTACATAAACCACATACTTCGTTTCAAAAAAAAATTCCTCAAAATAAGCTGAAAGCGGATACAATTCTGCTTTCAGTTTTTATCAAATTACTTTTTGCCAAGGCGTTACCTCTATGCCATTACTACGATTTTGAGCTGCCTTACCTGTATAATAGAGCACGGTTTTCAATTTCTTCTTATCGTCGGCAACACCTTTAAAGTATAACAGGCCTTTTTGGTAATCGTTGTTCATTGTAGCACCGGCCTTAATTTCTATAGCTGTAACTGTTGTTGCTGTATCGAGCAGCAAATCAAGTTCGTTGCCTGTTTTATCACGCCAATAATACAAATTATCTTGCAATCCATTATTTAATCGGACAGGGGCCAACAACGGCAACCACCCGAAACTTAGATGCCCATTGCTTCAATTTTATTTTTCCAACTCTCTGTATCACAGCCCTAATGCACAAAAAAAATAGACAAATACGGAATCAAATTCCATATTTGTCCAGAAATAATTTATAAGAAACTGTAAAAAAACAAGTTAAGAAAAAGTCTATTTAGTTGCTCAAAAATTGACGGTTAAATTAAGTTTACCAAGATATAGTAGAAAAAAAGGCAATAATCAAAATTGAAAACTATTGGCTAGGATAGCTACTGCGGTACATAAACCACATACTTCGTTTCAAAAAAATCTTCCTCAAAATAAGCTGAAAGCGGATACAATTCTGCTTTCAGTTTCGATTCCTTAATTTCCTCAGCCAAATCCCCACCCTTTAAATAAAGAATACCATTTGGGATCGCATTTAAACTATCTTTCTTAAACTTCCCCTGAATCCATGGGTAAAACTCGCCTAGGCGGGTAACAGCCCTCGAAATTACGAAATTGAACTTGTCTTTAATTTGCTCTGCCCGTAAATGGTCGGCCCTCAAATTGTCGAGACCCAATGCCGATGCCACCTCTTTAACCACCTTGATTTTTTTCCCTATCGAATCGACCAGATAAAAATCAGTTTCAGGAAAAAGGATCGCCAGTGGAATACCGGGAAAGCCTCCACCGGTGCCCACATCTAAAACCGACTCTCCGGGTTTAAATGAGCAAATCTTGGCAATTCCGAGCGAGTGCAAAACGTGGCGCTCATATAATTCCTCAATATCCTTCCTCGAAATCACATTGATTTGAGCATTCCAGTGGCTGTAAAGGTCAAATAATTGAGAAAACTGATCGATTTGTTTCGTCGTTAAATCCGGAAAATATTTTAGAATGATATCGGGTTTTAAATCAGCCATAATCTAGTATTTTAGTCTTAATTTATTTCCAGTTGACCTTTTTTTTGCCAAACATTGCCAGAAATCCATTTAATGTTAAAAACAGAAACAAAAGTATATCTAATATTGGGAACCACCAACGCAAATCGCCATAGTTTAAGCGCTTAAGTAATTTCGGATAAACAAGCGATCTGATTACAATACTAAACAACAGTATTCCGCAAGCAACATATTGGGCATCTCTGCTTAAAAAAAGGCAACCCGCAAAAAAGCCGTAAAACAAAAACTGAAAGATGATCTGCATACTCAGAACGAACTTATGTTTCGATTTGTACAATTTTCCGGCACCAAAATGGCGTTTTTTCTGCCTTAAATAGCCGCTCCATGTGGTGTTAGGCTCGCTCCAAACATGTCCATCAGCGTTCAACCTGATTTCGGTATTATTACTATGAGCATGTGCATTTACAAAAAGATCGTCATCGCCCGATGGGATATGCATATGTGCAGCGAACCCCTTGTTCTTAAAAAACAGTGCTTTTTTGTAAGCCATGTTACGGCCCACCCCCATGTAAGGCATCCCTTTAATGGCAAACCCTAAATAGTTTGCCGCCGTAAAAAAAGTCTCGAAACGGATTAACGCATTTAACAGGCCTCTGCGTTTTAAGTACGGCGAGTAACCGAGCACAATCTCCACATTATCATCTACAGGCTGCTGCATATCCAACAACCAGTTTTCAGTTGCGGGCACACAATCGGCATCGGTAAAAACCAACCAATCGTATTTAGCGGCCTTTATGCCCATGGTAACCGCAAACTTCTTTCCGGCGATAAACTTATCATTATCCAATATTTTAACAACCTTCAAATTGCTATATTTCTTGGCCATTTCCTCCAAATACTCTTCAGTTCCATCCCAAGAGCGATCGTTTACCACCACAACCTCATATCCTGCATAATTCTGCGATATCAGTGTAGGCAAATATTGTTTGAGGTTGGCAATTTCGTTTCTGGCACACACAATTACACTAACCGGCTTTCTGGCCACTGCTGGAATCTCTTCAATTGTTGCATTAGCAAGCTTTAAATGAACAAACAACACATAATAAAGCTGAATCAACAGGCAAAAAGCCAATGAGGAGAGCAGCACAATTTCAAGCGGAGATAATATCACGATGGTAAAATAAATAGGCGCAAATTTCTCATTTTTAATCTGTAATACCCTTTATGTTGATAAATATACTGGAGGTGTAAGCTAAAGGGCATAAGGCGTAGGATTTGGATGCATAAAAAGACTAAAACTCAAAGGCCAAAGCTGTGCCAAGGGCAGCCTTTGGAAAAAAGACCAAAGCACAAAGATTAAATGATAATTAATATGTTTAAGGCTATAAAAAACTTAGCGTAACGCTATTTAAAAATATACCCTCAATTTTTGTTATTTTTGGCAGATTTTTGACGAGAAAAAACACTTATGAAGTTTAGTTTACAGGCGAAGGATTTACAGTCTAAAGCCAGGGCCGGAACAATTACAACTGCTCATGGCGAAATACAAACCCCTATTTTTATGCCTGTTGGTACCGCGGGAACGGTTAAAGCCGTTCATCAGCGGGAATTGAAACAAGATATCGACGCACAAATTATTCTCGGTAACACTTATCATTTATACCTCAGACCGGGTTTAGACATTTTGGAAAGGGCTGGCGGATTACACCAGTTCATCGGCTGGGACAGGCCGATTTTGACCGACAGCGGAGGTTATCAAGTCTACTCGCTGAGTAAAGTACGCAAGATTAAGGAAGAAGGAGTTACCTTTAACTCGCATATTGATGGCTCAAAACACTTGTTTACGCCCGAATATGCAATGGATATTCAACGCACCATCGGCGCCGATATTATTATGGCTTTTGATGAGTGTACACCCTACCCGTGCGATTATCGCTATGCGGCCGAATCGATTAAAATGACGCACCGCTGGTTACAGCGCTGTTGTACGCATTTCGATAATACGCAACCGAAGTATGGCTTCGATCAAACACTTTTCCCGATTGTTCAGGGCTCCGTTTACAAGGATCTTCGAATCAAATCGGCAGAGTTTATTGCAAGCATGGAACGTGAGGGAAATGCCATTGGCGGACTTTCTGTGGGCGAACCTGCCGAAGAGATGTATGCGATGACAGAGGTAGTTTGCGACATATTACCGTACGAAAAACCACGTTATTTAATGGGCGTGGGAACACCAGTTAACATATTGGAAAACATTGCCCTGGGCGTAGATATGTTCGATTGCGTAATGCCCACCCGCAACGCCCGCAACGGCATGTTGTTTACTCGGAATGGCATTATCAACATCAGAAATAAAAAGTGGGAGGACGATTTTTCGCCTTTGGATGCTGAAAGCGATCTGCATGTGGATAAGGTAACCAGCAAAGCGTATTTACGACATCTGGTGCATAGTAATGAGATGCTTGGCGCACAAATTGCTACATTGCATAATCTGCATTTTTATTTGTGGCTCGTAAAGCAGGCCCGCGAAAAAATCCTTGCAGGCGAGTTTTACGAATGGAAAAATAAAATGGTCAAAGTTTTAGGCAATAAACTATAAAATGAGTCTGTTAAAAGGGAAAATCAAAATCATCGATCAATACATTATCGGCAAATACCTCGGTACATTTGTGTATACCCTGGCCATATTTGTAATTATAATTGTGGTGTTCGACATATCGGAAAAGATGGATGATTTTATGAAAAGCGGCCTGAGTTTCTGGGGAATTATTACTCAGTACTACGCAGGTTCGGTTCCCTTTTATGTTAATATGCTTTCCCCGCTCATCAATTTTATTGCAGTAATCTTCTTTACGGCTAAGATGGCCGATCAAACCGAGATTGTGCCCATACTGAGTGGCGGTGTAAGTTTCAACAGGTTCTTGTTCCCTTACTTTGTGTCGGCGAGCATTATATTTTCCGTTAACCTTGCATCGAACCTGTATATATTGCCTTATACCAATACCTTAAAAAACAAGTTTGAGAATACTTATGTAAAGCGGAACGATCCATCGACAAAGTCGAATATTCACATGAAACTGGATGATAAAACTTATATTTTCATCGACAATTTCGACAACAAAACCAATTCTGGTTATCGGTTCTCGTTAGATAATTTTGAAGGAGATGTGCTAACAAAAAAGATTATCGCCGAAAGTATTAAATGGGACTCGCTTAAACGAAAATGGCAGCTAAGCAATTATTCCATCCGCAAAATTGATGGCCTTAAAGAGACCATGATTTATGGAAACGGGAAGTTGAAAGATACCATTTTGGATATGCGCCCGAATGATTTTTCTGCTTATGACAATGTGGTGCAAAACTTAACAACACACGAACTTTCGGTAAAGATTCAGAAAGAAAAGATACGTGGTACGGGCATTATGAACGACCTGCAATTTGAACGTTATAAACGCTATTTCCATCCCCTTTCGGCATTTGTTTTAACGCTGATTGGCGTGGCGCTGTCGTCACGAAAAGTACGCGGTGGCGTCGGTGTTTCTTTAGGTATCGGCATATTTATCAGCTTCGCTTACATCGTATTTAATCAATTTGCGCAAATGTTCTCAACAAAGGGCGGGCTGCCGCCGTTGGTTGCAGTAGTTATGCCATCAATCTTCTTTGGCCTGCTGGGTTTATACTTGCTCAGGAAAGCTCCAAAATAGCGTATGGATGCAACAAAAAAGAACCTCCTGATACTGCACTTAACGGTATTGGTTTGGGGCTTTACCGGCGTACTTGGTAAAGTAATTTCTATTGATGCCGTGCCGCTTGTTTGGTACAGGGTATTAATTGCTACGGTAACCCTTTTCGCCTGGTTTCTGGCCACTAAAAAGAATATCGCCGTCACCAAAAAACAGTTTTACCAGTTCTTCGCAACCGGGGCATTAGTGGCCATCCATTGGATTTTTTTCTTCCACGCAATCAAGGTTTCCACCGTTTCCGTTACACTGGTTTGCCTTTCGTCATTCACCTTGTTTACGGCAATTTTAGAGCCGCTGATTAAGAAACTACCGCTACAGCCGGGCGACATTTTTGTCGGTCTGTTAATCATCCTTGGCATCTATCTCATCTTTAAGTTTGAGAGCCAATACACCTTGGGAATCATATTTGGTTTACTTGCAGCCGTGGCCTCCAGTTTGTTCTCAATTATCAACTCTACGCTGGTACAAAAAAGCGAACCTGCAATCATCGGATTTTACGAACTGGTGGGCGCTTTGTTCTGGATCACCTTGTACCGATTATACAACGGATCGCTCATTAACACCCACTTCAACCTGAGCACAAAGGACTGGGTATATGTTGCAATTTTAGGCACCGTATGTACATCCGTAGCTTACGTGGCGGGCGTTTCGGTAATGCGGACACTATCAGCTTTTCGGGTAGCGCTGATTACCAATCTGGAACCGGTTTATGGGGTTTTGCTGGCATTCGTTTTCTTCCAAACTACTGAGCAAATGACAGGCGGATTCTACGCCGGAGCAGTCATTATTCTTGGTTCGATATTCCTGTATCCAATCTACAAAAGGAGAAAAAACAAGCAATAAATTTAGCCATAAAAAACTAACATTTCGGGCATAAAACCGCGTTGAAATTACGATCAATTTTAATCGAAAATTCGGAGCTTAATATCGCTTTTAGCGATGCTATTTCGCATCAAAAACGCAGTCAAAAATAAATCGTTCTCAGCGATAAAAATTGACATTTAAATTCGCGATATGGCTAAATTTCTGGCCAACTAAAACACCCCAAAAAGCACCTATAATACGTCATTATCATTCGGTATTTGATTGCCTCAAATCAGATAGTTTCAGAGCACATTTGGCTTAGATCTGGATACTCAAATTACAAGGCCGACGCAATAAAAAACAACGCAATTCTGCTCGCCGACTTTAATGTAGAACATTCCAATGAAATTATAAATATGTTTTCAGTACCTCAGTTTTTCACTCTAAGAATAGAAAAAACAAGTGAGCGATTGCTGTTTATAGTGAATTTAATTGTGAAAAAAGAGCGATAAAATCACTAGATAAACACCGGAAAACACCGGTTTGCAGGGTTAAACGTCGGTGTATATTGACCTTTACCCAACCATGTATTTAAGCCATAGACAAAAACACAACCTACTGTTAATCAAACAGATGACTCATGAAATACATTTTTTAGATAAAAATTAGTTTAAAATACATATTTGAGCAATATCGCAAGGAAATTGCATTAGCGGCTCGTTTTAGCTCCGATTTTGAACGTCGAAACCTCGACATGATATACATTTTTCACTAAAAAGAAGGTCGCAAGTCCGAAAAATAACAGGAGAAATCTGTTGTTTGCGAAGCAAATTTTACAGTTTCTTTTTCAAAACACTCATTATTCTTCAGCACTAAATGACCAATTCGAGCGCCAGAGTTTGAAAGTAAAACAAACACTCGGCATCAAAATTATCATAGATTAATTCTGCCATTTAGTCACAAACATATTTCATCTCTCTCGGGTGCGGCGGCACATTTTGGAAATGAGCGATCCATCGTTAACAATTGACGGAGCTTCTTAGCCTGAAATTTTTAACCTTGTTTAACCGATTCTATCGCTTACCAATGCGCCATTTAAACCAAACCTTCAAGTTCACAAATCGTGACCAAAACTGATTTCTTGGACATATATTTCGAACCAGGTTTCTAAACGTAAAATTCCATTCTACAGAAAGTTTTACCAGCCCAAAAATTCGTAAAGCAAATCTGCAATCGTCAAAAAAATTTTTAAGGAAAATCGATTATTAAGTGTAAATTAATAGCTTAAAGCTGTTAAAAGGCAAATCAATGATTTCGAATCGAAAACACCGACTAAAGCGCATAAATGAATCGATTTACAGTCAAAAATTGAACTTTATATAAACAACACAAGATGCCGTTAATCAGAGTACTAAAACAATCAATTAAATTAAACATTAATATAAAAACAAGTTGAAAAAAATCGAAAAACTAATAATTTTAGCAAGTCAGTTTTATGACACCAAATAATAGATTCAAGAAGGTATTTATCAGTTCGTTAACTGCAATTATATTAAGCTTGAGTTCAGCATCAACTTTTGGGCAGATTTTCAGCACTGCTCAGAACCCCCTTAGTGTAAAGTGGCGATATATTCGGGCAGATGGCTTCAAAATCATTTATCCTCAAAACTTAGAAAATGAGGCACAAAGAATGGCCAATACGTTGCCGCTTACTTACAGCAGGGTGGCGATTGGCTTAAGGCAACAAAACACCTCCATCCCACTGTTGCTGCAAAACCAGGGAACGATCGCAAATGGCTTTGTTCAACTCGGACCGAAGAAGGCAGAATTTTACGCAACTCCGCCTCAATATTTTGATAGTCAAGATTGGCTAAACAACCTTGCTGTACACGAACTTCGGCACGTTGCACAGTTTGACAAATTGACAGGAAATCAGGCGCACCCGTTTCCCGAGTTGGTTTACTTCGCCTACTTTGGTGCAGCATTGCCGACCTGGTTTTTTGAGGGCGATGCGGTAGTTACCGAAACGGCTTTTACGGAGTCGGGCCGGGGCCGACAGCCAAATTGGATCATGCCCTTTAGGACTTCGGTTTTGGAGGGCAAAAAATTCTCGTACAGTAAAGCGTATTTCGGCTCGAACCGAGACGTTACCCCGGGCTACTATCAAATGGGTTATTTGATGGCCGCCGACATGAGAGAAAAATATGGAAAGTTTTTTTCAGACAGCCTGCTGGCCGACATCAGACGGAGGCCGCTAAGACTTTATCCATTTTCGCAAAGCCTTAAAAAATTCTCAAATAAAAACACGAAAAACTATTTCTTATCGGTTCAAAAAAACGCAACCGAAAAATGGAAAAATCAAGAGGTAAATACTGAAGCTGAAAACTATAAAAGTATTAACAAAAAAACCGGTCTGGCGACAAATTATTTCCTGCCGGTTCGCTTAGATAAAAACAGAATTTTAGCGCTTAAAGAAAGTAAACAAGAGGCACGAAATTTTGTGATTATAAATGAAGATAAATCTGAACAAAAATTATTTGGAATCGGCTATCAGGAGCAGCCTTGGTTTAGCTACAGAAATGACTTAATTGTGTGGGATGAAATTCGGTACGATCCGCGATACAAGCAAAGGAGTTATAGCATAATTTGTTCGTATAATTTAGCGACGAAAAAATTTAAAAAACTAAGCAGCAAAAGCCGGCTGTTCTCCCCTAGCCTGTCGGCAAACGGAAAGAAAATAATTGCTTCTAAAGTTGAGCTCAACAACCAGTTTAATCTGGTCGAAATTGATGCGGTTGCCGGTAACATTATACACGTTTATCCGAACGCGGAAAACGAGATCTTGCAAACGCCAGGTTTCGACAAAAGCGGAAATCGCATTGCGTACATCAGCGTAAGCGAAAAAGGAAAAAGCTTGTGCCTGCTCGAAGGCGATAAAAAAACGATCCTGATTGGCAACAGCCGACAGCAGCTGAGCAGGCCAGTTTTTATTGGAGATAAAATCCTTTTTAATGCGCACTTTAATGGCATCGATAACATTTACTCAATCGATATCGAAACGAAAAAAATTAGGGCTTTAAGCAATTCGAAATATGGGGCTTTTAATCCTTCAGAAACCGAAGATGGAGCGATCGTTTTTAACGATTACAAAATGAATGGTTATGAGATTGCGGAAGAAAGGTTAGGCGAAAAACCTTTGGGCGAAAATACTTTTGTGGATTTTTCTTCTGCGGCGGAGCAGCAGGAAAATGTGGGAAATGTTTTTGCGAATATTCCCGACAGCACTTTCAAATCGAAGCCATACCAGCAGGCGCTAAATCTATTTTCATTTCACAGTATCGTGCCGGTTATCGATAATGAATATGTGTTCGGGCTTGAGCTTCAATCGAACAATTTGTTAAACACGATGGACTTTTACACGGGCGCAAAATACCATCGCGATCTACGCCGATTTGAATACACTGCAGATATTAGCTATAAGGCACTCTACCCCGTGTTCAGCGTTCTGTATCGCGACCGACCGAGAAGATCGTTCTATCGATCTAAAAACGTGATTCAGCAAGGCGATTGGCGTGAGCATTACGTCAAGCTAAATGCTTCCCTCCCATTATCGTTCAATGCCCGCAATCAAAATTATGCGTTTACCCTAAACGCCGCAACCAGTTTTACGCAACGCTACCGCCCCGAGAATATGCCGAGTAATTTTATCCGCAGGCTCAGGTTTCCGCTCGAATATAACCTCACGTTTAATCACAGTGTGCGCACAACCGAGCGAGACATTGCGCCGAGATGGGCACAGGTTTTCCGGGCAACTTACAATCACCAGCCCTTTGATAAAAATCTCGGCGGCGAGATTATGGCTTTGGAAAGCTTTTTTTACTTCCCCGGTTTTTTCAAGAACCATAGTTTTTTGGCGAGCTTCAATTATCAAAAAGCTTCTGGCGTAAACCAATATGCAACTGAAATTGCAACCGTTTACGGTTACAACAATATTTTAGCGAAAAGTAAATTGAAGAACAGCATGCTCTTTAATTATCGGTTTCCCTTTGCCTTTCCCGATTGGGAAATCGGCCCGCTGGCTTATGTTCGAAACTTTAGGGCAGGTTTATTTTGCCATTACGAAAATATTGGCGTAGATTCAAACATTGGAGCGCCCAAAACTTACGGTTTTGAACTGAATACGAGCGTAAACATTTTGAGGTATCAACCTGTTGTTGATTTGGGAGCAAGAGTTGTTTTCGTCAATAAAATTTACAATCAGAATCCGATATTTGAATTTTCATTTAATTATAGCTTTTAACCAATGAGCGGAAAAACCATTTTCATCATCATCCTCACAGCACTGTTAACCATTTTTTTAATGTTAAATGTCGAGCCGGTCGATTTCAATTTCTTGTTCGTCACCTTTGCGGTGTCGAAACTTTTGGTAATCGGAATTTGCATCGTTGTCGGTTTCATCATTGGCTTCGTTGCGGGGCGCCCGAAAAAGACGGTAAGCAGCTATGACGATGAAATCGACCGCAACCAAACAACCAGCAAAAGCGAGTTAAGCGATGAAGATCGCGATTATATTAGTTAGAGTGAAGTTTTGAGTTGGGAGTTTAGAGTCGGGAGTTTTGAGTTGGGAGTTTTGAGTTGGGAGTTTAGAGTTGAGCTCGAGTAACAAACGTTCTAGCCGAGAGAAGTCAAGTTTTTAAAACTTGACTTCTCTAAACTTTTTATCTTATCGGCTCTTCGAAAGATTTAAAAGCATGCGAATCCGATAGGAGCTAATTTTGTAAAGAAATTCAAAAACCGACTTTTGACATTGGCTCTTTATGCAGACTCTAAAGCGGTATTCAAAAAATGTTAGGTTAGTGCCGTCATAATTTCGCCGTAAAGCAAGCCACTTCCTCCGCCATAATGCTGAATGATCTTAACATTCGGTCGAAGCGCCAAAAGGTTTGCTCGTAAATCTACTTCTGTCTTTTGGTCTATGCCATTCCCCAACAAAACCAAATCGATTTCATTTTCCTTGCACAACGCGATAGCTTCTTCATCCGAGCAAACGCAAATTCCTTTCCACTCTGGTCGGGCGTTAAGCAGGCGATTCATCACCGTTGTAATTTCAGTGTCTCTGCCGATATAAAGTATTGTAGTTTGCATGATCACAAAAGTTTAAAAAAATAAAACTGTCATATTGAGCCTATCGAAATGTTAAGTTACTTCGACAGGCTACCATTAACGTTTTTAATATCTGGGTTTAAAGCATTGTCTTATTGTCCCTCTTTGGAGACCTGTTCCGACCTTATTCGGAAGGGTTGCACAACCAAAAAATGCAGGAATCCATACAAAGGGAGAGGATTTTTTGGAAATCATCCCCCCTGCCCCCCTTCGAAGGGGGACGCATAGCGCAGATAGCGAACGAATAAATTGCAAACGTCATTCATATTGATTTTTTGCTAACAATTAAAACTCAGTATGACAGGGATTAAAAAGTTATTAATTCAATTCCATTGGAACATCCATCAACAGCACTTCGGCATCGGCAGTGTTTGCCTTGAAGCTAATGCTGTCTACATCCCAAATACCCAAACCATCTCGCGTGCTTAAAGTTTGGCCGTTTATGGTAACTTCACCACTGATGATGAAAGCGTAAACACCGTTTCCAGCTTTTTTGATCTTATATTCGGTTTCAAAACCTTCATCAAATTTGCCTAACGAAAACCAGGCATCCTGATGAATCCAAACGCCGGCGTCGTCTGCACTTGGCGATAAGATTTGCTGAAAGTTATTGTGTCGCGCATCCACATCTAAAGTCATTTGATCGTAGCGTGGCGTAACGTTCTTTTTATTAGGGAACAGCCAAATCTGCAATAAACTCAATTTCTGATCCTCCAGCGCATTAAATTCGCTGTGGCTTACCCCAGTTCCGGCGCTCATTACCTGTATTTCTCCGCTTTTAATTACGGCCGAGTTTCCCATGCTGTCTTTATGGGCGATTGCTCCGGCCAATGGAATCGTTATGATTTCCATATTATCATGTGGATGCGTTCCGAAACCCATTCCACCATCAATTAAGTCATCATTTAAAACTCTTAAAACTCCAAAATGCATTCTTTCAGGATTGTAATAATTAGCAAAACTGAATGAGTGATGTGCATTTAACCAACCATGATTCGCATGGCCTCTGGTATTTTCTTTGTGCAAAATGAACTGTGACATAAATTTCCTTTCTTGTTTATGATACAAATTTACGGCAGGTAGCGGAGCGCTGCATTGATGTAGGGTAAGAAAGTTATGAGTTGGGAGTTTTGAGTTCGGAGTTGGGAGTTGGGAGTATCGAGTTGGGAGTTGGGAGTTGGGAGTAGGCTTTAAAAAATCGGTCGTCTTTTCGACTGTAGCGCCCTCGTGCCGATTTTTCATCGGTAGCGGAACGGAGAAATCTTTTAAGCATTTTTCAATGAAAAGTTTAAAGATTTCTCCTCCGAAGGAGCTCCGGCGGAGCATTTCGGTCGAATCCGATAGCTATCGGATGACGGATTTTGTATTGGAAGGATCTGCAAGCGATGAAATGCTGCGTTGATTAACAGCACAAACCGGATGGCAACCGAGAGCTTATTCGGCATTCGGATTTTTACGGCATAAGGGTAGAAATCCTTCCTACTTCACAATTACAGCAAGCAGTCGGTTTTTAATTATCTCTAAAAAAACTATTTGCTGTAAGCTTTTTCCGTTCACCACCGTTAACGCTGTATTCGAGCTCGAGCGTATAACCTCCGCCACCTTCAAGAAATAATAACTCAAAAGGATGATACCCTTTTTTTAATGCGATTTGCGAAGATTTTTCGATTGCGAAGTGCATTCCATCGTTATCTACCAGCTGTTTATTGTGTATTTTGAGCACGCTACCATCATCCGATCGGAGATAAAAGGAATAAATACCATCTTCCGGAGCATAGAAATAGCCTTTATGGCGGGTGGCAAAACTTCCTGCCTTATTTTCGACCGGAATTTCGATGGCCTTTGTTACTGCTGTCTCTGTTTTATCGGCGTCATTTATTAAGCCTACAGTTTTATAAAATTTCGGATAATAGCTGAAATTTAGGCCCTGTTCAAACTTCTGGAAGGGAACTGGCTGTAAATAATCGCTTTGTCTGTAATTAATTACAAAGACATCGCCCGAACGTCCATTCGCGGCAAATATAGCCACCTTTATGGTTTGCGTTTTGTTTATGAGTACAGGCTTTGTATAAAGGGTCGATTTTTGCGTCGGCACGCTTCCATCAACAGTGTAGCGCACTGTTGTGCCCTGCGGCGCATCAATCTCTAAATGCGTCGACTTTACAAAGATGTTGTTTTCGGTAAAGCCCTTTAAATCGGCGAAACGATAATTAATACCCTGGGCGTCGAGTATTTTATATTGCGCTTCCATTTTTTTGGTAAAACTGGCAAAGCTCTGTTTATTTCCCCACAACACTTCTGCCATTGCCAGGGCCCGCGGAAAAAGCATGTATTCCAATCGCTGCTCCGTCGGGATGTATTCTGTCCAAACGTTCGCTTGCCCGCCCATAACGTATTTCTGTTGTGCTTCTGTTAGGTCAAAACCAATCGGATTAAATCCAAAAACCTTTTCCAGGGAGTGCGCATCTTGCTTTGCATCAAAGTAGCAATATTCTCCCGGAGTCATGATGATTGTATTGCCTTTTTCTGCGGCGTGCTGAAGTGCTGCCGGTACCCATGTGCGCCAGTACATTACCGTGGCGGTGGGCGAAACCCCGCCATCTATTATTTCATCCCAACCGATCAGTTTTTTGCCAATACTGTTGAAGTATTTTTCCATACGCTTAACAAAATAACTTTGTAGCTCGTTTATATCCTTTAAATTTTCCCTTTTCATTAGCGCTTCGCACTCCGGAATATTTTTCCAACTGGTTTTAACAACCTCATCGGCGCCCAAATGAATGTACGGTGATGGAAAAAGCGATGCAATTTCTTTAAATACATTCTCGGCAAACTCAAAAGTGGTTTCCTTACACGGGCAAATTGGATCGGAGAAATTTTCGACGCTTCGTATAGCCCCTGTTGATGTTAACCAGGGGAACTGCATGGTAGCTGCCTGCATGTGGCCCGGCATGTCAATTTCGGGAACAATCTCTATTCCTTTCCCCGCAGCATACTTAACCAGTTCTTTTACCTCGTCTTGTGTATAAAAACCGCCATATAAGCGCTCGCCATTAATATTTTTGAAATGTTTCTCCGGATTAATGTATTCCGGATTCGTTTTGGCGAGTTCCATACACACCGAGTCGTGTTTATTTGGTTTTCGCCATGCACCTTTCCCGGTCAATTCGGGATATTTCTTTATTTCAATTCTCCAACCCTGATCGTCGGTTAAATGCCAATGAAACTTATTGAATTTATACAGCGCAAGGCGATCGATAAATCGGTGCAGATAGTCGATATCGAAAAAATGACGGGAAACGTCTAAATGAATGCCCCGCCAGGAGAATTTCGGACTGTCGCTGACTTCTGCCCTTGGCAAAACCAAAGCCTTTTCGCTATTGAATGCAGCCACCCCAGCCAACTGTTTAAGTGTTTGAACGGCCCAAAAAGCACCCTGTTTATCGTTCGCAGTAATTACGATCTCTTTATCACTGATATTTAGCAGATAAGATTCTGCCTGTAAATTCTGATCTTTTTCGAATCGTAAAGTATTCGGTGTCGCTTTTTGTCGGTTCTTTTTTAATGCGCCAAGCTCCTGAGCGGCAATCGCAAAAGTACTATCGGCGGTAGCCGAAATGGTGGTACTGCCCGAAAAGGTGAAGCTGCCGGGCAACACTTTAATAGATTGAGGTTGCGGAACGACGCTTACTTGTGCAAAGCTGATTTTTGCCAGAAAAACGAGCACAACAAGCACTCTCGATCGCGTGCCATTCATCATAAATTTCATAATAGTTTAGTTTGGGAACTGCAACAAGATAGTTTTTTTTGTTGACAAATGGCTGTTATGAGAAAACAATAGCACAAACAAGATTAAGATCCGCTTAAAGGATAGAGCCTCTAAATTGCCTCTTCATATTGAAAATCGATCGAATAGCTATCGACTCTTTATCGGTTGGATACTTGTTACAAATTCATTTTACTGGTCGGTGAGACACCGACCAGGGAGTAAAAAGTCTTCGACTGAGTTTATCTTGAGCATTTCGACTACGCTCAATACAAGCTCAAGTCGAAAGGCTCAGACAGACACCCGTCGTGCTTAACTAAATGACATTTAGCGCCCCGCCTCTAGCCCTATCTCCTAAAGGGACCTTCTATCGTTCATATATACGGGCGCCTTATCTTTCCACCTCGCTAGTAATTTCTTTTTAGGGGGGTTAGGGGGTGTTCAACGCTTGTTCAATATCAGCTAAAATATCATTAATATGCTCTAAGCCGATCGACAAACGAATTGAACCTTGTTCTATACCTACTATATTACGTTCTTCTTCGGTTAATTTACTGTGCGTGCTCGTTGCCGGATGTGTGGCTATTGAGCGGGTATCGGCCAGATTTGCAGAGATAGAAAACATTTTCAACCCATCCATAAATTTGCGGGCGCCCTCAATTCCACCGTGCACAACAACAGTTACAATACCGCCGCCCTGCTTCATTTGTTTTTTGGCAATTTCATATTGCGGGTGAGATGGCAGAAACGGATATTTCACCAACTTTATTTTAGGATGTTTCTCCAGATATTCGGCCACTTTTAATGCGTTTTCGCAATGGCGATCCATGCGAACGGCCAATGTTTCTAAGCTTTTTGATAAGATCCAGGCATTAAAGGCCGATAAAGACGGGCCGCTATGGCGGGCGAACATCACTATTTCGGTAATTAAATCCTTTCTTCCCAAAATTATTCCACCCAGCACACGCCCTTGTCCATCGATATATTTTGTAGCCGAATGGATAGAGATATGTGCCCCAAGTTTGATAGGCTGTTGTAAATATGGCGTAGCGAAACAGTTATCAACCACCAATAGCTGATTGTGTTTTTTGGCCAAATTGCCCAAAAACTCCAGATCGATAATATCTATTCCCGGATTCGATGGAGTTTCAACAAAAATCATTTTGGTGTTTGGCTTAATCAAAGCCTCCCAATCTTCGGGCTTATCGAGGTCGGCATAATCGAAGGTTACGCCCCATTTGGCAAAAACATTGGTTAATAGCTGATGCGTGGAGCCAAAAACCGACCGGCTAGAAACAATGTGATCGCCTGCTTTTAAAAATGCTCCAAAAGTGGTAAAAATAGCCGCCATGCCGGTTGCCGTTGCGAAACCATCTTCAGCACCCTCTAAAAGACACATTTTTTCGATAAACTCTGATGTATTCGGGTTAGAATAACGGCTATATACGTTTCCCTCTTTTTCGTTTGCAAAAAGGGCACGCATTTCTTCTGCATCATCAAACTTGTAGCTCGATGTTAGGTAAATTGGCGCAGAATGTTCTTTATGACCGCTGCGTTCGGTTTGAGTGCGTATAGCTATAGTTTCAAAATTTTGGGATTCCATTTTTTTTTGAGATATGAGGTTTGCGATATGAGATGTGAGATTTAGGGCCTTACGCCTTAAACCCTCTACCTTAAACCTTATTTATTTTGTAAGTAAAATTTATTTTCGCTGAACGACCAAGGATATTCGATACGGAGCAATATTTATCGAAGGTCATGTTTAGGGCACGTTCTACTTTGGCAACGCTTAAATCGCCAAATAAGTCGAAATGAATGTCGATAACGTCAAAAATCGGCGGCATTTCCTCTTCCTTACGGGTTGCGTTAATGCCAATTCTAATGTCGTTAAGGGGTTCTTTCTGTTTAGTTAATACGTTTACCATATCAATTCCACTGCAGCCTCCCAAACCAATCAGCAGCATTTCCATCGGTCTAAAGCCCTTTCCCTCGCCACCAATGGCGGCTTTTGCGTCTAATTCTACAGTAAAACCGCTCTCGTTTTCTGCCTCGAAATTAAATTTTCCGCTTTTGCGGATCAGATTTATGTTCATTGTTATTAGTATCAAGCCCCACCCCAACCCTCCCCAGAAGGGAGGGAGCGCAAGACGTTTATGCATTTTTTTATAAAATTAGTTCAAAGCTTTAAGCTTTTGTCTTTCAGCTTTAAGCTACATTTAAACATTGTAATAAACTAAGTTGTCTTTTTCCAGTTCGGGCAGTTTAACAGGAGCGTTAAACAGCGCAAAAACCGACGAGCCGCTGCCGCTCATTAAAGCGAAAGTCGCGCCTGCATCGTATAAACTGGTTTTTATTTGATGAATTTGGGGATACTTTGCGAATACCGAAGGCTCGAAATCGTTGATAACCTTATTTTTCCATGTTGTTGGCGACAAATGTATGATTTCTTTTAACGATTGCAAAGGCTTTTGAGGTTTTACAAGCGCATAGGCATCAGCCGTGCTGACGTGTACGGGCGGTTTTACCAAAACTTTAAACCAGTCTGACAAATCTATTTCGCATTTTTCGAATTCGTCGCCTTTATTAAAAGCATATACAGGTTTGTTTTCGATAAAAAAGGCACAGTCGGCGCCAAGTTGCCTGGCATAATTTTGCATTGTGGTAACCGATATGCCCAAGCGAAATTTTTCGTTCAACAGCTTGATCAGGAAAGCGCAATCGGCCGAACCGCCGCCGAGCCCCGCCCCAACGGGAATATGCTTTAAAAGACTGATGTGCTGTGCCGGGATATTAAAATCGCTTTTGATAAGATCATAAGCCCTTACGCATAAATTATCGTTCGGATCGCCGGGAATAGCTGTGCCGTAAATTTTGCACGAAGTGTGTTCAGCATCAGTTATTTCTACCGCGTCTTTGATATTAATTGGGTAAAAAACAGTTTCGAGGTTATGGTAACCATCACTTCGCTTTTCTGTAATATTTAGCCCTAAATTTATTTTTGCGTTTGGAAAGGATAACATTTTAGTCTTGAGTTGTGAGTCTTAAGTCTTGAGTCCGCGATGCGAAAATAGCAAAGGGGCTCACCCTGCAAACATACAAAATTGACTTTGGAGTTTTGAGCAGGGATTTGGATGCGTAAAAAGTGGTTAATTCATTTTTTTGAAGCGCAAATGCAGTGGCTCTATATGCACATTGTTCCCGTGTTGCGCTTTACGCTTCGCTTGTCGTTCCTCCAAGCTGCAGGGTATCGCTCCGCCCGGGGCTAATTGGCCAATGGCTACTAAATTTTGAGTTTTCAGCACCGCAAATAGTTCTTTAAACCCGATTGCAGTGAAAAGCCCGCAATCCCGATCTTTTTTATCGGGAGAGGACTTGTAATGTAAAGCGGGGCGGCAGGCCGCCACCAGCATTGCCACTCATTTGCAAAAAACAGAAAACAGATGTTGGTAAATTTGGAGTGTGCATAAAAAAGCCTGTTAACACTTCAGAAAATTTAGATATTTGCAATATTAAATTAAAAGTCTCTTAAAGATTTAAGCCGGGTTTATGAAACAATATTTAGATTTAATGCAGCATGTGCTGGATAATGGCGCACAGAAACACGACCGTACAGGCACGGGAACGATTAGCGTTTTTGGCTATCAGATGCGTTTTAACCTGCAAGACGGCTTTCCGATGGTTACGACCAAAAAGTTGCACTTAAAGTCGATTATACACGAATTGATCTGGTTTTTGAGCGGCGATACGAATATAAAATACCTGAAAGAGAATGGTGTTCGGATTTGGGATGAATGGGCCGATGAGGATGGAAACCTGGGTCCTGTTTATGGCTCTCAATGGAGAAGCTGGCCAACGCCTGACGGGCAACACATCGACCAGATTACGAATATAATCAATACGATTAAGACCAACCCCGATTCGCGTCGGATCATTGTTTCGGCATGGAATGTTGCTGAGATCGAAAATATGGCCTTGCCGCCTTGTCACGCCTTCTTTCAGTTTTACGTGGCACCTCCCGATCCCGAGAAGGGCGAAACAAGGGGCAAGTTGAGTTGCCAATTGTATCAGCGTAGCGCCGATATCTTCCTCGGTGTTCCTTTTAATATAGCGTCTTACGCCCTTTTAACAATGATGGTGGCGCAGGTATGCAATTTAGATGCAGGCGATTTTGTTCACACCCTGGGCGATGCGCATTTGTATAACAACCATATTGAGCAAGCCAATCTTCAATTAAGCAGGGAGCCAAAAGCCTTGCCTACGATGAAGATAAATCCGGAAGTAAAAAGCATTTTCGATTTTAAGTTTGAGGATTTTGTCTTAGAGAATTACGAGGCGCATCCGCATATTAAAGGTGTGGTTGCGGTATAGTTCATTGGTTCACTGGTTCACTGGTCATTGGTTCAGTGGTCATTGGTTCATTAGTCATTGGTCAATCGGGTTATCTCTATTTATTTTAAGTTCATCCTTGTAATTGGTATGTGATCAAAATAATTATGAGTTATAACAGAATTGAAGATTTAGAGGTTTATCTTCTCGCCGAAGATTTATCAAATGAAATTTGGGATATTACGACCAAATGGGACTTTTTTGCCAAAGATACAGTTGGAAAACAAGTTTGTAGAGCTGCTGACTCCATTAGCGCTAACATTGCTGAGGGTTATGGACGTTTTCACTTTAAAGAAAACAAGAATTTTTGCTATTACAGCCGTGGCTCTATTTTGGAAACCAAGTCGTTTTTAAGGAAAATGAAGCACCGGGGCTTGACAAGCGAAAATATTTATAGTCACCTTTTCAATAAATTAGAAATAATTCACCTTAAGCTAAACGCTTACATAAAATATATTGGCAAAGTAGCCAGTAACGCCATAGACTAGCACCTCGCCCAATTAAACTAATGAACTAATGACTAATGAACTAAACATCGCCGTTGCAGTTGCCGATAATTTCGCAATTGGCAAAAACAACCAGCTTTTATGGCACATGCCTGCCGATTTAAAGTTTTTTAAACAAACGACTTCTGGCCATACGGTGATTATGGGCCGCAAAACATTCGATTCAGTTGGAAAACCGTTGCCAAATCGTAGAAATATAGTAGTTACGAGGGACACTTCTTTGAAAATTGATGGCGCCGAAGTTGTAAATAGCTTAAAGGAAGCCCTTGAGCTTACTAAGCACGAGGAAAAACCGGTGTTTATTATCGGCGGAGCAGAGATTTATCGTCAGGTTTTGCCCCAAACCGACACCATTTATCTAACCACGATACACCATACCTTTGATGCTGACACCTTTTTTCCGGAGATTGATCGGAATGAATGGCAAGTAATTAGCAGCGAATCGCATCAAGCAGACGAGAGAAATAAATACGACTATACGTTTGAAGTTTTGAAAAGGAAGTAGCTTTACTCCCAGACCTGCAACTAATACTAAATCAAAATTTAGCTTCTATGATCAGTTCTACATTGGTACAACCAACACAAAACCCAAATAGCATGCAATCAAAGCGGTGATCTATTGAATAACCAGAAATAGTTCGGTTTATATCAGAACTTTATTTATCTTTGTACACGCAGTTGATGAGAATTGTAGGTAAAAAAACGATCTTAAAAGTTAAACGAAAAAACATAGGGAATAAAAAACTATGTATTGAAATTGATAAACTGATTACAGATCTGGAAAATCTCGATTTAAGAACAACGGGTATCAATGAAATTAGAAAAGATGCTGACTGTGTTCATTCAGACGGCTTTTACTTTTTTAATATCAACATTCATCGAACGCTAATACTGATTGAGTTTGATGATGACGGAGAAGCTACAATTGTTTGGGCAGGAACTCATCAGGAATATGAGGCGATTTTCAAAAACAATAAATTAACCATTGAAAAATGGTTGAGGAAAAACGGATATATCGGGTAATGAAAACACACTTCGACATAGAAAAGATAGTGGAAAAAGGTCTAATATCAAACGAGTTAGATTATGAACGAGCACTGATAGCCGATAGACAATTAAGAATTCTCGCGAAGGAAAATTTACATTTTAAGAACCTAAGAAGTAAGTTACGCGATGTAATTGAAAAGTATGAAAACGTTGAATGGATTGCAGTTGAAAAACTGGACGATAATAAAATCAAAAACAGTGAGAAGTTTGAACGCATTGCAGAACAAGAAAGAGTATTTATAAAGAACAGGAAACAAGCAATCAGAGAAAAGCTTAAGCAACTCGATTTGACACAAGAGAACTTAGCCTCAATTTTAGGACATAAGAGCAAAACACATATGTCGGAGCTTATGAATGGCATCAAACCATTTACGCTGAAGGACTTAATTATTATAAGCAGACTATTAAGAATTGATTTAGCTATTTTGATACCCGTATTTCTCTCAAACGAAGATCAAGCTAAGGTAAAGGAAGCAGTAATAAGACTCGGCAAACCGAAAGTAAAATTAACAAGCGACGACTTAGCGCTATTTTGAGAAGCAATTCGCCATCAACAGCAATCGCTATTTACATCTATACGCCCACCTAATTATAAGTGTCTTATCCTTTTCACCCCCTCAATTAAGGCAGATCAGCTGCGTAGTTAACGATCAGTAGTCCCGAAAAAATTTCCGCAACTATTTTCTAAACAACAGCCTTTTGCACCGCTGAATATAAAATGCGTTCGAAGCGGCTATTGGTTCCGCCATTGTTCATTTAGAAATTAATCTTAATAAATTATTAATTAAGGGGTTCTATAATTTAAAAATTTAATTAGATTTGCCGACTTGTTAAAAACAGCGAAAGACAAATTATTTTAAACAAACAATGCAAGGAAAAGGTTTTATTAAGTTTATAGCGATAGTGCTAGCTATCGTTTGTGCGTATGCACTTTCTTTTACTTTGGTAGCATCTAAAGTAGAAAAAGACGCAAAAAACTATGCGAAAGGTGATTTAGCCAAAGAAAAGGCTTACTTAGATTCGATGAGTACCGAAAAAGTATATCCAGTAATTGGGTTTACTTACAGTGATGTAAAAGCGAAAGAGATTAATTTAGGTTTAGACTTAAAGGGCGGGATGAACGTAACGATGGAGATATCGTTAGCTGAATTGGTTAAATCTTTAGCGGGCAACCCTACTGATGCTAACTTTAACAAAGCGATTCAAAACGCACAAGCTCAACTAAATGCTGGCGGTAAAGATTACATCAAGATTTTTGTTGACGAATTTGAAAAATTAAGCCCTGGTGTAAAACTTGCAGATTTTTTCTCAAATCAAGATAATGCTTCTCAGTTAAAACCAAACGCCAGCAATAGCGAAGTAGAAAACTTCCTGGAAAAAGAGGCTACCAGCGCTATCGATCGTTCATTTACCGTTTTACGTTCGCGTATCGACGGTTTTGGTGTGGTTAGTCCGAACATGCAAAAGCAAGAAGGCAGTAACCGCATTTTAATCGAAATGCCAGGCGTACAGGATCAAGATCGTATCGCCAAACTTTTACAGGGTTCTGCCGAATTACAATTTTGGCAGGTTTACCAGGTAAATGAAGTTATTCCTTTATTAGAAAACATTAATAAAACTTTAGCTGCAACTTTAAAAACTGAAGCACCTGCAACTACAGATACTACAAAGGCAGCAGCAGCCGGAAGTAAATTGGCGGGCTTGGAAAAAGCCGCCACTAAAGATTCAACCGATAAAGGCAAGCTTGCCGGTTTAGGAAAAAAAGATTCTACAGCGGTTAGAGCCGAACTGGCTAAATCGAACCCATTATATGCTGTGCTTAACCTTCCTATCTATCAAGGCGAGAATGGTCAGCAGCAGCTTATCCCGGGCGCTGTAGTCGGCATGTCGCTACAAAAAGATACAGCGAAAGTTAACTCTTATTTAAAAATGCCTGAGGTTGCCGCATCTATTCCATCGACGATGAAATTTATGTGGAGCGTTAAACCGAGAGAAGGTTCGAAAATTTTCGAACTGTATGCTATAAAGGTTACTAGCGCCGATGGCAAACCAGATTTAGGTGGCGAGGCTATTAGCGATTCACGTGCCGACTTTGATCAAAAAGGCAAGCCGGAAGTAACCATGTACATGACCAGCGAAGGTGCTGCGAAGTGGAAAAAGATTACTGCCGAAGCTGCTGCAGATCCAAACAACAAAAAATCGATTGCTATCGTATTAGATAACATGGTTTATTCTGCACCTACCGTTCAAAACGAAATTGCTGGTGGTGTTTCATCGATCACAGGTAACTTTACACAAGCAGATACAAAAGACTTATCGAATATCTTAAAAGCTGGTAAATTGCCTGCTCCTGCGCGTATTGCAGGTAGCTATGTAGTTGGACCTACCTTGGGAGCGCAAGCCATTCACGATGGTTTAATCTCGTTCGTAATTGCGTTTATCGTAATCTTAATCTTCATGGCGTTGTATTATCACCGTGCGGGTTGGGTTGCAAACTTCGCCTTGTTGATCAATTTATTCTTCATTATCGGTATTCTGGTATCGCTTGGTGCTGTTTTAACATTACCTGGTATTGCTGGTATCGTATTAACCATTGGTTTATCTGTTGATGCGAACATCCTGATCTTCGAACGTGTGCGTGAAGAACTTGCCCTGGGCAAAAATATACCTACAGCAATTAAAGAAGGTTTTAAACACGCCATGCCTTCAATTTTGGATGCAAACATCACGGTGTTTATCTTGGGTGCTATTCTCTACGCATTCGGTAGCGGGCCGGTTCAAGGTTTTGCAACGACGTTGTGTATTGGTATTATTTCTTCGTTATTTGCTGCCGTTGCCATCTCAAGGGTTGTTTTTGAGGGCATGTTGAGCCGTAAAATGGAGATCAGCTTCGATAACAAGTTCACTCGTAATGCGTTCAAAAACCTTG
>Ga0308165_1001564_pt1 | contig 31382 bp, 20 predicted proteins | sample PhyWR2_FD_201032 | JGI IMG/M metagenome (GOLD analysis project Ga0308165, IMG submission 201032) | Phyllosphere microbial communities from UC Gill Tract Community Farm, Albany, California, United States - DLSLW.R2 | ecosystem: Host-associated > Plants > Phyllosphere > Unclassified | place: USA... | reverse complement strand
TAGAAAGAGAATTGTCTAACCAAAGTATATCCATTCATCAACTCAAGCACAAATGCTCCAATTACACAAAACACTATTAAACTGAAAGATCTAATTACGCTATGCATTATCAAATATCGAATAATTATAACTTGAATTTCAAAATCATTAATTTCAGATTATGAGAAATATCAGCAGTATTGAATTTATGTATTGTAATTTAGAATACATACGTAAAGAACATGTTCAAACCTTAGATCAAATGTCAATGCTTGTTCAAAAAGTAAGAAATGTGCTTGACATCCCATTTCACAGTATTCGAAGAAACAAATACTATATTGGATTATATTATGATGTATTCCTTTATGTTGTATCTAATTACAATATTAACCCTAAACATTTCAGCTACATTCATGGATGTAATAGGATTAATTTAAATAGTGACATTAAGAGTTTTGAGGTTTTAAGCAAAAAATATGAATGTTTAAAATGCATTGATGAAGCGCAAGATACAAGCTTTTCATATGAGTTAAATATGCGCCCACTTGAAACTATTTTTGGTTATGAAGACAATTTATTAAAAGCCAAAAAGAGTTCTTTCAATCTGAATAAGTATAAAAACGAAAGAATAGAGCGTCAAAAATTGGAAGGGCTAAAAAGTCTTTTTTGGCCATTTGTTGAAGAGGCGAACGAAATCTTAATTTTGGATCGTAAACAAACATCTTAGAACCCATATTAATTTAACTTTTAAACTTTAAATAGGTTCTCGTTAATCAAATACACAATTTTTCTTAATTCCGACCGAGGTAAGAAAATGACTGCTTGGATAGCTTTTTGGACGCATAAATTTTAACTAATCAATTTCGTGAAATTTTCAACTGTATCATTCAGAAAAGGTTTTATAGCTCCATAAACTTCATCAGCACGTTTTTCGGCCATATAGCAAAACTACTCCTGTAATACGCCGGGCAACCGATTTCTTGCCTAATCCACTTGCACCTAGTATATCTTTAAATCATCTTTTAGCTCTTCGATCCGATCATATAAAACGGTCTACCCACCCTGTAATTTATCAAGGCATCTACGATTTTATCACTTTTATCGGTTAAATCGTTCAACTCTGCTGGAGTGAACTGATTGGCATCAATGTTAAATTTCTAAATTGGATAATTCGCCAGCAATCCAATATTGCAACTCTTCGATTTTGTTTTTGGCCACTCCCAAATCATCGCCATTAAACCCATCATCATTGCCGTTTTGAATGTCTGATAAAGGTTTAATGAAATAATTGGCAATTTCACACAAAAATATCACCTTTTCTGCATTGCCTCTGAGTTAATAATATTCGCCAGCCAAATCATCATATAACTGCGTGTAGTCAAGTAGCATATTTTTTGGATAAACCAAGTCGCTAGTGGATAAATGAAATTCTAAAAACGGTAATATTCTTTGTTTTTTAGCCGTTTTTAAGGGTTTTAATGGAGGTTCGATGTAGGTAAATGGAAGTTTACAAAATACCGTTCTCTATAAACCCAACTTTAAATAGCCACAAAAGCAGTTTTTTCCGCTATTAATTAGTTTGCGTTTTATTATACCTCCTATAAACGTTACTAAGTTACAACCTCAAGCACAAAAAACATTACGAAGCCAATGAAACTCGGATTAGTAATAACGGCTTTCTATAAAAAAAAGCGCCCCGATTTACCATCGAAGCGCTAATATTTACAAGTCGCTTTTTAAAACGATTGCTCACAAAATTGACAACTCATATTCAACTACAAACTTGCCAAAGCAGTATTTAAAGTCTCACTCGGACGCATAGCCTTACCCGCCAATTCATCATTCGGGTGGTAATAACCGCCAATTTCTTGTGGCTTGCCTTGAGCGCCAATTAATTCCTCATTAATTTTAGCTTCGTTTTCTTTCAAGGCCTTTGCCAAAGCAGCGAATCTAACCTGCAATTCTGCATCTTTCGTTTGCGCAGCCAAGGCCTCTGCCCAATACAAAGCCAAATAAAAGTGCGAACCGCGGTTATCAATTGTACCCAACTTTCTTCCCGGAGACTTATCTGTCGCCAAAAATTTAGCATTTGCCTCATCCAATGCATCAGCCAAAACCTGCGCTTTGGTGTTGTTTTGCGTTTGCGATAAATGTTCTAACGAAGCTTGAAGCGCCAAAAACTCACCTAATGAATCCCAACGCAAATAACCTTCGGTAATAAACTGTTCGATATGTTTTGGGGCAGAACCGCCAGCACCGGTTTCAAACAAACCGCCGCCGTTCATCAATGGAACAATCGAAAGCATTTTCGCAGAAGTTCCCAGTTCTAAAATCGGGAATAAATCCGTTAAGTAATCACGTAAAACGTTACCGGTAACCGAAATGGTATCTTCACCTTTACGGATCCGCTCTAAGGTGAATTTTGTCGCATCAATTGGAGCAAGAATACGAATATCAAGCCCATTGGTATCAAAATCTTTTAAATATTTGTTCACTTTCGCAATGATTTCTCTATCGTGCGCCCTGTTTTCATCTAACCAGAAAACCGCAGGTGTTTCTGATAAACGAGCCCGGTTTACGGCCAATTTAACCCAATCCTGAATGGGAGCATCTTTAGTTTGGCACATGCGGAAAATATCGCCCTGCTCCACCTTTTGATCGAAGAAAACGTTTCCATCAGCATCAGTAACGCGGATTACTCCTGTTGCGGTTGCCTGAAAAGTCTTATCGTGCGAACCGTATTCTTCAGCTTTTTGCGCCATTAAGCCCACATTCGGAACCGACCCCATCGTAGTTACATCGAAAGCACCATGCGCTTTACAGTCATCGATAGTTGCGGTGTAAACGCCAGCGTAAGAACGATCTGGAATTAGTGCGATAGTATCTTCAGGCTTACCCTCTTTATTCCACATCTGGCCAGAAGTACGAATCATGGCTGGCATCGAAGCATCCACAATTACGTCGCTAGGTACGTGTAAATTTGTAATTCCTTTATCGGAGTTTACCATTGCCAGCGCAGGTCCGTTTTCAATAGCCTGAGCCAATGCAGCTTCAACTTCCGCTTGTTTGGCATTGCCCGCAATTTTAGCGTAAACATCGCCTAAACCATTTCGGGTATCGATGTTTAGTTCCTTGAAAAGATCGGCATATTTAGCGAAAACATCGGCGAAATAAACTTCTACAATTGCGCCGAAGATAATCGGATCTGAAACCTTCATCATTGTGGCCTTCAAATGTGCAGATAATAAAACACCTGCCGTTTTCGCTTCTTCAATTTCTTTTGCAACGAACGATTTCAGTGCCGATAAGCTCATTGCCGAGCAATCGATCACTTCGCCAGCCTTTAATGGCGACAAGCCTTTTAATTCGGTTACGGCGCCATCTGCAGCAACAAATTCAATTTTAAACTGGCTTGCGTTCTCTATTGTAACCGACTTTTCTGAGCCATAAAAATCGCCCTCGCTCATGCTGGCCACTTTAGTTTTCGAATCAGCAGACCATTTTCCCATCGAATGCGGGTTTTGTTTTGCATAATTCTTCACTGCTTTAGGTGCTCTTCTATCAGAGTTACCTTCGCGTAAAACCGGGTTTACCGCCGAGCCAAGCACTTTGGCATATTTAGCTTTAATTGCTTTTTCTTCTTCTGTTTGGGCGTTATCCGGATAATTGGGGAGCGCATAACCTTGCGATTGCAATTCGGTAATTGCACCAACCAATTGTGGAATAGATGCCGAAATATTTGGTAACTTAATGATGTTTGCCTCTGGAGTCGTTGCCAAAGCACCCAGTTCTGCCAGGGCATCGCCAATTTTCTGATCGTCTTTTAAATATTCAGGAAAGTTTGCCAAAATTCTTCCTGCTAAAGAAATATCTCTGGTCTCTACATCGATACCGGCTGACGCTGTAAAAGCTTGTACAATTGGTAATAATGAGTAGGTAGCCAACATTGGCGCCTCGTCGGTTTTGGTGTAGATAATTTTTGATGTATTTGACATATTTAATTGATTTTTACTATTTGTTTAACAAGAAAACCGATTCGAATGAAGCTGGTTTTTTTAAATCGCCTAAAGATAGTAAGATTTACGATTTTAGGTTTACCATTTACGAATTTTTAAAGTAATAATACTGGTTTAACGGCAAAATATTTGTTTGCAAAGCAGACCTTACAACCCGCTAATTGGGATTTGCTATCCTAATTTTTCAGCCCTGGATTTGAAATCCAGCACTAAGTAGGACGAGATGAGAAATCTCGACCAGCAACGGTTTAACGGCAAAATATTTGTTTGCAAAGCAGACCTTACAATCCGCTAATCGCGATTTGCAATCCTGATTTTTTGCTCTGGACTTGAAATCCAGCACTAAGTAGGACGAGATTAGAAATCTCGACCAGCAACGGTTTAATGGCAAATTATTTGTTTGCAAAGCAGACCTTATAAGCAGGTAATTGGGATTTGCTATCCTAATTTTTCAGCTCTGGATTTGAAATCCAGCACTAAGTGGGACGAGATTAGAAATCTCGACCAGCAACGGCTTAACGGCAAATTATTGGTTTGCAAAGCAGACCTTACAATCCGCTAATCGCGATTTGCAATCCTGATTTTTTGCTCTCGATTTGAAATCCAGCACTAAGTAGGCCAGCAACATCACTAAATACCTAAATACCTTCCGCTAGTCAGGATTTGCAATCCTGACTTTTCTAGCTCTGGATTTCAAATCCAGTATTAAATAGGACGAGATTGCAAATCTCGACCAGCAATCGTGAAATAAGCGACATCCGAATGTTTTATGGTATACCAATAATTAAATTTAAAACGCTGGCAAAAAAAAGCTAAATTTAAAGCATCTATCAATTTAACACATGAAATTCCTCTTGTCACTCCCATTAAAAAGCTGGCTAGCCGTTAAAATCGTTAAGCGTTACGCCACCTTGTTGTCGATTACTTCGATATGCGCATTAGCGTACAGCTGCGCACCAAAGCTTTATGTTGATGAAGATAAACGTTACGACGCAGGTTCACTTACGGATGCACAATTGGATTCACTTCATTCGTACCTCAAAGAGAATGAACGGGTAAAACTGAAAGATACCATCATCATCAAGTACGATTTTAATAACGATGCCTGTTGGAATGACCTCAGAAACCAGAACACTGCCTTTTTGAATGATGTGCGTTGGGCATTTCAAAAGAACATCATCGACAAGGCAGCCAAGCGGCCGAAGACATCCATTTATCAATACAAAGAAATCGGTAAAAACTTTAGTCAGGTCAAGTCTTCCGGCTTAGAAATCGAAACAGATTCTGGATTTTTAAAGCGCTTGTTATTTAAGGAGCCTACCACGTGTGGAACATCGGCAATTGTGCTTCCCAATGGCAAGTTTTTGTTGATCAAATCAGATCCTCAGTTTTCGGCATTGCTGCTAAATGCGAAAGATATTGAAGAAAAACTCTTCCAAAACCTGGTTAAAGTTCCAAAATAGCGATAAACTGCCTCAAATAAACCAAACGCTCGTACTGTTTATTCAAAAACATCTCCTTCATTTTGATGTTATGTTTTAGAATTATCCTAATTTCTAAAACATCGTTATGAAAAGAAACTTTTTTTACTCAGCAATTGCCTCAACGTTAATAGTTGCCTGTCAATCTAATTCCAAACACAAGGAAAATCAAGGAGATTCGGCTGTCGTATCAACAGAAACGCAACCGGTGAATTTACCAGCGCCCGACACCACTGCTTCGAAAAATAAATTCAGTAAAGTTATTGGCTGGCCTGACCATAAAACGCCAGTTGCGCCAGAGGGCTTTGTGGTCACAAAATTTGCCTCTGACATTAAAAGCCCACGAAACACCTATATTGCGCCAAACGGTGACGTGTTGGTTGCACTTTCCAATTCGGAACGCAGCACCAAGGAAACGGTGGTTAATACCGTTACAGGAAAAGCTAAATCTGAGGTGCCGGGAAAAAGCGCAAATACTATTCTATTGTATCGCGATGCGAATAAGGATGGAAAACCCGAAACAACAACAACCTTTTTGGTTGGCCTAAACCAACCTTTCGGAATGCTTATTATTGGCGATAAATTCTACGTGGCCAACACGGATGGACTTTGGGTTTACCCGTATAAAACGGGCGATACCAAAATTACCGCCACTGGTAAGAAAATATTGAGCCTACCTGCTGGTGGATACAACAACCACTGGACACGCAATCTGATCGCAAATGCTGATAACACCAAAATTTACGTTACGGTAGGATCGGGCAGTAACGTAGGCGAACATGGACTCGACAACGAGGTTAGAAGGGCAAACATTTTGGAGATTAACCCGGATGGAACTGGCGAAAAAATCTATGCCAGCGGATTGAGAAATCCGGTGGGAATAGATTGGGCACCGAAAACGAATATGTTATGGACCGCCGTAAACGAACGCGATGAACTGGGTGATGATTTGGTTCCTGATTATATCACGAGTGTGAAAGAAGGCGCATTTTATGGCTGGCCTTTTTCTTATTACGGCCAAAATGAAGATCCTCGCCTGAAAGGCAAAAACCCCGAAATGGTTAAGAAAGCCGTTGCCCCCGATGTTCCGGTGGGTGCGCATACCGCATCTTTGGGGCTAGCATTTTATAAAGGCAAAAAGTTTCCTGCAAAATACCAGGGTGGCGCATTTATCGGTCAGCATGGCTCGTGGAACAGATCGGTGCTTTCAGGCTACAAAGTGGCCTTTGTTCCATTTTCAGATGGTAAACCAAGCGGAAAAATCGAAGACTTTTTAACAGGTTTTATTGCTGACGCTGATAAGGCTGAAGTTTATGGCCGCCCTGTTGGTGTAACCCTTACGCCGGATGGTGCACTTTTAGTGGCCGACGATGTTAGTGGAATAATTTGGCGAGTTGCAGCAAAATAATATGTATAGGGCCGCAGATTAGAAGATTATAACTAATTTCATCTCCAAATTGTGGCCTACTTAATTTCCAAGTCTTGAAACCCATCTCTTTTTGTTTTGTTCTTGTTTTCTTTTCTTTTATTGGTCAGGCTCAAATCGTCCAAACCGATTCTACGAAAAGATTAAACGAGGTTATTATCCGAGGTTATTACAATCCGCAACCCTTGCTGCGCTCTGTTTCGGCCGTTAATCTGATCGACAGTTCTTTGCTCGACCGCCAGAACAATAGTTCGCTTGTAAGTACCCTCAACACGGTATCGGGAGTAAGGATGGAAGAAAGATCGCCAGGAAGCTACCGCCTTTCGTTACGCGGCAGTTTGCTACGATCGCCATTCGGAATCAGGAATGTTAAGATTTATATAGACGATTTTCCGTTAACTGATGCTGGCGGAAACAGCTATCTTAACTCGCTTGATGTTGATGCCGTTGGCAACATGGAAATTTTTAAAGGCCCCGAATCGAGTATTTTTGGCGCCAATACCGGCGGAGCCATTCTCATCAATCCTCCCGCTATAAACAGAAACGAAGCAAGGGCATCGGTTACGGCTGGCTCTTATGGCCTTTTTCATCAGACCGCACAATTGCAACATCAGTTTAAGAATTACCGATTTAGCTTTAGCGAGGGCTATCAACGAAGTGATGGCTATCGCCAGAACAGTGCAATGGAACGAAAATACTTTCAAACGATGCACCAGTGGGACTACGCACCTGCGGGAAGTTTAAAAGCGTTTGTGTTTTACAGCGACCTGGCTTATAAAACACCCGGAGGTTTAACTGCAGCACAAATACAACAAGACCCGAAACTTGCCCGCCCAGCTACCCCGACCATTCCGGGTGCAATTACTCAGCAAGCTGCGATTTATAACAAGACTGTGTTTGGAGGATTATCGAATACTTATCAAATCGATAGCCACTTTAAGCACGTGCTGGCCGTTTTTACCAGTTACACTGATTTTAAAAACCCGTTCATAACAAACTATGAAAAGCGATACGAAAGCACTATTGGGCTGAGAACCTTTTTGGCGTATAACAAGAACACATCAAACTTTGGCTTTAGTTCGCAAATAGGTCTGGAAACTTCAAGAACGAAAAGCGAGATCAGAAACTCCGATAACGATGCGGGAAAGCCGGCTGATTTACAAGCTCTTGATCATTTAAGAGCAGGTCAGAATTTTGCGTTCGTTAGGTTCAATTTTGACATTGATCAAAAGTGGCTAATAGAACTGGCCTCCAGCTTAAACTTTTTCAGGTACAACTATGAGAGTTTCTTTCCAATCGCAATTGCGCAACGGCAACGAAACTTCGACGCGAAATTGATGCCGAAAATTGCGGTATCTTATTTATTAGCGGATAACGTTTCGATTAGAGGTTCAATCAGTAAGGGTTATTCAACGCCTACCATTGCCGAGGTGAGATCATCTGATAACCAAATTAATAGCGACCTGCAGGCAGAGTCGGGGTGGAATTACGAAGCTGGAATCCGTTACCGAACAGCCAACGACCGTTTTTATGTGAATGCAAACGTGTTCCAGTTTGAGCTTCGAGATGCCATTGTAAGGCGTTTAAATGAAAATGATGCCGAATATTTTATTAATGCGGGAGGAACTAAGCAACGCGGGCTAGAGCTCGACGCTGCACTATGGCTGGTTAAAAACAGTAGCCGTTTTTTAACTGGCATACAGTGGAGAAGCAATTACACGTTCAGCCACTTCAGGTTTGGCGAATTTGAAAGCGGAAACGCTGTATACACCGGGAATAAGTTAACAGGAGTTCCTGCGCATACGCTGATCAACAGTTTAAACTTCGACTTTAAAAAGGGCCTTTATCTATTTCTGCAGTACAACCATACCACCTCAATTCCATTGAACGATGCGAATTCAGTTTTTGCGGCCAAATACGATTTGATAGAAGCAAAGGCGGGCATGCGAATGCTAAAGATTGCCCGTACTCCTTTAGCGGTTTTTATTGGTGTAAATAATCTACTTAACGAAAAATATAGCCTGGGCAACGATTTAAACGCTGCCAATGGCAGGTATTTTAATCCGGCTGCCGGAATCAACTTTTATGCGGGTTTGTCGATCAAAATTTAAGGCTTACTACTGTTAGGTGGAGCTTATGGTCAGCAGGGCTCAAAATAACCAGCATTATTTAAACCATACAGCCATGTAAAGCATGTATTAATATGCATAGATGCTAAACAACATGCGCTGTTCGTTTTATGTTCAAATATTATTAAACCATATAGGCATAGAGAACACAGAGCTAATCGCCTTCGCTGCAAAACAACATAACCTGTTTGCCTTTATGTTCAAATTCGGCACATATAAGTACCGTTTTTCAAACCATATAGGCATAGAGAACACAGACGCGGGCATGCGCTAACTCTATGCCTATGTGCTATATACAGTACTATAGCAAGCAATTTGCTATTGTCAGGCTCCTGTCGTAATTCGGAAAACGTACGCCAGAAGCCTGAAAAGGCGCTTAGTTAAAAAGTTCAATTTCTTTAATTGCTAGTTCATTTACCACAATTTCAGTGGTATAGCGCTTTGTTCCATCTTTTGCTTCGTAGCTTCCCGTCTGTATTTTACCTTCAACGGTTAGCCGGGTTCCTTTCTTAATCTGCATTTCTGCAAGCTCTGCTTTTGCATTCCAGAACACCAACGTAATCCATTGCGTTTTTTTAACTTCCTCGCCCTGAAAGTTCTTATAATATTCATTTACGGCAAGGTTTACTCTCGCCAGTTTTTGGTTGCCCGAAAGGATTTTTACTTCAGCATCTGCACCAGCGAATCCACTTAATACTACTTTGTTAATTGCACTTTCCATAATTTTAAATTTAAGTTTCTAAATGTTTAACGAACAGCAACCACCGTGATTGCCGACAGAACAAAGGTGGTGATGATGGCCTGTTTGAGTCGGATGGTAAATATTTATAGTCGTTTATAAGCGTTTAAAAACGACTAATCAGCCTTGGTTGATTGGAAACCGAATTAAACCAGACGCACCTCCAGATGCACCTCAATGCAAATATTTTGATTTTTTTGAGCCAGCACATGAGATCGCTCCGATGAGAGAGGTTATGTACGTTCTCGAATGACGAGTGAGGCTGAGCGTGCTAGTGGTGAGCACTTAGGCTGCAGCCCAGGCAACCGCATCTGTGCCGTCAAAAGATGGATTAGGGAGTTTGCCTGATAGAAAATATTCAATATATTTCATATTAATAAATAATTTTCTACTTTTAAGACATCATCCCATAATAATAAAAAAACAAAATTGTTATGGAACGATTGTGCTTAGATTGTAATGAACCTGTAAAAGGAAGAACAGATAAAAAATTCTGCGATGACGCTTGTCGCAACAACTTTAACAACCGCATCAAAAGTGAGGACAATCTTGTTATAAGGCATATTAATAGCATTTTAAGACGAAACCGGTCTATCTTAGCCACACTGAACCCCACGGGAAAAACAAAAATTAGCTTAAAAAAGCTCCAGCTGGCCAACTTTAACTTTGAGTACCATACCAATATTTATACCACGCAAACCGGCAACACTTATTATTTCATTTACGAATATGGCTTTATGAGCTTATCTGAAACCGAATTTCTTTTGGTCAAACGCGAAGAAAAGTAGCGGCAAAAAATTAGTTCATTTAAGTTTACGAAGTGTTTAATGTGTTGTACCTTAGATGGCGATGAAAAATGGTTTTTATCTAAAGTTTATCCCACCCGAAAAAACACTGGCCGATTTTGTGGAATATATTGGAATGTTTCGCAATGACTCTGAAAACGCAAAGGAAGTGGTGGTATTGCCTGACGGCCGAATTGACTTGTTTTTCTCGCGGTCGGCCTTAGATCCGTTTCAGACTGCACTTATTGGCCTAGAAACGGCACCGAAGTTAAGAAGCGTTCCGCCACAAACCTGCACCTTTGCAATTAGCTTTAAACCGCTTGCCGTCGAATACATTTTGCATACCTCTATCGCCAGTTTACTAAATAGCGGCACTCACCTTTCGCCCGGTTTTTTGGACTTCGAGGCAGATGATCTTACCGATTTCGACACATTTTACAGCAGAGCCACCAACAAAATCACAGCGCTTTTGCCGGCCACAATCGATAACAGAAAATGCATGCTTTTTGAGCTGATCTATTCATCAAACGGCGAAACAAGCGTAAAGCAACTTGCGGATAAATCATCGTGGAGCAGCAGGCAAATAAACAGGTATTTTAACCAGCAACTCGGTCTTTCGCTAAAAGCATATTGCAATATCTTGCGCTTCAGGGCATCACTTGAACATATTGCAAAGGGAAAACTTTTTCCTGAGCTGAATTTCGCCGATCAAACGCATTTTATAAAGGAGATTAAAAAGTTCTCGGGTGTTGTACCAACAGAACTATTCAAAAATAAAAATGACCGATTTGTACTATTATCCCTTTTAAAGCAAGCGTAGTTTTGCTTTCACAAAAAAGGAATTGATAATATGTTAATAAAAGATAAAACAATCGCTATTGTTGGCGGAGGGCCTGGGGGGCTAACTTTAGCTCGTTTATTGCAAATGCAGGGCGCACAAGTTAAGGTGTACGAGCGAGATGTGAACGCTAGTGCCCGGGTACAGGGATCGCCGCTCGATTTGCATGAAGAATCGGGATTGGCAGCTTTACGAAAAGCCGATCTGTTAAATGAGTTTAAAAAGAACTTTCGCCCGGGAGCAGATCGGATGCTGATTACCAATCCGCGAGCGGAAATATGCTATAGCGACCACACCAAAAAACCTGAAGAAGATTTTGGCAATAATCATTTCAGGCCTGAAATAGATCGCGGTCCGTTACGAAACATGTTGCTGAATTCGCTACAGCCCGGAACGGTGGTTTGGAACAGTCATTTTATTTCTATGGAGGCGCAAAACGAAGGCTGGTTGCTGCATTTCAAGAACGGAGGTTCCGCCAGGGCGGATCTGGTTGTAGCAGCAGATGGTGCCAACTCTAAAATACGCCCATATGTTACAGATGTTATGGCCGTTTATTCGGGCATAACCATGCTCGAGGGAAATGTATATCATGCAAGCGAAGCGGCTCCTCAAATTAACGCAATGATCGATGGCGGAAAGATAATGGCCTTTGGCAATAAAAAGAACCTGTTGCTTGGCCAAAAAGGTAATGGCGATTTGGGTTTTTATGCAAGCCTTAAGGTCGATGAAAACTGGGCAGTAGACAACGGATTAAATTACAGCGACAAGGGGCAGTTAGTAAACTGGTTTAAAATGGTGTATTCTGACTGGAGCAGTATTTGGCTTGAGCTGTTCGAAAACGCCGCAATGCCAATTGTGCCACGTCCTATTTATTGTGTGCCCTTAAACCAAACCTGGGAAACATTGCCTAATGTAACCCTGCTGGGCGATGCAGCGCACGTAATGCCTCCCTTTGCAGGCGAGGGTGCAAACATGGCAATGCTCGATGCGCTGAAATTGAGCGAATGTTTATTGTCAGCTCAGTATGAAACTTTGCATGAAGCGATTTCGGATTATGAAACTGCAATGCGCAAAAGGGCCGCCAAGGCAGTTGGAGAATCGCTTGAAAATGGTGATAAAATGCATGCCGAAGATGCATTAAGTACGATGGTAGCTCTGTTTGGCACGCATTAAGAAAAATAAAGAAAATGCCATCACACAGTGATTAAACGCCAAAAATGATACGTTTAAAGGGCCAGCTCCGTTTTGAGAAGCGCCATCAAAAGCGTATATTTATCTGTTAGATGAAGAAATTACTTACGTTTTTGGCCACCGGTCAATCTTATTTTATCAATATCTCCCGTATAGCAATACTTATCGTAATGGTTTGGATCGGTGGTTTAAAAGCCTATCAATATGAGGCCGACGGCATTGTACCTTTTGTTGCCAACAGCCCGTTTATGTCGTTCATGTGTAATAAGAAAGCGCCCGAATACAAAGCGTTTAAAAACCCAGAGGGGAAAACAGTGCAAAAGAACATCAATTGGCATAAAGACAACGGAACTTATCTATTTGCTTATGGGCTCGGAACAGTAATTGTACTTATTGGACTGTTCACTTTTTTGGGAATATGGTTTGATAAAATTGGTCTTTTAGGTGGCTTGCTCACCTTCGGCATGTCGTTAGTTACCTTATCGTTCTTAATTACAACTCCTGAAGTCTATGTTCCAAATCTGGGCGGAGATTTTCCAACCCCTCAATTTGGCTTTCCATATTTATCAGGCGCCGGTCGATTGGTTTTAAAAGATGTGATTATGATGGCCGTGGGCTTAATTTGTGCATCTGATTGTGCAAAACGCATTCTGCAAAAGCAATACAAAAACTGATCATTTGTTTAACAGGACCTAAATCCAACTATGAGGTGAATCTCGAACATTAAATTAATGCGCTGTGCGATTCAGGTAATGTGCTTCACAGTTTCGGTTTGCTTAATGTTACAGATAGCGGTCTTTTATCAAAATTAATAGTAAAGCTGAGGTGCAAACTTCGGCTTTTTGCTTTACCAAGTTTCTTCAGGTAATGGCGAGTCCACAAATTTTCGTTTACTTTGTATTCAATGGGATAACCAATTAACCATTTATGCTAAAAATTCTACGTTTATTTTTTCTCTTATCTCTATTCTCATCACATGCGAGTGCCATCGATATAAAAAGCATTGGCGTTCCATATATCGAAAACTATCCCAAATCGGTATATGCGTCTGGTAACCAGAATTGGAGTGTTGCAAAGGATAAACATGGCGTAATGTACTTTGGTAATGCCGAAGGTTTGCTCACTTTTGATGGGCGTTATTGGCGAAACTACAAAATGCCGAACAGGCAAATCGTTCGATCGGTTAATACCGACAACAAGGGAAATATTTACACAGGTAGTTTTGGCGAGTTCGGCTACTGGGCAATAAAGGATAACAAATTGCAATACAATTCTCTTATTAAACTGCTGCCAAAAGGAATTACCATTACCGACGAGATCTGGAAAATTTATATCGATAAGGATCGGGTGATCTTTCAATCTTTTTCTAAAATTTTCATTTATAGGAACAACAAGATCGAGATTATTAAGTCGCCTTCTTCCTTTTTGTTTCTCCATCAGGTTAAAAACAGGTTTTTCGTAGAGGTTTTAGAGAAAGGGCTTTTTGAGTTGGTTGGCAACAAACTGGTTTACCTGCCGGGAAGCGAAATTTTGGGTAAACAGGGCGTGCTCTCTATCTTACCGTATAAAGGCGATGGTTTTCTTATCGGCACAAGTAAAAAGGGTTTATTTGTTTACGACGGAAAGTCGTTTTTGCCGCTTAATACGCTTGCAAATAATTACCTTAAAACTTATCAGCTCAACAACGGCGTACAGCTTTTGGGAAAATATTATGCTTATGGCACCATTTTAAATGGCCTGATTATTATAGACGAGGATGGCAAGGTGGTGCAAAGAATCAACAAATCGAGCGGGCTGCAAAACAACACGGTACTCAGTTTATATGCAGATGATGAACAGAATCTTTGGGCGGGGCTCGATAATGGAATCGACCGCATCGAACTGAATTCTCCACTTTATTTTTATTTCGATAAAACAGGCCAGTTCGGCACCGTATACTCGAGTACTATATTCAACAATAAAATTTACCTGGGCACCAATCAAGGTCTGTTTTGTAGCGACTGGGCACCGAGCGTGGCATCGAACTTCAACTTTACACTAATCCCCGGTTCGCAGGGACAGGTTTGGGAACTTAACATTATTGATAACGAACTTATTTGCGGGCACAATAGCGGCACATTTAAGGTATTGGGCGGTAAAATTGAGTGGATTTCGCGAACGAGCGGTGGATGGACGATAAAAAAGCTGAATTCCGATCCAAACTATCTTATACAGGGAACTTACATAGGAATTTCGTTATACCAAAAAACTGCCGGTTCAGGGTTGAAATTTGTTACTCAAATTGAGGGTTTTAACGCACCATCGAGATTTATTGAACAGGATAGCAAAGGCGATATCTGGGTGGGACACGCTTACAAGGGTTTATACAAGCTTACACTGAATGATAGCTATACCAAAGTAATGCATACAAAATACTTTGATGAACAGCATGGCTTACCGGGCAATTATAACATTAACATATTCAATCTCGAAAATAAGATCGTTTTCTCATCGAACAATGGTTTTTACACTTACGATGAATGGAGCAACAAATTCATCCGGAACGGTGTGCTGAACAAAAAGCTGGGCTCATTTGCAAAATCGAATAACATTATCGGGGCAGGCGCTAAAAAGTACTGGTTTATTAATCATGGCAGAACGGCTATGGTAAACTTTGCCGAGCCTGGTAAAATCGAGATCGACTCAAACCAGTTCAGTCTTTTAGATGGACGCATGGTTCAGTACTATGAAAATATCAGTCGAATAGGTGCAAATATTTATTTGATTAGCGTTGATGATGGTTTCGCCATTTACAACCCCCAATTGGGCAGGCCCGCAGCGAAACAAAAAATACCGGAGGTGCTCATCAGGCGTGTGGAGGATATTACGGATAAAAACACATTGATAAGTGAAACGGGAAATACGGTTGAACCTACAGAAATACAGAACGGCAGGAACAATATCCGAATCTCCTTTTCGCTTCCTTACTATCGGCAGGCGAAAGTGAAATATCAGTTTTACTTGCAGGGTTACTCTAAAGAATGGTCGGATTGGGATTATGCTACTCAAAAAGATTTCACCAATTTAAGTAGTGGTAAATACATTTTTAAGGTTAGAGCAAAAATCAACGATACTACCATTAGCCAGGATACTTTTTATGAGTTTACAATACTTCGTCCGTGGTATTTTAGCAATTGGGCAATATTGTTCTATACACTTCTTTTTGTGGTGGTACTCATTGCGGGAAAGAAACTTTACGAGCAAAAACTGAAAAAAGATCATTATAAAATTACTTCTCGCTTACAGGCTGAGCAAGATGAACTATTAAGACTGGAAACTGAAGCCAACGAAAAACAAATTATAAAACTGCAGACTGAAAAACTGCAGGCAGAACTGGCCTCAAAAAATAGGGAACTGGCGAACTCGGCCATGACCCTGGTTTATAAAAACGAATTGCTCCAAAAGTTGAGCGACGAGATTATGAAGCTGAAAGACGAAAACGGCAAGAAACTGTCGGAAGACCAGACCAAAAAGATTCAAAAAGTGATTAACGATGGAATGAATGATGAAAGGGATTGGCATCTTTTTGAGAACAGCTTTAACGAGGCGCATGAAAGCTTTTTTAAGAAACTTAAGGCGCAGCATCCAGACCTGGTTCCGAATGATTTAAAACTGTGCGCTTATCTGCGGATGAATATGAGCAGTAAAGAGATGTCGTCGTTACTAAACATCAGTTTGCGAGGGGTGGAAATTCGGAGATATCGCCTTCGCAAAAAGCTCGAAATACCACACGATAAAAATCTCTCAGAATTTTTAATGGAGTTGTAGATATAGGTCGAAAGTCCATATAAACAAGCGTTGGGAACGTTTGCATGACATTCAAATGTTGCAATTTCTTAACCAGTTTGATTTCTTCACTACATCATTACCTCTCATACTGTATTTTTATACCACACACTCACCTTCGTGTATTCTTGACACCAAGTCTTTCTATTTGCTTGAGTTAAATTCATGAAAGCCAATTTTTGATCTGTATGAATAAACGGTATTCAACCAAGTGCAGCCTTTCTGTGCAGCTTGATGTAATAATGTAGAGGCACCCGAGCTTGCAAAGGCGAAAATTGTATCCCAATTTTATCCTAACAATTAATCTAATCAATTATAAAGCATGAAAAGAATTTTTACAAGAATTTCTGTTCTGGTCGGAATATGTTTGCTCACACTTAATGTAGCTTTTGCCCAAAACATAACGGTTAGGGGCAATGTAACCGACGGAGGAGATAAATCGACCATCCCTAGCGTCAGCGTTGTCGTAAAAGGAACACAAAATGGAACGCAGACAGATGCGGCTGGAGCTTACAGCATTTCTGCACCGGCAGATGCCACACTCGTATTTACCTATGTTGGATATCTGACACAAGAAATCCCGGTGAACAACCGCACATCCATTAACGTCGTGTTGGCTTCATCGGCCAATGAGCTGGAGCAAGTGGTTGTTATAGGTTACGGTACACAAAAGAAAAAGGATCTTACAGGATCTATAACAAGTGTAAAAGGTGATGACATTGCAAGAATGCCAGCGATAAACCCGCTATCTTCTTTACAAGGTAAAGTTGCAGGCTTAACAGTAGTGAACTCTGGAGGCCCCGGCTCTCAACCTGTTATCCGAATCAGAGGAATCAGTAGTACAAACAGTGCAAATCCGCTGTATGTAGTGGACGGTTTATTGCAAGAAAATATCGACTATCTAAATCCTGCAGATATTGAGTCAATTGATTTATTGAGAGATGCATCTTCTTCGGCAATCTACGGCTTACGTGGGGCAAATGGAGTTATAGCCATAACAACGAAAAGGGCGGCACGCGGCCAAACCCGAGTAAATTTCACTTCAAACATCGGCGTTCAGAAAGTGATAAATAAAATCGGCGTAACAGATGCAGAGGGATTTAAGAAGTTGTATTCAACACAGCTCGCAAATATAGGCGCTAACCCGTTCGATTTTTCAAATTATACAGCAAACACAGATTGGCAAGACCAAATTCTGCGAACTGCATTCATGAGCTCTAATAGCTTAAGTTTTAGCAACAACACCGAAAAAAGTACTACGTTGGTTAATCTAAGTTATAACAACCAACAGGGAGTTGTTAAATACAGCAACTATGAAAAATACGTTTTACGATTGAGTGAAGAAATCAGGGTAACTGATAAATTTAAAGTTGGCGGAGATATAACAGGCTTCTTTGCAAAACCCAACGGTACTTCCGTTAGCTTAACTAATGCCACCTGGGCGTCACCTATTGTACCGGTGCGATTGGATGAAAACACTTACTATTCAATGCCTTCCTTTCAAAGGGCTCAAGTTGGGAATCCAATTGCCGCCATCATGCGTGGCGATCGAACTTCTATAAATAAAGTATATCGCTTTAATGGAAGTGTATTTGGTGAACTGACATTCCTTAAAGATTTTAAGTTAAGATCGACATTTTATGGCGATTTTGGATTTAATAACTCGAGAGGTTACTCGAGACCACCATTTTCATTTATTAATATTGGTGAGAATGGAGCGGCCAACACTGTGGTAAGAGACGATCAATTCCGTTCAACTGTGAATCAAAATCAGAGTGAAAGCCACAGATATCAGCAAGACCACACCTTAACATATGAAAAATCGTTAGAAGGCGGCCACAGGTTCACAGCGTTAGCCGGTTTCACTTCTCTGCGCTTTGCTGGGTCAAATGTTAATGCGAGCAGAACAGATAGTACACTTGTGGTTCCTGGCGATCCTGATCAATGGTATGTTGGTATAATTAATGCAAATAATATACAGGCAAATGGGGGTGGCGGAAGCGAGGAAACTAACATGGGCGTTTTTGCGAGATTAAGTTACGCTTATAAGGATAAATATCTTTTTAACGGAACTATACGCAGGGATGGAAGTTCGCGGTTTTCTCCGGAAAATAGATGGGGTACGTTTGGCAGTATCGGCTTAGGCTGGGTAGCAAGTGAGGAGAACTTTTTTAAGGAAAACTTAAAGGGCGTCGATTATCTCAAATTCCGCCTATCATGGGGTCGTTTGGGTAATTCTAACGGGGTTTCACCAAACCTTTACCAACAAGGCTTAACGAATGGACAGGTTGCTGTTTTTGGCGAAAATGTTTACACAGCTATTCAAAATGCATATATACCCGATCCAAATCTGCGATTTGAAATTGTTCAGGGTTTTGACGTAGGTGTCGACTTGAGAGCATTAAATAACCGCTTTAATACCGAAATAACATTGTACAATAAGACAACCGATGGGATTTTGACTAGCTTTCCACTGCTTGCAGGTCAACTGCCATTTTTCACCAATCTCGGCAAAATCAACAATCGTGGTATTGAAGTAAATTTAGGATGGGCGGATAAAATAGGCGAATTGAGCTATAGCTTGTCTGGAAACTTCAGTTACAACAGGAATCGTGTAGAATCGCTGGGCAATACAACTGAATTTCAAATCACAGGAAACGGTGGTGTAAACTTGACAAACTCAGGCCAATCAATTGGTTATTTTTATGGGTATAGGCAATTGGGAATCTACCAAACAGCAAAAGACATGCTTAACCAGCCACAGTTTTCTAACTCGCAAATCGGCGACATTGCTTATGAAGATCTAAATGGCGATGGCGTCATTTCTGCATTGGACAGGACATATTTAGGAACTCCATTTCCTCCGTATAGCTATGGATTGAGCCTTTCACTTGGTTATAAAGGTTTTGATGCACTAGTTGAAGGACAAGGCGTTGCAGGAAACAAAATTTACGCTGAACGTCGTACAGCGAACTTCGCAACGTTAAATTACGAGAGTAATCGATTAAATGCCTGGACTGGTCCAGGAACGAGCAATGTGGAACCGATATTGGATAATACCAGAGGTAATAACTTCTTATTTAGCTCTTATTTTCTGGAGCCTGGTGATTACTTCAGATTGCGTACAGTGCAGCTCGGTTATACTTTTGCTCCTAGCGTTATGGCCAAGATTGGCGCTCAAAAGCTCCGAATTTATGTGAGCGGACAGAACTTACAGACTTGGACAAAAGCAACCGGCTACACGCCGGAAGCACAAATCGGTAGTATTTTAGGTGGTGGTGCCGACAATGGCGTTTACCCTGTACCTGCCGTTTATTCATTTGGTTTAAATGTTACTTTTTAATCAAAAAAGCTTAGATAATGAAAATTTTCAACAACTATACAAGAAATACCGCGCTGGGCTTATTAGCTATTACAGCCATTTCAATAAATTCGGGGTGTAAAAGATTCTTAGATACCCAAAGACAAGGTGAGTACACTGCAGAGGATTATCCTTACCCGCAGGGCTCGACTCCTTATGATACTTTTTTGTTCTCAGCATACAGTGCCTTACGAGCGTACAACTATGTTTCTGATGGTTTTATGGTGGTAACCAGCATTCGAAGCGATGATGCTGATAAGGGTAGTACGCCTACCGATGGGGGTGCAGATGTGATTGCAATGGACAATTTCCCAGCTTTGACAAATGGTAGGGTGAACACGTTGTGGACAGAGTATTATACGATGATTAACCGATGTAATACAATTATCGATCAAATCTATAACAATAGCGAAATTGTTGCCAATGAACAACAGAAAATCCAGGCTGAAGCAGAGGCTAGATTTTTACGTGGCTACTCATACTTCTTTCTTGTAAGATCATTTGGAAGGGTACCGAAAATTGATAAGGTACTGAGTGTTACGTCAAACATTCCGCAAAGCAGCCCTGAAGAAATATATGCTTTTATTGAAGATGATTTACAATTTGCGGCAGCGAATTTGCCATTGAGCTGGCCGTCAAAATTTATTGGCCGCCCGACTAAGGGGTCGGCAAATGGAATTCTCGCAAAGGCCTATTTATACCAAAAGAAATGGGGAATGGCTATGTCTGTAGCAAGCCAGGTGATGAATTCGGGGCAATATGATTTAAGCGTTTCGTACGACGATATTTTTAGCGAAAAAGGCGAAAATAGCAAAGAGTCTGTATTTGAGATTCAAGCTACGGCAAGTGCTACTGTGCAAACAGCAAACGGAGTTCAATATGCCAGTGTGCAGGGTACTAGAGGAAGTACCACTGAGTGGAACAGAGGTTGGGGCTGGAATTCACCGAGTGCAGGTTTAGAAGCTGCATATGAGCCAAATGACCCTCGAAAGGCAAGAACTATACTTTATAGCAGTATAGCTGGCAAAGACAATTTCACAGTATACGGACAAAAAGCGCCATTTTATCCAACTGAGGTTCCAAATCTGAAATATAATCATAAGGTTTTGGCTAATCCAACTTACATCGCTGCTTATAATAGCAGAAGCGGATGGTGGATGAATGTTCGTATCTTACGTTACGCTGATGTGGTATTGATGTTTGCTGAAGCTGCTAATGAAGTTGGTGGTGCAGGAAATATTACGCTTGCACTCGATGCATTAAATAGTGTAAGAGCCAGAGCCAGAAAAACCGCAACAGTTGCGGGCACATTACCAAACATTAATACTACCGACCAAGGTGTTTTACGTAACGCTATCAGACAAGAACGAAGAATAGAACTCGCAATGGAACACGAACGTTTCTTCGATATTGTACGGTGGGGAATTGATGCCGAGGCCATGCAAGCTGCTGGCAAAACAAACTATAATCCGAACAGAGATAGACTATTGCCAATACCTCAACAACAGATTGATTTAAGTAAAGGCGTTTTGACGCCAAACCCTGGTTACTAACTGGTTTAACAAATAAAAGAATATGAAAAGATCAAACATATACAAATTGAGATACGCATTGGTGTTAATACCCTTGTTTTCCGTATTTGCAGGTTGTAAAAAAGATGGCAACCCTAACAACCTCCCTGAATTAGATCCTAAAGATTACGAGGGAACGGTCGGAGGTTTTCGAACTTCAGATGAGATTCTAAAAGACAATCTTGTTGCGTATTTCAGTTTCGACGATACTTACAATGAAAAAATTAGTAACACTGCACCAACAACCAAAACCGGCGACTCATTTGTTGAAGGGTTTAAAGGCAAGGCTTTGAACCTAAGCGCAGGCTATTTATATTACGCCACCCAGTTCCCGGCGTTCAAAAAAGACATTTTTAAAAGTTTTACAATAAGCCAATGGATTCAAATATCCAATAATGGTTCAAAAAAAACCATGTTATTGCAACTTGCAAGGCCGGGCATATTTGATGGCAACTTAGACATTAGGTTAAATACGAATAGCTATCCTGCGAGCAATACGGACATTTTGAAAGTAGGCCCAAGGTTTTCCACTGTTGGAAACGGATCGCAAGATAATCTAAATGCGACCAAATCGCCAAAAATAGGGTCTGGGAACTGGGTTCATCTGGTATTGAGCTACAATGGGCTAACCGGAAGATTTAATATTTTAGCAAATGGAGAAAATATAGGCAGTTACTCAGACAGAGGAACTGGCAACAATCTGTTTCAATCTAACGACCCAAATGAATTGATTATCGGAGCAAATTATAACCTTATACCTGGCAAATCAGTAAACACTAATGCAGATTTTGGCTTGATGACAGGTAAAATTGACGAAATAAAAATTTATAATGCATTTATGCCTGATCCAGTAGTTAAGGCGATGTATGACCTGTATAAGGCCGGCAAGTAATATCTCCCAAGCACACGGTGTACACCGTGTGCTTACTAATTTTTGTGATCTCATGTTAAAATCAAATTCGACCTGGATTTTAGTTCAACTGCCTGTAAAGCTCTTTTTTCTCGTGATGTTTGTCGGCAGCTGTAAAAAAACAGAACGGCCTAATTCGAATGTAGATACATCTTTATCTTTTACAGTTAATGGTGCTTACAATGGTACATTAATTTACAATGGTCTAAATGACCTCCCAGAGATTAAAATCAACTTCACAACATCTATCAGTAAAACAACTATTTCGGAAGCCATTAAACTTATAGGCCCGGCTGGAACTGAAATTCCTTACAATCAACAATTACAAAACTCAGATAAGACCATTGTAATTGTTCCCAAAAATACGCTTTCTTCATTTACAACATACACCTTAAACATTACTAACGATTTAAAATCTTCGACCAACGGAAGATTAATTAATCCTGTTATTATAACACTCAAAATCGGGGCAGACGATACCGACAAATTTCCTCGCATTACCGACGAGGAACTTTTAACCCTTGTTCAAAAACAAACGTTTAAATACTTCTGGGATTTCGGCCATCCAGTAAGCGGTTTAGCGATAGAAAGGAATACATCCGGCAATACCGTTACTACTGGCGGTTCTGGCTTCGGAATTATGGCTTTAGTAACGGGAATCAGCCGCAACTTTATCAGCAGAGCGGATGGCTTGGCAAGAATGCAAAAAATTGTGGCCTTTTTAAAAACTGCCGAGCGTTTTCATGGCGCTTACCCACACTGGTTAGATGGAAATACAGGAAAGGTAATCCCTTTTAGCACTAAAGATAATGGTGGCGATTTAGTGGAAACTTCCTATCTCATGGCCGGATTAATTACTGCACGCCAATATTTTAACGGCGCCGATGCAAGTGAAAGCGCATTGAGAAACGACATTAATGTCATTTATAACGGTGTAGAATGGAGTTGGTACCGTAAAGACAACAGCTCGACGCTTTATTGGCACTGGAGCCCAAATTACAATTGGGACATGAATTTACCGATAAAAGGCTGGAATGAAAGCTTAATTACCTACGTTATGGCCGCGGCCTCCCCTACTTACTCCATTCCAAAATCAGTTTACGATACCGGTTGGGCACAAAATGGAGCAATGAAAAATGGAAACACCTATTATGGCGTTCAGCTTCCGTTGGGTCCGGCAAATGGAGGTCCTCTGTTCTTTGCACACTACTCTTTTATGGGCATTAACCCCACGGGTTTAACCGATGCCTATGCCAATTACGAAACACAAACAAAAGCCCATACCTTAATCAATTACAACTATTGTAAGGCTAATCCTTTGGGCAATTATGGCTATAACGAAAATTGCTGGGGTTTAACGGCCAGCGATATTCAAAACGGCTATACAGCCAGTTCGCCAACAAACGATGTGGGCGTAATTGCACCAACTGCAGCCTTGTCATCTATGCCTTACACTCCTGCCGAATCAATGCAGGCGCTTAAATATTTCTATTACAAACTAGGCAATAAAACCTGGGGAGAATATGGTTTCTATGATGCTTTTTCGTTGAGAGATCAATGGTTTGCCTCATCAACATTGGCTATCGATCAAGGGCCAATTATTGTAATGATAGAAAATTATAGAACAAAATTAATCTGGAACTTATTTATGAGTGCCCCTGAAGTAAAAGCGGGCATGAAAAATCTCGGTTTCAATAGTCCCAACCTTTAATACATATTTGCAAGATGCTACACACATTCCGACTCTTTCTTTTATCACTAGCTACCATAACCTTTACATCCTGCGCTCAAAAGGTGAGCGAAGCCTATAATCCGGATTTGACCATTAAAAAAAACCTCACCGATGAGCAATTACTCGATCTGGTTCAAAAGCAAACATTCCAATATTTTTGGGATGGTGCCGAGCCTACGTCGGGTGCAGGTAGAGAACGCTATCATGTAGATGAAATTTACCCTGATAATGACAAAAATGTTGTTGCCACCGGCGCAACCGGATTTGGCTTAATGGCGATATTAAGTGGCATCGATAGAGGTTATGTAACGAAGAAAGACGGTTTAGATCGTTTAAACAAAATTTTAGATTTTCTCGCCAAGGCCGATCGTTTCCATGGCGCATGGCCTCATTGGTTTAATGGCGAAACAGGAAAAGTTAAACCCTTTGGTAAAAAAGATAATGGGGGCGATTTGGTCGAAACTTCCTTTGTAGCACAAGCGCTGATTTGCATCGATGCTTATTATAAAAACGGAACGGCACAAGAGAAAGCCTTGGCCAAAAAAGCTGATGCACTTTGGAAAGGAATCGATTTTAACTGGTATCGAAATGGCAATCAAAATGTGCTTTATTGGCATTGGTCGCCAGAATACAACTGGGAAATGAACTTCCCGATAAAAGGCTATAACGAATGTTTAATCATGTATGTGTTAGCGGCCTCATCGCCAACGCAAACCGTTCCTGCCGAAGTTTACCACGAAGGTTGGGCCCGCAACGGGGACATTAAAACAAGTTTCGAAGTGTATGGTCACCCATTCACTCTGGATTATCAAGGACAAAAAAAGTCGGTCGGACCGCTATTCTGGGCACATTATTCTTATTTGGGCCTCAATCCAAAAGGACTTAAAGATAAATATGCCGATTACTGGCAAAACAATGTAAACCATACCTTAGCCATTCATGATTATTGCGTCGATAATCCAAAGGGATACAAAGGTTACGGCGAAAATAGCTGGGGCTTAACCGCAAGTTATTCCGTAAAAGGATATGCCGCCCATAATCCCAAAGAAGATTTTGGCGTTATCTCCCCTACCGCAGCCATTTCGTCAATTCCATATACACCCAAAGAATCGATGAAAGTAATCCGTCATTTATATGAAGATTTGGGCGATAAAGTTTGGGGCAAGTACGGTTTTTATGATGCCTTTTCTGAAACCGACAACTGGTATCCAAAAAGATATTTGGGAATCGATCAAGGACCAATGGTGGTAATGATTGAAAATTATAGATCGGGCTTACTTTGGAAATTGTTTATGAGTAATACCGATGTGCAAAAAGGATTGACGAAGTTGGGTTTTGAAAGTAGCCCGGTAAAATAAATCGTCATTGCGAGGCCGGGTTCGAGCGAGCCGACATGTGCCGATTTTTTTTCGGTAAGCAATCTCACGCACTAAAAAGATTCCTTTCCCGAAAAATCGGGACAGGCTGTACTCGCAATGACGACCATTCATATGCTGTCATCCTGACGAAGGAAGGATCTGCAAGCGATGAAACGCTGGGTTGAATAAAGCACAAACTGCAAAAGGTCAGTGAGTAACCTTATTTCAGGCGGTAATAGAAACAGATTCTTCGCTGCGCTCAGAATGACAACAAAAACATAACTTTCATCCTGATGAACGCCCGCTTGACCGGACGGGCAGGAAGGATCCCGAAGCGAGGAAAGGCCGACACGGTTCAAAGCAGAAACTTTGTTTCCCTCTCTTCAAGGAGAGGGAATTGCAATACAGAGAATAATCTTCTGACTTCGATAAGGGAGAGGTTTAAAAGAAAACACAATGAAAAAAACACTTGTAATCATATTGATATTTACATCGCTTTCCGCGGCCTTTGCCCAAAAGCAAAAGACCTATTGCAACCCCATCAACGTCGATTACGGCTACACTCCTTTCGAATCCTTTACCGAGTGGGGTAAGCACCGGGCCACCGCCGATCCTGTAATCGTCAATTATAAAGGCGATTTTTACCTCTTTAGCACCAACCAGTGGGGTTATTGGCACAGCCCCGATATGCTGAACTGGAAGTTTGAAGAACGCAAATTTCTTCGCCCCTGGAATAAAACCAAAGATGAACTTTGCGCACCCGGCGTTGGCATTGTGGGCGATACAATGGTTGTTTTCGGAAGTACCTACACCAAAAACTTCACCCTCTGGGGAAGCACCGATCCAAAGGCAAATAAGTGGTTTCCGCTCGTCGATTCATTAGAGATTGGCGGCTGGGACCCGGCTTTTTTTACCGACGACGATGGTAAATTCTATATGTATAACGGAAGCAGCAATGTGTATCCGATGTACGGCGTAGAGCTCGATCGAAAAACGTTTAAGCCAAAAGGAACACGCACGCCAATGTACCTGTTACAAGGCTGGCGATATGGTTGGCAGCGCTTTGGCGAGTATATGGACAATACTTTCCTTGATGCATTTGCCGAGGGCGCCTGGATGACCAAGCACAACGGCAAATATTATTTCCAATACGGGGCTCCCGGAACAGAATTTAGCGGTTATTCGGACGGTGTTGTTGTAGGCGATAAGCCCTTGTTTGATGGCGCTCAAATTACCCCGCAATCCGATCCTTTGAGTTATAAGGGAGGAGGATTTTCTCGCGGCGCAGGTCATGGAGCTACTTTTCAAGATAACAACAAAAACTACTGGCACATTTCTACCAGTATTATCTGTGTAAAAAATACTTGGGAACGTAGAATGGGCATCTGGCCAACGGGTTTCGATAAAGACGATGTGATGTGGACAAACACCGCTTTTGGCGATTATCCGCTCTACCTTCCATCAGAAAGAAAAGAGAATGGCCCGGCTGGTCCGGGGTGGATGTTAATCAACTATAAAAAGCCAGTAACGGTTTCCTCAACCCTTGGGGCGTTTCACGCTAATAATGCTGTTGACGAAAGCATTAAAACCTATTGGAGCGCCAAAACAGCCAACAATGGCGAGTGGATCCAAACCGACTTAGGAAGCTTGGCTACTGTAAATGCTATCCAAATTAATTACGCCGATCAAGATGCCGAATTTATTGGAAAGCAAATTGGTATCTATCATCAATACAAAATTCTATCGTCGGTCGACGGCAAAAAATGGACAACCTTGGTAGACAAGAGCAAAAATAAAACAGATGTCCCCCATGATTATATCGAACTGGAAAAACCGGTTAAAACAAGGTTCATCAAAATGATCAATATCCACATGCCAACCGGAAAGTTCGCCATAAGCGGCTTGCGTGTTTTTGGCAACGGAAATGGCGAAAAACCATCAGCAGTTAAAAATTTAATCGTACTGAGAACCGAAAAAGACAAGCGCAGCGCCTACATCAAATGGCAGCCGGTCGACAATGCTTTTGCCTACAATTTATACTATGGCACAGCGCCCGATAAGTTGTATAACTGTATCATGATCCACGATTTTAACGAACACTGGTTTAAGGCGATGGATAGCCAAAAAGCTTATTATTTTGCTATCGAAGCGATAAATGAAAACGGCGTTTCGGCAAAAACTACAGTAAAACGAGTTGATTAATTAAGATTAAAACACACATACAATGAATAAAGCGAAAATCCTAGTTGTCCTTTTAACCGCACTGGTACTCAATGCAACCGCACAAACAAAAAAAACGATCTCAGCGGAAGAGGCTAAAATGAATACATTTATCAATAACCTGATGGCGAAAATGACCGTCGATGAGAAAATCGGTCAGTTGAATCTGCCCAGTTCTGGCGATATTACCACCGGGCAGGCAAACAGCAGCGATATCGGCCTAAAAATCAAAAACGGACAAGTTGGTGGTCTGTTTAACATTAAAGGAGTCGATAAAATTAAAGCGGTGCAAAAAGTAGCCGTCGAAGAAAGCAGAATGAGAATCCCCCTGCTATTTGGTATGGATGTAATTCATGGCTATAATACGGTTTTCCCAATTCCATTGGGCATGAGTTGCACCTGGGATATGAACGCAGTACAAAAATCGGCAAGGGTTGCCGCCATCGAAGCCAGCGCAAGCGGCATCAACTGGACTTTCTCTCCCATGGTTGATATTTCTCGCGATCCGCGTTGGGGAAGAATCTCTGAAGGCAGTGGCGAAGACGCTTATTTAGGCTCCCAAATTGCAGCAGCGATGGTTAAGGGTTACCAGGGCAAACTACAGGCCAACAACGAAATTTTAGCCTGTGTAAAACATTATGCACTTTATGGCGCTGCCGAAGCGGGAAGAGATTATAATACTACAGATATGAGTAAGGTGCGCATGTACAATGAATATTTCCCGCCATACAAAGCAGCGGTTGATGCCGGTGCTGCAAGCATTATGGCTTCTTTTAACGAAGTTGACGGCATCCCTGCAACGGGCAGCAAATGGTTAATGACCGAGGTTTTGCGGAACCAATGGGGCTTTAAAGGCTTCGTAGTAACCGATTATACCGGCATACCCGAAATGATTGCGCATGGCATGGGCGATTTGCAAAAGGTTTCGGCTTTAGCCTTAAACGCTGGTATTGATATGGATATGGTTGGCGAAGGTTTCTTAGGAACCTTAAAGAAATCGTTAGCCGAAAAAAAGGTAAACATAAACGAAATTAACCGGGCTTGTCGTCTAATCCTTCAGGCAAAATACAAATTGGGCTTATTTGCTGATCCTTATAAATTCTGCGATCCAAAACGAGCAGAAACTGAGGTTTTCAATGCAGAAAACCGTCAGATAGCCCGCGAAATATCGGCTGAAAGCTTTGTTTTGCTTAAAAATAACAACAACATTCTTCCGCTTAAAAAAACTGGAACAATTGGTTTAATAGGCCCCTTGGCAGATAATACTGCAAACATGTACGGCACCTGGAGTGTTGCGGCCCTGTTTGATAAATCGGTAACCGTGTTACAAGGTTTAAAGAACGCCGTAGGAAACAACGTTAAGATTCTGACCGCCCGAGGCTCAAACTTCCTCGCCGATTCTGTTATGGAACACCGCTATGTAAACGTTCATAACCCCACCTACAAACGCGATCCACGATCGGAAGAAGAAATGATTAAGGAGGCTTTAAAAGTTGCAGAAAAGTCAGACGTAATTGTGGCTACGATGGGCGAAGGATCAGAATTTACAGGCGAAAGCAGCAGCGTAACCGATATTCAGATTCCTGAAACGCAAAAGAACCTGCTAAAAGCCCTGGCAAAAACCGGTAAACCAGTTGTTTTGGTACTATTTACGGGCCGTCCGCTGGCGCTCAAATGGGAACAAGAAAATATTCCCGCAATATTAAACGTGTGGTTTCCGGGTAGTGAAGCCGGAAATTCAATCGCCGACGTGCTTTTCGGAAAGGTAAATCCATCAGGAAAATTAAGTACAACCTTCCCGCAAAATGTTGGTCAGGTGCCACTATATTACGCCCATAAAAACACTGGTCGTCCGTTGGCAGAAGGTAAATGGTTCGAGAAATTCCGGTCAAATTATCTGGATGTGAGCAACGATCCATTATATCCATTCGGTTTTGGTTTAAGTTATACCACTTTTAATTATAGCGATGTAAAATTGAGTTCGAACGCTCTGGCAAAAGGCAAATCAATTACCGCATCTGTTTCGTTAAGCAACACCGGAAAATACGACGGTAAAGAGGTGGTTCAATTGTACATCCGCGATTTGGTAGGAAGTATCACACGGCCCGTAAAAGAGCTAAAAGGTTTCCAAAAAATAAGTTTGAAAGCGGGTGAAAGCAAAACGATCAGCTTTAACATTACAGAAAGCGACCTTAAATTTTACAACTCTGATTTGAAATTTGTTGCCGAGCCCGGAGATTTTGAGGTGTTTATCGGTACTAATTCAAGAGATGTAAAAAAAGCAGCATTCACTTTGAAGTAGGTAAGAAAAGTGTTCATTCTTCACTGCTTGGCCTAACGGTTAAGCAGTGAAGAATTTCTAAGTCACCGTCATATCGAAAAGCGATTCTTCATCGGTTGAGATATCTCTAGCCAATTAGCACTTCCTTAAAGTCAACAGTTTTTAGCTCAATCTGGTTGTAGCCTCCCGCTACTACCTTTAATAAAGCCGACGATCCTTAGCCAACACCTGCCCACACGAGGCGGGGGATTTCAACTTTAGTTGCAAAAGGCTAAAGATCGAAGTGACGTTTTAAACAGGCAATTCCTTGCAAAACACTTAAGGTTTTCTATTTTTGTTCTATGAAAAATACTTTTCTAACCATTTTTTTGCTGATTACAGCATTTTTCTCAAACGCCCAGGATTTCAAAAAATACGATCGCGGAAGTTTCAATAAAGGACAAGATTCCATCAACTACAGAATTTTATTCCCCGAAAACTTTAACCCCGCACAGAAATATCCAATCCTGTTTGTGCTTCACGGGCGTGGCGAAAGCGGAAACGACAATGAAAAGCAACTCACACATGGTGCCAAACTGTTTTTGAAGGATGAAGTGAGGAAAAACTTTCCCGCAATAGTGGTTTTCCCCCAATGTTCTTCCGATAGCTACTGGGCAAATGTAAATATCACCACAAACGATAAGGGTAAACGAAATTTTAGCTTTGTTGAAGGCGGGAAGCCTACAAAAGCCATGCATGCCTTGCAGGGAATGGTAAAAGATTTCCTCAAGAAACCGTTCGTAAACAAAGAACAAGTGTATGTTGGCGGCCTGTCGATGGGCGGCATGGGTACTTATGAGCTATTAAGGAGACAGCGCAAAACATTTGCTGCCGCCTTTGCCATTTGTGGCGGCGACAACACCAATAACATCCGCAAATATAAAAGCATTCCGCTTTGGATCTTCCATGGCGGGAAGGACGACGTTGTCGATCCGGCCTATTCAATCGCCATTGCCGAACGCTTAAAAGTTGTTGGCAAGGAAGTGAAATTTACACTTTATCCTAACGCCAACCATAATAGTTGGGATAGTGCCTTTGCAGAGCCGGAATTATTGCCCTGGCTATTTGCGCATACGCGAGATTAAATTCGTTAGGAGGTTCTGTTTTGACCCGGGTGAACTAAAAAGCATTGTCATCCTGAGCCAGGAATGGAAATCCCGCGGGCTGAGGCACTAGGCCGAGGACTTGCAATGGTGGCGGGACTGCTGAAACCGAAAAGCACGAGTTCTGCTTTCCTAAACAAAAAACCTTTTTTTCTTATTTGGAAATGAGTGCGCAGTGAAATTGGCGGCCGGCAGCCCCGCTCCCGCTTCTGCCGATGAAAATCCGATAGCTATCGGATCGGCATCCCGCTTCGATCAGGTTTAAAGACAACAGACATTTCTGCGGTTATCCCGAGTATTTAGACCCGACAGGAATGGAAAGCCCGCAGGCCGAGGCACGAGGCCGAGGACTTGCAATGGTGGCGGGACTGCTGAAACCGAGAAGCACGGGTTCTGCT